>Ga0208692_1000225_pt1 | contig 49732 bp, 36 predicted proteins | sample June2015DPH_20_1_3_FD_184721 | JGI IMG/M metagenome (GOLD analysis project Ga0208692, IMG submission 184721) | Peatland microbial communities from SPRUCE experiment site at the Marcell Experimental Forest, Minnesota, USA - June2015DPH_20_100... | ecosystem: Environmental > Terrestrial > Soil >... | reverse complement strand
TTGAATACATCGAGGTGTTTTACAATCGCAAACGATTGCACAGTTCGTTAGGCTATGTCAGCCCCGAATCGTTCGAGGCAGCCTGAAACAATCCGTTCGGCGCGCCCACCGTTCGTGGGGAAGCCCAGCAAGATTAGGACTGGGCTATCTTCCTCGGACCTCCGCACGGACGCGGCGCGGGGAAGTGAACGGATAGGTCTGATCCTTCAGCGTCCCCCGCCGGTCCCATTGCGACAATCCCGGGACGAAGAAAAGGGGACGAAGAAAAAGCGACGCCCAACTCTTCGCTTTTGATGCCCCTATTTCCGGTCAAATGCCGCGTTGCTTTAACCTGCGCTCATACTCCACCCTAAGCAAAAATGTTGGCTTTACCCCAGTACGCTCTTTAAGCCTGCTGACCAGTTCCTCATCGGTTAGGTCCACGTTGTCAAAGGGTCTACGAACAGGTCCCCCTGCCTTCGGGTCTAAAGACGCAGATGTGAACTTGTCCAATTCTTCCCTTGAAAGATTCATCGCTTCCTCTGCCCAAAAGCGGGCTAAAAATGATTCGACAGTCTGTCTAAACCGGCAAAAGCAGACTGTCGCCCTCTGCCTAAACCGGCGAACGCCTGATCGTCGATTGCTCTAAGGCATGGCAACACCCCGCTTTCAGGCCGGCCCCAAAGGATAAGTACATTTTCGGAGGCGACTCGTAGAACGAGGCGCCGCATGTGCTAGCAGCGCCGCTAAAACACCTGGGCCGCGATAGACCCGCAGGCGCACCGCCACAGTGTACAGGAGATGGCTTCTATCGGATAGGGCGAGAGTCGCCAGCGGTCCGCGGGACGCCGCGGCGTCATTTCTCCATGCTTTGCGTTGTCGCGTTGTCCGGCACGATTTGGGCGGTCTCCCACCCTTGGAGTCCGCCCGTGATATTCCATCGGTCGGGATGCGCTTCGTCGTCTCCGGGTCTGACGTACACGTCCGGCTTCCAAATCGCCTTTTGTCTGTCGTGGTTGACGACTTCCAATTCGCAGGGAACTTTAAAACCGTGCGCGTCCCAGTCCGGCTGCGGCACGGGAGGGCCGATGGAAATGATTTTGGCCACATTGAGCCCGCCAAATTCCTCCTTGGCGTATTCTTCGATCTCGCCGCACCAGATCAAACCCACCTTCTTGTAGTCCTTGTCCACGAGCGCCTGGAAGAGCTGGCGGACCGTTTCCGCCGCGGCTTGCTCGTCCGTCATGTTTTCCTGGGCCACGCCGATGAGCTGGTTGAGTTGGTCGGCGATTCTGACATCCTTGGGCAGCTCGCCGCGGATGGAAAAGAATTTCTCCGGAATCGGAACGTTGTAGTCACTAAACTCCGACCTGGACTCCAGGACCTCTTTGGTCCCTTCGATGCGATAATATTCAATGCGGCTGATCAAATCGGTTTTCGGGTCGATGCGGTAAACTTCCTTATTGGGAGCGTCCTTGTAGGTCACGACAATGACGCCGGGCTCCTGTTTCCCCGGCAGTGTCTGTACGTCCACATTCACCTTGCCCGCCTTTTGCTCCGCCAGCACTTCCTTCATGACCAATTGAGGCTGGCTCTGATCCAGCAAGCTCTGCATCCAGGGCGCAATCCGTTTGGTCTGCAAAATCAGGAAACGGCGTTTGCTTTTGAACCAGAGTTCCGTTCTTTGGGGCGTCCAGGTGATGAGTTTTGCCCCGTCCTCGGTTTTCGGAAGGTAATAGCGCGCCTTTTCCACCTGGCCCTGGTCATTCGATTGAATCCAGAACTCGTTCGGTTCCGCCTCCCCGGTCTCGAAGGTCTTCACGTGCAAAAAGCGGACGCTGTTGTGCGCCTCAACAACCTGCTCGACTCCGAAAGCCTTGGGCGCGGACATGTGCAGAACTGACATGGCGATCACAATGCAGACGACGATGACCGCCGCCGCGCCGACGGTTGCGCCCAACGCCACTGGCCAACGATGTTTCAATTGAGTGCTCATAATCGTTTCTCCTTCCGGTCTTTTGGGTTCCTGGAGAACTCGACTCATCGCCGGCCCGACCAGCGACGCCGCCTGCGGGCTTCCCCACGAATGGTGGCTGCGCTGAACGGACAAGGTCACAGTCTCCCAAGGAGAAGCCCATCCCTCAGATCCTAATCTTAATCTTAATCCTGCTCCTAATCCTCTTCCTAATCCTAATCTTAATCCTAATCCTAATCCTTCTTCTTCTCCCCCTCTTTCAAGAGCCTGGCTCGGATGGCGCCAGCGAACAGACGAGTCAGATTAAGATGAAGATTAAGATTATGAACAGGATTAAGAGCAGGAGTAAGAGCAAGATTAGGATTGGGCGCCCTTGCTCGGACTGCGTCGTGGACGCGGCGCGGGGAAGTGAACCGACAGCTTTGCCCCTTCCGCGCCGGGATCGGAAACGCGGGAAATTAGTACCCCCTAGGGGAGTCGAACCCCTGTCCTCTGGCTGAGAACCAGATATCCTGGGCCACTAGACGAAGGGGGCGTGGCTCTGGGGCATCCTACGCCAGCCATTCGGGGCGTCAAGATTGGCAGATCGACGGGGGGATATGCCGATAAATCCTGGGGCTGAATGAGCGAACAAAAACGATTTTTGAGCGTCGAGAATCTGCTGCCGCGGCGGCGTGTGCGGTTCGTGGCCTGGTGCGTGATCGTTGTCAGCGTGGTTCTGCTGGCGGCGTCATTTTTGCTCGCGCGGGGCGGGCATACGCCGGCGGGGACGCGATTGGGCGGCGACTTCCCGCAGTTTTATGTGGCGGGACAGATTCTCACCAAGTACGGGCCGAAAAATCTGTACGATCTTGCCCTGCAATCGCGATTGTTTTTACAGCTGATGCCGGGGGAAAAGGCGGGGCTTCCGTTTGCCTATCCGCCGATTGTGGCGGTGGCGGTGTGGCCGCTGTCGGGGTTGCCGTATGCGGCGGCGGCCCTGATCTGGGCGGGGCTGTCGGCGGGATTGTACGCCCTTGGATTGGCGCTGCTGTGGCAAAGCTGCGGCGCGATTCCGCGGCGGGACCGATGGCTGGCGATTTGGATTTCGCTGGCGTTTGAGCCGTTTGTCTTCGAATGCATTCATGGAGGGCAGATCTCGGCGCTGGCGTTTGCGGCGGTCTGTGCGGCGATTTTTCTGGATCGGCGCGGGCGGACTTTTGCCGCGGGAATCGCCCTGGGCGTTTTGGCGTATAAGCCGACGCTGCTGGTGCTGATCCCGCTGGCGGTGCTGCTGAGCCGGCAGTGGAAAACGCTTTTGGGGTTAGCCACGACGGTGGCGGTGGGGGCGCTGGCGTCGGTGTGGAGCGTTGGGCCAACGGCGTGCGGGCAGTTCCTTAAGATGATGGGGACGTACACGCGGGCCGTGGGAGCGGGCGATGGTTTCCCGACGTGGAAGTACGTGGATGTGTGCTCGTTCGTGCGGTTGGCGCTGCATCGGCCAATGGTGTCGCTGTGGATGGTGGGCCTGCTGGTGGGGTTGATGGTTCTGCTGGTGCGGCGGGGGTCGGCGGTGGTGAATCGCCCGGCGTGGGCATGGGCCATTGGGGCGACCCTCGTGGTGAATCTTTACGTGGGCATATACGATACAGTGCTGGTGGCGGCGGTCTTGTGGTTGATGGCGGATGCGTCGTATCGGCAATACGGCCGGCTGAGCGCGGAACTGGCATGGCTGATGGCGGCGGTGTTTGTGACGCCGTGGATTACGCAGCCGCTGGCGCGGTACGGCGGGGTTCAGCTCTACACGCTGGTTTTGGTGCTGGTGGCGATATGGGCGGCGTACGGGGGCGTCAAAACCATTGATCGCGAAGCAGTTTCAGTTGCGCCCAATCCTCCTCGCTGAACCAATTGGGGCGTTTGTCGCCGGCGCCCATCAAGTTGGAGAAGAAGGTTTCGGCTTCGGCTTCGATCATCTCGCGGTTCGAGCCCATCTCCAGGCGCGTGGCGTAGAGATCATCCTCGGCGCTGGCCAGGCGCAGGGCTTCCTGGCCGGCGTATTTGCGGACCAAGTTGGCCAGCGAAGTATAAAAATACCAGACCGGCTCGTCCGGCACGGGCGGCGGTTTGCAGTGGCGGTTGAGGGCGTGCTGGAAATACCGGACTTTGGCATCCCAGTCGAGGTGGGAGTCCAGCGCCAGGGTGATGTACTGTCCGACCTTGGCCGCTTCGTGGGCGAAGGGATTTCCGCTGGCATCGGCGTCGCGAATGAGGATGGCGTATTCCGATTCGGGAAGCCCGACCTGCGGCATTTGGGGAAGGATAGGTTGCTGCGGCTGCATCCGGACGCCCTCGTCCGACGAACGGCGCAGTTCCAAACCGCGGCGCTTTTGAAAATCAGCCTTTTGAGACCGGAGCTCTATACTACCGCGGTGCGCTGTTCAAACAAGCGTTAAGTCGTCTCTATCATTGATTTTCGGTCGTTTTTGGGATGGTATTAAGTTGGCTGGGAAACCGACTGGAGCGTGATTATGAGTCATTCGCTGGGCAGCTTGTGCATCGTGTTGCACGGGCATCTGCCCTACGTGCTGCATCACGGGTCGTACCCGCACGGCGAAGCATGGCTGTACGAGGCGGCGACGGAAACCTACCTGCCGCTATTGGACCTGATCGGCCAGTGCGCCCTGCTGAAGGCGCGGCCGGCGATCACCATCGGCCTGACGCCCGTGCTGCTGGAGCAGTTGGCCCACGAGGATTTCAAGACGGGCCTGGAAGCGTATCTGAAGCATCGCATGGCCCGCGCCTCCGACGATCAGCGCGAGTTTGAAAAATCCGGCCAGGCGCACCAGGCGCACCTGGCGCGATGGTGGCAGAGCTGGTACGCGGACCGCCTCGAGCATTTCCATCGCATCGGGCGCGACATTCCGCGCGAGTTTGCCCAGCGCGTCAGCGAAGGTCACATTCAGGTCCTGACCAGCAGCGTCACGCACGCGTACCTGCCGCTGGTGCTGACGGACCAGTCGATCCGCGCGCAGATCGCCGCGGGGACGGCAGTGACGCGGCGTCGGCTGGGCATCGAAGCGCGCGGCCTGTGGCTGCCGGAATGCGCCTACCGGCCGCATTGGGACCATTGGCTGCCATCCGTGCTATACGGCGATGCCCGGGACCGGCCTGGTCTGGAAACGTTCATGGCTGACGCCGGCATCACGCATTTTTTCGTGGACACCGATCTGATCACGCAAAGCGAGGCGATGGGGACCTTCGACGGCGGGCGGTTCCAGAGCGTGGCGCCGGCGCAGGTGCATTGGGACACGCAGCGGGGCTGGCGCGAGGTCCTGGAACCGGTGGGGGTGGTCAGCGAGCCGCAGGCGCCGCGATGCTTTGCCCTGGGCCGGCATCCGGGCGTCAGCGAGCAGGTGTGGAGCGGCTCGGTGGGGTATCCCGGCAACTCGGTCTACCTGGAATTTCACAAGAAGCACGGTCATCGCGGCCTGCGGTATTGGAAGGTCACGGACAACAAGAGCGATTTGGGGAAGAAGGACCTATACCAGCCGGACGACGTGGCGGGAAAAATCCACGAGCACGCGACGCATTTTTGCTCGGTGGTGCGCCAGGTGCTCCAGGAGTACCACCAGCGCACCGGCCGCCGCGGCGTGTGCGTGGCGCCGTTCGACGCCGAGTTGTTCGGACACTGGTGGTTCGAAGGTCCGCGATTTTTGCGGGATGTCATCCTCACGATGTCGCACGAGGCGTCCGTGTCGCTGTCGACGGCGCAGGAGGCGCTGGATCGGCATCCGCCGGATAAGGTGGTGCGCCTGCCCGAAGGTTCCTGGGGTGAAAAAGGGAATCACAGCGTCTGGATGAACGACAAGACGCGCTGGATGTGGGAAGTGGAATATCGGGCGGAGCGGAGCATGGTGGAGATGGTGCGTCAGTTGCCGTGGAAGAGCGACTATTCAGTGGCGGAGCATCTGCGGCGAGCCGGGCGGCAATTGCTTTTGCTGCAGGCCAGCGATTGGCCGTTCGTGGTGCACACCAGCGGGGCGGTGGACTACGGGATTCAGCGGTTTTCCGGGCACGCGACGAATTTCGAGCGAGCCTCGCAAATCGCCCAGCAGTGCGCCGCCGCAGCGGCTCTGAGCGATTTGCAGAGAATCGAGATGCAGGACATGGACGCTCACGACAGCGTGTTGGATGAGATCGACTTAAACTGGTGGACGTGACGGGCCTGTTGCGAGGCGGTTTCAGAAAGGAGAAAGGAGGTCAAGGAAAAAGGGGGTCAGGACCGGCTCTGTCTCTACCCCGTGTTTTGATTACAGAACAGCATGATGTCGTGGGTCAGGCTCCGCAAAAGCATTTCCTGTTGACGCCGTTCGGGTTTGATGGAACGCAACGCGTCGCCGAAGTTGCGTTTCATCATGCTGTGAACTGTTTCGCTCTGGCTGCGCTGGCCGTAGGGTTTACGGTCGGCCTTGCGTGCGAAGCGTTGTTTCATCAGCCGGCGGAAGCGGCCGTGGGGCGGCTTGGCGCTGGGGCGGCCGATTCTCGGTGGAATGATGGATCGCACGCCCATCTTCATGCGCGCGGCGCGGTGATTCCTTTCCAAGTCGTATCCCGCGTCGGCGACAACCGTTGTGACTTTGGCTCGCTTGCCGGCGGAACGCAGCAGCGGCTGGAAGTCAGGCATGTCCGAGCCGTTGCCGATGCGCGCGCGGGCAGCGAGGATCAGATGGCAACTCGATGCCACCGCCAGCGCCAGCTTGGGCATCTGCCGGACCGCCCGGGATCGCCGGCGGTTGACTTGGGCGGGCGTTTCGCCCTTTGTTTCCGATGTTTTTGCGTATTTCTCTCCCTCGCCCAGTCCCATCTTGCGGCAGACGCGATCGTAATGTCTTGAGCGATGCCGCTGCTCGTAACACGTGCTGTCAATGGCCAGCGGCTTGCTCGACAGCTTCAGTTACCGCGCCTTCTGGAAATGCTCGCTCATCAATTCGAGCATGGACCTGACGTGACGCTCGGCGATCAAAACGCCGAAGGCGCGCCACAGCGTGTTATGGTCCGGCGGCCTGGACATGCCGATGTCGGCCAGCCACTCCCTCGCGTCGCGCAGAAAATCTTCACACTTGCGGTAACTGAGCTGGAGCATCTCGCGCACGACGAGACAGGCAAACAACTGCGGCAACGTGAAGTCGTGCCGACTGAACCGATGCGCGTAGGACGGCCAAATATCGTTCGCCAGTGCGTAGGCTTGGTGTATCACCGTCCGTGACGAGCGTGATGTCTCCATCCTGCATCTTGTCGCAATGCAGGATAGACCGCGCTACCGAACAATCGCCGAACTGATTTGCGGGGTAGAGACAGAGCCGGTCAGGACCCCTTATGGCTTCCCGTGAGTACATAAGGAGAGGGGATCAACGCGATTGGCACCAGGTGCGCCACATCTGGCGATAGGCGGCTTCCACGTCGCGGGCAAACTGGGCGCCATCCATCAGGGGCGAAGCGGAGAGGCGCTGGCGAAGCGAAGAGCGCAGCTGAGCCAGGGCCGGCAGATCCTTGGCCAAGTCCACGGCGATCTGGACGTATTTTTGCGGCGTGTCGGCGATCAGTTGCGGCAACGATGCGTTGGACAAAATGCTCACCCCCACGCGGCCGGCGTGGATGGCTCCGGCCAGCGTGACCACGGGGACGCCCATCCAGAGGGCTTGGCAGGTGGTCGCCGTGCCGTGATAGGGATAGGTGTCCAGGGCGATGTCGATTTGCTGGTAGAGTTTCAAATGGGCGTCCATGGTGGGCGTTTTGGCCAGGAGCTCGAGGCGGTCGGGGGTGATGCCGCCGGCGGCGAAGAGGTCCAGCAGGGATTGTCGGGGGCCGTGGTCGGCCAGGCCGCTGTGACTCTTGATGATCATGCGGCTGCTCGGGACTTGGCGAAGGATCTGCGACCAGGCGTCGACGATGGGCGCGGTGATCTTGGCCAGGGCGTTGAAGGAGCCGAAGGTGACGCGGCCGCTTGCCGAGGCGGGCAGCGGGCCGACCGGCGGGGCGTCGGGCGGCGGGCAATAGCACAAAAAGGTCCGCGGCAGACGCCAGAGTTGCTCGGTATGGAACTTTTCGGTCTGGCCCGGCGGATCGGCGTAAGCGTCGGTCAGGCGATAGTCCATCGTCTGCAATCCGGTGGTGTCGGGATAGCCCAGATAAGTGATCTGGATGGGGGCCGGCTTGCGCGCGAAGACGCGCAGGCGTGATCCCGCAGCGTGGCCGGCCAGGTCCACCAGGAGGTCGATTTGGTCGTCGCGGACCATTTGCGCCACGTCGGCGTCACTGCGGCGGGTGATGTCGCGCCAGTGGTGGGCCACCTGCTGCAATCGGCGCGTCACGTCATCCGGCCGGGACACGTCGGCGTAACAGAAGACGTCCACCTGGGCGGCGTCGTGGGTGCGCAGGAGATTCTCCAGGAAAATGGCGACGGAATGCTCGTGGAAATAGGGGGAAAGGTAGCCGATGCGCAGGCGGCGATCGGGGTTGGGGTCGTTGCGATGCGGTTGGATTTCCCGGCTCAGGGGCCGGCCGTAATGCTCGTCCCAGCGCAAATGCTCTTGAAAGATCGTGGCCTGATCCTGGCCGTAGGCGTAGTGCAAGGTGTAGAGCCGATTGCTGTGCGACGCGGGCTCGCGCGGCTCGAGGGACATGGCCGTGTCGAAGCAGGCGATGGCCTGCTCGATCTGTCGCATCTCCTTCAGCGCCGCGCCCAAATTGTTGTGGGCCATGAAAAAATCGCGCCGATGGCGGATGGCTTGGCGGAAGGCGACGGCCGCGTTTTCCAGCCGGCCCATCACCAGCAGCACGTTGCCCAGGTTGTAGGAGGCATCGGCGTAATCCGGCTTTCGCACCAGCGCCTGGTGATACTCGGCGACGGCTTCTTCCATGCGGCCCTGGGCGTGGTAGATCAAGCCCATGGTGTTGTGAGCGGCGGGGGAGTCGGGCATCAGCGCCACGGCCTGGCGGCAGGCCATGCAAGCCTCGTCCAACTGGCCGGCCAAGCGCAAGGCATCGGCCAGTCGCGCGCTGGCCTCGCCGGAATCGGGACGCAATGCCAGAATCTGCCGATAGGTCCCGATCGCTTCGTTCAGGTCGCCGCTGGCCTGCAGCGCCGTGCCCAGAGCCAGCATGACGGCCCAGTTGGCCGGCTCCAGGCTCAGCGCCTGGCGGAATTCGACGATGGCGTCGGCCCATTGCCCGCTGGCGGCAATGGCGTTGGCCAGATTGCTGTGGATCGCGGCGACGTCGCTGCGCAGGGCCAGCGCCCGGCGGTAGGCCACGATCGCATCGTCGAATTTCTCCATGGCTTTGAGCACGGTGCCCAGATTGTTCCACGCCTCGAAGTGATCGGCCTTCAGCGCCAGCACGCGGCGAAAGGCCTCGGCGGCTTCGGACCATTGCCCCGCGGCCCGCAGCGATACGCCCAGCAGGTGATGCGCCTCGACAAAATCGGGCTTGAGCGTCACCGCCTGACGAAAGGACGAGATCGCTTCTGTATGTTGCTCCAGGTCGGCCAAGACCACGGCGAGGTGGTAGTGACCATCCGGAGCCTGCGGGTTGAGTTCCAGGGCGCGGCGCAGCAACTGCAGGGCCGGCTCCTTTTGGCCAAGTTGATAGGAGACGACCGCCAGCAGTTGGATGACATCGGCGTCATTCGGGCGCGAGGCCAGGATTTGCCGGTAGGCCGCCTCGGCCTCTTGTAGCTTGCCGGCCTGATGGTGGCTGACCGCGCTCTCAAACAGTTGATCAACGGGTGTTTCGGGCATTGAAAGAGCCTTTCTAAATGACCCACCGTGATTCTGCAATGCTGCGGAAACCCGCGGTGCTTCGCAGCCGCCGCCAACTACGGCGCGGATGTTCTAGAATCGCGGTCTTCCATTGGGGAGGATTGGCACCATCGGCGCCACATGGTGCGATACGCGGCCTCGACGTTGCGCGCCAAGCGCCGGGCATCAGTCAGGGGCGATTGGGCCATGTTCTGCCGCAACGAGGCGCGAATCCGGGCCAAGTCGACCGGACGCTGGGCCAAGCTTACCGCCATTCGCACAAACTGCTCGGGGGTATCGGCGACGCAATCGGCCAGGCCGGCGTTGGACAAAAGGCTCACCGCCACGCGGCTGGCGTGCCAGCGTCCGGCCAGCGCGATCGTCGGCACGCCCATCCAGAGTGCTTCGCAGGTGATCGTGGTGCCGTGATACGGAAACGTGTCCAGCGCCAGGTCGATGCGGTGATACGCCTCGAGGTGGCTGGAGAGGGAGGCGGTGCGATCGAGCAATTCGATTCGTTCGGGACCGATGCCGCGGGCGGCGAAAATGTCCAGCAAGCGCTTTCGCGGCGAGGGATTGTCCAGGCCGCTATGGCTCTTGATCACCATGCGGCTTTTAGGCGTCTGCCGCACGACCCGCGCCCATAAATCCGCGATGCGATCGTTCACTTTTGACAGGGCGTTGAACGAGCCGAAGGTGACGTGATCCGCGGTGGCCGCGGGCAGGGGATTGACCTCCGGGGCGCCGTCCATGGGGCCCGGGCAGAGGAACGTTTCGGGCAGGCGCACGAGTTGCTCGGTGTGCAATGCCTCGGTCATGCCGGGCGGATCGGCGTAAGCGTCGGTCAGGCGATAGTCGATTGAAGTCAATCCCGTGGTGTCCGGATAGCCCAGATAAGTGACCGCAATCGGCGCGGGCTTGCGGGCAAAGAGCAGGAGGCGATTGCCCGGCGTGTGGCCGGCGAGATCGACCAGGATGTCGATACGATCTTCGCGGATGAGCCGGGCAAGCTGCGCGTCGCCCAAATTCAGGACGTTGCGCCAGTGATGCGCCGACCGCTGCAGGCGGGCGGTGACCGCGTCCGCCCGGCCCAGGTCGGCGTAGCAGAAAACCTCGACGGCGTCGCGGTCGTGATGGGCCAGAAGGTTTTCCAGGAAAAACGCGACCGGATGCAGATGAAAATCGGGCGAGACGTAACCGATGCGCAGTCGGCGCTGAGGCGAGCGGTCATTGGGATGCGGCTCAATCGTCTTGGCCAGGGGCTGGGCGTATTGGCGATCCCATTGCAGGTGCTGTTGAAAAACCTTTTCCGGCTGGTAATCGGGGTCGAGATGGAGCACGTAAAGGCGGTGGCTGTCGGCGGCCGGGGAATTGGGGCAAAGGGCCAGGAACCGGTCGTAACAGGCGATGGCTTGGTGGATTTGGCCGATGTCCTTGAGCGCGCCGCCGAGATTGAGATGAGCGTCGGCCAAATCCTTCCGCAGGTCGATGGTTTTTTGGTAGGCGTCGATGGCCTGATCGAACTTTCCGGCGGCCCGCAGGGCGTTGGCCAGATGGTGCAGCATGTCCGCATCGCCCGGGCGCAGCGCCGATGCCGCGCCCAACGCCGCGGCGGCCGCTTCATGATCGCCCTTGGCGCGCAGGGTCAGTCCAAGATGGAAATGCGTCAGCGCTTGCTGCGGCTGCAAGGCCAGAGCCTGACGATAGGCGGCAATGGCATCGTCCAATTTGCCTTCTTCGCGCAGGGTGTTGGCCAGGTTGATGTGCGCCGCGGCCATGCCCGGTTGGAGGTCCAGGGCCCGGCGGAGGGCGTCGATCGCTTCTTGGCGTTGACCGATGGCCCGCAGGGCGTTGCCCAGGTTGTACCAGGCGTCGGCCGAATCGCCCTGCAGGCCGACGCCGCGGCGAAAAGCGGAGACGGCTTCGTGCGGCTGGCCAATCGCCACAAGTGCGTTTCCGAGGTTGACGTAAGCGGCGGCAAAGTTGGGATCGAGGTTGATCGCCTGGCGGTAGGCGGCGATGGCGTCGATGTGCTGCCGATGGGCGTGCAGGGCGTTGGCCAGGTTAAAGAGGACCGGAGCCGAATCCGGCTTGACCGCGACGGCCTGGCGCAGGGCCACGATCGCCTCTTCGTGCCGATTCAGCGCCAAGAGAGCCACTCCCAGCGTGTCGCAAAAGTCCCAACGGCTGGGATCGGCGGCGACCGCCTGTCGAAGCGCGTCGATGGCCGACTCCTTTTGGCCAAGCTGAAACGTCACCAGTCCTAAAAGATGAAGAGCATCGGGGTGATTGGGCGCGGAAGCAAGCAATTGCCGGCACAGGGTGTGCGCTTCGTTCCATTGTCCGGACTGGAACCGGGCGATGGCCTCCTGCAATGTCTGCTGGATCGACTGGGCCATGCGTCATTGCCCGCCGGGACCGCCCGCGCCCGCATCCTGCGGCGGCTCGATGTTGATCGTCTGCTCCTTGCCGTCCACGCGCGACACCACCAGCACCAGGGCATCGGTGGGCTTGTCCTTGCGGAACTGCAAGTAATCCTTTTTGAACTGATCCAGATCGGTCAGCGGCTTGCCGTTCATCTGCAGGACCAGGTCCTCGACGGAGAGCTTTGCGGCCTGGGCGGCAGCCTGCGGACGCAGCATGGCGATCACCACGCCGCCGGTGCTGAGGTTCATCTTCCGCCGGTAGGTGTCGCTGAACACCGCCTCGCGGACGACGAAACCCAGGTCCTTGGCGTAAAAGCGCCGCGCGGAAGCCACCTGCTTGGGCCGCGGCTCCAGCGTGACCGTGACGTCCCGCGGCGTGTCGCCTTTTTGATGAACCACCGTGAACGTCACCGTCTGCCCGACATTCATCCGCTGGATCTTACGGCTCAGGATGTAGGGCAACTCGACGGGCATGTCGCCGCGCTCCAGCGGCTGGCCGTTCATCTTGAGGATGATGTCCAGGGTCTTGAGCCCGGCACGTTCGGCCGGCGAGCCCACGACCACATCCCCGATCTGCACCGCCGGCACGTTCTGCAATCCCATGAATTCCGCAAGCTCCTTCTCCAAGCCCTTCAATTGCGGGCAGCCGATCCACGGAATGACAATCGGTTGATCCGCGGTGGGAGGATGGCTCACGCTGAACAGGAAATCGCTGGCAACGACGAACGTCTTGGCCGGGTTGTAAAGCATCCGCAGGTCCAGCTGCGGATTGTCCGGGTTGTCCAGCAGGGCGCTGAGCATGCCCTGCTGGGGGACGTATCCGACGCCCTGGCCCTTGTCGTCAAACACGGGCGAGCCGACGCCGGCCAAATCGCCGTCCACCAGAACCTGCGGCGCCGGCCCGCGCAGCTTGGCCGAGACCGTCGCCGCCGTCACGTACGCGTGATACCCCGACGATTTGGGCAAAATCCCCACCGAGTACAGACGCTGACCCACCTCCAGCGGCTCATCAACGAAATGCACGGCCGTCCATTTCTGCGGCGTCTTAGCGCGGATAAATGCCAGGCTGCTACGCTCATCCTGCCCCTCCAGCGTCGCATCCACCTCCGTCGCGTCCTCCGTATCGCTGGGCACGATGATTTTGAAATCCTTCATCTGCCCGTCCGGCACCCAGAGCGGCGAGACGATGTTGATGGGGATCGCCACCAGCCCGTCCTCGCGGATGATGGTGCCCGCGGCCGTCAACTCGTGCGATTCCAGCTCGTTTTCCCAGGTGTACTTCACCGCTACCAGCGACGGCTTGACCTGCTCGTAGAGCTTGCGCGACACATCGTCGTCGGCGCGGGCCAGAACCGGACAGCAGACCAAAGCGACGAATAAGACAACGGCTAGCGATTTCATGAAGGGCTCCTATGACTTGCCCGGCCCCGTGGCCGGGACGTGCGGATAACATCCCCGAACGGCGCCGCGCCCGCAACCCCGTGAAAATCAATTTGCAACTGACTTTACCTGGGCGTACAGTCGTGCCACTCGGGATGGAGCCCACTATGACGGCAACGATCGCCATCGTCGCTTTGATTCTCGGCGCCATCGCCGGATATCTGCTGGCCGAGCGGCGCTGGCGGGGCGCGGCCGCGAACCTGCAAACCGCCGCCGCCCTGGCCGAGCAGCGCCAAGGCGATCTTTCCCAGCAACTTTCCGCGGAAAAAACGCAAACGCAGGCCCTGCGCGAGCAGCTTTCGGCCGCCCAGTCCGAGGTGGCGGCCGCGCGGGCGCAGTTTGACGCCGCACAGGCGGCGCTGCGCGAAACGTTTGCCAGCGTCTCCAGCGAAGCGCTGGAGCGCAATAGCGAAACATTTCTGCAACTGGCCCGCGAGCGTTTCGCCACGATATCCGCTGAGGCCAGCGGCTCTCTGGACCAGCGCAAGCAGCAGATCGAAGCCATGCTCCAGCCGATGCGGCAACTGCTGGAGCAATACCAGGTGCGCGTCGCGGAGATCGAAAAATCCCGCGTCGAATCGTACAGCATGCTGCGCGAGCAGCTCGGCACGCTGGCCGAGACGCAGCGCACGCTGAACACGCAGACGTCGCAATTGGTCACGGCCCTGTCGCGTCCGGCCGTGCGCGGGCAGTGGGGCGAGATTTCCCTGCGGCGGCTGGTGGAGCTGGCGGGACTGTCGCAGAAGTGCGATTTCGTCGAACAGGAAAGCGTCGACACCGAACAGGGCCGCCTGCGCCCGGACATGGTGGTCAAGCTTCCCGGCGGGCGCGACGTGGTGATCGACTGCAAGACCAGCCTGGACGCGTTCCTGGAGGCCGCCAGCTGCGCCGATGAGGATGCCCGCCGCACCCATCTGCTCCGCCACTCCCAGCAGGTGCGCAGCCGTGCCCGCGAGCTGTGGGCCAAGAGCTATTGGTCGCAATTCTCCCACTCGCCGGAGTTCGTCGTCATGTTCCTGCCGGGCGAGGCGTTCTTGTACGCGGCCGTCGAGTACGATGGCTCGCTGATCGAGGATTGCCTCAAGAATCGGGTGATCGTCGCCACGCCGACGACGCTGATCGCGCTGCTCAAGGCCATCGAATTCGGCTGGCGGCAGGAAGCGATCTCGGAGAACGCCGAACGAATCCGCGATCTGGGCAAGGATCTGTACGACCGCATCGGCGTGGTTTTGGGGCACCTGGCCAAGCTGGGCGCCAGCTTGGCTACGACGGTATCCAACTACAATTCCGCCGTCGCGTCATTGGAAACTCGCGTCGCCGTGACGGCGCGCAAGATGGGCGAGCTGGGGGCCAAGACCGACAAGGAGATCCCCGAGCCGGCGCCCGTCGACATTTTGCCGCGCGAGGCGCGTCCGGCACTGTTCAGTCCTGAATCGGCCGGGTAAAGCCGATTTCAGGTCACAGCATTCCGCTTTGGCATAGCACTCCATTTAATAGCCGCGGGCGGCAGCCCGCGGACAATTTCCGCGGGCTTCCGCCCGCGGCTATGAAGGGCGCACCCGATCATTACCGAGATTTTCCCGGAAACCTTTTGCGCGGCCGTGCGTCAAAAGGGCCATGAAAATCAACCGTCGGATAGGGTGGTGGATCGTTTGGGTGATCCTGGCAAGTGCACCTGCGGCGGCGCAGGCCCGGATCAAGCTGATCACGCTGCCGGTACGCGAACGCGTCGAAATTCAGCTTGATAACCCCAGTGCCACGCTGGTCGAGGAAGAGCGGATCATCCCCCTGGTCAAAGGAGAGAATCAGGCGGACTTCTCGTGGGCCAATACGCAGATCGATCCCTCCACGATTCTGTTTCGCGTCATCGCTCCCGTTGGCGAAAAGAATATCGACGTGCAGGTGCTCTCGGTGAGCTATCCGCCCAACGAGGCGTCGCTGGTGTGGGCGATTGCGGCGAGCGATTCAGGCTCAGCGCGCGTGCGCATCAGCTACATCCTGGGCAATCTGGACAAAAGCTTCAGCTACCGCGCCGTGGCTGCCAGGGATGAATCGGCGCTGACGCTGTATCAGTACATCCGGTTGGAAAATCTGGCCAACGAGGAGTTCGGCAGCACGGGATTGTGGGCGGGATTCGGCAAGCGGTTTCTGCGTCCCATCGGAATCAACGAGACCAAAGAGATCCTGATGGAGAAGTTCCAGAACGTGCCGGTGCGCAAGACGTACACGTGCGATCCGCAGGAGTTCGGCTACATCGACCCTGCGCAGAAGAAGCTGCGCGTGCCGATGCACTACGTGCTGAAGAACGACAAGGCCGACAACCTCGGCTCGGCGGCGCTGCCGTTCGGAAAAGTCCGCATCTTCATCGCCGGCAGCGGTGCGGATCAAGCCACGACGTTCCTTGGCGAGGACTGGGGCCGCTTCACTCCCATCGACGATGAAATGAGGCTTTACCTGGGCGTGGCCCAGGACGTCGTCGTCAAGCGCACCATCGAACGCAACGAGAAAATCCGCGTGGCGGGGCATCTCTTCAATCGGGACATCATCGTCAAGTACGAAATCCAGAACTTCAAGGACAAGCCGATCACGCTCGACGTCTGGGAAAACGCGCGGTTGATCCGCGACGAGGTCGGCGGCGACAACGGCCGCGACGTGCAGTGGGATTTGGGCGATCAGACCAACTTCGATGGCGGGCTGGACAACCAGAAGAGCACGTTCGACAAGCTGCTATTCCACGTTCCTTTGCCGGCGCGCGACCAGGACGGCAAGGCGCAGACGATCACGCGAAAACTGCATCTCATCGTGAAAAACGAGTGGTAACTGTTCCAAGGAATTGAGCCATGAAATTGCAAATCGCTGTTTTGGTCTTGGCGTCGGCATTGACCGCGGCGGCCTGGGGCCGAAACGTGGACCTCTCCACCGTCCCTAACCGCGACTCGGTGCAACTGACCATCTACAACAGCGAAGACCTGACCCTGGTGCGGGAAACGCGCACGGTGACGTTCAAAAAGGGGACCAACCCCTTGCAGTTTTCCTGGGCCAACACGCTGATCGACCCGACGAGCGTGGAATTGAGATTCTTGTCCAACGCGGACAAGCTGGAGGTGCTGGACACGACGTTTCCGCAGGATAAGCCGCAGATGTTGTACTGGAACGTGCAAAGCGACTTTGACGGCGAAGCCAACCTCGAGATCACGTACTTCACCAGCGGGATCACCTGGTCGGCGGATTACCTGCTGGTGGCCGACCGCGACGAAGGGCAAGCCGGCCTCGAGGGGTTCGTGCGCGTGAGCAACAGCAGCGGCGAAGAGTACGAGAACGCACAGGTGCGCCTGGTGGTGGGCACCATCAACCTTGTGGAGAAAATCGCGCAGCTGGCGCGGATTCCCATGAGCGAGGTGGATGGGCTTCGGAGTGATGACAAGGACAGATATCGACAACTGGCTCTGCGGGACGTGGCGGTCACGGCCTCTGGCTTGGGGGGCCAAGCCCCGGTCGCCGCGGAGGCGCCTCCGCGCGTGATCAAGGAAGGCCTGAGCGAATACTTCGTCTTTACCATCGAGGGCACGCAAACGATCCCCAACGGCTGGTCGAAGCGCTTGCGTTCCATCGCGGCGCAAGACGTGACGCTGAAGATCCAGTACCGCTATCGACCGCAGGAGTACGGCGAGGAACTGGTGCGCATGTACCTTCTGACCAACGACAAGGATTCGAAGTTGGGGACGACGCCGATGCCCGACGGCGTGGTGCGGATCTTCCGCGACAACGGCCGCGACGGCTTGAGCTACCTGTTCAGCCGGCCGATCAAGTACGTGCCCATCGGCGACAAAATTGAGCTGAACCTGGGGCCGGACCCGGAGGTGATCTTTGAGTTGGTCAAGCTGCGCGTCTTCCGGGACGACATCTGGATGAAGATGCACGGGATGGACGTCTTCCGCCGCGTGGATGACGGGGCGGGGCAGATCGAGGTCAAGAGCGATGTGGCGGGTTGGGATGAGCACGCGGTGTTCAGCCAGCGTATTCGCAACTACAGCGCCAGGCCGATCGACGTGGAGATCCGCCGGAGCTTCGACGGGCACGTCGTGTTCCGCAATTCACTCAAGGCGACATTGCACGACTACCACACGGTGCAATTTACCACCACCGTGGATGCGGGGAAGAAGACGGATTTGCTGTTCGAGGTGCTCAGCCACGAGGGCCGCAATAGCAAACAAAACAACGTGACGCTGGAAGACGCGCAGATTCAACCGTGATGCATCGCTGCGGGCGATCTTCAAAAGGGCGGGGGCGGCGGACCCGGCGGTCCGGGCGGGCCGTGCCCGCCCGGCGGGGGCGGGGGCGGCGGCAGCCAGCGGTCCAGGGCCTCGTCGAAAATGCGGTCCCATTTGGATCGCTGCTCGGGCGTCAGGATGGCCGCGATATCCTGCCGCAAAGCGGCGATCTCCGCGTCGACGCGCGGCCCGACGTCGCGGCGGATGGCCTCCAAGTTGGCCTGATGCTTGGCGATGAGTTGCTCGACTTGCTGGGCTTGCTTGGAATCCAGGTCGAGGCGGCGGGCGAGGAACGCCGCGATGCGCGGGGGGGCCTGCTCCGGGTGATACCCGCCGTAGCGGATGTGGTGCACGGCGATGGCGATGGTCAGGCCGCTTCCGACCATCAATCCGCCGGCGAAGATCACCAGCGAAAGAAGGATGCCCGGCCATCGGCGCCGTGGCGTGGCAATCGGGTTGGCGGTGCTTGGCTCGCTCATCGGAACGCCGTCCAAACGGGTGAGAGCAGATCAACAAACGGGTCTTGCAGGAGCATCAGGGCCCAGGCGGCGGCGCCCAGGGCGGCAGCGGCGGCGGCGGAACTGATCACCGCCGCGTACCACACCGGCCGCAGGCCCTGCTCCTCGGCGCGGCGGCGATAAATCTCCCGCATCACGCGGTTGGCCACGTCAACGCCGCCCGTGTCGGCGCCGCCGGCGGCGCTCGCGGCCGCATCCAGCTTGGCAAGCCATTCGATTTCCTTCATGGCAGCACCTCCACCAGGCCGCGTCGCTCCAGCAGCTTGCGCAGGCGCGCTCGCGCGCGAAACGCCTGAACCTTCACCATCGTGCGGCTCCATCCCACGAGCTGCGCCGCTTCGGCAATGGAACGATCTTCCAGATAAAGCAGGGTGAGCACAAGGCGATCCCGCGGCGAAAGCTGCCACAGCACCTGCTGCAAAATCTCGGCGGCCTCATTCCCTTGGGCCTGCGGCGCCGACGGCGCCAGCCTGTCGTCCAGGGTGACCGAAGGGCGGGTCGAGCGTTGACGTTTCCACGCCCGGTATCCGACGCGCGTGGCGATGCGATTGAGCCAATGCTCGAACGGCGCGCGGGCCGAAAATTTACCCAGGGAGAAATAGGCTTGGACGAACACCTCCTGGACCAAATCTTCCACATCGGCCGCGTGGCACGCAAAGCGTCGCATGCGTCTGGCGATGGCCGCCTGGTGCCGCCGCACAAGGCGCCGATAGGCTTCGCCGTCACCCTGTCGGCTGTCGGCCACGTCGCGCAGATCCGCATCGTCCATCGCCATATCATGCGCCGCCCCGCTGGATTCCTCCACCAATGCCAGAAAAACCGGGAGCATCCAACCGCGGATGCTCCCGGGGTGCGGCAAACACATGGGAGGGACGGCCAGCGCGCTCATTGATCTTCCAGGATGCGATGAAAGAACTGTTCCACCGCCCGGTCGGTGGCGACGTGCCGTTGGCCAAGCTGCTGCCGCTGGGTGTCGCTCAGCACGGGCAAGATTTCCTGCCTGGTCTTTGCCGTCAGAACGGCCTCGTCGCCCAAGGCGCGGCCCAGATCATCCGCGGCGGCGCGAATGGCCTTTTCATCCGGATTGGCCGCCGCCGTCGCATCATGCAGCGCCTGCCTCTTCTCCAACGTTGCTTGGACGGTCTGGACGATCTGGTCCTTGTGCGAGTCCAAAATGGACTTGATTTTCTGGCGCTGGGCATCGGTCAGATCCAGGCCCGGCCGACGCTGGTCCATCTCCGGCCGGAAGCCGCGATGCATCTGCGGCCCACCAGGGCCATCGAACGCCGCAGCCGGCGGCGGGCCAGCCATCCCCGGGCCGTCCCCGGGTCCGGAGGGGCCGCCCGGATCATCTGCTCGGGCGCTCAGGGCCAATCCGCCCAACCCCAAAATTACTGCCGTCACCGCCACCGCAATCCGCTTGCCTGCTGTGCTCATGGTTGTCTCCTTGGTTACGTTCGATGACCCAAACCGTTTCAGGCCATCCGTTTACGACGATAGTGGCTGAGGTAGGCGGCAAGGTTACACCGGCTGCGGGTAGTCGGAGGTTGTGGGTCTGGTGTCCCTTTTGTCAGTGACACTGAAACATCCGACTACCGCAGTGGTCTTTCGGGGGGTAAAATGCGGTTCGCCTTGGGAGAGAGCGTGAGGGGGATCCGCCGGGAATTGGAGGAACCATGCGATCTCTCTTTGGCTGTTTAGTCGTCAGCGTGTGTCTTGTCTTATTTATCAAATCTGCGCCGGCGCGCGGCGATCCGGTGGTGGTTAACCCAGGGTACGACCTGCTGCAAACTGTCCCGGGGACCCAAGCATACCAGATACCGATGGAAGGGGTCCCGCTGGGCACGTACGATTTCGGCGGGTCGATCGGCGTTCAGAACGTCGGAATGACCGATACGATTGTCCAGAGGCTCGATCAAGCCGTAGCGCCTAGCCTTCCCGGCGCTGCTCCGGAGATCAGCGTCCAGGTGGATGCATTGCAGTTAAGAACCGTGGACCAGACGAACATGGGCATGGGTTACGGTTACTATTACGTAACGCTTCAATCCCTCCACGGCGGCACCCCCTCCACCGGCGGCCTGGACATCTCGTTTAACGGCGATGGCAGCAGCGGCACGTTTACTTCCTGGCTGGACATCTACTGTGATATCCATTATGGCGCATTGGACGGCCCGATCGTGGGTCCGGAGGAGCTCGTCCTCGCAGGAGTTTCGCCCACAAATTGGGCCCGCGAACCGTTTGCAACGGTGCCTCCGGCGGTTGTTATCAACGGAGTCAATGCATTTCTGAACGGCGTCGATACGTCGGCGGATTTCTGGCCGTTGCTGACGGCGGACAACCCACTCGTGGAACAGGCCACCAACGGAGTGCACGTGACAATTGATGGCGAGGTGCCCGAGCCGGCGAGTTTGTCTTTGCTTATGGTCGGTTTCTTCGGCCTGATGTCGCGCCGTCGAAGAGCCGCGTAAAGCGTTTGCGATTGTCGGCGCAGTCGAAGCCCCGGATGTGCATCCGGGGCTTCGCTTTTTTTGCGTTGCCACGTCCCGGTTGCCGCCATAGTCTAAATATATGTTCGGTCGATCCTATCGCCTGCCGCTGACTCTCTTGGGGATTCCGGTTTACGTGGATGTGTCGTTTCTGCTGATCCTGCCGCTGCTGGTGTGGATCATCGGCAGCCAGGTCGGTTCGTTTGCCAAGATGTTCGGGCTCCCCGAGTCGCCGGAACTGGGCGGGCGGGGTCATGCCCTACGTGCTTGGATTGATCGCCGCGGTGGGGCTGTTCATCAGCGTGATCATTCACGAGCTGGGCCACGCGGTGACGGCCCGGGGCTACGGCGTCAAGGTGCGGCGCATCACGCTCTGGTTCTTGGGCGGCGTGGCGCAGTTCGAGGAAATTCCGCGTCAGCACGGAGCGGAAGCGGTGGTCTCGATCGTCGGCCCGCTGGTGAGCTTGGCGATTGGCGGCATCTGCTGGGCGGTATTGCACGCGATTCCCAGCGGCGCGACGGCCGTCCGGTTCGTGCTGGCGTACCTGACGTACATGAACATCATGCTGGCCGTGTTCAATCTGGTGCCGGCGCTGCCCCTGGACGGCGGAAGAGTGCTGCGGTCCCTGCTGGCGCTGGCGATGCCGCACGCGCAGGCCACGCGCATCTCGGCGGCCATCAGCCGGCTCCTGGCCGTTGCCATGGGCGTGCTGGGCTTGTTCAGCCTGAATTTTTTTCTGCTGCTGGTGGCGGTGTTCATTTTCGGCGCGGTCAACGCTGAAACCAGGACCGATCAACTTGAGGATCTGCTGCGAGGAACGCTGGTGCGCGATCTGATGAATCCAGACGTGCATACCGTCCCGCCGGACATGAGCCTCTCTGAGCTGACCGAGCACATGCTGAAAGAGCATCACCTGGGCTTTCCGGTGGTGGATGCCATGGGCAACGTGCTGGGGCTGATCACCTTGCGGGAGGTTCAGGGCAAGGACCCGACCTCAAGCGTCAGCGACGCCATGATGCGCGACGTGCCGACGCTGGTTGAAGATGCCACCGCCGTTGCGGCGCTGCAGTTGATGACGCGCAACGGATTCGGCTGCGTCATCGCGACCGGGCATGACGGCCGCATGAGCGGGATCATCACCAAGACCGATCTCATGCGGCTGATTCAGCTTCGCCTGGCCGGGTGGGGATATGTCCGCCCGACCAAGCTGGCCGCCCACTGGCCGGCGGCGGCGTATTGAGAAAATCCGAAATGCCAATGACGACATGGGTCGGGTTCACAAATGAACCCGGCGTGTATACACCCACCATTCCAGCAGCAGCAGCGGAAGGACTGCGGCGGCGAGCAGCCACCACAGCTCCCTGCGACTGGCCGCCGCGACCGTGGGGGCTACCGTGCCCTGCGAGCCGGGAGCAACCTGGGCCGGCAGCAAATTGCTCTCGTTCTCATCCAACAGGCTGACGGCGATTTTTTCGTATTGCGGGATGGGCGGATCGGTTTCGTACAGGCCGGTGCGGTCCAGGGCGGGCAGGACGAAATCGCCGCCTGCGGGAATGTTGAGGTGCACGTTCCCCTGGGGGCCGCGCAGGGTGAGGCCCTGCGCAACCGCCTGCGACTTTTGCAGGTTCGAGCGCGGGATGCGCAGCGTTGTGCCCGGCGGGTAGGTCGGCCGCACCTGCAAATCCGAGCCTAGGGACATGAACTGCAACGTCTGAAACAAAAACACCGGGAAGGTCGAGCGCAGCGGCCAATTGCTGTCCAGAAGGTCGAAGGGCACGACCAGATGAAACGCCTGGTTTTCCCGGTGCAGCACCACCAGCGGGCAGTTGGTCCCGTCCACCAGAACCTCGGAGTTGAGCGTGGGCAATAGCTTGGTCGCGTGGGCGACGTAGAGCTTGCCCAGGTTCAGGTGACGCACGATCGGATGATCTCGCTTCCAGTCCAGCACCCAGTTGTCGTCGAGGACGACGCTCTGGCCGGCGGAGTCGGTCTCCGCTTTGAGCCCAAGCCCCGGGGGCACGCAGCCGAAATAGACCGCCGCCCCGCTGCGCGGAACGTCCTGCGGCTGGAGTTGGTCATCCCTGTCGAACACGATCACGTCGTACGGCTTGGGCAGTTTTTTGCCGCCTTCGCCGTCTTGGGGGAGACGCTGGTATTCGCGCGGGAACATGGTGTCGAAGATTTTCAATTTCTGGCTGCGCAGGCCCTGCTCGAGGAAGAAGTTGCCCTCGGTGACCAGCAGAACCGCCAGGATTTTGGGCGGCGGCACGACGACCACGGCCGAATCATCCGCCGCCAGGCAATCGCCCTCGCGGCTAAGCTGCTCGACCTTGATGACCGCGGCGTCGCTCAGTTCCAACTCGGGAAACTCGATGCTGTCCTTTGCGGCGAAGCCGCCCGCCAGGGCGGAGCGCCGCTGCTCGTCCGTCCAGCGCTCCGGCAGCAGATTGACGCTGGCGACGCTGCGCACCCGAGCGTCGACGCTGAGCTGCACCTGCACGTCGGAAACCGGTTGCGGTCCGAAGTTCGCCAGGCGGGCAAAGACCTGCACGCGGGTCGGCTCGACGTAATCGCGCTTGGCGTTCATGGCGACGATGGCGATGTTCCCCGCCGTGGCCGTGCCGATCTGCTCGAAATGCAGGATGCCCTGCACGCTAGTCTTGTCGGCGTCGAGGGCGCGGCCGTCGGAAAACAGATAGACGTCCGGAGCCTGGCGGTTGCGCGGGTTGTAGCCGGACGTGAACGCCGCCTGCGCGTCCGCTAGGCGATAGGCCGCATCCAGCTTGGTCGGATGATCCGTCGGGTCGATGGAATCGATGGCGTTGTCCAGGGCGCGCTGGTCGGAAGTGAACGGCACAATGGTTTGCGCTGAATCGTCGAAGGCGATCACCATGGCCGCGGCGTTGCGGCCCAGGGTGGCGACCAGGTCCTTGGCCCGCCGCTTGGCCTCGTCCAGGCGGCTGCGGCCGCGGGGCATGTCCGTGGCCGACATCGACGCGGAGCGGTCGATCAGGATGATGGTTCGCGGCCCGGCCCCGGGCGTGTAGTTGAGCACCGGCCGCGCCAGGGCCAGCAGCAGGGCGATCAGAATCAGCATCTGCAGCAAAAGCAGCAGATTCCGCCGCAGTCTCTGGAACGGCGCGTTGACCTGAAGGTCCTGGATGGCCTTACGCCACAGCAGGGTGGAGGAGACGGGCATCTCGCGGCGGCGAAGCTTCAAAAAATACAGCAGCAGCAGCAGCGGCACGGCGATCGCGGCGGCCGTCACGGCCGTCCAACTGTTCAGGAAATGTGGGAACCAGGGCATGGCGAAATTCGAATGACGAATGACGAATGACGAATCAATGACGAATGTTTGAATGACCGGTCGGTTTCGATCGCACGGCGGAGCGCGCGCTGTGCACTATCTTTGAGAAGATCAAATTAAGCTGCTTGGCTTCCTTCCAGAGTTCGGCGGCGTCGGCGCGCAGCGAAGGCTCCGCGGCGACGAGCATTCGCAGAAAATGCTTGGATTCCTTCGACTCCTTGCGGCAAATCCCGATCTTGTGGCAAAAATCCGCCTTCGATTCCGCATCGTTCGCCTCACAATAGTTGGCCCCCACGCTGGTCGCCGCCTTCACCAACTGGGTGATCAATGTCGTCGTCACAGGTCCCGGTGGCACGCGTTTACAGAACCGGATCACCCGCTCACCGAACGATGCGGTCCGCTCCTCGAGGTCAAAAACGCTCGCCCGCGCATCTAGCTGCTTCGAATTGGATTCGTCATTCGTCATTGGAACTTGATTCGTCATTCGTCATTCGAATTTCGTCATTTACCTTATCCTAGCAGTCCGCGTTCGCGAAGGTAATTCAACACCAGGGTATCGAACGGCACGGCGGTGCTGCTGAACAGGTACGTGCCGCCGCGGCGGGTCAGGTACTCTTTGAGCGATAGACAATACGCGTTCAGATTCTTCTTGTACTGGGCCACCAGCGGCTGGGTGATGGACACCTCGGCGGTGTCCTGGTCTTCCATGTCCTTGAGTTTCAGATCGCCGGTCAAGTCGGGATCAATCTCCTGCGGAGCGAGGATCTGGACGCAAAACAGATCGTATTTTCCGCCGGCGATGTAGCGCAGGCCGTGCTCGAAGCCTTCCTTGGTGAAAAAATCGGACAGGACGACGCAGACGCCCTTGGGCCGATGGGCCAGAGCAAATCGGCGGCAGGCATCGGAGAAATGGCTGGGGCCGGTGGGCTGGAGCTTGGCGATGAAGTCGATCATCTGCGCCACGCGGCGGCGCCCGCGCAGGGCGCCGGTCTCGGCCACGATGCTCCGCGACATCGCGCAGAGGTGCACGCGGTTGTAATTGACCAGCCCGATGTAACCCAGGGCCGCCGCGACGTGTTTCAGATACAGCGCCTTGTTGGGCGTGCCGTAATCGCAGCTCTTGCTGACATCCAGCAGGATGTACAGGGACAGGTCTTCCTCCTCGAGGAAAAGCTTGAGGAACAGGCGATCCAGGCGCGCGTAGACGTTCCAGTCGATGAAGCGCAGATCATCGCCGACGACGTAGTTGCGGTAGTCGGCGAACTCGACGGATTGTCCGCGTCGTTTGCTGCGCCGTTCGCCCTTGAGTTTTCCGGCCAGGACTTTGCGCGACATGATGTCGAGCTGATCCAGCCGGGCCATGAAGGCGGGATCGAGGAGCAAGTCGGTGGAGGCGGTCATGCCCGCCTCCGTAAACCAGAAACCAGAAACCAGAATGACGAATCAAATCCGAATGACGAATCACGAATGACGAACGGGCCGTTCGGGCTTCGGGCTTCGGATTTGATTCTGGTTTCTGGTTTCGTCATTCGGGTTTTTGCCTTGGCGTCAATCCGCGGGGGGAGGTGCGGTCGACGGCTGTGTCGTCGGCAACTCCGGGTCGCGCACGGGCGGCGTGTCGGAGGGGAAGCCCCACTCCGGGGCGTCCTGGGGGACGACGATGGGGGCCGGACTGGTGGTGGGGACCTCGCCGGCGTGCGGGCGGTCGCGATGGCCCGGTCGCGGCAGGGGGCCTAGGACGCCCACGGGAATATCCGGGTACCAGTGATTGTTCTCGCTGACCACCTGCGGCTCCAGGACGTTTTGGCATCCGAACGACGTGTTGTTTCGCAGCACGACTTGGCCGGTTCGAGGAAGCTCGGGGAACGAGAACCCCTTGCCGCAGCGGATCGCAACGCAATCTTCCACCGTGATGGGGCCGATGTTGTGATTCTGATCAAAGCCGTTGAGCGGATTTTCGATGGACACGCAGCGGCGGCAGATGTGCGCGGTGGCCACATAGTTGCCGCCGAATTTGAAGCCGTTGCCGTCGCCTTCGTACGGGTAGATGTGCCACAGATTGTAGCCGTTGCGAACCGAGACGCAGTCCTCGATCAGGACGGGGTTGGGCGCCATCCACAAATCCCAGCCATCGTCGGCATTCTGATAGGACAGGCAGCCGCGAAAGACGTTGCCGGGGCCGACCTCGTGCTTGGCGGTGAATCCGTCGGCGTCCTCGCCGGAGGTCTTGGGGTCGAAGTTGCGGTACGACTGGCAGTACTGGATCAGGTTGTAGCCGCCGCCGGTGGAAATCTCGGTGCCGGAGTTGCGGTTTTCGCGCGAGACGCAGTGATCCAGCAGGTTATGGCTGCCGGTGATGAAGAAGCCGTAGCTGCCGGCGTGGGCGACTTCGATGCCCACGAGCTGCCAATAATCGCCGGCGACGTCGATGCCGTGAGAGTTTTTCTTGTCTTCCGCCTGCGCAGAGAAATCAAGCACGGCGCGATCGGGGCTTGGGCACTCGACGCGGATGGGCTGGGTTTCGGTGCCGTTGGCCTGAAGTCGGATGGTCTTGGATTCATGGTACGTTCCCGGCGCTAGGCGGATGATGTCGCCGGGTTTTGCCTGCGCAACGGCGTCAGCCAGGCTGGGCAGAGGGTTTTGCTCCGTTGCGGCTGCGCCGATTTGGCCGCCGGAAGAAACGAACAAGGTCCGGCCGCCGGTACCCACCGACGCACAGCCGGCGGCAAACAGCGCGCAGAACAGAGCGGGAATTCCGGGCTTGAACATGACACCTCTTGTTTGAGTGGCCCGGTATGTTACGTCGGCGCGGCGCATCTGCAAATGACGAGCTTACCTCCGGCGGCGATGCGTTCGCGGCCTTGCCGAATGGCGTACTGCTTCCACCGCTCGCGCCTTGAGCGGCCGGGCGATGCCCAGGAGTTTGGCGAGCTGCTCGAAACCCGCCGCGTTCTTGTACTTCTTTATCACCTTGGCAAGACCGCCCAGGCGGACCTTCTCCCAGCTTGCGACGATCTCGTGATGCGCCTGCACGAACTTGCGCGGCAGGGTGTAGAACTCCGGCTCGGCTTCGCCGACCGAGCCGTCGTGTTTTCCGGAGAATCGGCCGATGTTCAGGAACACGACGATCAGGAAATCGAACGCGTCCAGCGAGTGTTCGCGCACGGGAAAACCGCGTCCGCAGTCGGTGGCGTATCGGCTTTTGACCTGGACGCGCAGCTCGGACACCTCCTGGGGCGCCGCCCGGTGCCGCGGATCGGGATGGACGCAGATCAGATCGTACCCCGCGTTGTTGGGCGGCGCCTTGTACGCCAGGATGTTGCGCCTCATCAGATAGCCCATCACCAGATATTCCGCTCCGGCGGAGACCACGGGCAGCCTCAACCAGCTCTTGGCGATGACGGGCATAACGTTCACCCCTTCCCGGTGACCAGCTCCTGATCGAGGGTCTGCGGTGTTTCGGCCAGGACCTTTTCCAGAACCATGTCGGTGGTGATGCCCTCGGCCTCGCCTTCGAAGTTGAGGATGAGGCGATGCCGCATGGCCGGGATGGCCACGTCTTTGGCGTCCTGAAAACTGACGTGAAAGCGTCCGTCGAGCAGGGCGCGCACCTTGGCGGCCAGGGTGATCGCCTGGGCGGCGCGCGGGCTGGCGCCGTAGCGCAGGAACTGGTTGGTCATGCCCACGGCGTAGATGCCCTGTGGATGCGTCGCCAGAACGACGCGGATGACGTAATCCTGCACGTGCGGGGCGATCACCACGCGCTTGACCAATTCCTGGTGCTGGAGGATGCGCCGGCCGTCCAGCACCGGGCGAACCTCCGCCTTGTGGGCGGTGGTGGTGCGGTCCAGAATCTGTTTCAGTTCCTCGCGCCCGCTGTACTGCACCAGCAGCTTGAAGAAGAAACGGTCGAGCTGCGCCTCGGGCAGGGGATAGGTGCCTTCCTGCTCGATCGGGTTTTGCGTGGCCATGACGAAGAACGGCTCTTCGAGCTTGCGCATTTGGCCGCCGGCGGTCACTTGCCGCTCCTGCATCGCCTCCAGCAGGGCCGATTGCGTCTTGGGCGTGGCCCGGTTGATTTCATCGGCCAGGATGATCTGCGCGAAAATCGGTCCGGCCATGAAAGTGAACGCGCGGTGGTGCTGCGGGTCTTCCATGATGACGTTGGTGCCGATCACGTCCGCGGGCATCAGGTCGGGGGTGAACTGAATGCGGCTGAACTTCAGGTCCAGGGCGGCGGCCAGGGTGCGGATCAGGGCGGTTTTGCCCAGCCCGGGCACGCCTTCCAACAGGGCGTGGCCGCCCACCAGCAGGCAGGTCAGCACGCCGTCGATGATCTCCTGGTGTCCGACGATCACCTTGGCGATTTCGTCGTGCACCGCCCGGTAGTCCTGGCGAAACTGGTCGCACGCGCCTTGGATTTGCGGATCAACGCCGGGGATGTTTGCGGTTGCCATTGAAAGATCCTTTGTTAATGACGAATGACGAATGACGAATGACTAATGCATGTTTCCTCATTAGTCATTCGTCATTAGTCATTCGTCATTCAGATTTCCGGTTTCGGGATTCATCGTTGCTCTTGCTCTTTCTCCCTGATTTTCTGCTGCGCCCGCCGCTTGGCTTCCAGCAGTCCGCTGGTGTGCTGGCCGAGGCCGACGGCGCCTTTGGGCTCGATCTTTCGCGGAGGCGGCGGCACGGGCTTGTCCACGGCGCCGCCGACGACGGCCGCGATCTCGCCCTCCACACCGCCGCCACTGTCAAACTTCGCCGATGGATCAGGCCCAGGCTCAGCCTCGAGCGGCTGGGGAGCCTTGAACTTCTGCTCGGCCACCTCGTCGCGCACGCGCTTGAGGCTGGCCAGCACCTGGCGGTTTTCGACTTTTCGCACGGTCATGGTGAACTGCCGGACCTGCTGGGCCGCGGCCAGGGCCAGGCGCTTGGTGGCGGCCCAATCCCAGGCGATGCGGCGCACCGCCACGTCCAGCAGGATCAGCGCCAGCAGCACCGGCAGCAGCAGGTCCCAGACCGACCTGGGCGACGTGCTGGCCTGAACGCCGTCGCGCGTGAACAAATCCGCGGCGGCCGGATCGAACGGCCGAAGCACCCGGCCGCCCGTGCGCCCGGCGATCTGCTGCAACAGGGCGTCGTTGCTGTGCAGGTCGCGCAGCTCGGGCGAGCTGTTGACGCTGGTGCCGGCCAACAGCACGCCCGATTTACCGTTCTGGCCGGTGTAGTTGAGATAGCAGATGTAGCTGCCCTGGGCGCTGGCGTCGAAATCGGCCTCGTAGGTGCCGGGGCCGGTTTGCAGCAAGCGGATGGAATGCGGCGTCAGGTCGGCGCCGCCGGCGATCGTCCCCATGATCGAGAGGAAATTGTTGAACGCGTTTCCCTCCTGCTGGGCGCGGACGAGGAGGTGGCCCTTCTCGCCGTCCGTGGTCATGTCGATTTCAAAATCGCCGGAGATGGGCGAGCGGCAGACGCCGCGGACCACCTGGGCCCAGAACTTGGCGTACAGGCCGCTGGCCAGCCAGCGCGCATCCCAGCGATTGAAAGCGTCGCCGGTGTACACCGCGGATTTTCCCAGCCCCGCCTGCCAGTGCGCCAGCACCGGATCGTGCTTGGGCCCGGCGGTGATGGGAACTTCGACCAGCGGATTGTCGCGCCGGCCGGTCAGGTCCATGCCGAAAAGCGGCGGCATCGCACCCGGTGAAAAGCCCTTGACCAGGTCGCTGGCCGACGCCGACAGCGTCACCGGGATTCCCTTGGGATCCTCCTGGATGATGCTGCGCTTCACCACCGTCGCTTCCTTGATGAATATTTGTGGAAGCTGATTGGGGTTGGACTCGATGGGTCCGTAGGATTTTCCGCCCGTGGCCTTGGCGATCTCGCGGATGCCCGGCGCCACGTTCCCCGCTATGTGCGGGTAGACCGTGATCGTGGAGATGCTGATCTTGTTGGCGATGCAGCGTTGCACCGTCGCCGGGGCCGGAAGCGATGGATCATCATCGGTGATGATGATGATGTGCTTGGCGCGGGCGTCGGATTGGATCAATCCGCGGCTGTCGCCGTTGCCGTCCAGGGCCAGAACCACCGCATCGTCGAAGCTGGGCATGTCGCCCAGCTCCCAGTTCTTGATGGCCGCCAGGACGCGGCTGCCGTCCCCCTTGGCCGCCAGCGGGGCGTCCCACCGGCACGAGCCGGTTCCCTGCCAGGCGTAGCTGATCACGCCCACTTCATCCTGTGAGGAGAGCGTCTCGGCCGCCTTGATGGCGCATTGCGCCCCCCAGTAATTGCCATCCGGCGCTTCCGAGGGGTCCATGCAAAGCACCAGGGCGCCTTTGGGAATTTGTCGCTGGGCGGGAACTTCCATGGTGACCGGCAGTTCCTGTTCCAGGCGCGAGCCTTCCCAGCCGCCGGCGCCGAAGGTCTGCGGCCCGCCGATCATGACCAGTCCGCCGCCGGTATCGTGCACGTAGCCGGCCAGCATGCGCTCCTGGTTGTCGTTCAGCCCGCCGCTGCCGCGCGGCACGTTGGCCAGGATCACCGCGTCATACCCCTGAAGCTCGACGGCATTGTTGGCAAACTCATCCGGAGTGATCGAGACGATGTTGATCTGCTGGGACTCCAGCGCCTGGCGCAAGAACCGGCCGGCATCCGTGCGGTGATCGGGGTCGGTGTTGTCCACCAGGAGCACCTGGCCCTTGCCCTTGACGAAGGTGACCATGTCCGCGGACTTGTTGTCCAGGTCGCTGGCCGGCGGCTGAGCATCCACCGACGCCGTGACGTTTTTCACCGAGTCGATGGTGGCGTGAAACTGGTGCACGCCGACCGACCGCGGCGGCACCTCGATACGCTGCACGTTGCGCCCGGGCTTGATCGTGATCCGCTGGGTGGTCTGGCCGCCGCTCAGCGGCAACAGCCGGCCGTTGTCCGTGACCGACAGATTCGCCTGCACGTCCGCGGCGTTGGTGCTGACGACGTGCACCTCGATGGTGAACGGCTGGCCCTCCTGCCGCCAAGTCGGGGCGATGAATTTGTCCAGCATCACCTCGTGCGTGACGTTGTATTGCAGCGGCATGACGTCGATGGGGACGTTCTGGCTGGCGGCGGCGGAAATCGCGGCGTCCAGGTCGCCGGCCGTGGCGTTGCCATCCCACACCAGCAGCAGGCGGTGCATGGCATCGCTGTCCATGGACGCCAGGGCAAGCTGAATCGCCGCCGCCGCGTCCGTCCCCGTTCCCGGACCGCGGATCGCCCGCGCCTCCAGCGTCAGCTTATCGCCGGGAATCGCGTCGATGTACGCCTGCTCGTTGAAGCTGATTTCGCCCACCTTGTCGCCCGGCCGGCGGGAGGCGCTGCTGGCTTTGCTCGTCGCTTCCAGAAAGTAATCATCCAGGGATGTCTGCAGGAATTTGCCGGGAAAATCGCGCACGAGCTGGGTGGATCGGCTGATGTCGCGGACGATCATGACCTCCAGGTCGGTGTTGCGGCGCACCCATTTGACGTCTCCCAGGATCAGGATGAGCAGCAGCAGAACCGCCAGGCGCACGCCGATGGCCACCCATTTGCGCACGGGGCCGAGTCCGGCCAGCGAGCGCATCCCCAGCAGCACGATGATGCCGCCAAAAACGGCCAGCAGCCCCAGCGCCGTCCACGGCGAGAAGTAATCCAGCCGCAGCGTGCCCATGGCCAGAGGAAGATGGATCGGCGACGCCGGCATCAGGCAGGCCCTCGGCCCAAACGAATTTCCCCGTTGTCGACGAGTCCATTGTATAAGGGCGCGGCGGCGCAGGCGAGTTTTTCCGTGCAAGGGCGAAGTTGGCGCGACGTTAATTGATAGCCGCGGGCGGAAGCCCGCGGACCGTTGCCCGCGGGCTCACGCCCGCGGCTAGGAAAAACAAACGCACCGCCTATTGTCCCTGCTGCTTCTGAATCGTCGTGAAGTAGTCTTTTACGGTCTCTTGCGCATCGCGGGAGATGTGGTCCTGTTCGATCTCATCGGGGGCATCCTTTTCGGCGGCGGCCGCGGCGTCGCGCAGAGCCGCCTCGGACTGGCCGGGATCAATCCCCGCCTTGACGTACCGGCTGGCCAGGGTCCGGCCGCTGGAGATGTCCTTGGAAGGATCCAGCTCCTGCCGCATGTGGAAGGGTGTTTCGGCCATGTCCGGGTTTTTGCCGCCGCCGTGTCCGCGTCCCGGTCCGCCGCCGGGATTCTGGCCGGCTCCGCCGGCTCCGCCGGGGCCGCCCGGCCCCTGACCGGCGTGGGCCTGGCCCGTGGCGTCCTGGCCGGAGCCTGATTCCTGGCCGCCAGCCCCGGCTGGGCTAGTGGGATTCAGCCCCGCCGCAGCATCCGCCGCCGACTGCGCCGCCGCGTCCGCCGCCGCCTTCATGGCCGCCGCGTCCTTGGCTTGGGCTTGCATCTGCTGCAATTGCTGCTGCAAGTTCGCCGACGCCTGGGACATGGCCTGGCCCTGGCCGGGCTTTTGCCCCGGCGCGCCGCTGTGGCATTGCGACATCGCGGCCGCCAGTTGCTGGGAGCTGCTGGCCAAGGCGGACGCCTGCGCCTGGCTGTTGGCCAGGCCCTGCGATCGGGCCATCATCTGCTGGATGATGCGCTGCTGCTGGGGCGTGGGGCCTTGGCCATTGTTCATCTGCTGCGCCATCTGCTGGGCCATCTGCTGGAGTTGCTGGGCCGCCTGCTTGTCCCCCGCGGCCGCCTGCTGCATGGCCGCCGCCATCCGCTGAGCCTGCGCCTGCGTCGCGCCCATTTGCAGGAGCTGCTGCGTGATCTTCTGGGCGACCTTCGGGTCGTGGCCCGCACGAGCCAGGTCTTGGGCCATCCGCTGGGCCTGCTGGATCATTTTCTCCTGCTGCTGCGGGCTGAGTTTGTCGAAATCATTGACCGCCTTGGCCAGGTCGCTCATGGCCGCGTCGAGGTCGCCGGCCTTCAGCTCGTTGTGCGCCTTGCCGACGGGCGTGGACTGGTCCTGGGCGCCGGACAATTCCGCAAGCTGCTGCCGCGTGCCCTGCGCGGTCTGGAAATCCTGATTCTTTTCCAGCTCCTGCTTCATCGCTTTTTGGTAATCCTGCAGGGCCGACAGCGTGCTGCGGCGGGCATGAAGCTCATCGCCCTCCTTGGTTTTCGCCGCGCGGTCCAACTCGTCGGCGGCGCGGCGGATCTCGTCGTTGTTGCTCAGCAGCTTTGTGCCTTGCTCGATCTTGGGAAGCTGATCGCGGAGCCAGGGCTCTTGCGAAGTCTGCACGGCCGGCTTGGGCGCGGCCAGCGGATTGTCCACCGTTTTGCCCCACAGGTGCATGGTTGGCATGAGCTGCGCCGTCAGCATCGCCGCCAGGAACATCGCGGCCGCCGCCGCGGCCGGCCTGGGGAACTGCAAGGGGAATCGCTTGTACAGGCTGACGCTTTGGGCGGTGTTTTGGGCGTCGAGCACCACCGCCTTGGCGAATGGATCGGCCGATGGGCGGACGTACAACGCCGTGCTGAATTTTTCCTTCAGGCCCAGGGCCTGATCGATGGCGATGGCCGCCGCCGCCGGCGAGGGCCGGCGAACCAGTGTCCAAGCCATGGCGCACGCCGTCGCCGCGGCCAGGCCAATCCAAAACATCGCCCAGCGGTGCGGCAGGGCGCGGTCCAGCGTTTTCTGGCCGAGCACCACCAGCCAGACGGCCGCGCCCAGGATCAAGATCGCCCACCCCCAGGTGCGCAGAAATGTCCCCAAGGCGAGCTTGTTGCGAACCGTCTGAATGTGCCGGTCCAAGCGGCTCATGAGCGTCATTTTACCCTGCAAAACCCGGCCACAAAGGCCAAAGTTCCATTCCTATAGACGCTTTGGCTGGCGAAAGTTTCATCTGTGGCACCCGCCGTCCTTATAATTCGCGTCCCGATGCCGCGTTTTAGCGCCCTTATCTTGTGCCTGGCGACGGCGGTTGCCGGCGCCGCCGCCACGGGTCCGACCACCGCCCCATCCCTGGCCCAGCAGAAGGACCAGGACCGCCGGTGGCTGGAAAACCAGTGGCAGGCGATGCCGTTCCTGCCGCCGCAGGGGATCGAGCAGGTGCTGCGCTTTGCCGTGGTCAACGATCGCCTGGCCATCGATTCGCCGCTGTACAACGGCAAGGCGCTGAAGGATCGCGTGGCGCTGAGCGACTTGCCGGGCGAGGCGATGGTGCACATCATCCCCAGCCAAGTTCGCGGCTCGTATTATCTCTTCTTCGAACTGTTCGATTTTTCTCCGCCGGACCTGGTCAACCGCCATTTTTTCATCATCAGCACGCCGGACATCGTCGAAGTGAAGGAGGATTTCGCGCTGGTGGATCGCACTCAATCGGTGACCCTGCACGAATCGCTGACGCCGGGGACCGCGCTGCCGATCACGCTGCGGATTCAGATCTTTCCGGAAAAGAGCGATCAAGTCAGTTCGGTGAATCTGGCCCTGAGCGCGGCGAGTCTCTCGGACCTGCGCCGCCAGAATGCCGAGGAGGTGCAGCGGTATTTGCGTCCGATGCTTCGCGACTTGCAGCAGGAGCCGTCTGCCATGGCCGTGGAGGACAAGATGGGGTGGCAGGTGCTGGCCGACACGTGGTCGCCGCCGCCGGGCCTGGCGGCGCGGGTGCAGGACTTGGTCGGCCGCCTGGGGGCGGAGGATTACGCCACGCGCGCCAAGGCCCAGCAGCAACTGGAGCAGATGGGCCAGCCCGCGGCGCTCTATTTGATGACGATCAAGCGGAGCGGGCTTAGCGCCGAGCAGTCGGCCCGTGTGGAAAAGTTCCTCGATCCGTACCGGCCGCTGGGCGAGGCGCCGATCGCGTTCTTTCGGCGCGACGTGAATTTTCTGCTGGATTGCCTGTACAGCGACGATGTCGAGCTACGCCAATCGGCCCTGGAGCACCTGCGGCGGATCGGTCACGACGTGCCGTGGAACAACGACCAGAGCCGGACCCAGCGCATCGCCGCCATTGCCCGCCTGCGCCGCCAGTTGTCGGCGGGGGCGACGCGCGGCTCGGGCGATTGATTCGCATTTTGGGCGTTGGCCGCGCATGATAATGCGACGGGCCAACGGTCATGAACGGCCAACAGCACAAGATTTTCTCCCAGGGCAGGATTCGCCGCACGTTCGTCGCCGGCATCTTCGCCTTCGTGCCCCTGGCGGTTACCGCCTACATCGTCTATTGGATCGACTTGCACACGCGCGGGCTGACGGTGTGGCTGTTCCACCGCTCCATTCCGTTTTTGGGCGTGCTGATCGCCCTGGCGGCCATCTACGTCACCGGCATGATCACCTCCAGCCTGGTGGGGCGATTTTTGTTGCGCATCGTCGACGCCGTCCTCATACGCCTGCCGGTGGTGCGGCAACTGTATCTGGGCTGGAAGCATATCGCCCTCACCCCCGGCGGCACCGAGGGCACCTTCTCCCGCGTCGTTCTCATCCCGGATGAATCCGGAATCATGAAACAGCTTGGCTTCACCAGCGGGCGGGTAGTTGCCGGCCCCGTCCCCAGCTACTGCGTTTTCGTTCCGTCATCCCCCAACCCCATCACCGGCCGACTCTTTTTCGTGCCTGTGGACAAATGCCAGGTGATCGAGGTGTCCCCGGAAGAGGCGTTCAAGGTGGTCCTGTCCACGGGCAACTACGTCCCGAACCTGCCGCCCGCCTCGGCGGACGCGGGCCCGCGGAACTTTTCCCCTACCTCAGCGTCAGAGTGAACAAACAGGAGATCCTCATGCGGCGATCACTGCGCGCCCTAATGCTTTCGACGGCCATCCTGGCCGGTGGATTGTGTGGCTTGAATGCGTCCCGCGCGGCGGTCGCGCCGGCGGATGGCAAGACGGCCGTGCCCGTCACGGCAGTGGTTTTGTTTTCCAGCGGCGTGGGATATTTCCAACACGCCGGAAGCGTCGACGGCGATGCGGTCACCACGCTCCAGTTCTCGGCCAAGCAGATTAACGACGTGCTCAAGAGCCTGGTCCTGCAGGACATGGGCGGCAGCGTCTCGGCCGTCACCTACGCCAGCCAGGACCCGCTGGGAAAAACCCTCAAAAGTTTTCAGGTGGATGTCACGTCCAATCCATCCCTCGATCAGCTCCTCAACCAATTGCGGGGCGCCCGGGTGAGCCTGTCTCTGCCCAGCGAGCAGATTTCCGGCACCATCCTGGGCGTGGAAAAGCGCACCAAGCCCGCCGGAAGCAACAAAACCTACGACGTGCCGGTGCTGAACATCGTCACGGACGCCGGCATTCGTTCGCTCGAGCTGCCCGACGTGCGCGATGTCCGTTTGGATGATCCGGTGCTGCAAGCCGAGCTATCCAAGGCTTTGGCGGCGCTGGCCGCGTCGCGCGATCAGGACAAGAAGCCGGTCACCATCCACTTTAGCGGCAAGGGTCAGCGGCAGGTGTTGATCGGCTACGTCGTCGAGACGCCGGTATGGAAGACCAGCTATCGGCTGGTGCTGGGCGACAAGGACGCCAAGCTGCAGGGCTGGGCCATCGTCGAGAACCAAACGGACAACGATTGGAACGACGTGCAACTGGGCCTGGTGAGCGGGCGGCCCATCAGCTTCATCGAGGATTTGTATCAACCGCTGTACGTCACCCGCCCGACGGTGCAGCCGGAGCTTTACAGCGGACTGCTTCCGCCCAAATACCCGGCCGGCATGGCCGGGGAGGGGCGGCGCGAGGCGCTGTCGCAAATGCAATCCGACCGCACGGCTACGGGCGCCGCGGCGCCGGCTATGCCGATGACGCTCAACCCAACCGAGTCCGTCGCGGCGGCGGCTTCGGCTGCGCAGATTGGCGAGCTGTTCCAGTACACGGTCGGCAACGTGTCTTTGCCGCGGCAAAGCAGCGCCATGATCCCGATCGTCACCGATTCGATCCAGGCCCAGCGCCTGAGCATCTACAACCCGTCCGTGCTGCCGCGAAATCCGCTCAATGGCGCCCGGCTCAAGAACACCACGGGCAAGCACCTGCTGGGCGGTCCGCTGACCGTCTTCGACGCCGGCAGCTACGCCGGCGACGCCCAGATCGACAACCTCCCGCCGGAGCAGAGCCGTTTGATCAGCTACGGCATCGACTTGCAGATGCTGGTGGATACCACTTCCGCCGGGCGCACGGACGAAACGTTGACGGCAAAAATAGTCAACGGCGTTTTGCAGGTGTCGCATCAATACATCGCCACCACGGTCTACGATTCGCAGAACAAGTCCGACCACGACAAGACGCTGATCATCGAGCACGCCTTCCAGCCGGATTGGAAGCTGCTCGACACGCCCGAGCCGGTGGAAAAGACGGATAGCCTATACCGCTTCCAGGAATCGGTCGCGGCCGGGAAGAGCGCCAAGCTCACGGTCAAGGAGCAGCGCGTTCAGGATGAAGGATTTGCGATCCTGGGCGGCGACGTCGACGCCATTGTGGCCTTCACGCGCAACGGCGCCATTCCGCAGGCGGTGAAGGATGCCCTGCAGAAAGCCGCGGATATGAAGCGCTCCCTGGCCGATGCCCAGCGCAGTCTGCAAGCCAACAAGGACAAGCAGCAGGCCATCGTGGACGACCAGAAGCGCATCAACGAAACCCTGCGCACGATTGGGCAGAACACGGCCCTTTATTCTCGCCTGATGGAGAAGTTGAACGCTCAGGAGACCGACCTGGAAAAGCTCCGCGGCGAATCCGACGACCTGACGCGCAAGGCCAATGAGCAGCAGAAGCAATTGGAGGACTATTTAGCCAACCTGAACATCGGTTGAGGCAACGCCGGAGCCTCGCATGTACATGCGGGGCTTCCGCTCTCACGGGCGCGTGCTGGGTAGCGCGTAGTGTTTCACCTGGCCGGCAAAGTGCTCCTGCACCAGGCCGGTCACGTTTCGCGTCCACAAGCTGGGTCCTTCGGCCGCCTCGATCAGCACATTTTTCAGCGTGACGTTGTGGGCATTGCTCAGCGACACTCCGGTGTCCGCCTTGATGTTGATGTCCTGGAGCGTGATGTCGGACAAGGGCAGTTCGGGCAGTCCGCGCATCAGGATCGCCTGCGTGGCGCCGTTGCAGGTGACGTTGCGAATGTCGAAGTTGCGGAAACAGGGAGTGCCTTCGTTGAGGGCCTCGGCCTTGGGGGGCGACTGTTCGTAACTGCCGTGCGTGACGTGCAACTGCTCGTAGTACATGTCGAAGAGAATGGCCGGGCCCTGGATGTCGGACATGGTGATGTTATCGACGTGGATGTTTTCCACGACGCCGCCGCGTCCGCGAACGCTCTTGAAGCGCAGACCGATGTCCGTGCCTTTGCAGATGCAATGGGTGAAGCGCACGTCGTGTATGTCGCCGGAGGTTTCGCTGCCGATGACCAGTCCGCCGTGGCCCCAGCCGTTGGTGCAGTTGCGGACAAGGACGTTGTAGGTCGGCAGATGCCGCTTGCGGGCCGCGGCGCCGCGGCCGCTCTTGAGCACGATGTTGTCATCGCCGGCATTGACGGTGGAGTTTTCCATCAGGACGTCGTGGCAGGAGTCGATGCCGATGCCGTCGCCGTTCTGCGCCCAAATCTCGTTGGTGATCAGGACGTTTCGCACGGTGACGTGATCGCTCCAGAGCAGTTGCACCGTCCAGAAGGCGGTGTTGCGGAAGGTGGGGCCGTCCAGCAGCGCGTTATGGCAACGGATGATGGCCACCATGTCCGGGCGGAGGGCGTCGCGCAACGCCAGGTAATCGGCAAAGTCGGGGGTCTTGTCGCTTTCGCGCAGGGCGGCCAGGGGCTTTTGCGCTTCCATCGACTGCCGTGTCGGGTACCAGACTTCGCCGCTGTCATCCACGACGCCGCCGCCCTGGGTCCACTTCGACCATTGCTCCTCGGAGACCTTGGATCTTTTCAGCGGCCGCCAGGCGTCGCCCTGGCCGTCGATGGCGCCCTTGCCGGTGATGGAGACGTCGTGCAGGTTGTCGGCCGTGATGGGCGATTGGCACTGCACCGTGTCCACGCCCAGGAAATTGCCGTAGACCAGCGGGTAATCGTCGAAATTGCGGCTGAACAGCAGCACGGCTCCTTCGTTCAGGTGCAAGTCGATGTTGCTGCGGAGATGAAACGGTCCGGTGAGGAACGTGCCGGCGGGAATGATGACGTGTCCGCCGCCGTGGGCGGCCGCGGCGTCGATCGCATCCTGAATCGGCGGTGTGTTCATCGTCTTGCCGTCGCCGACGGCGCCGAAGTCCGCGATGTTGTAGCTGGCCGCTGGGATGGACAGCGCGGCGGCGCCCGGCAGCTCCGGCGCCACGGCGGCCGGCGGCGGCGCCGGCTGAGTCGCCGGCGGGCCAGCGGCGCACGCCGTTAAAAACGCCGCCAGCGAGACGGCGATCGTTAGGCCGGCGATGTGACGGCCGCATCGGCTACATCCGTTTTTGCTCCTGATCATTTGGGTAGCTCCTTCGCCCTAATCCTGTTGCATCGTCGCGTCGACCTGATCCAGCGTCAGATCCGCCACGTTCTGCGTTTGCAGCGGCGGCGCATGTTTCGACTGGATTCGCACGTTCTTCAGCGTGACGTCCTTGACGTAGTTGATCCACGCGCCGTCGTCGGCCGCCAGCGAGACGTTCTCCAGGCGGATGTCCGACATCGGCTGCTCCGCCAATCCCATCAGTTCCAAGGCGCGGTGGGCGCTGGCGCAGGTGACGTTGCGGATGACGATGTTGCGGAAAACCGGCGTGCGCTCGCTGAACGGTTCGTCCTTGGGATTTTTGGTCTGGTAATACATGTCGAAGAGGATGGCCGTCTGGGTGATTCCCGACATGGTGACATCGTGGATGTGGATGTCCTCGACGGTGCCGCCGCGGCCGCGCGTCGTCTTGAATCGCAGGCCGATATCGGGACCGTCCAGAACGCAGTTGCTCACCTCGACGTTGTGCACGCCGCCGGACATCTCGCTGCCGATGGCGATGCCGCCGTGGCCCCAGCCGATCTTGCAGTTGCGGATGATGACGTTTTCCGTCGGCCGGCCGTGCTTGCGCCCCTGCTCGTCCCGGCCGCTCTTCAGGCAGATGTCGTCATCCCCCGCGTGCACGTTGATCCCCTCGATCAAAACGTTGCGGCAACTGTCCACGTCGATCCCGTCGCCGTTCTGGGCGTACAGGGGATTGAAAAGAACCACGTTGCGGACGGTGATGTCCTCGCTGTCCAACACGTGCACGTTCCAAGAACCGGAATTGCGGAACGTCGCATCCTGCAGGAGGATGCGATGGCAGTTGCTCAGCAGCACCAGATTGGGACGCAGCAGGTCGCGGTACGGCTCGTAATCCTCCACCCGCGGCGCTTCCGGCTTTTTGCGCAGCTCGATCAGGGCCTTGAATCCCTGCCGCGCCGATTCGCTGGGCCACCATTGTTCCTGTTTCTGGTCCGTCACGCCGCCCGATTTGACCAGGGCATCCCACTGCTGCGGGGTGAGCTTGTTCCGCTTGACCGATCGCCAGCCATCCCCCTGGCCGTCGATGGCGCCCGTGCCGGTGATCGAGACATCGTGCAGATCGCGGCCGAAGATGGGGGCCTGGCAAATGACCGTTTCGCGGCCTTCGTAGCTGCTGATGACCAGGGGATAATCCTTGTGATCGCGGCTGAACAGCAGCACCGCGCCGCCGTCCAGGTGCAGGTCCACGCCGCTGCGCAGCTCCAGGGGCACGCTCAGGAAGATGCCGGCGGGCACGACGACGCGTCCGCCCCCAGCGGCGCCGCAGGCGTCGATCGCGGCCTGAATCTGGCTGCGGTTGAGCGTCTGGCCGCCCGCCACGGCGCCGAAACGGGTGATGTTGAAGACCTTGGCCTGGGCCGCCGGCTGCGTCGCGGCGGGACGCGTGGCCGGCGCCGCGGCGGATGCCTGGCCAATCCCCAATGCCGTGAAAGCGGCCCCGAACAACACCCTCAGCCACCAGCGCATTGGATTCATTTCAGATTCTCCTCCGGTCGGTTAAGCCTTGAAACGCGAGAAAATATAGCGAAGCAACCCGCGCCTGTACATGCGGTGCAGTATTTACACCGGGCCTTGCTCGCCCCGGAGCTGGGCCAGTTCCCGGTGCAAGCTATCCAGCGAGTCCAGCAGTTCGTGATGGCGCGTTTCCTCGGCCGTGGGCTTCTTGATGACGAACGTGAGGGTTCCCGTCGGCTCCAGAACGGCGCTGTCCACCTCCGCCAGCGAACCGATCCCCTGGCGGTGCGCCGCCGCCGTCAGTTCCGCGCGCGTCATCAGCTCGCGCTGCAGATGATCTCGCAAAATGTGCCCATCCCTGATCAGGAAATCGCGCTTGCCTTCCACCAGCGTTTCGATGCGGCGATGGCCATGCAAGAAGCGCACCATGCCCGCGTTGATCGCCAGCAGCGTGGCGGCGCCGATGATCCCGCCGGTGACCGTGTTGTCGTCGCCGATGATCGCGTTCTGCACCGTGTTGGACAGCGTCAGCAGCACGATCAGATCGAAGGGATTCAGTTGGGCCAGCTCGCGCTTTCCCGCCAGACGAAGCCCGATGACCAGGAAAATGTAGATGAAGATCGGCCGCAGGATTTTTTCGATCACGGGCAGAGTTAGAAAGAACATGTCGTGCCAGGGGACGGACATGGGATTGCCTCCCGGGTTAGAGTCGCCCAGATGATAACAAGCGGAACCCGCCCGCCGCAGGGGGGTCATTGATCCGACAGTTTGCGGTAATACTGCTTGAGGGCTTCGGACCAGTCGGCGGGGAGTTGGCCCTTCATGACGTCGTCGATTTCCTGCCGGGTTTTGCCGCTCGGCTGGGGCGTGGTGTCCAGTTGCACGTGAATGCGCCCGCCCAGCAGCATCCGGCTGGCCTCCAGCGATTCGATCAGCACGTCACGCTGGCTCAGGGCATCGTTGTAGCGGTTGGCCTGCAAATCCGACTCGACGCGCCGCATCGCCGCGATCGCCTTGAGCAGCTTGAAATTGTCGTAGCGGGGAAGGCGGTATTGCAGATTGAATCGCTGGGCGGCGTTGCGCAGTTCCACCTGCTTCTGCGCCAGCCGGGCCAGTTGCTGCTGGACCTCCGGCGGCAGGGGGCCTTCCAATCCCACGCCGCCCTGGCCGCTGAGCTTGCCGCCGCCGGTGGCTCCGCCGGTGGGCTCCGGGCTGCTGTCCTTGATCTGTCCTTTTTGAAACGGCGTCTGGTCCAAGCGCGTGGGCGTGTCTCGCCCGCCTTTGCCGCGGGCGCTGTCGCCGACAAATTCGCCTTCGCTTTGACCGGTGCGCCCCTCGCCGCTGCGGCCGGCAAGCTGTCGCTCGTCGGGCAGCACGTTGCCCGTCACGCCCCGCGCTGAGGAATCGGACAGGGTGGCATTCGACGCCTGCCCGCCGGATTCCTCCCCGCCGGGCGACTGCGCCTTGGCGCCGGCATCCCCCAGGGCCTTGAACAAATCCTCCTGCTGCTCCAGCAGATCGCCGATCATGTCCTCCAATTCCTTGGGCAGCTCGGGCATGGCCTGGGGGACCACGGCGGCCGGGGCCTCCTGCGATTGCCTGGCCCGATCCGGCCGGTCGGACAGCCACTTCTGCATGTTTTTCAGCTCCTCCTCGGCTGCCGCCGCGGCGGACTTCTCGGCCGGAACGGCAACATCCGCCGCCTGGTCCTTGAGCGCGTCGGCCGCCATCGTCACGTCCACCTCGATCCCGTAAAGGTCCTTTACAAGCTCGGGATTGGAAAAATCCTGCGGGGCGCCGTTGGAAAAATCGGCAATGCTCTGCTGCAAAAAGGCGTCGAGCTTGTCCTGGGCCATCTGCAAATCGCCAAGCGATTTGCGGTCGGCATCGTCGAAGTTGTCCACCGGCTTCTGCGCCAAGGGCGCGGTCTGAGACAAAATCCGCCGCTGCTGCGCCGCGAATTCCTGAAGCGCCTGCGCCAGCTTCGTGAAGGGATCAGGCTGAGCAGCAAGCGGTTGGGTGCCGCTGGGCTCCGGCCGCGTCGCCGCTGGCGCCGCAGAGTCCAGTTGCCCCAGAAGGCTGCTCAGCGTGCTGAGGATGACCTGCTGCCGCTGGCGCAAAACCGCCAGCAGACGAGTCTGTTCTTTGGCGATCGGCTCGGCCGCGATCGCCGCGGAAAGATCCGCGGCTTCCTTGGCGGGGTTCACCGCCAGCATCTGCAGCGTGCGCTGCACGATGGCCGTGGCGGCGTCGAATTCAAATCGGTCGGCCGTATCCAGCATCAGCTTCCGCAAATCCGCCTGGCCGGAGCCAATCTTGGGCAGTTCCGCCCGGTTGCCCGCCGCAGCCGTCGCCGTCCGGTCCATCAACTCCTGCTGCATTTGGAGCATCTGCCTCAGCAGGGCGCGCAGCTTGTCCAGGTTCTGCTTCTGCTGCTGGGCCAATCGCCGCCCATCGGCGAATTTGATTTCGATCACCGGCCCGCGAGCCGTCTGCGGTCCGGCGCCCGCCAATGGCTGGCGAAGGTCGCGGTTGTCCACCGCTTCCACTTGCAGATGGACCGTCCGGCCGTCGCCGACTTGTTCGGCCGTCAGATGGATCGGAATGGCCAAGCGCGAAGATGCGCCCTGCAGATTCTGCTGTGCCACCGGGGCCAGCGGTGCATCGCCGACGCCCATCAGCACGCGGCCCTCGGTCAGACCCCAGTCATCGCTCAATTCGGCCCGCACCGTCAGGTCCGAGGTCGGCGTTGTCGTCATGTCGCGAGCGGGCCAAATCATTTTGATGCTCGGCGGCTGATCGATCTGGCAACCAATCGCCAGGGGGCTCTGGGGCAACTTGGAGATGATTTGTGCGCCCTGCAGAAGGTTGACCGACAGCGTCGTATCCGCCAGGATCGTCAGCTCCGCCGAAAAATGCCGCGCGTCCGGACCGGCGGTCAATTCCATTTGCCGCCCATCGCTGATTTGCAAAATGGCGCGCTGCACGGGGACGTCGATCCCGAGGGCGATTTGCAGAATGCTGCCTTGGGGCACGGCGGTGCCCGGAGAATACGAGTGTGCCTGCAAGCCCGTGTAACGTGGCGGCGTGACCTGCACCCTCATCTCCAGCAGTTTCACTTCCGGCACGACGTTCACGCGGTACCACGGCGTCTGCGACGATCCGAGCTCCGCGCGATAGCGCATCGACTGCGTGACGTGCTCGAGCCGGCAGGCGTACCGCAAGCCAGTGTCGGCCGGCATGGGGGCCAGGGCCATGGTGGCTGGGGCATCCGCTCCGTCGAAGATGAGCCGCGCCTCGGGCCGCTGGGGGCCGGCGGCGAGGATGACGATTTCCAGGGGCTGGCCCGCGACGAGCGTCGCATCGCCCGGCTGCACGTCCATGATGCGCATCGCTCCCGATTGTGGCACGAATCGCAGGGGGGCAAGCATCTGCTGCCAGCCGTGCACCGCCTGAGCACGAAATCCGACCGCCGCCACCAGAACCGCGGCCGCCACCACCAGCAGTCGCTTGAGCAGCGGTTTTAAGTCGGCAAGCCGCACCGCCTGGTCCAGCGGTTTTTGCTCGATCAACAGGTGAATCTCCTCGAAGATTTCTCCCAAGAGCGGGCTGGATTGCAGATCGCTCGCCCTGGCCAGCAGGACGCTGTTGGTCAGGCCGTTGTGCAGGCCGGGGATGCGCTGCTCGATCAGCCGGGCCATTTCCAGCGGCCGCGGCCGCGACCAAATCGGCCGGGCCAGCCAGAAGATTGCCGAGACAATCAGCCATGCCGCCCAGACGGCGAGCAGCGCCATCGTGGCCGGGCCTTGTCGCAGAAGATGTGCCGCCACCGCCGCCGCCACGGTGGCCGCCGCCGCCCACGCCAGCCAGAGCAGCGCTCCGCCCAGCAGCCGGATCGCCCGGTGTTTGCGTCCGATGGCGTCGAGCCGGTCCTCGATCAGCAAGTAAGCTGCCTTGGGTGCCAAATCCGTCACGATTCGCTCCGGGGCAAAAACGTGGCCCATTCGATCATCGGCCGATCACGGCATAGGGATCATAGTGCCGTTCCCCGCCCATATTGCCAAGACATCCAACCGCTAAGACGCCTGACCTTCACTTTGCTTGCGGAACTCCTGGCCGCGGGCGAACGGGCTCGTCGGCGGCGCCCGGCCGGTGCAGATCTCCTGGTAATAACTCCGCCGCATCGTCCACGTGATTTCCGTGCCATCGTCGAACTTGCTGAACGCGTAGGGCCATTGGCAGACTGTCGCGTATCCGTTTTCGAGCAGAGCCGCGCGGTATCGCTGGGCCAATTCCCGCCAGATGTTGAGTTGGGGGATTTGGAGGTTTTGATAGGTCGTAACGTGTCTCGACACCGCATCGGGGTCCTCGATGTTCCACCCGCTGAAGTGGACGAACATCAAGGGCTGGCCGTCGGCCAGATACCGGCCTTGCGCGTCGCGCGTCAGCGTTCGCTTATACAGATTCCAATGCGCCAGGTTTGCCCCCGGCTGGGTGAAAATCGTCACGTCGCGGAAATACTGCGGCACGTGGTTCAGCCAAAGCTGGTCCACGAACAACCCGCGGACTCCGTCGAAGCAGAATTGGCCCAGGCGATCGGTGAACCAGGAAACGAACGGCCTGCTCTGCTCGCAGCGTCGCACGCCCAGAAATCCGCCGTTGAACAGCCCGTCGCGCAGATTGGCCACTTCCGTGTCGGCGACGAATTCCGGGCTGGCCGGCGAGCTGTTGTGCGGGTTGAGCAGCACGCTGGCCGACCGCAGCGCCTTCATCACCTCCGACATCGAGCTCAGGACGTAGATGTCGCTATCCAGATAAATCCACGCTGGTGAGGTGGTCCTTTCCCACATGTACACGTGCAACAGTCCGTGCAGGGCACAGCAGAACTCAAGCGGCGTGTAATAGAAGCTCATGCGCTCGACGAACTCCTGACGCCCCAAGTCCTGCAGCTGCACGGTGATGAACGGCTCGGCGGCAGGGTCGAAATACCCGTCCACGCGGTCGGCCAGGAGCACGTACACTTGCGCGGAAGGGTGCACCGCCTTCACCGAACGCGCCAGGACCCGCGCCAGCGCCAGATGCGATTTGGTCACCACGCTACAGATGGTCATCGGCTCCGTGGCGGTTGATTCGCTCATGTTCAATTCCATTGTGCCGCGTTATCGGCTCACCCGTTTTTGTTCACCCAGGGCAAAGCTCCGAGCAAGAACTTCTTCAGGGCCTCTGTCATTTCTTGCACCGGGATGTCCCAATCTCCGGGTTGTCTTTGGCGGAACAGCCGTATCTTCGGATACCACGGGGAATCGCTACGATCCAAAGGCCACAGCGGATAATCCCGATCGCTCAACTGAGGCACCAAGACCCACACGGGCTTTCCAATCGCTCCGGCCAAATGGACGACGGAAGTATCCACGCATAGGACCAAATCCAGTTGCTGCACCAGCGCGGCGGTGTCCGCGAAATCATCCAGTTCAGCGGTGTAATCAACCAATTGCAGTCCCGCCGGTGGTACCTGCGAAGACTCCGGCCCCTTTTGCAGACTGAAGAAGCGCACGCCCGCTACGGCGGCCAGAGGCGCAAAAATGCCTAATGAGCTGGAGCGAAAAATACTGTTGCTGCCGGCCCAGACCAACCCCACATGGAATGTTCCGTCTTGCGGGACGCGGCCGGACCATTTCCCAAGCCGATCCGGCGGCACGCGGAGATAGGGCATCGATGCCGAGGTCGGCAGATTTTCCTGCGTGATTCCCAGAACTCGCGGCAAGCTCTCAAATCGCAGGCGAAGATCAAAATGAGGAAGGCGTTCGCCTTGCGGAAGGAAACTCAGATCAGGAAAAGAAGCCCGAAACAGAGCAAGCAGGGGCGGGGGGCATTCGATCATGAGCTCGACCCCGCGATCTCGAACCAACGGCAGAAACCGAACATAGGTCATCGTATCCCCGAGCCTCCGGCTCGGATAGATCAGCAGGACTTTCCCTGGGGCCGGCGATCCATCCCACTGCGGCTGGGCAAAGCTCCGTTGGTCATGAATGCCATGATCCCATTCGTACTCCTGCCAGCCCTCGGCCCATTGACCTGTCTTTAGCAGCAGCATCCCGCAACGCACATGCGCCCCAACCAGATCGGGATTGAGGGCGATGGCCCGACGGTACGTATGCAAGGCTTCATCTACCTGCCGGTTCGATTCCAGCGCCATGGCCAGAACGAAGCAGGCATCCCCCGAGTCCGGCCGCAATTTCAGGGCCTGGCGACTTACACCAACCGCTTCCTGCGCCTGGTTGTTCATGGTCAGCGCCCAGCCCAAGCTGTACCACGCCTGGAAGTAGTCGGGCGCCAAAGCGATCGCCCGACGCAGCGCGGCGATGGCCGGTTGATAGTGTCCGCTGGTCACCAATGCGCTTCCCAGGTCGCCGTAAAAATCCGCGCGACCAGGGTTGAGAGATACAGCCCTCTTTATCAGTTGCACGCCCCCGTCGATGTCTCCCTTCTGCAACTGGACAAGTCCCAGCCTGTGCAGCGCATCGGCATGATCCGGCTGCACGGCCAGAATCTGGCGGTACAACGTCTCCGCCTCGCGCAGACGCCCGGCCTGGTGATGCCGCGTCGCCGTCTCGAACACCGGGTCGATCACCATGCGAACCTCATGATCGGGCCAGCTGTCGACGTACCAATTGTGCGGGATGTTCCGCCGCAAATGCAGCCGGATAGGATACAATTTAGGGGCGGTTGCGGCAAAAATGGCGCGGTTGCCGATGAGTAAGGGATGCGCCCAGCCGCCCGCCGGCGATCGGCGGCCGCGGCGATTGCCTTGACACGTTGGGGGCGTTTCGGTGGAGTGGGCTTTTCCATGGCACGGAGGATTTTCATCACGGTGGCGGAGGCCAGCGGCGACCGGCACGCCGCCAACCTCATCCGCCAGCTCTGCGCCCTCGACCCGGAGTTGATCGTCGAGGGCCTGGGCGGCAGCGAGATGGCTGCGGCGGGAGCGGTGGTTCACCACGACACGGTCACCAAAGCCGACATGGGCTGGCGGCGGCTGGCGCAGTATTGGCATTTCCGCCGCCTGCGCAGCTGGACGCGACAGTATTTCCGCCAGCATCCGCCCGATCTGCAAATCTGCATCGATTCCTGGACAATGAATTGGCACTGGGCCAGGCTGGCGCACGAGATGCACGTGCCGGTCATGTACTACATCGCCCCGCAGATTTGGGCCAGCCGACACGGACGCATCAGGCGGCTGGCCCGTTACGTGGACCGCGTGGCGTGCATCCTGCCGTTCGAGGAGCAGGTCTACCGCGACAGCGGGGTGGAGGCGACGTTCGTCGGCCATCCGCTGTTCGACATGCTCCCGCCGCAGGGCGCCCGCGACGCATCGGCGCACTTCCCCAACAAGCCGCCGATCATCGGCTTGGTGCCCGGCTCGCGTGCTTCGGTGGCCCGCGAAAATTTCCCCCATCTGCTCGACGTGGCCCAGCGCATCCTCCAGGCTTTTCCCAACGCCCGATTCCTCATCCCCACCATGCCCGCGACGCACGAGGTCGTGCACAACATCTTGCTCGAAGGCTCGGGGGCCGCGCCCGTGACTGACGGCGAGATGGAGACTTTCGGCCCCTTCACGATCGGCCTCAACCGCTTCGACGAGCTGGTCCCCCAGTGCGATCTGTGCATCAGCGTCTCCGGCACGGCGACGCTGCACGCCGCCGGACTTGGAGTGCCGCTGATCGTCGTCTATCGCCTCAATCCCCTCATCTGGCACCTGGCCGGTCGCTGGATCGTCAAGACCCGCACCTATTCGCTGGTGAATTTGCTGAACGACAATCGCCAGCAGATTGTTCCCGAGTTCGTCCCCTGGTACGGCTCCAACGCCGCCGTCGCCGCCAAGTCGCTGGACCTTTTGCGCAATCCGCAGCTCCTGATGGATCAGCGTGACCGATTGGGGAACCTGATTCGCACGTTGAACAAGCCGGGGGCCAGCCGCCGCGCCGCCGCCTTGGCCATGGAGATCATGCTCGCCCGCGGCAAGACCACCTGACGGAGCGGTCGGCGAAAGGGGGTGCAAATAAGTTGCTAGTTGCTGGTTGCGCGATTGCGGTAACCCTTTGCGCAGCAGGGGATTGGAATCACAATTTCACGATTTTTCAAAAAAGATAGTTAGCCCCCCAGGGCGCGGTTCGAACTGTAATTGCACGTTTTGGCAGGTCGGGGGCAACGGCGGAGCGGGATTGGCTTTACGATTTTGGCGGGGCAAAAAATGGATAATCGGAGCTGGCTGAAAGGGCGAATCGCCCCTTGATTTTCGCGCGATTTGGAAGGCTCTGAAAGAGTTCAATTCGGTTTTCGCCGATCGGTTCGATTTTGGGACGATTTTGAAGAGAAGCAAAGGCAACCAGGGAGGCGCGGAGACACGGAGAAAACCGCAGAGCATGAAGCGACCAAACCGCCAAGACGCGAAGGGCGCCAAGACAAATACGCCAAGTGGAGTGGGGCTGCGGCTCGCATCATCTGAGCGCGAACAAAAGCGCGCTCACGTCCCGAATGCCACGAAGATAGTTCATAAGTCCGTGTCACGGCGCGCCTTGTGATCGTTCGCGCCAGCCATGGCCTTCTGCGAGAATGATGTTGTTCACGACATCGTTGCTC
>Ga0208692_1000221_pt1 | contig 50532 bp, 37 predicted proteins | sample June2015DPH_20_1_3_FD_184721 | JGI IMG/M metagenome (GOLD analysis project Ga0208692, IMG submission 184721) | Peatland microbial communities from SPRUCE experiment site at the Marcell Experimental Forest, Minnesota, USA - June2015DPH_20_100... | ecosystem: Environmental > Terrestrial > Soil >... | reverse complement strand
GGTCCGTCAATTAATGGCAGTGGGGGTCGGCCGGACTCAACTGATGGCACGCGTCATTTGCAGCGATCGCGGCAGCCTGCGCAGCCGAGAGTGCCGCCTTGGCGTCGGCATCTGCCTGGGTGGCCGCTGCCGTCGCTGCCTTCGCATCCGCATCCGCTGCAGCGGAATTCGTTACGGCCAGAGTAGCGGAGTCGTTGGCGTCGTTGGCTTTGCTCAGAGTGATGATCGAAAAAGTCGCACCCACGCCGGCGACAGCGGCCAGTGTGATCGGTACCGCGAGGCTTGAACCGATGTGTGCACCTCCGGCTGCCCCTGCTTGGCCCGACGGCGCGCGCCCCATTACGTTCTTGATCGCGACTGACTTGCCCTTCTTCACTTCCACGGCTCGGCCAGCCCCTTCCACGACCAGCGAGCCTTCCTTGGCCGTGACTACGACGACGCCGTTGACCATCGCCACGTCACCCTGTGTCTTGAATCCATTGCCGGAGAGAATCGAGACTTGGCCCACCTTGACTCGGACGGGCACCCCATCCGCGGGATGATACATCGACACAGTACCTCGGGTCAGCGCCACGGTCACCTGATCGGCGTCACGATCGAAAGAGGCCAGCGTCTCGCGTCCAAACACAACAAGGCTGCCCTTCTGCAATGCGACGACCGCCGAACCGTCCTTGATCTGGAGGCTATCGCCGCTAAACAGCGTGGTGTTGGGCACGAGCGGGCGCTCGCCCACTGTGGCATTCGTGCCACCAGCTACGGACCCGACTACTGCCGATGCACAGAACATCGGACCGACGCTCAGAAGCAGCACCAGCATCAGAAGCAACAAGAACCGCGCCTTCCGTCCGTTATCCGACATGTTAACTCTCCTCTGAAATGGCCGCTCGCGACAGGCTATGAACTCTCCTCGGCGAACCTTTCGTTTCATAATCGCACGGCACAACTCCCCCTAGCCTATGACAGGCGGTGTGCGATTGTCAAGACCCATACAAGTACACAGCATTAATCTGTTTTACTTCATCACGGAGATAAAGCGGGCAGCGGTCAGACTCACTCCTGACGGCTGCCCGTTTTGGGTGTTGTGCCTGGGAGAAGATTCGCCCTGGCGGATCTTCCCCTTCCGGCGTTCTTAGTGACAATTCGGATCGGTCGGGCTCACCATATGGCACGCGTCGTTGGCTGCGATTTGCGCCGCCAGCGCCGCCGAGAGTGCCGCCTTGGCGTCGGCATCCGCCTGGTTGGCCGCCGCCGTCGCCGCCTTCGCATCCGCATCCGCCTGCGCGGCGTTCGAGGCCGCCGTGTTGGCCGTGGTCTGCACGTCCTTCGTCTTTTGGTAGTTGGCGATCGAGAATCCTAAGCCTACCCCCGCGGCCGCCAGCGTCACCACATTCACCACTTGCGACTGCGTCCAGTGGTGGGCCGCCGTACCCGCTCCTTGCGGCGCTCCCGCCGCCGGCTTCGGCATAATCGCGATCGTCTTCCCCTGGGTGACCTCCGTGGTTCGGCCCGCGCCGTCCACGCGCAGCGTCCCTTCCTTCGCCGTCACCACCACCGCGCCGTTCAGCATCGCCACTTCACCCAGCGTCTTGAAACCCTTCCCCGACGAGACCGCGATGTCGCCTGCTTTCACCCGCAGCGCCACCCCGTCCTCCGGATGATACATCGACACACTGCCTTGGCCCAGCAGCACCGTCACTTCCTCCGGCCCGCGCTCGAAAGAAGCCACCGTGTCGCGGCCAAACACCATGCGGCTCCCCATCCCCATCGCCACTACCGCCGCGCCATCACTCACGCGCAGGTTGTCCCCGCTGAACAGCGTCGTGTTCGGCACCAAAGCCTGCCCGCCCACCGTGGCGTTCGTGCTCCCGGCCACCGATCCGATTACCGCCGACGCGCCCCACAGCGAAACTGCACCCACCATCAGCGCCAGCACTAGTAAAAGCGAAAACCGCAACTTCAGATTCCTGCTCAACATGATCGATGCTCCTTTCGATTTGTTGGCCCGGGCGTAAAATGGCTTCCCCATCACACGTCCCCTCCAGGGCCGATCTGGCTTAAGGCAAAGGAAATCTACCGAACTCTTCTAATCTTGTCAAGAGGTTTGTCAAGTCTTTTTTTCGTTACTAGATTCTGCTAGACTGTCTGACGCGGCCCTCTCTACGCCGCCGAGGTCTCGTGGATCGCGTCAACGGAATCCACCGATCCCACAACTCTTCACGCTCATGGAAGTCCATCTGAAGAATGCCGGCGCAAGACGACTTGGGGTTTTTCTGGAGCTGGCGGGACTGTTCCTTCTATCGTCTCAGGTGCTCAGAACGCTCGCCGCGGAGCGCCTGGGCACAAATCCCGGACCGACAATTCCTGATTTGGAGCTAGCTCTGCGGCTCGACCCCAACGATGCCAGATACCACGAGAGCCTCGCGAGCCTCTTGCGCTACTCCCTGGGAAAAATTGATCTGCCCAGGGCCATGGAGCATCTGAGACGCGCCGCCGAACTGGAGCCGTACTCCCCTCAGCCTTGGTTGGACCTCGGCGCGGCGTTGGAATTTCAGGGGCGGATCGCGGAGGCAGAAACGTGCCTTCAGCGGGCCAATGCGCTCGCGCCCAACCTTTCCAGGTACCAATGGGTGATCGGGAACTTTTATCTGTTGCACGGCAATCTCCCGTTGGCCTTCCAGGCTTTCAAGAAAGTGTTGGCGGGGACTTCGGAGTATGACGGAGTTCTGTTCGATACGGCATGGAAGGCCTCCGGGGACGGCCCACAGATCCTGCGCGATCTTATACCGGACCGGATAAGAACCGAGTATAGCTACCTCTACTATCTCACCCACTTCCATCATTACCCCGAGGCTCAGGAAGTGTGGAAGCGGATGGCGTCAAGCTCCGAGCCCTTTCCGCCGGATTGGGCGCAGCGATATATGGACGAGCTCATTGCGATCCATCAGCCGGAGGAGGCTTATCAAGTGTGGTCGGACCTGCGCCACAAAGGCTTGATCCGACCCACTTACGAGCAAACTCGCCAAAACCTCATCCAGAACGGCGACTTTGAGGAAGACCTATTGAAGTTCGGATTCGATTGGCGCACGCCGCCGGCCGCTGGCGCCTATGTGAGCGTTGACAGGACTGACTTCCACTCGCCCAGCCACTCTGTTCTGATCCAATTCACCGGAAAAGAAAACGTCGACTTCCAGAGCCTTTACCAGTACGTGATGCTCCACAATGGACGTGACTATCAATTTCGCGCCTTCATCAAGACGGAAGGTATCACCACCGACAGCGGGCTGCGCTTCGAAATTCGCGACGCCTATGACCCAAGGCGTTTGGATCGCTTCTCAGAAAACTTCGTGGGAGACACCAGCGGTTGGCTTCCGGTGGAATTCAATTTCACGGCAGGCCCCGACACGAAACTCGTTGTCGTCGGCGTGGTGCGCACACCCACCAAGAAGCTCGATAACCTAATCGCCGGCAAAGCCTGGGTGGACGACGTGGTTTTGGTCCCTGCGGATACCGACGTGACGGAACCCTCGGGTGGCGCCAAACAGGAATGATCTTTCGCGAGTTGTCATCGAAAAAGTGACTCTACAAAAAATGGAAGCGGTGGGGCAAAATGCCACACTTTTCCCAAAATCGCAAATTTCTGCAAATTTTATTTCGGCGCAACTTCTTTATTTCCAGCAGATGAAAAAATTAGTTTCAAAAGTTGCAAAAGTTTCAAAAGTTACATTCAGCGGCCGATTCTCGTCCTTTTATTAGCTATCAGTTAATATATCGAGAGTAATACAAAGCCGGAAGAACTCTTGTCGCCCATGGCCCGATTCAGGTTTGCCAGGCGCGCCTCCCAGTGGAATATTCAGAACCAAAAACGCCCACGCTGGCAGAGCCCCCGGCCGCTGCCGCCCGCTGGCCACGATACAAGCTGTGGTTCGCCCGCTTCCCCGCGTAGGTTTTCCGCAATTGCCAGGCCCAGGGTTGCTTCAACTGACAAATCAATCACGGCGACCAACTGGGATTCACACCAACCTGGATGCGAGGCCAGAGCAGGCCCTCAGGCCGGGCACGCCATCGGGTGTGCGAAGGGTCACAGACACCAAATGGGAAGCCAGCATCGGACTTCCCGACGACAGTGGAAGATTGAAGTCACCCATCGCCAGCAAGCAAAGGTGCCCGTCGTCCTCCCGGCGCACACGGTTTCGCCGCCAAAGTTTCCCCACTGGGACGGTCCGCAGGCTGGCGGCGAGGGGTTACGGCTGACCGTATTGCTCGACGCTGCCCCCCTCAACATTCGGCCGGTCAGGTCGCGCCTTGGGAGAGCTACGCCCCCCAATGGCGGGGCCCTCAAGCTGCGGGCCTGGGACCAAGCCTTTCTACTGCGGTTTCTCTCTTCGTTGCTCCAGAAGACGCCGTGCCAGTCCGTACGGCTGGTAGCGTTCAATCTCGACCAGCAGCGAGAGATTCTGCGGGCCGATCCGTTTGTGCCTTCCGGATTCGCCAGCCTCCAGGAAGCCTTCCGCGATCTCGAACTGGGAACCGTTTCGGTTCAGGTCCTCGAGCAGCGCCAGGGCTGGGCACAGATGCTGGCCGATCTGACCAATCAAGAGCTGATCGCTCCGGAGCCATCGGATGCCGTGATCTTCCTGGGACCCTCCACCCGCAGGGGGCAGAAGATCCCGAAGGAGATGCTCAAGCCGCGCGAAACCAGGCAGCCACGGTTCTTCTACTTCGAGTACGCGTCGACCGAATTTCCGGACGCGATTGGGTATCTGACTAAAGCCCGCGATGGAACCGTTTTCAAGATACACTCTCCCCACGAGCTGGGGCAGGCCATCGAGAAGATGCTTGCGCAACTGAAGCCGGTTGACCAGAAGGCGGACGCCGGCGCATCTCGTCATCGGAATTCGCCAGAGTGAAGCTCGACGCAGGATGGCAGGTGTTTTCGAGGCGGTGGTCTCCTGTCCCGTCCAACTCTTGCCAATGCCAGGGCAAAGCGGCAGCTTCGCTGTCGCCCCCGGTGCTCGGGGCCCCGCCCATGGCGCCTGCGGCGCTTTCATGGCTTGCGGGCGAAGCCCGCCCTGGACTGCGGTAGCGGCAGCTACCGCCTTGAAGGGCTCAATGGAACGCCTGTAAACAATTAAGTGGGACAGAACACTGGCCACGGTCAATTCGTCCTTGGAACTAACCGTGAATTGCTGAGCACGCAAAATACAAACGCATGGAAGAGCACCAAGCGTGGCTTGTATCTTCGTCAGCGATCCTAGAAAACTCTCTCCGATGGGTAATAGGGGTCCGGGGAGGCCGACGGTGCCTACCCGCCTGGCCCTGCCTCTGAAATTTGGAATCTCGAATGTGAAATATCGGGCGCAGCGCCCGGCGAGGGCGGCACGCGCGGGCGCCGACGGGGCGGGGACGATTTCGCGAAGGAATGCCTCATCAGCCTCCACCTACGGCCCGATTGCCTTCCCGGATTCAGTGACCAGTCGCTCCTCGCTGTCGATCGTCTCCTTTAGCCGCAACTCCCATTATCTTAAGTTCCGCAGACCCCAAAAGGGGTCCGCGCGAGGCCCCGGCTGGGGGCCGGATAACTCTGCATTTCAATCTCGTAAACTGTTGTTTTCTTAGCAAGAAAAGTATACACTGTGAGGTATTACTAACATAAGAACTGCTTGGTCGTTGGGTTGCGGCTCCGCCGCGCTGTGCTACCCGCTTGAGAACGTCACTTATCTTTCCTAAGAAACTCCACCAGTTCACCGTTAATCTGCTCTGCGTGTGTCCAAGTTATGCAGTGCGGCCCATCCTTTACCACCAACAGGCGGGCTCCCTTGATCAGCTTGGCGGTCCGGAGTCCCGAGGCAGTGATGGGCAGAATCCGGTCCGCATCGCCGTGAATGACCAGCGTGGGCACGTCCACGCGAGCCAAGTCGTTGCGGAAGTCCTCATGCCATGTTGATACGCAAGCGAGACTGGCCGTGGCCGAGGCCCCGGCTGCGACGTTCCAGTTGGCCTGGACGGCTTGTTCGCTGACACGCTTGCCCAGCAGGAGGTCCGTGTTGTAGAAATTCTTAAAAAACTCGGTGAAGAACGCGTAACGGTCTGCGACGATGGCTTTCTGGATCCCCTCGAAAACACTGCCGTCCACGCCCTCCGGGTTGTCCGGCGTTTTCAGGAGGAATGGCGGGATTGCCGAGATGAATACCGCCTTGCTCACGCCCTTCGATCCGTATTTGCCCAAGTAGCGCGCCACTTCGCCGCCCCCCATTGAAAAACCGACCAGCGCGAAATCATGCAATTCGAGCTGCGTCACGAGCTTGTGCAGGTCCTCGGCGAAGGTGTCGTAGTCGTAACCCGTTGTTGGCTGGCTGGACTTGCCGAATCCTCTGCGGTCATAGGTGATGACACGGTGACCCGCAGCCAGAAGCACCGCGACCTGCTTCTCCCAGGAAGCACCGCTCAGCGGATATCCGTGGATAAGGACAACCGGCTTACCCGAGCCGTGGTCCTCATAGTAAAGATCGATGTTGCCGGAGTTTTCCTTCCCTACCCTAATGTATGGCATTGAGATTCTCCTTTTCGCGTTTGTGCGCGCGTTGACGTTGATGATGCTTAGTCTACAAGTTCGCGGGTTCGGAGGAAGAGTTGGCGAAAGTCCTGCGCGACTTGGTGACGACCGGGGTACGCGTGGTTTCATTCGGGGAAGTGAAATAAACAGTTGAAGATTTGTATTTAAGGCAGGGACGCTTTTTTGATCGTGCCCTGCGCAGGGTGAAAGGATACAACGAGAAGGTGGAGTATATTTACTTGTACCCGGTGAAAGCCGGGCTGGTACAGCGATCCCAGAGCTGGCGATGGTCCACCGTGAACGAATATTCCGGTGTGAGCGCGGCAGACGAAGAGCGGCGCTGTGGACTGACGATTGACCGGGCGAGTATGCCTTCGGGTCCGGGAACGCGAATCTGACCGCCCGCGGCCAAGGGGCATCGTGAAAAAAGAAGAACCGCGGACCTCACAGGCGGAGGTCCGCGGTCGCTTTGCAAGCTCAAACAGCTCGAACGTGATCCCCTACTTCCGCTTCAGGCGCCGGGCCAGACCCAACAGGCCTGTACCCATCAGCAGCAGCGTTGCGGGCTCGGGGGTTGACGACTGGTATGTAATATTGTCAGCAACATAGAAATCGTTAGCCAACGAATAGATGCCGACCTTGGTGACCAGCCCGCTGTAACCCGAATCTAGCCATGTCGGCACACCGCTGGGATTCAGCGACGCCGAAGTCCAGACTAGAGAAGCACCGTCGTACAGGTTAAAGTAGACCGTGGCGAAATCCTGTCCCGCGAAGTACGCGCCATCGAACACCTCGGGCGTCAGAAAGCTGAAGTCATACTCTCCAGCCCCCGTCTGCGGCGAGTAAATCCGGTTGGGGGGCGACTCCGGATTATACGGATCCTGAGCGTAGCCGTAATAGGTCCAGACGCCACCCCAGTTGATGCCACCGTACCCGTCCGGCACGGCGGCTTGGCCAACCAGGTCATCGAAGTTGACGACGACGGTGCTTGCCTTGGCGGAGCCGACCGCCACGAACAGGCACAAAGCCACCGCAAAGAACGATAGAAACCTTTTCATTCGAAGCCTCCTCTAGGCGCAAAGCCTTGTGAAGAGTCTGAAGTGCTGCTAATGACTCGTATGTGTCTCTGCAATTGCGGTGCCAATCGGCGCAGATACTTTCATGCAGGTGAAACTATCAGATAACAAAAGGTCAGCCTTTCTAGCCCAATCTCTGTGTCCCCGGGCCGATCCCGCCCGAAATGCAAACGATTGCAGCCTTTGGGAAAACTCGTTCCACGATACCCATTAGTCTTGGAGCGGTATGAACCAGGATTTCGGTTTTGCCTTCCCCGCCGTCATCTATTGTAGATCAAACGGCCTCCGTTGGACCCGTTTCTTATCCTTTCCATCCCGAGCGACCTCGGCAGCCCCGGAAAGGGACCAGTTCTTCCTCCTCTGGTCCGGAAGTGACTCATTTCAAATGATTTCTTATACACCTCTCCGTCCCTCTCCTTCGTTCGACCTGTTTGCTTGCGCGGCGCCGCCCCTATCCCGTCGGCAATGGCAGCCCGGCGGTCCGCCGCACCATGCTTCCAAATAGTCGCCGCGTCAGATGACTCTCCGCCAGCATGTCCCCCAGAGCGACGAATTCTTCGTTGTTGTCTTTCAGTGGAGATATTTCCTATAGACTGCGCAAGAAAGCAACCACGTCCTCCTTTTCCTGGGCGGTCAAGCGAGTAGCGAGGACCTCCGTCTCTGAGGTCCGCGGTTCTTCTGCGTCGCGCATTTCGCTCTGTCGCTTCAGCAACCGCACCGCAACGAAAAAGCGGTTCGCCCTTCGCTTGCCGTACGCCAGAAACGACCAACTGGGCAGCGATCGCGTGCAAATCGAAACGAAGCCCAAGCCGTAAGCCCCACATGTGGTACAATGTCACTGCGAAACGGTAGCTACGCGGAATGCGCTTTGAGTGGGATGAGGTCAAGAACCGGCGTAATCTCACGAAGCATAAGATCAGCTTCGAGAGCGCAAAGCTGGTTTTCGACGACCCTCACGCGCGCAGCTATCTGGAGCGCGAAATGGGCGCCGAGGAGCGATGGCAGACCCTGGGAGTGATCGGTGGTTCGATCACGGTGTTGGTTGCGCACACTTACCGGGAGCAAGACGGCGAAGAAGTGATCCGCATCGTTTCGGCGCGAAATGCGACTCCGTCGGAAAGGAGAGCCTATGAGGAAGGTAACTGGCCGCCTGGCTAAGGAGATCAAAGACCTGAAGAGAATGAAGGATCGGGAGATCGACCTTACCGATATTCCCGAGACGGCAGACTGGAGCAAAGCTGTCGTCGGCAAGTTCTACCGGCCTATCAAGAAGTCCTTGACGATCCGCATAGATGCCGACGTTCTCGCTTGGCTCCGGGCGCAAGGAAAGGGATACCAGACGCGAATTAACGCCTTGCTGCGAGCCGCCATGAATGGCCGAGGCTCCCGCGCCTAGCAACGGTCAGGTGGTGGCCACGGTCACCTCGTGTTTGAGTTCTTCGTGGGCTTTGTCGCCGGAGAAAGACCCACGCGTCCGTCGCCGCTCCCAGAAAAACGGGAACTTTGTGGCCTTGGACTTGGTCACTATAGGTATGCGCATACCATTCACCGCCCGTTTGGGACTATATCTCATCCTGATCGGATACGGCGGCAATACCTTGGCCCGTTACGTCGCGTATCTCGAAGAGCCGGGTTGGATTCTGTCGATCCTCGTCGCCATCGGCCTCAACCTGCTGGTGGTCTCGTTGGTTTTAGACTCCAAGGCCGCTCACACCAATTTGCCTCCTCACGAGACATCAAGCCCTGCCGGCCGCAGGGCCGGGATCTCCGCCGCCACGATCTACTCTGGCGCTGCCGTGGCCTTCGCCTGCTGGGTCTACTTCGGTCCCTTCGGTTTGGGAATCGCTTGCCCTTCGGTTTTGCGCATTCGTAGTGAGGTTGCTGCTCTCCTCGTCGTAGAGCTTCTGGTCGTTGGATCCATTCTAAGCTTCATTGGCCGCAGATTCGGCCACCTGCTGAGCCTCGTCGCTGCGTGCCTTGCCTGGTATGGCTTCGTCCAGGTCGAGTTCAATGACTACAAGCTCACGAATTCATGGATCCGATTCAATCTGGGTGATTGGCACGAAATGTCCAGCCCATGGCTGATGATCGCTGCTGTAGCGATAGTCGCGCTGGCCACGGGATGTTCGCTTTTGCGATTGGCCCCGGCCCGCTGGCACGTTGCCAAACTGCCCATCCGCGACCGCATCTGGCCCGCCTTTGCCCTTTGCATATCAGTTGTCGCCTCATGGTATCTCAGCGCCGTGACGCCGTACAGAATCCCCATCATCGTGGACCGCGTTCTCCCCAGCCTATCAGTGGTACATGTCGAGAAGCACGGTCTCCATCTCCGCGAGACAAGCGTAAGCTTCTTCCGCGACGGCAAATTCTACGTCGTTAGCGACGCCCGCAGACTTTTTCAATACCGTTTCGCACAGGATGTGTCCAACGGCGTCGTTGCACACGAAGACTCCGAGAGAATTCGTGCGCTGGCCGTATCGCCGCAGTTCCGGGGTTCGCCAGGATACCGTCGCGAGGAATTTCCTCCCTACCAGCCGCCGCGAAGCTGGAACAGCGATCGCTGGTTTGTGTTTATCGAGGGAGTGCCGAGCCCAAATCTCAACGGCGTCGCCGCGCCGACGGTCCCCAAAGCCATACTCGATCGGTTTTATGAGGCTCAGAGCTTGCCAAAGGAAAGAACCGAGCGCGCGAATGGCTTGGACGTCTGCCTGGGATTCTGCTACGACCCGACGATTTGGAAATAGAAGCGAGCAGCGCGGACCTCCGTCTCTGAGGTCCGGGGCCCTTCACCGTTGCGCATTTTCGCTGCGCCGCTTCGGCAACCGCACCGTCACGACAAAGCGGCTCGGCCTTCGCTTATCCCTTGACTCTCGCTTGGGACCCTGATCGGCAGTGGAAGGAATGCCGTCCGAAAGAACAAGGGCGATCCCGCAGCGCGGGGCGACACGGCGTTAGAATGCAGCACCGGGGATGCAGTGGCCAGAAAACCCGCAGACCTCAAAAACGGAGGTCTCCGGTACTTGCATGCTAACGCACCGGCATAGCGTCTGCTCACAATGCAACGGCCCTGCCCGGGTCATGACATGAGCATGTAGCCCTCAAAAACCAACGTTCGCGCTCGCCCAAGCATGGAATCAGCCGTCCGGGGGCTGTTTGCGCCCAGCACGCATGTCTTCGCGACCCTGCCGCTTCGTAAGGTCCTTGAATTCCTGCCGACCACGAATCGACGTCAAATCCTCGTCCTTCTCGGCGTGCGCCGTATCGGTGTAGCCCAACTGGAACGCCTTCTGCAGCAACCACAGCGCTTGGTCCCCGTTGTCAAGTTTTGCTTCCGCACATGCCAAGTCGTAAATAATGCCTGGCCCTGCCCGCTTAATTATGCGTCGTCGAACGTGGGGCCACGTGCCGGCGATCACGGGATAGAGTATGAAAAGTGAAAAAACAAGCAGAATGTAGATCGGAAAGGGATCTCTGTACAGGCGGAGGGCCCAGGAGTCCCTCATCTTTACGACGTTTTCCGTCGTAAGCGTGGCTCCCTGAACAGAGATGGAGGGACGCGCAAACTCCATATCCCCGTACACCAGGACATTGAGTATGCTTTCCGGGGGAATGGGCGGCAATTCAGGCAGGACTAAAGACTGCAGTCCATGAACGGGCCCAATTCTGTCTCGGAACTCGCGCGCGACCTTGTCCTCAATGAACGTTCCATTGATGGACACGTCCCAGACGTTTGAAATTTCATCAAGGCGGATTCGAACCCCAGATATTGTTGTGGGACTTTGGTTCTGGACCTGTAGGCTCAGCCGCCCTATACGACGCGGGTTGACTCTGGGATCCCTGAGGCCTTGCGCGGTCGGCGATGACATTAGGCTCCGCATTTGGTCCAATCGCCAGGCCTTCAGTCCAGTTTTCGACAGGTCGAAGCCATCCGGGTCCAGCACCCGCGCGGCATCGTCGGACCAATCAGAAAGGTCTTGCGGCATCGTGCCCGGATCCGAATCAACGACTACACGCGCATCCGACCCAGCGAAGCGCCCAAGCCAAATGGGGAGGGCCACCAGGGCACTCAATGTTACAATAACCGCCGCGGCGCCCTGGAGAGCGTCCGAGTTCTTCGTTATCCAATTCCAGATGTGCCTCACGACTGCGCCTCCTACGTTCCCACAGCCACAGCGCGCCAAGGTTCATTCGCCACGCCGCCCGGTCTCTGTCGGTCCAGGAGCCCCTCCTGTGCACTGCTGCTCCTGGAGACAGAATCACCCGTCGATATCAGCAAGCGACGTGCTCGCCGCCCGCCGTTAGGGGACGACCTAAGCGGTTTCGGAGGCCTCTGGTTATGCCCGCTCCAACTCGGATTTCCTCAGATGCCTGCCGAGACCGTCAAGATCAGGGAAAACTGAGAACTCGTTGACCCCGGCCAGCGCTAGGAAGTCCTGTGCCCCCGGTACTGCGCTAGCCGGAACTTCCACTCTTGTTACGCAGTCGGGGTAGAGGCTGTCGAGGGACCTATTCAGGTCCCCATGGATCGTGAACACAGCGCGCTGTGAACGCATACGTGTGCTCCGGGACTCGCCAGCCACGGCGACAACGCGACCGCGAAACTTCGCTCGCTCCTTAATGAAATACTGCTCGTAACCCCTGCGGTAGCTGGTCTCGAGGTGCACGACGACCTTTCGCCGAATCGATCGGTTGTTTAATTCATAGGGATTGAGAATCCACACTGCGCCGCCTAGCCGCCCGCCTTTGAGCGCAAAGTACAGTGCGACAGCGAAACTCTCAGTCCAATCCAGCAACCGGGTCGGAACACCGTGGTGCTGCATTGCGAACAAAGTGTCCCAACTCGTCGCGTTCCAGGGAATCAGGTGCGCACCGTACTCAACGAATTTATAGTAGAGGCGATTCTCTGTGTCCCTGTCGAAACTGCGACGTTCTTGTCCGTTCAGCGCGAGGCGCGCCGGCGCCAGCCGCGGTAACAAGGGCCATTTAGCATCCGACTGCCCACGAAAAAAGGGATCAGGGCAATCCAAGTCACCCAAATCGCAGACTGTTTTCTGCACGTGCTCTAAGACCCTCTCCCAAGCACCGACTTTCCGGCTCGGTCTTAACACGTGCCGCACCAAAATCCTTTCCTGAATTTCCGTTTTGATAATCCACCCGACAGCTAATATACCTCTGGCACTCTGCACATGCAATGCCGGTACCGGATACCCAGCGCGCCGCCCTTGTGCCGTGGGTTTTTGTTCTCTCCAGCGAAGGCCCCGCGCCAAAAAGAACTTGCCGTGGCTTCCCCCTTCCATCTTGGCACCGGCTGCGCCAACTAAGGACCCATGACACAGAAAGCGTGTCGTGGCCACCCGCTTTTACACATCGACCGCGAAGGTGTAGTATTCATAACGATGAATCCGGAGGTGACTGAGTTATACGCGGGCTTGTCCGGCATTTCGCTGGTCCCCACCACGTTCGACCTTGGACACGGGATTCAAATTTCACAGACCTATGCACACTTCATGGCACCGTTCCTGATGGCCTTCAAGCCCCCGAGCCCCGGAAAGCCCCACCCCGCACCGTGGAAATCAGCAAAAGGTGGGCTGGCCATTGATATTGCAGCCGAGCTTTTTCTGCCCCTTTCTTATCGCCCGGAGGACCTAGACAGATTAAACACCATCTGGTGGATCGTGGCGTTGCTGCGGTTAAAGATTGGCGCGTCGGTTTTTGTTCCAGTCGTGTCTTCCGAACGCTTTTCGAGCATCCCATCCATTTCGGAGGAGCCAGAGCTTTTACCGATTGAGATCCACCTCAACAGGTTAGTGCCATATGGCGGAAGCGGTCCACAATTACGTGCCGATGACTTGGAATGGCTGAAGTCTCACTGGGAGCCTGGAAGCCAGCTACTGAAGAACGAGGACTTCAGCACTGCGTTTATATCGGTCGATTCGTGTTTGTGGAATTCCAACCCAGCTCTAGCGCTGGTGATGATATGGGGCGCACTTGAGAGGTTGTTTTCCACATCACACCAAGAATTGAGTTTCAGAGTGTCAGCCAACATTGCAACTTTCCTTGAAGCGCCTGGGAGGGGCCGTTTCACTTGCTTCAAGCGAGTCAAGAGTCTGTACGATTCCCGCTCACGGGCCGCCCATGGTGCCAATCTCGAAGCTGCCGAACCCTTTGTCGAAACGTACGCACTCGCCCGGAGGGCTTTACTGAAAATGATCGAGAACAGGCACGTCCCGACAAAGAACGAACTCGAAGCTGCCTTGTTCGGAGACCTAATCGGGATAGTGGGGGAGACTTCAGGTAGCACGACGAAGTTCCAGTGAAGGCCCGTATGAAGCTGGTAGCCCCGACACTGCCCCTGTGCGATGGGCTTTTGTTCTCTCCGGCGAACGCCCCGCGCCAAAAAGAACTTACCGTGGCTTGCCCATCCACCTTAGCGCCGGCTACGCCACCTAAGGACCCACGAAACAAAAAGCGTGTCGTGATGGCTACCCGCCCGCGACGCCGCAGACCAATCCAGGGTCACAAACCTCACGCAACGAGGGGTGTATAATGGCCCGACTGTGCCCAACAAGACCAAAGCTGGATTCGTAGGGGCCATCGCCGTTGTCCTAATCTTGGGATTGCAATCCATAGAGCACTGGACCGTAATCGATCCGGTTTTGACCGGATTGCGTAACAACGGGCCTGTCGGTACATTTCTGGCCAGCATCCTTATGTCTCGCCTAGCGCCATTAGTAATTGCGATTGCGGCGATATACCTTGTCTTTGAAGGGCGGTCAGAGAAGAAAGAGACCTCCCCTCCGCAGTCCCTGCCGCCCATTGATAATAGCGCGACACAAAGACAGAGCACTGGGGCGGTGACGCAACAGGTATTTCTCGGAGGCCAACCCCAATCCCCACCCAAGCCGGAGGAACCAAAGCCCAGACCAAATATTCGCTGTTTAGGGCCAGCGACAGGGCGACTGCGCTTGGGTATGGACGGTCATGGATTTTATGAAGATGGGGAGGGGCGCTCTCCCGAGAGCGTGGATGGTGCGATGGTTTGTTTTCGCAACGAATCGTCAGTGGAGAAAAAAGTCGCCGCGGTGCTAAACGTTAGGGCTAGTATCTCCTTCCTGGACGAATCAGGGGTCGAGATTGGTACTGGAATATCGGAAGCCTGTTGGTTGGGCGATCTGCGGAAGATTAATTTTTACATTGAGAATAGCCACTGCGTAATAGTGGCCTTGATGTTCAAAAATGGAACTCTACACTGTCCATATCTGCGTCATGTTCATACCAACTGGGGCGAAGGACTTTTAACCGAGTTTTACATTCTCAAGGTACGACCCAAGACAGTCGAATTGCGATTGATTCGAGAAAATGAGTTACTCCTGGCACCTTGCGTCTTTGACTTCTCTATAATCGACGGACAACCGATTCTTAAGCAGCGTCCCTCACTTTCGCAGTAAGGCTCGCCCAAGCGAGGGGGTAGCGCTGACCTTCGCGTCTGAGGTCTACTTGCTTGCTAAAGGGACAGAGGTTGCAACCCCGATGTCAAGGGGGCGGTTGCGTGGTAAGCTGAGCACGCTCGTGCTCACGCTGGCCAACATGAATATGAGTTAGGCAGTTCTTGAAACAGGAGCGAAACAATGGATACAGAGCATCGTCGGGAATCCGGACTTCGCTGGATCTTGGGATTGGCCTCTTTTATTTTTATTGTGTTCTTAACTGCGTACTTGTCCGTCGAACTGGTCCCTTCGGAATATCTCGGCGGTGTTGACCGCGTGCGGATCGTATCCGACCGTATCTCAAGCGTTGGTGCAGAGGCGTGGCAATTCGGGCGACCGATTCTTCAGCTCGTTCTCATACTGATAATTTTCGACTGGCTTCTCAAACGGGCTGGTCTGACCCTTGATCTGAGCACAATCCGTTTGTCGACGGACACTCGAGCTGTTTTGGCGCTCCTTGTCGTAGTCGCGTTCACGTTGGCGGCACTTTCGGGAAGCCCAGGCATGGGGCCGCTACAAGACGTGTGTCTGGTCGTGCTAGGTTTCTATTTCGGTGGCCTCACCAAGGAAAAAGCTGAAGGAGCAACTAAGGACACACGAGGATCTCCCTAACACGGACCGGAACCGACGGAGCGCTGAGAGCGGGCAGATACAAGCCGCGGCACCGCCCTTGTGCCGTGGGCTTTTGTTGTCTCCAGCGAAGGCCCCGCGCCAAAAAGAACTTTCCGTGGTTTCCCTCTTCCAGTTTAGCGCCGGCTACGCCGCCTAAGGACTCACGCCACAAAAAGCGTGTCGAGGCTACCCGCTTCTATTCTGGTCTGCCGTGTAACCTTCGATCTTTTCGCGAAGCGCGGATAAGCGTGGCATAGCCACGCCCAGGTTCTCTCCGGTGTTGAGCACATCGAAGTAATAGCGTTTCATTTCCTCCGGGCTGTAGGCGAAGTGACTCCCCTTGAGAAGGCGTCGACCCTTTTCAGTGAATCGAATGGCATACATCGCGGCAAGGCCCGCAAGCCAGGCAGGCATGTTCAAAACACTTTTCGCGTCGGGAAAATCCTTCAGATCGACGCCACGGGCCGCTACCACATCCAATGCCTCCCGGATGGCCAATGCTCCCAGCCTCACGGTCTTGAAACTCCGGGTCGCTTCGGCGATCCCTCCCGCCCAGAGGGCGATGCCTATGCCGCCAGCATTGACAGCATGGTGCACCCAGAGCCATTCGATGATGTTGGGTTTAATGTCCAGGGTGAAACCAGCCCGCTGGAACAATTCCGTCACGGCCTTGAACTTCTCCGGATCGGAGCCTTCCAACATTCCGAAACGCACCGAGGGGGCCACGGTTGCGATGAGGATACCCTGAGCATCGGGGCCACCACTCGAAGCGGAATAACCCCAAAGGATCGAAGATCGCGGCAGAAGGCTGTCAATTTCCGCCGTTCCATCCCAATTAGCGGTGAATAATAGAAAAGTGGCGCGAGGTGCTCCGGGCAGGTATTGGCGGATGGCCCCGGCCGCTTGGTAGTGCCTGGTAGCGACAATCACGAGGTCAAAGCCGTCTGAAGGGCTGATCTGCCCAACGGTCTTGGGAGCATAGGTCACTCGGGTGTTTTTCCGGTACCCGGGCCGCAAGTCCAGCAGGTCCAAGGTGTCGGTGCTAGGAAGCCCCTCCTTGCGCACGACATGGGTGACGTCGATGCCCACCATGGACAAGGCCCAGCCGTAAATTGTCCCGACCACACCCCTGCCGACGATCAGGACTTTCATGATGCTCTCGCGTGGCACCGATAATTTCGTATATTTCCAGCGAAGGAAGTGTCTGAAGCAATGTCAGAGGTCATGATCGCAGGTAACAACTCGAAACAAAGCCGGTAGCCCCGGCACCGCCCTGATGCCGTGGATTTTTGTTCTCTCCCGCGAAGGCCCCGCGCCAAAAAGAACTTACCGTGGCTTCCCCCTATCCGCCTTAGCCCCGGCCGCGCCACCTAAGGACTCACGACACAAAAAGCGTGTCGCGGCTACCCGCTAGCCGCCCGGATCTTGTCTGAGGGTGACCCGCCGCAGGCGATCGGGCGGTTGCTTCGGTGGACGCTAACGCACTGGGAATACGTCAGCGGCGAAGACGTTTTACCATCGTGACCCTTCTCCCCGACCGCGAGAACCTTACGCGGTCCATGGTGCGCCGAATCAGGAAGAGGCCGCGTCCATGGGTCTCGAACAAGCGCTCCGCCTGGGTGGGATCCGGGATCTCTTTCGGATCGAAGCCCGAGCCTTGATCCTCGACCACCAACAACATGCCTCGATCGGGCTGGCAGAAGCATCTCACCTCAACCTTCTTGGCTGGGTCTTGCCGGTTCCCGTGAATAACAGCGTTGGCGAGTGCCTCTCGCAAAGCCAATTCGATCTCCGGGAAATGGCTTTCTCCACACTTCATTTCCCTTGCCAGCGCCATGATATTTCGGATGACCCCTTCGACCGCCTGCAAGGTGGCAGGAATGGTTTCACCGAAGCGCAGGGACAGCCGGCCTTTCTCCATCTGACATCGCGCCGAAGCGGCGGGTTTCGGTCTCGCTTTGCGCATGGTTTGCACGCAGTTTATGCCTCCCTTCCAGCAGATCCAGCCTTCTACTATACCCCAATTGCTCAACCTCCGCCCTCACGACGTAGTTCGAGGCGGGAGAAGATAAGACAACTTTGATTCAGCTTGGGGTCCACGCAGCCGATAGCTCAGATAGCTGGCAGCCGCGGTCAACTCGTGTTTGAGGTGACCGTGGAGTTTGTCACCGGAGAAGAGCCCACGGTCAGAAAATCACTGAGCGCGGCTGCCAGTTGTCACGGCCGGTGTTTCAGGATGCGCCGTATGTTTCTTTTCCCATGCAGAACGGCGACAACCTGAAGGGGGGCCGTCTCTGGCCGATACACAACGGTATAGCTGGGGTAACGGGTCAGCGTCCAGAAACGCAGCGACCTGGTTGTGAGGTCGGGACGGAAATGAACGCGCATCGGCCCTTCGGCGACAAACGCGCAAGCGTCGTAAATCGCCTGTTCTACACGGTCGGCGGCGTCTTCGCTGTCATCGGCAATGTAGCACCAAATGTCAAAAATATCCGCTTTGGCAAGAGGCGTGAGAGCGTAACCGCTCATCGTTTGGACAAACGCCAGTCGTTTTTCAGCGCCTGAATTTCACGGCGGGCCTGAGCGCCGTCAACAAGCTCGCCACGCTCGGCCTCTAGATAGCCTTCCTCGATATGAGCGGACAAGGCCCGGCGTTCCTCGTCGGTCCAGCTTTCCTCGGCGTCCTGCGCTTCCAGAGCGCGGCGCAGTACATCTTCAATGCTGGTATAGCCGCCGCTGGAAAGGCGTTTGTTGATGAGTGTCTCAAGGTCAGGTGGGACGCTTAATTGCATGGCCGTTTCTCCGTTTTCACTTCCTAGCTCCTTTTACCACAGATCGGGGCGTCTCGTCACGTGTGGCATGATGGCTAAAATATGTCGAGGTGGAAGATACAAGCCACCGCACCGCCCTTGTGGCGTGGGCGTTTGTTCTCTCCAGCGAACGCCCCGCGCCAAAAAGAATTTACCGTGGCTTCCCCCTTCCATCCCAGCACCGGCTGGGCGACCTAAGAACCCACGACACAAAATACGTGTCGCGGCTGCGCGCTGCAACCGGCCAACGACTTCCCACGTTCCGTCTAACCGATGCGGAAATCGTGGACGTGGATGAAGCGGCCGGCGGCGCTCAAGAGGATGCGAAGCTCCGCGTTCTTGACGTGTGCCGATTATCGCATTCTCGACTTCAGCTTAATCATCTCGCCATCCACAGCGAACCTGCCGTATCCGTGATGGTGGATGGTCTTCGGATTCTTTTGCGCAGGATCGGTCCAGGCCTTGAGCACTTCAAGGACGAAGACACTGTACTTGTTGAGGAAACGCGTATCCGCCACCTTGCATTCAAGATTGGCGAAACACTCGGCCACGAGAGGCGGCGCCACGCGCTCGGCAGGCGCCGGCGTCAGGCCGAATCTCGCGAACTTCTCCACGTCCCGGCCCGAGCAGTTGCCGACTCCCACGACTTTGGGCGCCAATTCCAGCGCCGGGACGGCGATCACGCACTCTTTCGTCGCCCGCAATGCGGCAAAGCTGTGATTCCTGTTGCTGACGACACAGGCAACCAGCGGCGGTTCGAACTCAACCATCATATGCCAGGACAGCGTCATGACGTTGGCGCGGCCCTTGCGGGCGGTCGTCAGCAGGACCACCGGGCCCGGTTCGAGCAACTGGTAGACTTTCGATAGAGGTAGATCTTTCATCACGGTCGCGGCTCCTGGACCCGGTCTGCAATGACGGCCAAGCTGGTGCCGTTCCAACTTTTTTGGGCAAACAGTTTTCAGCCACTCAGAGAGTCTTTGCGCAAGACGTAGGCGCAATACATAGGCGTAACAAGTTGGAACGGCACTGGCCTACTCCGCCAGCGCCTCGGGATTTGTTGCAAGAAGGAACGAGCGCACGGCCAGCACCATTCCCTGGGAGGTGGTCATGTCCCCGGGGAAATTGATCACGCGCGTTTTGAGCGACAATCGAGCGCCGCCAGGCTGAGTTTCCTCAACACCCTTAACGCACCGTTCACAAGCTCGCTGCGCGGCTGCGGAATCGCATGCGGCAAGGATGACCCCGAACGCCCCGGGCTGGAATCCGTATATCGAGTCTCCCTTCCGCATTTTGGAGAGAAGTACTTTCGCAGCGCTGCCGTACACGGTTGCAATCCCAGCCGCATCCGAGACATCTCCGCTGATGCTCAGCAAGAAGAGCAGCAAAGAAAGAGGTTCACCGGAATTTGCGCAGCGCCGCAATTCCATCGGCAGGCGATCTTGGAAATGACTCATCCCAGGAAGCGAACTCAGTAAATCGGCGCTGGCCTCATTTCGGAGCAGCGCGATCTGATTCTTCCCCGCGACGACCTCCCTTCTCAGTTTACGGATGAGCAGTTGACGGTCCGCCAGATAGCTGACCATCAGAACCGACAGAACGCAGAAAGCGTAGAAGACCCTTCGAGCAGTCTCGCCCTGCTCCGTTAACGGGTGGGAGAACGCCGGCGAATAGATGGCCATCGCCAAACCGAAAGAGAGGATTGCAATAATTGAAATGGCATAGGTTCCCAGTTGGAACTCGCGATGCTCGAGTGCCTCCGGGAGGACCTGGTCAAAGACGCGCATGGGTTATTTGCTCCTTCCTCAGGCAGCCTGCGGCCCTTGGTTAGTTATAGGGGCGGCTTACAATCACGTTAACTCTATCGCAACAAGAAAAGTTGAGCAAGCGATAAACCAGATGGAAACACTGGCGCGACGTTCACTTGGGTTTAGCAGCGGGATGAAAAAATGGCCCGGAATGTCATTCCGAGGAGCCGAAGGCGACGAGAGCCTGTCCTGAGCAAAGCGAAGGAAATCTCGTAAGGGTTTTGTTTTCAGGGCGAGATTCCTCCACTTCGCTGCGCTCAGCGTCGGAATGACAGCGCCCAGGAGCGTTTTTCGTCGACTTTTTAGCGGCTAGCAATCTAGTCGCCACAGTCAATTTGTACTTCCTACTGTCCCGCCCCAGCGGCGGCGGGTTTCTCGGGGCGCTTCATGACGGCCATGGGGACGCGCGCAAACGCCACGCGATCCGCGGCGGGGTCGAGCACGATGACCTGCATCGAGTAGCGGCCGGGAGGAAATTTCTCGAGTGGAATTTGCACGAAATATGAGGCCTTGCCGGACTTGTTGCTCTCCAGCTTGCCGGTGAACGGGCCGGCTTCCGAAATCTTTCGCGCCCCGCGGAAAAAGACCAGGGCCACCGAGGGCGGGACCGCCGTGCCAGGGGCCGCCGAACCGGAAGCGCGCTCCTCCGGGCCAGCGCCGCCCGCCCCTGCGGAATTCTGCCCCGAGGTTTTCGCGCTCTCGTAGGATTCGAGATAGACAAAGAGCTCCTGGTCGGTGCGAAAGACCCGCGTCACGCTGGGCAGTACCGAGCGGCTGCCGACGCGCAACGGATTGACGGCTACATCTCTAGCCTCGCCTCGCGCCGGACGGTACGGGGCCTGATTGCCTCGTCCGCCCCCGGCAGACGAAAGTTCCTGCAACTGGTTCGACAAGACCACCGAGCTCAGCGCCAAGCCGGAATCGCTTCCCCCCGGAACGATCATGGGGTTTTCAAACGTCCCGATCTTCCCGCTCTGATTTTCGCGGGCCACGACCTTCAACTGGTATTTGCCCGGCGCCAGCACGAAGCCGCCTTCGTAGAGGAAGTTGCCGCTCACCACCTGCTCGTAAGTTTCCGGTGAGAGTTTCACGGGCAGCGTGTCGCGCAGCGCGGCGGCGGTGTGCCCGGCGGAGTCCGTGGCCCGCCACGCGAAATCGAACTCGGTCTGGTGCGTTTCCGATTTCTTCATGAAGGACACGGCTGAGCCGGGAATCTTGGCGGCCAACACCACGTAGTATTTGTTGTCGCCCTGACGGAAGTACGCCGTCTCAATCGCCATCGGCAACTCGACGAAGGGCTCGTCCAAATCCATGGCCTGCGCGAGCTGCATTTCCTTGTCTTCGCGCGTGAACTGGCGAAAATCCTTGGGCGCGAAATAGCCGGGCCGCGACTCGACCTTAGCGCCGGGATAATCGACCGTCACGCGAATGCGGTGGAAGCGCCCGTCCGGGCGGATGGCGGGCGTGTAGCCCAGCAGGTAGTAGCTGGAATTCTCGGATTGAACGACGCGGAAGGCCTCGTCGAAGTCGTTCAAGTCGTAAAAGGTTTTGCCGCCGGTATCGGTGGCCAGGGTGGCCAGCGTGTCGCGGCTGCCGTGAAGCGAGGCGAACTGGGAATGCATCGCCGAGCCGCTGTAAAGCGCCGTCCCCGAAGGGCTGGCGGAGCTGGCGTCACCGCCCGGAGGCAAGGCCAGCAAGCCGCGCGCGTCCACGGTGTAGAGCGAGACGTTGGAGCGGTTCGCGGCGTCCACGGCGGCGCGCAGTTCCGTGTCGTTATCGACGCCGGTTTTCTCGACGCCACTCGAAAAATGCAGCACCAGCTTGCGCCCCGGCAGGTCTTTCAGCATCTTCGCCAGGGACTGAATGGCCGCCAGCTTCTGATCGGTGTTGAAGATGTTGAATTCGGTCTCATCCGGCGTGAAAGCGGCCGAGACATCCTGGGTCACCACTTCTTCCCCGGAGGCGTTGGTGGTGCCCGCTTCGCCCGTCGCGCCCGCCTCCGCCAGCGCTGAGGACTCGCCGACGCGGATCGATTGAATCACTTTATCCAAAAGACTGCGGTCGTTGGTGAAATCCTGATTTACACTCAGCACCGAAGAGTAGGTGACGACGGCCACCAGATCGGCGGGCGTCATGCGCTTGTGAACGAAATCGTCGGCGGCTTTCAGGGCGCGCATCAAATCGTCGACTTGCATCGACGACAAATCGAAAAACAGCACCATCAAGCGATGGTCCTGAATCGCCTGCTCCGGCTGCACGCTGGCCGGGAGATTGGCCAGATTGATCACCGGCGGCGGACCGTTTGCGTCCGTTGCCGTCGCCAGGCGTTCCACGTTTTCAAAACTGAACGAAGTAATCGTCTGGGGCTTGCCGTCTTCAAACACGTGAAAGGCTTCCTGCTTTAATCCGGTGATCGGCCGCCCACTTTTGTCCGTAACGCGCGCGTCCACGAGGACAACATTGGTTTGCGCGCGGATGACGTAATTCCCCATCCTGCTCGTCTGGCTCGGAACGGCGGGAGCATTGACCGCCGCCGGCGGCGTGGTCTGTCCGCTCCGTTGCAACTGCTGCGGCTCGGCGCGTGTGGAGAGCGTAGGCGCGAGCGCCGCCCACGCCACGCCCAAACAAGCGAGAATCACCAACGCGCCGCATCGCCGCAACCGAGGACAAGGAATGTCAAATGGGTCATGGGAAATGGGAAATGGAAAATGGAAAATGGCAGGACGTGCGAGTGGGCAGCGTCCTGGTTGCCGCCACTCTGGGCCATTTGCCATTTCACATTTTCCATTTGCCATTTGAAATTCTTCTTCCGATCTCCTCTCGGTCAGCGGCGAGATCTTCATAACGCTAGAACCTCAGTCGCATTGAGAAATCCAACGTCCGCATCCCGCCCACGCTGGTCACGCGGCCGTAGTTGGTGGCGTCCACGATCGCGGCCACGCCGGAGTAATTGGGATGATTGAACACGTTGTTGGCCTCCAAACGAAAATCCAGCCGCAGTCCTTTCGACTCGGAAATCGTGAGGATTCTTCCCAGCGACATGTTGAAACTGATGGTGCCCGGTCCCTCAATGGTGTTGCGGCCGGCGTTGCCGAATTGGCCGACGGGAGGAAGACCGAAGGCCGCGGTGTTGAAGTATTCGAGCGTTGACCGCTCAGAAGCCGGCAGGCTGACCGCCAACCCCGTCGCCTCCGCACGCCCGGAGAAATATGCGCCCATGCCGCCGCTTGAGCTCTGATTTCCGCGCACGCTGGCGGTGAGCGGTGTTCCGGATTGGATACTGGTCACGCCGCTGATTCGCCAGTCGCCGAACACGCCCGCGACCGGCCCGCCATGATTCAGGAAGCGTTTTCTCTGGCCAAGCGGAAATTCGTAGGTGTGATTAATCAGCAGGCGGTGGCGGACGTCGAAGACCGAAAGGCCGCGTTCGGCCGCCAAATCAAAAGTGTTCTGGGCCACAGTGTTGGTGCCCGCGCCGCCCACGCTGGCCGCGTCGTCAATGGATTTCGAAAACGTGTAGTACGCGTTCATCGAGAAGCCGTTGTGGAACTGGCGGCGCAGGATCACTTGCAGCCCTTGATAGATCGAAGTCGCGCCGCTCGTCTCGTAAGTGAATTGTTGAGCGTTCCCGAGCGAGAGACCGCCCTGGGAAGAATTAGAGCCAGTCCGATTCGGCCCCAACAGCAAATCGAGCATGGTTCCTTTCGTGCCCACGTAGCCGACCGAGAGAATCAGGTCTCGGGCGATTTCGCCCTCGACCGCGAGATTCCAGTTTTGGCCGTAAGGCGTGCGGAAACTCGGATCGACCGCATAAGTATTGGTGAGCACGCCCGGGTTCACCACCGGGAAGCCGTTCTCAAGCGTCAGCACCTGCTGGGGATTGGTGAGCAGCGTGGATGCCTGGGCGAAGGGCGGCTGGTCCGCCAGGTGAGGCGTGAGCCGGGAATAAATGGAGCTGTCGTAGAAAAGCCCGTAGCCGGCGCGAATGGTCATCCGTCGCTTGGTCGAAGGGCGGTACGCGACGCCGAGGCGCGGCGCAAAATTGTATGGGTCGCTCTTAATCAGCGCGGGCGGAAGCCCGTCAGGCGATTGTCCCGTCACCACTCCGGCGGTCGAGAAGCCTGGGCCGATCTGAAGGTCGGAAAGATGGCCGAACTTTTCGACAAACGGCTGGAAATATTCGTAGCGCCCGCCGAAGTTAAGGGTCAGCCGCGAGCCGACACGCCAATCGTCCTGCGCGAATCCGGCAAAGACCCAGGAACGAAAATAATTGCTGGCGGTCCCGAATCGCACGGAAGTCGCCTGGGGCAGGCCCAGCAAAAAATCTGCGAAATCGAACCCCGTGCCCGCCACCGGCAGACCTTGCGCATTGAAATCGCTCGTGGTGTATCCGTTAAAGGTGAACGTTCCGCGGGCGTTCGGATCGGTGAGCGTATTTTGTTCGACTCGGCGCACTTCGCCACCCAGATGCACGTTGTGCTTGCCGCGGTTCAGCAGAACAAAGTCCATCACTTGCGTTGTCTGAGGGCGAGCAAGCGATGGGATCGTGTCATTGATGGCGGCGAAATTGGTGAAACTGATCTGGGGCAGACCGTAATCGAACGGGTTCTGCGACACGCCCTGGATGCCCAACTCTTGTGCGATGTTCTGCTGATTGGCGTACGGATTCAAGACTAGCGTTCTCGACCGGTTGAAATTGAAAGTGAGTATGTTGACGGTGTGCGGATCAAACGTATGCGTCTCGCCCAGGTTTAGGTTCTGTTGGCGGGTGGAAGTCGTGGACGTCAATTCCGGGAAGCTCGAGACCGCCTTCGAGTGCGCGGAATTGAAAAAGTACATCACATTGGCGTTGTCTTTGGCGCTGATTCGGCGGTTGATGAGTGCCATCACGCGGTCATTCCGCGAGGGCAGGGCTTCTTGCAGGTGGAAGTTTTGGACCGTCCCAGGCAGATTGGGGAGAGGAATGTATGGCAGCAGTCTAACTGCCGCTGCATCGAGCCGGGCGGTGGGAATCCGGTTCCCTGTGAAAGGAGTCCGCGGACCGGCAGGATTGGACTGCGGATCGTAGATCGTCGGATCTCCTGAAAAATCCCCCGTGCGCTCGGCAAGAGTCGGAACGGTCAAGAAATTATCGAAAGGCCGCTTGCTGCGCTGAAGCTGATAGTTGAAAAAGAAGGTGGTCTTATCCTTGCCGTTGTAGATTTTCGGAATGGCCAGCGGCCCCCCGAACCCGATGCCGAACTGCTCCTGATAAGAGGGTATGAGCGGGGACTCGGCGACGTTCAAGGGATAAGGATGCGCATAGACAGCCGAATTGGTGAGCTGCTCGGAGATGTCGCCGCGAATGCGGTTGATTTGCGGCCGACGGCCGGCCATTCCCCGACCGCCCAGAGTCATTCCTCCTGGCCCAAATCCCCCTCTGCCGCCTCCGCCACCACCGAAACCTCCAGGTCCGCCGGGCCCTCCGCCCCCAAAACCTCCGCCTGGACCGCCACCCGGCCCTCCTCCCGCTCCCGGGCCTCCGCCCCCAAAACCGCCTCCACCGGGCCCGCCGCCTGGGCCTTGTCCTTCGAATTCTCCCGGACGGCCCGGAAAACCGCCAGCTTCGCCAATCCCCACGCCGGTGCTGCCCGAAAGCAAGAACGAGTTTGCGGCACTGGCGCTCGTGTCGCCGATCGAGGCATTGCCCTCCGCCAAATTGCCGGCTCCGTTCTGAGCTTCGTTTTCGCTCTGGCCGCCGGTGGTAGCGCCCTGCGAAAAGCGGAGGCTAGCCTCTCCGCCGGCCTGTTCGCCTGTCATCCCGGCCGCGCCGTTCGCTCCGCCTGGGAAGCCTTGGCCGCGATAGCCCTGGCCGCCAGCTCCTCGCCCGAACGAACCAGGGTTTGGCCGGGTTCCTGCGCCGCCCGGCGCGCGCTGACGGGACGCCATCTCGGAGACCGCGGGAACCGCCATCGCCAGAGCAAAATCCACCTTCAGAGGGTTGCCCACAACCACCGGCGCCGGGTCTCGAACATCGTCGCGGAATCCAACCAGCGAAACTTGCAGTTTGTAGGTTCCCGGCGCGATTCCTGGAAAACTGTAATTCCCTTCCTCGTCCGTCCAGGTTTCCTTTCGTGCTCCGGTTTCTTTCTCAGTGAGAATTATCGTGGCGCCCGGAACCGACACTCCGCCCGGCCCGCGGACGTGGCCAGAAACGGCCACTGCCCCCGTGGCCTGTTGCGCCGCGAAAGACGCGGGCCAAACCAGAATCGTCAGGGTCAGCAAGAAAGCCGCAATCGCGTACCGCTCGAAGTGCTTCAGCATCATTTGGCGCCGCGCGGCCCGCTGCCGCCGTTCGAAAACATTCTACCACGGAGACCGCAGGGGCCGCTCGGGGTTCATGAACACCTACGCTAGTGTTTTCTCGCAGCGGCCACGATAAGTTCCAAAATCTTGATGAGCCGGTAGTGCGCAGTTTCGAGTTTTGAGACTCTCCAGCATTTGCTTTCTGACGTGTTGTGCGAGGCTGTAGCCGGGTAGCACCGACGTGCGACCCTCAGGATGTCTGCGGCTGCTGGGAATGGCCGCAGCGCCAGGGCGCAGCCCGCTGCGTTACCGTCCATCGCCACCGGAACTTCTCAGTTGACGCCGACGCCAAAAGCGCTTCACTCATGTCGCGCGACGCTGGCCTAAGCCAGGCGCGGCTCGATGCATGCCGCTTTATATCCGATGCCTAACACCACCGCAAAGACGAGCGCGTTGGCCGGTATCTGGAGATTGAAATCGAGCCCGCTATGGATAAGCATTGCCAGAGTGCTTCCCACGCAACCCAGCGTGACGGCCCTGCGGAAGCGCCCGGGATCGTCCATGAACGAAGAGGTCATCTTAAGAAACAGATAGAAAACAGGCAGGAAGAGCAGGAGCGCTCCAGGAAAGCCCGTGTCCGAAACGGCCTCCACATAGTCATCGTGCGCGTGTACTACTTCCGCATCAACGTTAACCGTCTGGTAGGCGCGAATCGCGATGCCGAAAGTGCCCAAGCCCGTTCCAAATGCCGGGTGCTGCTGAACCAAATGTCTCGCGTCCTGAAAGATTCCGCCTCTGCCTCCCGGGGTGGCTCCCTTCTGGACGACGGAAGACTCAAAGCGAGACAGGACCGGCCCCAAGCCGATCCACAATCCGTAGCCCATCACCAAGACCAGCGTGAGCAGGGTGGCGAGCGTCCAGCTCTTTCTTTGCAGTTTCATGGATGCCAGCAGAGTGATGAAAATCAGGCTGATCACCATCGACAAGATGCCGCCTCGCGAGCGGGAGAACAGAAGTCCAACCAGCATGATGACCGTCAAGAACAGATAAAACAGCGCTTGAAAGATCGCCGACTCTGGTCCGGCACTGACGCGCTGCCGCCCGTGTGGCCCGTTCGATCCGCCCGCCGTCGCTCTATGAAGAGAGTAAAAAGCCATCGCGAGCGCGAAGGGCAGCGTGAGCTCGAGAACGCCGGCGTAATGATTGCGATTGATATAGGTTCCGGTCGCCTCGGCAGTAAAAGCCTCCTTCGTATAAGTGAAGATCTTTTGCCATCCTGTCAAATACTGCACCAATCCATAGACCGCCTCAAAGCAGCCCAGCAGTATCAACACGCGAACCAGATTGCTCCGGCCCTTGCGAGAGTCGAAAAGATGCGCGGCCAAAACGAAGGCGCTCAGGTAGCCCAGGAATTTCATTAGCGCGAGGAGTGTATCGTGAGGGTAGATGCTCAAGGTCGCCCACGGCCAGCCGCCCGGCCAAAGGCCGGCCAAGCCTGGATCCAGCTTTCTCATCGCAAAGGATTGAGCAATCCAACTCGATGGGACAGGAATGATTTCGAGGAACACCCAAAGCGCGAACAGGCACGGCCACACCGGCAACCAGACGCGGAGCTGCCCAGCCCTCGTCTGCTTCGACAACAACAAGAAGACTCCAAAGAAAAGCACGATCTCCATCAACGAGTAGGCTTCGGGCACGACACCGCCCAAAGCGCAGGCTGTGCCCAACATTACCAGAGACAGAATTATTTCAAGCGCTGTGTCCATATCGGAATCCGGAATTCGTATCCTTCATTCTGGAATTCGGAATCATACCTTGCTTTCCCGGCTCTCCCACTTTCCCCGAAATGTGATCCAAAAGGAAAGGAGAATCAGCTTCAGATCCAAACAAAAACTCTGCCGCTTCACGTAGATCAGATCATAACGGAACTTGGCCTTGCGAGGAATATCCCGAGGAGCATAGACCTGGGCAATGCCAGTGAGGCCTGGCGTCACTCGATGCCGCGCCTCGAAGCCAGGGATGGCGTCGAGGGGGATTTCCTTTCCTGCGGCATTGACTTCAATCTCTCCCGGCATCAAGGCACGGGGGCCTACAAAACTCATGTCACCGCTGAATATGTTCCAGAGTTGAGGCAATTCATCCATGGCCGTGGCGCGCAGAAGTCGTCCGACGCGCGTCACACGGGGATCGTATTCCTTGGCTTGCAGCGGGCCAAAACGCTGGTCGGCATCCGGCACCATCGACCGGAATTTCCAGCTCTGGAACGGCTTGCCACCCCTGCCGACCCGTTGCTGTCCGTAGAACACCGGCCCGCCGTCGTCGAGTTTGATCGCGAGCGCGAACAGTGCCCAGAGGGGCGAGGAAAGCAACAGGCCCAGGCCGGAGAGCGCGATATCGAAACTGCGCTTGGTCACGGAACGAACGGCGTGGCGGGCTGGCGCGCGTACCAAATCGCTGAAGAGCCTGAAATACTCGCCCACCAGCACAGCTCGGTCAAATCCAAGGGCAGCGCGGCGCGCCTTCTCGCCCATTCGCGCCGCCAATTCCCGGTCGTGATACAAGGTCAGGATTTTGGCCGCGAGGTCGCGCGCGTTTTCCGGTTCCGCGAGCAGCCCGCAGCCGAACTTCCGGGTGATGGCGGTGACTTCGGATTCCTCTTCCACCATAGCCACGTAAGGCCGGCCGGCAGCAAGGATCCCATACAATTTGCTGGGCACGATGTAGCCAGCCAATCCCGGCCGCAGCGATACAACGAAAACGTCCGCCGCCGCAAACGATAGCTTCAATTGTTCCTTCGGAGTGTAGGGCAGGAATCGAACGTTGGCCAAACCCAAAGCCTGCGCCTGTTGCTGCAATCGCGCCTTGGTGACGCCTTCCCCGACGAAAACCAGCTCGATATCGGGGAACTGCTGTAAATGGACGGCGGCCTCAACCACGGCCTGGAGATTCTGCGAGAGGCCGATGTTGCCCGAGTGCATCACGACAAATTTGTCGGCCAGCTCGTTGGGTTCCGAAAAGGCGTTTGCTTTCGGTCCGGGAACGACCTCGGAACAATCCGCCCAATCGGGAATGACCACGACTTTGGCGGGATCAGCGCCCTTGCCTTCAATGAGCCGACGCCGCATGGTCTCGCCCAGTGCGACGCTCCGATCCGCTCTCGCCACCAGAAACCGATTCACACGTTCAAGGACCCAATTCACCGTAGGACTATGGAAATCCTCGAGCAGAACCGCAACTTCGGGGAATATGTCGCGATACGACATGACAAATGGAATTCTGAAGCGACGGGAAGCGAGATAGGCCGCGAGACCGACGATGGGGGGATCCGTCAGCGCCACGACCACGTCCGGACGATCCAATTGAAGGCCCGCGTAGCACGCCGAGAGAAAATAGCTGACGTAGTTGGTAAATCGGCCGATGAAACGCCGCTTGGAAAGCCGAGTACCGCGGGCGCGCAGGATCCGAACGCCCTTGTGCTCTTCGCGCTGGAGCACCAGCCCACGGCGGCGAGAGCCTTGTGCCTCGCCGGACGGCAGCAGGGGAATTCCTGCCACCACCGACACGCGGCAGCCGTGCGATTGGGCCAGGCTCTCGCAGAGCTCGGTCAGAAGCTGGCCGGTGGCGGACGTATCCGGGTAGTAGGAGCGATTGAAAAAAGCGATGTGAAGCGGCGGCACGGCGAGCTCCCTACCGCTCCGTCAGGCGACGGTCAAGAATTGAGCGCACTTGATCCCGATCTTTGGTTTGAAAATACCAATCGGCGGTCTGATGCAATCCGTCCATGAATTTCACGCGAGGCTCCCAGCCCAGGAGTTTCTTCGCCAGTGAATTATCGGCCACCCGATTCATCGGTCCCACCGGCATTTCCGGATGCAGCTCGATCGGCGCCTCGTACCCCGTGTAGCGCATGACTTCCTTCACGGCGTCAATCACCCGCGTGCGCTCCATCGTGCCCAGGTTGAGGGCGGTAGCGTCGTCGATTCGTTCGGCAGCGAGAATCGTCCCATTCACGATATCACTCACGTGCGTCCAGTTGCGAATTTGTTCGCCATTTCCCCAAACTACAAAGGGATTCTGGCGCACAAAGGCGCGAGCGATCATGGCGATGACGGCATGATTCTCGTGGCCACGGTCGCCGTACACGGTGAAATAGCGCAAGGAAACGGACTTCATCCCCTGCTCCTTCCTGTATCCACGCAGAGTCATTTCCGCCATGAGCTTGGCCCAGCCATACAGATTGTCGGCGTCGTACGGCGGCCCCACCATTTCCTCCGTCAGGTAGAGAATCTTTCCGGGTTCGGTCTGGAGAAAGTTGGGATAGACGCAACCGGAGGAGGCATATACGACTTTCTCCACTCCGGCCTGGTGGCAAGCGCGGAAAACGATGCTGTCGATCAGGAGGTTCGTCGAACAGGCAACCTGGTGGAGGTCAACGTAGCCGCGGCCACCATGGTCGGCCGCGAGATGGAACACGACACTCATTCCCTCGACCGCTCTCTCTGCCGCGCCATGCGCCCGCAGGTCTCCTTCGATGAACTCCAATCCGCCGTTACTCGAGTGGCTCGCCAGGTTTTCTCGCCTGCCGCTACTGAGATCGTCGATCACCCGCACCCACGCGCCGCGCTCGATGAGAGCGTCAACCAGATGCGAGCCGATGAATGATGCCCCACCTGTAACCACAACTTTTCGTCCGTGCCAGTCCATTCGATCTCCCCTTGTACCACTGATTGCGAGATGCTTCGCGCCGAGCGAAGAAACCAGATCCTTCTCGCCCGCCAGGCGCTCACATCGCTTGCTTTGCCAGCTTCGGGTTCGCCTCCTGCGCCGCCATCGACTCAGCCTTCGTCAACACATGATTGCCCAGAACCAGTACATCCATCTTCGTGCGCAAGAAACAATCCAACGCCTCAGCGGGCCGGTATACGATCGGCTCATTCTCGTTGAATGATGTGTTGAGCAGAACCGGAACGCCGGTGATCTCTTCGAATGCCTTGATCAACCGCCAGAAAAGCGGATTCGCGTCCCGGCTCACGGTCTGTAATCTGCCCGAGCCATCCACATGGGTCACGGCTGGAATCACCGAGCGCTTATCGGGGCGCACCGGATAAACCTGAATCATGAACGGGTCCGGAACCGCACCGACAAAATAGTCTGCCACCGCGTCCTCGAGCACCGAGGGAGCGAAGGGACGAAACTTCTCACGAAACTTGATCTTGGTGTTGATGATCTCACGCATGTCGGCGCGCCGCGGGTCGGCCAGGATACTTCGGTTGCCCAACGCGCGCGCTCCCCATTCCATTCGTCCTTGATACCAGCCGACAATCTTGCCTTCGGCGATTTGCGCGGCGGTCCAACGGCAGAGCTCCTCCTCATTTTCAATTCTACGTGTTGCACTTACGTGGCTGCGCAAGTCACCGTCTCGATCGGCAAGCGCCGACCGGAGTTGGGCGTCCTCGAATTGTGGTCCCCAATAGCCATGCTCCATCACGAAACGGCGCGGATGACCCAGCTTCTGATTCCATACGTAGAACGCCGCGCCCAACGCCGTGCCGTTATCGCCGGCCGCGGGCTGAATGTAGACTTCTTCAAAAGGAGTGCGCTCTCGAATCTTGCCGTTCGCCACGCTATTCATTCCGCAGCCGCCCGCCAGGCACAGACGTTTGAGACCGGTCATCTTGTGCAGGCCGTTCAGAACATGAAAGGCCGCTTCCTCGTACACAGCCTGGAGCGAGGCCGCGATGTTCTCGTGACGCGGCTCGAGCGGCTCGTCGGGCCGGCGCGCCGGTCCAAGAAGTTGATCGAGCCTGCTGCTGAACGCTGGACCTATCACAGGCTCGCCGTCATCCCAGGTCATCGGCGCGCCTTCCGACCAATGGCGAAAATAGGACAAGTCCAATTCGAACCTGCCCTGGGGCTTGAGTCGAATCAGTCGGCGCATCTGATGGAGATATTCCGGCTGACCGTAGGGCGCCAAGCCCATCACTTTGTATTCGTCGCCATATTTCAAGAAACCCAGAAACTGCGTGATGGCCAAATAGACGAGCCCGAGCGAGTGGGGGAAAAACACCCGGTCGATCATTTGAAATGAATTCCCGCGGCCCACCGCAAGCGAGGTGCTGACGAAATCCCCAAAGCCGTCGATGGCACAGACCGCGGACTCCTCAAACGGAGAAACACAAAACGCGCTGGCGAGGTGCGCTGGATGATGTTCCACCCAATGAATGCGCTGGCGAATTCGTTTCTCTTCGAGTCCGAGACGCTCCGCAAGGGTGTGCGGCAATTCCTGAACGCGCGCGGCATTCTTCGCCCGATCGCGAACCATCTCCAAGCTTGGCCGCTTGCGGAGCGCAAAAAATGCCTTGCGGAGAAGGTTGGCGCGGGGATTGCGCGAGATGGCGATGTAATCGATGTCGTTGGCCGCCGCACCCGCCATCGCCAGGCACGTCTCAATCGATTGGCGCGGAAAACCCGCCCAATGCTTCACACGCCGGAACCGCTCTTCTTCCACCGCGGCGATCAGGCGGCCGTCTTCAACGAGCGTCGCTGAGACATCTCCGTGGTACGCATTGATGCCGAGTACGATCACTGACCTGCCTTTCCAGCCGGCGCCGCTCTGTGCTGGCGATCGAGCTGCGGCCATCGCCAGGCTCGCGATGCGCACGAGGCCGCGTCATGCGTTCCGCCGCATTGCTCTTGCCCCAATCGAATGTGCCAACGATTCCACCCACGGTTCGAACTTGCTCCGCTTCCGGCTACAAATGCATCTCACACCAACGCTGAAGAACATACAGCGCCCACGGACGTGACCAGGAAACGCGCCCACCGAGGAAATCAGCCCAAATGGCCTGAACGCCCTGGGCGTCGAGAAAGTCGCCGAGCGGGCCAGCGTCCACTTTCCGCAAGGTACTCTCCAAATCGCCGCGCAGCTCATCTCTCAGCCAGTGCTCGAAAGGAAAGGTGAAGCCGCGCTTCCGGCGCTCAACGATTTCCGGAGGAAGGTCCTCGACTGCCTCGACCAGGAGGTTCTTTGGCCCATGGCCATTCAGCTTGATCCCGCCCGGCAAAGCCAGCACGAACTCGACGAGCTTGTGATCGACCAACGGCACGCGCACTTCCAGCCCAACCGCCATGCTCATCACATCAGAATCGCGCAGCAAGGTGTTCAGCATGTAGTTGCGCATTTCCAGATACGAAACCTGGTTGACCGGATCGAGGCTCGATGCGCGGCGCAAAGATTCCGTCACTGGGCCTCCGTATTCGAAGGCAGGCGGTCGACGGCGCGCGTTCAACAATTGCCGTAGCTGGCCCGGCGTAAACAAACTCCGGGCCAAGACGTAAGGATTCACCTCTTCCCTTCCGGCTTTGACCAAGGTTGCGATCTTGAGTTGCCGGTCGCCCGCCGTCGCTACTCGCGAATAGGCGCCGGCTGCAAGGGCTCTGACTCCGGTCGGCACACTCTTCCACGCCCGCGAAAACCGTTCCATCCTGGGCACAGTCTTGAAAGTCTCGTAGCCCGCGAACAGCTCATCGCCACCCAGTCCCGACAACGCCACTTTCAGGCCAGTGCGCCTGGCCTCACGCGAGACAACGTAGGTGTTGATCCCGTCCATCGTCGGCTGGTCCATGGCGCGGAGCGCCTCCGGAATCGCTTCGCGTGCATCCTCCTGCGATAGAAGGCACTCGTGGTGGTCCGTCTTGAACCGCTGCGCGATCAGTCGCGAGAAGGGCGCTTCGTTATAATCCTGCTCTTCGAAGACGATGGAAAAGGTGCTGGGACGGGTGGAGTTCCCCCGGCTCAACAGTGCAACGACGGCACTGGAATCGATCCCGCCCGAAAGAAATACTCCGACCGGCACGTCGCTCACCAGGCGGAGGCGCGTTGCCTCTTCCAGCAGTGCAGCCAGCTCCTCCAGCATCTTCTTCTTGGGAAGGCCGTCCGACTTCCACCTCGCGCCTTCTGACACCAGATCTTGCTCTTTTGTTTTGGCAACCGCGATAGGGTCCCAGTACTCAATCTCCTCGGCTCGGTTGTTCTCCCAAATCAGATAATGCCCCGCTTGAAGCGCATGGACGCCTTCGATGAGCGTCTCAGGATCATAGACGGATCCGAAAGTAAGGAACAACTCGAGGGCGTCATGGCTCAGCGCGCGGGCCGCCCAACCGCTTTCGAGCAGCGCTCGGACTTCGGACGCGAAGAAGAACTGGTTCCGCGATTGGCCGAAATAGAGCGGTTTCTTGCCTAAACGATCGCGGGCCAGGAACAGGCGCCGCCGCCCGGCGTCCCAAACGGCGAACGCGAACATGCCGCGAAAATGTTCGAGACATTCTTGTCCCCATCGGGCATAAGCCTTCAGCACAACTTCCGTGTCACAGTGACTTGTGAAGCGTACGTTCTCCTTTTCCAGGTTAGCTTTGATCTCAGCAAAGTTATAGACCTCGCCGTTGTAAACGATCCAATTCCCCGTTTCGGGATCGAACATCGGCTGATGTCCCGCCGGAGACAGATCCAGAATCGCCAGGCGGCGGTTGGCAAGCCCAACCTCGTACGGCACCTGGCCCGGCACGCGGATCACTTGGACTCCGCCATCGTCAGGGCCCCGGTGCTCGAGGGCCTGCATCGCCTTGTTCAAGGCGTCGACTGAAACCGGGCCGTCACAATTCACAATACCGGCAATGCCGCACATCAGTTCACCTTGATCGAAGTCCGCGCAAACTACGATTGCAATCTGCGCAAGCCGGGGGAGCGCGGTGTGAATGGCTGTTCTCCGCCTTCTGCCCCCCCTCCTCTGACATCCGATCTCCGTCCTCTGTCTTTCCTTCTCTGGTTTCTACTTTCTGCTTTTGACTCTTGCTTCGATTAGCCGGAGCGAGAGCACGGTTTCTGAGAGCGTGCGTTCAAACACATAATACCAGCCCGGCCAACCATCCAGAATCAAGCCTTTGCCGATGAGCGTGTAAAGGAAAACCAGGACAGGCGCAAAAACGACTTTCCCCCGAAGGCGATCCTGAAGACCGAGGGAGCCGGGAGCGGCCCGCAGCAATTTTTCGACTTCCAAATTCGCATAGCGGTCCTGCGCCAACAGCCATTGCGGAAGGGATTTGCGATCATCGTGATCAATCACGCTCCCTAGCCAGGACGTCTCGCCGCTTATCTGCAAGCGCTGAGTGTGGCCGTCTTGCAGGTAATGACAGCGGTCTTTCCGGAAAAGGACGGCGCGCGGTGGATAAAGAGTCCCGCGCAAGGGCCGCCCGAAGATGCAGTAACGGAATCGCGCAAACCATGCACTCACATTTTCCGCAGGTTGCAGTGCCTTCAGTTCATCCGTGAAGCCCTCCGGCAATAGATAGTCCGCATCTAACGACAGCACCCACCGCGTGCTTACTTGTTGAACTCCAAAATTCCACTGCGCTGCATGCGAATCGAATTTTCGCTGAACCGCTCTCGCTTGTGAAAACGATTTTACGATGTCCGGCGTTTCATCCGTGCTGAAGCTATCCACGACCAGGATTTCTTTGGCCCAACTCAGCCTTTCGAGCGTGCGCCGGATATTGGGCGCTTCGTTGAATGTCAGAACCAACGGCGTGACGTCAGTTAGCATCTTGAGAGAACTGAAATTGTGAAATCAATCTTCATTCGTGGACTGAAAGAATAGTCTGGCCCTCTCTTCGGCCAGGGGGTCCTGGTCCGGCGGGGCCTCGACACCCGGCTGCCAGCAGTCCTCGTAGTATCTCCTCTCAACACTCAACGACGCATCCCTCACTTCGCGGGGATCGCAACGAAGCAAGCACCGACTGGTAGAGCTGAACCACTTTCGGTCCGATGCGGTGCCATCGATAATTCTCCTCGACCAAGCATTTAGCGCTTCGGCCGATCCGTTGCCGCAATGGCTCTTCGTCAAGCAGCTTTCTTAAGTGTGTCGCGATCTGCGACGGGTCGCAAGAAGTCACAGTTCCGGCGCCGGCGGCGGCGATTTCGCAATGAATGTTAACGTGTTCGGAGATGACAACGGGCAAGGCCGCTGCCATGGCTTCCACGACGGCCATGCCAAAGTTTTCTTGGTAGGACGGCAGGACGAAGACATCAGAGTCCGCCAGCAGAGCGCGTTTCTCGGCTCCGTCGACGAAGCCTGCGAAAATGGTTCGCCCTGACAATCCGAAGCTCCGGACCATATCCCGCATCTTCTCCTCATAGGCCTTGTCGCCCTCACCCGCGATCACCAGCACAAAGTCACCGCGGCTCGTGCTGAGCGATCTGACCGCCTCGATCAGCAGCTCCAGGCCTTTTACCGGATGAAGGCGCGACATGAATAAGATTATTTTCCTGTCGCCAATCTGCGGATGTTTTTCTCGAAAGGCTCCGCGAGGAGGAAGTTTCAAATCATCCTCATCAACGCCCAGCGGGATCACAACCCCAGGAGCGCGGATTCCCAGTTGTTCGGCCTCCTCTCTCTCCACTTGGGCCGTATAGTGAATCGCGGAAGCACCGTTGATCAGTCGACGCCCCACGAACCTCAAGTATGTCATCTTCCTGAGTCTTCCTTGACGCATGGACCAGCGTGCTAATTGTCCCATCGGACGAACGATATATGGGATGCCGCATCGCCGAGCCCTGGGCACGGCTGAAACGAACCCATGCAGGTAGATTCCGTGGAAATGCAAAATATCATACTGATTGACTTGACGGGCAACCCACTTCGCCAAATCCGGCGAAAAGGCGTACTTCGGCCAGATGGGAGCTGAAAAGTGATAAACGACTGCGCCATTCACATCGACCGGGCAACCCAGCGGCACGTTGAGTATCCGATCTCCGTCGATATTGAGTGCTGCAATATGCGTGTCAATCCCCAGCGCCCTCAACTCGCGGCACATCCCGAGGAGCGCTTTACTGCCTCCGTATCGCGGACTGATGCCGCCTGTAACTTGAAGCACCTTCATTATTTTCTGTTAGGAAGCCAGCCGCAGTTTCCGATATCACGCCCGTAGCGGCCCGCGTTCTCTCTTCGACTCTAGTGGATCAACTTTCGCAAGAACTCCAACCAAGTATATTCCAAACAGGCGGCGCGTAAAGCTTGTCCGCTCCATTAGCTTGTGTAGAACAATAAAAAGGAAATGGAGTGGCGGCGGCAGGAAGTTTGTGTAGCAGGGGTCCTCCACATGAATCGTATATCCATCGAGCGTGAGACCCGCCTTTTCGGCCTCTCGCCTGATCATTTTGAGACTGTTCAGGCGGTAGAAGGTGACACAACAGTCTGTTTTCTCCAGATCAAAGCCGCGTATTTTCGTGACCCAGCGATGAACAACCGTGGGAGTGAAAGCGGCGACGAACGAAACGTATGAGTTTTTTCGCGGAGTAGAAAACACAACAGCGCCGTCCTGCTTCAATACCCTCCGAATCTCCTTCAAAACTGGACCTGGCTCTTCCAGATGCTCGAACATGTTTTGCGTGGCAATCAGGTCAACGGACCCGTCCGGAAACGGAAGGAACCGTGCGTCTGCGGCGAGCCGTATAGGGTTTGGATTGTGCAGTAGTCTTTCCCGGTCGATATCGACGGCGAGAATCAACCCCCTCGTGTCGAGCGCCCGCCCATCTTCTTCCCAGCGGTGCCGCAGGTCTGACCGCCCCGCGCCAAGATCCAGAATCACTTCAGCTCTTGCGATGCGCGGCGCGATCAGGCGCGCGTATTGCCGCTGGGATTCGCACCCGCGACCGTAGTACAGGTAGTTTAGGCGCTCGTTAACGCGTCGATATCGCTCTAACATTCATTCAAATACCGTTTCTCACCCGAAATGACCGGCAGACTCAGCCTGCGAGATCAGTTTGCCCGCCGAGAGGAATTCCAGCGTAGCACTGTTGGGATGCGCCCGTAGAACAGCGCCATGAAAACAAAGATCGTGACAGGATTCTTCACAATCCCGATGACGTATGCTGCTAACGAGAGCGCTTCCCTTCCAAACCCGGCCACCACGAAGATCAGATAAGGGAGACGAATGCTCGCGCACGATTCGGATTGAAAGTAGTATTTCCACCGTTCCCAGAAAAAACGAACGAACATGCCGAACAGCGGACAAAAAGCCAGTCCCCAGTAGCCGAAATTGAAGTAAAGTTCTCCAACGTTCCCGATGCCGATAAAGGTCCCTTTCTCCGCGACACGTTTCTCGGGGTCGTCCCGGAACAGGATGGAGAACCTGTGGCCAACATCGAAGAAGGGCTTTCCAGGCCAGAGGGCGCGTGGGATTACGGCGTTCAGCAAATAGGGAACAAACGTATCCCCTCCCTGATACGGATAGATGCGTGGCACACGATCGAGGACGGTCAAAAAGATGTCCAGGTCGCCAAACCTTTCCAGAGCTCTCATTCTTTGACCGCCCACGTTAGGGGCCCGGGCGACTTCCACTAGAGACTCCGTAAGGGTCTCGCTCCCCGCCTTGCCCCGCACCAACACGGTTTCGTAAGCATCGCGCCATGAGTAAGCGAGGGGAGCAAGTACCAACAGCACCAACGCCGTCGCGCCGATGACCACCGGCCAACGGATCGCCTTCACGTAATACGAAAAAACGATCACCGTATAGATGAACACCAGGAAAGGCCCAGAGGCCCCGCCGTCCAGGAAACCCGCGTAGACTTGAGCCGCCGCGAGCGGCAGCAGCCACAATACCGCAACTCTCCGCGTAAGCGCCAACGCCGCCAGGGCCATATAAGCAAGCATACAGAACTGAGAGACCTCATCCCAGAAAATCTTGTATCGCAAGAAAACAGGGTCGAGCGGACCTCCGAGGTGAATGGCACCGTTACCGACGAGGGTCAGTTTAGCCAGCAGGCCGACGGCGAAAAGCACATAACCCCTCCGCAGCAGCCGCTTCGGATCGTCCTTTTCCTTGGGAAAGCAAATCAGAGGAATCCGGCGAGCCAGAGTAGCGGCGACCCTGCTGCGATATCCGGCGTAATACAGCAGCGCCGCAACTGTCATGAGGATGCATGCTTCCTGTAGGTGCTCAAGAGCGGAGCCGGGATAGGGAATCTCGAGGCGCAAACCCTCGAGCAATACCGCCCTGAAGCCATAGGTCAAGAGCAGTCCAAGTAGGACGTAGGATAATGGATGAAGCGGGTTGCGGCGTAATTCTTCATCTCGCTGCAATATCGTGACCAGCGTGTAGATCAGTAGACCGATACACGCCGCATTCGCTGCCGTCCGGTATATCCCGGCCAGATACGTGAGGGCCAAGAAAAATGACAAGGAGAGGATGAGCAATGAAACCCGCAGGAATGAGGACTTTGTGTCCCCGCGGGGTGCGGGCAGGCTTTTGGCCGGAAGCGTGCCTCCGCCGTTCAAGACCGGAAACCTCGTGGTGCTCCCGATGTTGCCCATTTTGAGTATTGATGGCGTGCGGGCCGCCCCATTTTCTGGGATCCGACCCCGGCAACGCGTAGTATAGTACAAGGCGAGAGGGAATGTAAGAGCCCGCCCGCGGGACAGCAGGGCCAGGACAAAATCCCAAAACATGAACAAGAGGGGTTGGCCCTTGGCGTTCCGCAGGGGCAAGAGATATTCCGATAGCGCCGAATGGATTGTGTCGAATGCGTGCCACTCGAAAACTGCGTAATCAACTAAAATCCGTCCTTCATGGAGTCTTTGCAATTGGGCAAAAGGTCGGATTGGACATTCTCCCACGGCACTTCTATTCGGCCATTCCGGACATCGGTGAACTGGAGCGCGGGGAGTCCTGGAAGAGGCCTTCCAGCATGATGGGCGTGGCCGGTACGGACATCGAATCGCAACTGGGCTTTCTGCGTCAGTGCTGCTTGCCGTTTCAGGATCGGCTGAGGCGTGGTGGCATTTACGAGCACGCCTGTGCGGCGAATGGGGAAGGCGGCTACGGTCACGTCGAAGCCGAATTCCTCTATTGCTTTGTCAGGACGAAACGGCCAACCCGGATCGTCCAGGTTGGCACCGGCGTATCGACGGCCGTCATTGTGCTCGCGGCAAAGGAAGAGGACTACGTGCCTCAATTGATTTGCATCGATCCATTTCCGACCGGGTACCTGACTCGGCTGGCTGAAGGTAAACTTATCGAGTTAATTCCAAAAAAGGTTCAGGAGACCGATCTGAAATTACTAACCGGTCTCAAGAGCGGCGACCTGCTGTTCATCGACTCCACTCACGCGGTGCGCCCAGGTGGGGACGTGAATTGGATCATTTTGGAGGCACTTCCGCGCATGCCGTCCGGGTCCTTCGTGCATTTCCACGACGTCTGCTTCCCCTACGATTATGAGCCGACTGTTCTGACTACACTCTTTTTTGGCACCGAGAGCACGCTGCTGCACGCGTTCCTGATTAACAACCAGCGATACGCGATCGCGGCTTCGCTCAGTATGCTGCACCACGCGCGCCCTCAACAACTGCAATCAATATTTCCCAACTACCGGCCGGCTGTAATGAGTCACGGTCTACATGCAGGGCGTAGGCACCCGGGGCACTTCCCCAGTGCAACGTATCTGTCCGTCTTATGATGATTGCCTGTCCCTAATTAGCGCGACGTCCGGTCGCCGGGCAGGGTGGACAGGATCAATTTTGGAGAACTAGCAAGCGAGGACCTCCGTCTTTGGGGTCCGCGGAGCTTATCGGATACTCGCGATCGAGGCGTCGTATTCTAGCGCTGTGTCGCAGCCCCGGGAGCACTTCGGGGCTAGCGAATTGCTGCTAGTTCACGACGGCGGGAGCGAAGACCGCGCCCCTACCCATTCCCGGATCTCGCCGCCTTTCATCCTCTTTAGTTCAACCCTGCACACAGTCATCTTTACGGGGCGGCAGGTCAGATGGAGCCGAGGCCACTTTGGCGGGCGGGCCGGCTTGCGTCCGCAAGTGCGGCTATGTGTTGTAGGGCGGGGGAATGCGTAGAGGTTCCTAAGTTGCTCATATCGCCCATTGATGTCGCGCCGTCCCTTCCCTCTCGGGTCGCAACGCGGCGCGTGATTGAGTATTATAGTATAGAAGCAGGTTGAGTGTAAGACTCCCCGCTACGGACTCCCCGTTGTGGGGAAGCCGAAACGAGTGCCCGGGATGAAGAAAGCCCAAGGTCAGAGAAGCACTGCGCATGGTGACGCACTCGAATTCGTTCGCAGCCGCGACACACTGAAGGTTCCGGGCGCGACAAAATGTCAGGTTCATTAGCAGATATGGAGGCGCAAGCGATGTGGCTCTCCCAAACCCGCAGGTTGGAGGCGCTTAAGCAGGCGGTGCGCTCGGGTATTTACGCCAATCGCCGCCTGAGGACCCTTTGGACAAAGGCGGCGCATATTAGGGACGAGCTATTCGAGTTCTGGAATGGCATCGATACAGCAGGGCAGCAACGGGTTCACAACCTCACTCTCCAGGGTTCGCACGGACCGGATGCGACCGCCTACTCGCCCGTTACCCCGAGAAATTTTCGCCACGCGCTCGCCGCTTTGAAAATCGATTACAGCCACTATTGCTTCATCGACGTCGGTTCTGGGAAAGGCCGAGCCGTTCTGCTGGCCTCTCGTTATCCGTTTAAGAAAGTCATCGGAATTGAGTTCGCCAAGGAGCTTCACGAAGCCGCATTGAAAAACCTGCGGACGTGGCGGTGGAAAAGAAAATGCGGTTCGGTTGAACTCCTCTGGGCTGACGCTCTAGAGTTCGAATTTCCCGCCGAGCCTTGCCTGCTGTTTATTCACAACCCTTTCGGCCCCTCCATTTTGAGCGGAGTTCTTGAGAACGCTCAGCGATCAATCGAAAACCGCCCACGCGACCTTATAGTCGTCTACTATCAGCCGAATTTCAAATCCGTCATTCAGGCTATGCCGAACGTAGTTCCTTTGTCCGACTCGCAGTACTACAACTATGCTGCCTATCAATTCAGGGCTTTGAGATGACCAGGTTGAGCCCTAGGGGAAACGCGGAGAATTTGGTTCCGTGCCTTTTCGTCGCTTGGCTTAGGCTGTGCTAAAATAAGCGCCTATGACCCGGGGTCACTCTCAGAATCTGACGGCGGCTGAAAACCCGCGGCAAACACAGCCCGTGGAGCCCGTCTTGGATTTGCCGGTTCAATCCACACTTCAAGCTCCAACAGACGAGGAAAAGCAGAGAATCCTCAATGAATGGAACAAGACCCAGAGAAGTTATCCCCAGGCGTGCCTGCATGATTTGTTTGCGGCGCAGGCCGAGCGGACTCCCGACTCGGTGGCGGTGGCGGACGAGAAACAACGCCTGACTTACCGGGAGTTGAACGCGCGCGCCAATCAGGTGGCGCGGTGCCTGAGGAAGCTGGGGGTGGGGCCGGAGGTGCTAGTAGGTGTTGCCCTGGATCGGTCCGTCGAGCTGCTGGTGGCGTTGCTGGGCGTGATGAAGGCGGGAGGAGCGTACGTTCCGCTGGACTTGGACTACCCTCGAGATCGCTTGGAATTTATGGTGGGGGATTCGAGACTCCGAGTTGTATTGACACAGGCAGGCTTACAAGCGAGATTGCCTGACGTTATTGGCACGCAGGTGTGCCTCGATTCGGATGGAGGTTCAATTTCCCGAGAGAGCGAGGAAGACTTTTCCAGCGGCGCCCAGCCGGACAACCTCGTGTATGTGATCTACACGTCCGGATCCACAGGTCTCCCCAAGGGCGTTCAGATTGAACACCGTTCGCTGGTAAACCTCCTTGAGTCGCTGCGGATTTGGCCCGGGTTTACGGGGCGAGACACATTCTTGGCGACGAACACCTTCAGTTTCGACATGTCGAAACCGGAGTTGTATCTGGCGCTGATCGCGGGCGGCTGCGTATTTGTTGCGCGGCGCGGCATTGCCCGGGATTTGAATGGATTCCGGCAATGTCTCGCGGCCTCCGGGGCCACGGTGCTTCAGGGGCCTCCTTCCTTCTGGCGCTTGCTGATCGAGTCGGGCTGGCAGGGCGAGACGGCGTTGAAGATTCTCTGTGGGGGAGAAGCTTGGCCGGCAGGACTGGCCATGGAGTTGATCAGGAGAAGCCCATCGGTATGGAATCTATATGGCCCCACTGAGACTACCGTGTGGTCGACCGTGTGCCGGCTGACGCCGGACGATGCTTGCGTGCCTCTTGGGCGTCCCATTGCGAACACCCAGGTACACATTCTGGACGACCGTCTTGAGCCGGTGCCGGTTGGCGTAGCGGGTGAACTCTACATTGGTGGCGACGGGCTGGCACGTGGCTATCTCAACCGCCCGGAACTGACCGCCGAGAAGTTCATTCCTAACCCTTTCAGCGCCCAGCCAGGGGCGCGCTTGTACAAGACCGGTGACTTGGCTCGCTTGCGGCCGGACGGCAATCTAGAATTCGTCGGCAGGGTCGACCATCAAGTGAAGATTCGAGGGTACCGAGTTGAGTTGGGCGAGATTGAAGCTGCGCTCGGCCAACATCCCCAGGTGAAGGCTGCGGTGGTGGTTATGCGTGAGGATGCGCTGGGCGACAGACGGCTCGTCGCTTACGTGATAGCAACGGACTCGAATTCGCTGACGGGCGAAGTGCTTCGCTGCTATTTGAGAGAGAAACTGCCCGAATACATGCTGCCAGCAAGGTTCGAACTCTTGGATTCGTTTCCCGTTACGCCCAATGGCAAAGTCGACCGCTTGGCGCTGCCGCCTCCGAGAGCCTCGAGACTGGATCTCGGAAACATGGCGTTGCCCGAAACCGAGAGTGAAGAAAAATTAGCCGGCGTTTTTGCGGATGTTTTGGGGCTGGAGCGCGTGAGCGTGGAAGAAGATTTCTTTGACTTGGGCGGCGACTCTCTTCTTGCTCTTAGATTGATCGCAGAGGTCGAAAAGATCTCAGAACGCAGAATCACCCTCTCGAATCTCTTCGAGATGCCGACGGTTCGAAAGCTGTCTGCTTACACCACCGATCCTCGGTCTTCGCACGCGGTTCCTGGCGCGCTCTCCATACAACCCGCCGGTTCGCGTCCGCCGTTCTTTTATGTGGGTGCTGGCCCCTACATACGTCCGTTGGGACTGCGCTTTGGCCCCGATCAGCCTTTTTGGGGCCTGGTCTTGGAACAACCAGAGTTCAAGAATTTGCCGGTGCCTTTCAGACTGGAAGACTTGGCCGCCATCCTGATCCGAAAAATGCGAGCCGTGCAGCCCAAAGGGCCGTATTACATCGGCGGGTCGTGCAGGAATGCCATGTTTGCTCACGCGATGGCCCAGCAGCTTCTGGCGAGCGGAGATGAAGTCGGTCTCGTGGTTATCGTCGATCCCAGTCACCCGGCTGAGATTCTCAGGCATATGAAAGGGGAAGGTGTAGCGGGGCGACTGGCACGGGTGAGACAGAGATGGCAGCTCGAACTTGGCCTGATCCGGCAGCAAGGTCCGGCGTACTTTCGTGCCGCGGTGAAACGCTTGCGAATTCGGGCTCCCATCATAATCAAGTGGATGGTCTACAAGGTTCGCCTCGCAATGGGACACTCTGTTGGAGATGAGATGCGCGACGTAGAAGAGGTGTTTTACGCGGCGTTCGTCAGTCATCGTCCCCAGCCTTATCCCGGACCTGTCGCAATGATTCGCTCAGAGATCTCTGCGCGCACACCCTGCGCGGCCGACGACGATTTGGGTTGGCGAGAGCTGGTAACTGGAGAGTTTAAGCTCCACTTTCTGCCGGGTCTCGATCATCACGAGGAGCTATACCGCGAGCCACACGCCGAGGTCGGAGCCAGGTTATTCAAATCCATCCTCTCCGAGGCACAAGCGATGCGCGCAAAAGGCAGACTGGCGAACACCGTAGGCGTTTCATAAACCGCGACAGTTTCGCCGGTCGCTGGCAAGAGGCGAACCGTTCGTGGTGGAATTGCACCCGAACCGCTATGATTGGAGCGCGGAAACCCGCGACCAGGGATATATCAGGGAACTCGGCCTGGAGATCGACCCCCGATTCTTCACTGTTGCGCGGGTGACAAGCGTCGGCTTGTTCCGCTGCCGAGCACGAAGGTCAAAGCAGCCTTCCCGTTATTGATTCCGGATACCGTCGGCCGGTTCCTTAACAGCACATGCCGGATGGGTGGCTTTGCGCTCTCAGTATTGCGCAACACTGGATGAGCGCGCCCCGTTCGCGTGGCTCCCTCTTGTTGCGCGGCCAGGAACCAAATCACCATCCAGGGCCGCACCCACGAACGTGCCCGCGCACGCGACTTCGGGTCCGGTTAGCCGCTTCCCCGTACCGGCGAGTGGCGTTCGCTCTGTCCGTACTCAATATCGCCCGCGACCATAGTCCCATCATTTAACGACGCGTTGGCGGGCGCAAACGATGATCGGTTCGGGTCTATTGGGCGGCTTCGAGCAGCTCGTCCAGCACGTGAGCCACTGGCGTCACTTTCGGCTCCCGAAAAACTTCGTAGTTCAGGGAAAACGGTAGAAAGCGGACCTGTAGTCTCCCTCTCACCAGATCGGCCCAACCCAAATCGTCCCCATCCGGCACAAGACCCGGCGTTTCACCGCGGATCAGAGCCACGTTCCCCGGATAAGGTTGGGGACGATAATCAAACTTAGAAAACCAAGTAGCATATTTCCATTTTTGCATCCTGGCCGGAATCGGAAGCCCCAAGCGAAGGCGGCGCCGGTAAATAACATACTCCGCGTTAAGCTTCAGTCTCTCGAGTTTCTGCTTCGACCTTCCAAGAAAGTGCCTCCATTCCTGGCCCCGCAAGTGAGCCGTGTAGGCTGATACTCTCCGGCGAAGCCGCGAAAGCCGGACGCCGAGGCCTTGGCTTTTCGCTGGCTTAGGCGCGTGTGAGGGAGGCAGCGGATCTATCAAAACCAATAGCCGAACTTCTTCGCCCTGGGCCCACAATTGTTGCGCCATCTCGTAAGCGACAAGCCCTCCCCAACACCAGCTACCCAGAAAGTAGGGGCCTTCAGGCTGCGCCTCCCGCAACTTCCGGACCAGGATCGCCGCCATGTCTTCTACCTTGTAAGGCATCGGCAAGCTCTGCTTCTTCGCCTCGTCGAAAACCAAACCCAGAAACGGCTGATCCGGTCCAAGCTTCAGCGCCAGAGCCCGGGTCTGAGGCCCTCCTTCCACACAGAAGAAAGCCGGTCGTGAGCCACGAGGCTGCACCGCAAGCGCGCAAAGCAAACCCACCCGCGAGTGAGGGTCGGAAAGAAGGGCGGCAAGCTTGCCGACGCACGGCGCCTCAAAGAGATCGCTCAGCGAGATTTTACGCCCGACCCTTTCTTCGACCATGCTGAGCAGCCGGAGAGCTCGAAGGGAATCACCCCCGGCATCAAAGAAGTCTTCATCGATGCCCACCCAATCGAGCCCGAGGACCTCCGCGAAGATTCGCGCCAGCTCGTCTTCGAGTTCTGTGCGCGGCGCCTGCTGGGCGTCGGCGAGGACCTGCCTCGATGACCCCGGCGGGGGCAGGGCCCGGCGGTCCACCTTGTCGCTGGGTGTCAACGGCAACTCTCTGAGGAATTCGAATCTTGCCGGCAGCATGTAATCGGGAAGCTTTCTCTTGAGAAATCGGCGAAGTTCCTGGGCGACGAGCGAGTGTCCGGCTCGCGAAACCACGTAAGCCACGATCCGCTTCTCGCCCGGCGCATCTTCACGCGCCACCACGGCCGCTGCCTCGATGCCAGGATGCTCGGCCAGCAACGTTTCCACCTCGCCGGTTTCAACCCGGAAGCCGCGAATCTTCACTTGGCTATCGACCCGGCCCAGAAACTCGATATTGCCGTCGGGCCGAAACCTGGCCAAGTCACCAGTCTTATACAGCCGCGACCCCGGCTGATTGGTGAAAGGGTTCGGAATAAATTTCTCGGCGGTCAATTCCGGACGATTCAGATAACCCCGTGCCAAGCCGACGCCTCCAATGTGCAACTGCCCCGCCTCCCCCAGAGGCATGGGTAATAGATGGTCATCGAGGATGAACGCGTGGTAGTTGGCCATCGGAGTGCCGATGGGGATGGCCCCATCGGCGGCGGTCACCGGGAATGTTGTGGCATAGATGGTCGTCTCCGTCGGTCCGTACATGTGCCAGAGAGAAGAACATCGCTTCAACAACTCCTTGGTTAACCCTTCGGGAGTTGTCTCGCCTCCATACCAGATCTTCAAGTGCTGCCCGCCTTGCCAGCCCGACTCAATGAGCAGCCGCCAAAAGGAAGGCGTGCCCTGGAGCACGGTGGCCCCAGACATTGCCAGGCACTCTTCGAATTGCTTCAAATCGTAGGCGATGCCGCGCCGCGCCACGAAAACGCGCCCCCCCACGATCAGTGGTAAGAACAGCTCCGGCTTCGACATGTCAAAACTGACCGTATTCGTAGCCAGGAAAGTATCATGAGCCGTGAAGCCTGGCCGCCAGCGCACGGATTCGAGGAGATTGACGAGCGAACGGTGCGTGGTCAGAACGCCTTTCGACACGCCCGTCGAGCCAGAGGTATAAATCACGTAGACCAGATTGTCCGGCCCGGCGCCGCTGGGAAAATCCTCCGTGCTCTCCTGAGAAATCAGTTCTCGATGTGCATCCAGGTATACGCGCTCCGGTCCTATTCCGGGCCATCGGCACTTGAGAAACTCCTGCGTCACCAGGAGGCGGAGTCCGGAATCCCTCACCATGAAGGCCAAGCGGTCCGGCGGATACTCGGGATCGAGCGGCACGTAAGCCCCCCCCGCTTTCAGTATGCCGAGCAGCGCCACCAGCAGCTCCGCCGTGCGCTCCACGGCAACGCCGACCAGCACCTCCGGCCCCACCCCCAGCTTCCTCAGGTGTCGACCCACCTGATTGGCGCGCGCGTTCAACTCGCCGTAAGTCAGGCGTTTTTTCTCATCCGCGACCGCAACGGAATCCGGCGTCCGCCTCGCCTGTGCCGCAAATAACTCGTGCAAGCAAACTTGAGAAAAGTCCCTCGCAGTAGCGTTCCACTCTTCGGGGGGATATGGCTTTTGGCCGTTGGTTGGCGTGCCGACCTGCGGAGCCCGACCTGGTGGAGTGGGTTGGAGAATGGAAGAGTTCTCATGCCGCTCGTCTCCACCGTGCGCCTGTGCCACATTTGTCGACATTCTACGGTATCCTAACAGATGTAATCCAGCAGAACATAGATACCCTATGCAGGCATCAACGCGACTCAGAGTGGGTGGCGACTAAGGCAGGAAGCTCGACTGCGTTCGGACGAGCGGTTCTTCACCCGGGTCTCCGGCCAAGAGACCGCGCCGGCCGAGTTCCTCTTCGATCGCGTTGCCCAGGTCTAGTCGATTGCCCGGAGGCATTTCCCCTGGATCGAGCATATGAGCATCAATTCGGCCAGGATATGAGCAGGCATACATCGCCGCGAGCATGGCCCGCGCCGACCGATCGAAATCCACTTCAGTGCCCTTCAACGCAGATTCAATCGCGGCTGGCAATTCGTATAAGTCGCGAACCACGGTCACGCCTTCAAGCTCATTGATAAATACCCTCCCGAACATCATGGCCGGTACGCCGCAGCACACCGCTTCCAAAGCAACCGTTCCTGTAATGGTGAAAACGATCTTGCTGGCGCGAAGAAGGTCCTGACTCGAGATCCTCTCGTCAACCAGCCTGACGTTTGGCAACTTCAGTATCCGGCGGTAGAAATCAATCGAGCGGGGCCCCACCATTAACTGATGGTCTTTGACCAAGAGCAGCATATCGACTGGAAGGCTTTGGGCGACCGAGCGTACCAGTGAGGCTTGGTCAGTAAAAGGCCAGCCTTGCACATCGAGCGTGTATTCGGGCTCGGTGGTGGGTAGAAACAAGGCCAAACGCGCGTTGGGCGGGATTCGAGTGATCGCCCTTCGATGGTAGTATCGTCGCCGGAATGTCCACTGCGCCCAACGAGCAAGCTTGCGGGGCGGAAGCCAGTAGGTCCAATGCAGTCCCTGAGGGCTTTTGGGCCCATCGATGATGTTGTTGTACCAGATGTCTTCAGCGTATATTGCCCACACGCGCGGCCGAACGCGCCGCAATCCCGAATCCTTGGCGGCCCGTTTGAAATTTACGTCCATGTAAACAGGACGGAGCCTTGACTCGCGGATGCCCTGAAGCACAGGGGCGACCATCGCGTCGACTTCCTGGGAAAAGCCATTTTCCATGAACCTGCGATAAACTCGCAGGCATTCTTCCCATCGCAGATACACGTCGCTATCAAAGTAAATCCTGTGGAAGAAGCGTGCGGTCATTGGACACAGGTACGGCCGCTGTTGTCCGAACATCTGATGGACCAGCCGGTAGACCGGTGAGGTCAGCTCGCCTACCGCCGCGATCACATCCCAGCGCGCAAAGAGGGATTCCAGCACTTCCACTGCATGGCTCATGTATTGGAGAACCTGGGGATAGCTGTAGTGCTTGACGCGCCACCAAGCATCCTGAACGATGAACTGCCATACCGACGGTCCGCCGTATTTCCGTTCAAAAGCGGTGAGCGCCTGCAAATTGCGCGCCAAATTTTCCCGTGAGCTATCCAACCGCAAATCCGCGACCACATCAACAACTTCGGCGAAGATATCCATTCGACGAGCGCGGATAGCGTCCCTGGTCCCCTGCAATAGGACGATGGAATCGATCCCTCGCCGGCTCTTCAGTTCCTGGGCAAATTCCGCCGCCAGGTCAATTAGCGTGCCGTGCGCCGGAAACATTATGGTTTTGCGTTTCGATTCCATGGCTCCGCGTTTGATCGGCGATTATGCCATAAAGGCCCGCGCGCGGACAACGTTGGGAACTCTGGTGTCGCAGCAACGTGAAAAGATCCTCTTCCAGCAAAGTAAGAAGTTCCTGTTGGGAACCGGCAAACTGTCGGGATGCAAAGACAACAGGAGCTGTGGATGAGCCAACGAGATCGGGACCGGTTGCAGGTATTGCACGAGGCAGAAAAGGGGCACCTGACGCAGAAGCAGGCGGGGGCGCAATTGAAGCTGAGC
>Ga0208692_1000215_pt1 | contig 51043 bp, 69 predicted proteins | sample June2015DPH_20_1_3_FD_184721 | JGI IMG/M metagenome (GOLD analysis project Ga0208692, IMG submission 184721) | Peatland microbial communities from SPRUCE experiment site at the Marcell Experimental Forest, Minnesota, USA - June2015DPH_20_100... | ecosystem: Environmental > Terrestrial > Soil >... | reverse complement strand
CATGGAAAAAGGCAATGGAAGCCGTAGAAATGCTTCATAATGAGGGAATAAACGTTAGTGTCACGCCGACAATTTCACAAAAGAACCTCTATGAAATAGTTGACATAACTAACTATTTCACTCAAAAGGGAATTCCCGTCTGGTACTGTCTTTACTCGTATGACGTTTCGGTGGACGAAAACCAACTCTTTAGGATTGGCAAAGCAAACGATGAGTTAGTGATAACGGATAAGCAAGCCATGGTTAAACTTTGCGATTCCTTAATTGAAATGAAAAAGAAAAATAAGAAAATCCTCATGACAAACAAACTTCTAAAAGCGTTAAGAAGCCTCTATGAGGAAGACAAGAGAACATGGAAATGCCAAGCACTAAGTAACTTCCTAGTCGTTGACCATTTAGGCAGAATCGCTGGATGCCATAGCCACAATTTTGCAGGTTCAATTTTTGATTTGCCTGAGAAATGGAAAAGCAAAGAATTCAAGGAACTGCGCGAAACTTACCATAAATGTACGCAATGCAACTACCTATGCTACGTTTTCTATTCGCTTCAGGGAAGCCCATGTGGCCATTTATCGTTAGCCATGGACCAGTGGAAAAACGCGCGATTACTGATTAAGAAAGAGAAAAACTAAACTTCCAAGTTTGGAATCAGGTAGATGAAACTGGCAATATTTATTGTCGATTGACTGTCAAATTTCTGCTCTTCTTCAATGTTTGTTATGGGAATTTTTAGGGTACTGATTCTTATTTTTGCGATGTTATCGTTTATTAGTCTTGGTCCTGCATCTTTAGGTTTCTTTAATTCTATGATTGCTGGTAGGAACATAAGCAGGAAGGTTATGGTTGCTATGGCTGTCAGAGTAAAGAGTGTATTTGAAATCTGAATCATTAGTATCTAACGAGCATTATTTCTTAATTCTAAATATAACGGTTTCCATTACCCGAGTGTTCAGTCTTCTCCCAATCACTCTTGGTACTACCAACCAGTTTTCCAGCCAATAAATCGAAAAAAGCCTTCGTACAGATGAGTATGTTAAACAAGAAGGAGAAAATTAAAAAAGGCATCAACCATTGGATTCGTTTTCTGCCGTCTAAGTATGAACCAATTCCAATCTCAAAAAAAGGCGCATAGTTACCCACGAAACTGTAAAAAGATACAGGTACAGTAAACCAAAGTGCGCCAGCAATTGATGAACCATTAAGAATAAGCAAACTGCCTACAAAGAAAGAGAGCAGGGTTAAAATGGGCATAAAATATACATGCAAGATAAGTAAGCCATCAATTTTCTCTCTTAGCTTCATTTTTTTGCTTCTTAAAACATTGAATGTTTGCTTGAAACAAACTTGCATATGTCCTCTTGCCCATCTGTGCCTTTGCCGCCAGTATGCCTTCCATGTATCCACTGCTTCCTCGTAGCATTCAGCGTCTCCTACATAGCGAATTTTATAGCCTGCGAGATAAACTTGAAAAGTTAAATCAGTGTCCTCAGTAAGCATTGACTCGTCAAAGCCACCTAAACTCTCCACGATACTCCGCCTAAAACCGCCAACTGTGCCGCCGAACTGCGGTATAAGACCTAAAATATCGCGCGCTTCTTGGTCAACTCTGTATCCGCCTATTCGCTCTAAGGCTATTAAACGGGTTACAATATTTTGTGGTTCATTTAAAACAACGGGTCTTCCCTGTACCGCTCCAACGTTTGGGTCAGCGAATTTTTCCACAAGCTTTATCACTATGTCGCTATGAGGAAGGTAATCTGCATCGAAACAAAGCACGATTTCTCCTGTTGAGTGCTTTAAACCAGCATTTAATGCTGAGGCTTTTCCCTTGCCACCAATTCTGCTATCTCTGTGCAACACTTTTATGAACTTGTATAATTTTGTATATTCTTCTGCAATCTTTCCTGTATTATCCGAGGAAGCATCATCTACCATTATAACTTCCAGTTTGTTTTTAGGATATGATAGCTGAGTCATTTTATCTAATAATTTGCCGATTACGTTTTCCTCATTGTGGGCGGGGATAAGGATAGAAACTGTTGGTTCATATCTTAAATTTGGGTTGGTATTGGAAGCCTTATTGGTTTTTGATCGCCTTAGAACGGTTAAGGTAAAAACATAATGGCGAATTAAGTAAATTGTAATAACCGAAGTAAAGAAAATAAAAATTAAATTTAAGATTTCGATAATCAATCTTTCGCCTGCATAATTGCTTCTTGTTGTTTTGGAAGAAAGCCTAAACTCAAGGACCAGAAAGGTACTATCCACAGGGCAGTGGCGACGTCTCCCGCGCCTCTCCCTCTTTTTCTTTGTTTCTCATTTACTTAGCGGTCTATGTTTACGTTGGTGTGCGGATATCCGCACGCGAAATGCTCCAGGAGGTTTCTTAGTGGCTAAGCCTCAGGTTTCGTGTCAGGTTTTTGTTTCAGGCGGCGGCGACCCGACAAATGAATATGAAAGCATGTTTGTTATGGTGTTGAAGCCGAAAGGCTATGTTTTTCCTGAGCATCCTATGGGTGCGGTTTTTGAGATTGGTCAGGTTGCCGGTTCCGTTTTAGAGCTCAGGGAATACTTAGCCAGCGGTTGCGATATTTTTGACGGTGAGCATAACTGGAATTATTTTACTAAGGAAGAGGAAGATCAGTTTGTTAGGGTTTTGCCGGCTCCGTTTGATGATCCTGAGGTTGTTATTGACCTTATTTGGTCTAAATCTGATGTGATTTTGGATAAGGCAACTCAGCTACTTTGCGATTTGTATGATAGGGCTTTTTCTGAGTTGGAACTTCAGAAGCTTGACCTTGGAGAGCTACGGGTTATTCGTGCAGTTAAAGGCGGCGTCAAGTCAGGCCACAAGAAAGCCGATTTAATAGATGATATTTTGGGTGATCAGAAGTCTAAGGGGCTTTCTGCTATCAGAGTTATGCAGAAAACTTTGGAGGTTATTTCTTGAGCGAAAAAACTGAGGAGCCGTATATGGAAGCCATTGAAACTTTCTGCAGTAAAAAGCGTGGTCAAGTTTTGATTTTACTACGTACATCTGAGCAGTCTAAGGGCGATATGATCACAGGTGTTCCTGAATCCTGCAATTCTGAAAGTGATTGCAGCAAGGGCGCCTTGTGCCTTTTGAAAGCTAGGCAAATGACTACAGGGAGAAAACATAAGGAGGTTTCTTGATGGAAGATTCGGAGATTGAAACGTTATCTATCGTTAAGAAAATGAATCAGCCTGTCTGTGTTGTTTCCCATAATTGGAAAAGAGAGTTTATTGCTTCTCTTGAGGCGCTTGTAAAGCAAGGCTTTCTTTCAAAGAAGAAAAAGGGAATTCTGACTTCATATTCGCTTACTCAGAAAGGCAAGGAGGTTTCTTGATTGAATCGAACTAAGATTGAATATTTGGATTATACTTGGAATCCGATTGTTGGCTGCTCCGCCTTTGGTTGCGCTGTCGGACTAAAACGTTGTTGGGCATGCAGACAGGCGAAAAGGCACATTAACTGCGAGGCCTGCGTATCGTTCGCGCCTCATGTGCATTTTGAACGCTTCGATCAGCCTCTAGACGTCAAGAAGTCCGCTCGGATTGGAACCGCCTTCATGGGTGAATTCTACGATAAAGAAATCGACTTGAGTGTGCAAGCAGAGATTTATATGCGGATGATTCAGGCGCCTTGGCACCAGTTCATAGTCTTCACCAAACAGCCCCAGAACATCGACGAAGACGCGATAGAAGGGCTCAAGAACCTCAGCATCGGCGTTTCAGTGAATAATGCCTTAGACCTGTGGAGAATCAACGCAATCCGGAACTTGCCTGTAGGCTGCCGAATTGTCAGCGCTGAACCTCTGTACGCAAGGCTAAGCATGGATTTGTCAAACATTGATTTGTTGATTATTGGTGCTCAAACCCGACCAACCGTACAGCCGGTGCCTGCGTGGGTGCAGGATCTCATTATCTGCGCAAGGCAATATGGCACTAAAGTATTCCTAAAGAACAATTTATCGCCGATTGTTGATGTTGAACGCTATCGTGAATTGCCTGAGCAGCTATGCATTTCGCCTTTTGAAAAAGGGCACCATTGTCTGGAGGTACGTAGTAAATGAGCGAGAAGGTTTGTCGTAAGAAGGCTAAGCGCGAAGGCCGCTTTTGGGTTTGCGATTGCGGTTACAAGGAGATGGCGTAAGAAATGGTTGAAAATCCTGTTCCTAATAGCGTTTGCGAAGAATTTGAGGAAAAGCAGAATCCAACAGTTTGGCATACTTGCTCCAATTGTGCGGATTGGTGTGGTCGTTGCTGCAGCGAGAACAGGTCAAGGCGTTTCAATTTTAACCTTACAGCGTCTAGTGTTGCGTGTAGTGAGTTTAAGCCGAGAAAGTTGAAGGAGCAAGCTTAGCGGAGCTGCGTTTTTTTGGCTAAAGCACCGGACACCACTTCACGCGGTTTGAACTCTTACAGTAAGAGTGGTAATAGTAATAATATTAGAAAAGCAATTTTCGAGCTTTTAGACGGTGATGGACATTCTGATCCATTGTTGACTCCTAAACAGATCTGTAAATTGCTAGATTTAAGTTACAAGCGGTATCACAATTACGTTTCTAAGACTAAGTGGGAGTGGAAGTATTACTATCGAAATGAACGAGGTTCAAAGTGTTCAAGTTTTCATTGTTTTAAGGCTAAAGTGAGGCTTGATGGCGCTTTAAGTGAAGCGTTAAGGCGTGTTGTTAAATTAGACGTTGAGCGGGGCGGGGTTGGTTTTGGTTGGGTGTTGAGTAAGGCTCGAAATAGGTTTCTTGTTTGGAAGTGCCGTTTGGGTCGTGTGGTTTGGTTTGAGAGCGGCACTGTGACTTTGCATGTTCGGCGCCCTGGTAACTTAGGCAAAGCGAAGCAGTTGTTTTGTGACGCGTTCGTTAACACTGGTTTGCTTACTGACATGAAGTTGTTGAATCCTGTTTTGGAGCGTATCAGGCCTAAAAGCGGGCATTTTCCTTACAGTGCTGGAGAACGGCTGCCATACATGGTTATTCGCGATTTTGAGGAGAGTCATGGTATTGTGATTAAGGTTGGTGATCGGACGCATCCGGATGCGGTTGAGGTTATTGCTGGTTTTTCGGATGCTATTGATTTGGCTTTGCAGAAGCTTGATGCTTTGGAGAAGAGTGATAAGGCGCTTCAGAAGATAACTGGAATTCTAACTAAACTTTTTGATGTTGATGGTGATAAGCGAGCGCCGAAGGGTTCTGGAGGCAAAGATTATGTCTCGTAGACGTGTTTGTCCTTATTGTGCTGATTTTCATGATGTTAACAGTAAGACGTGGAAGTATCATCAAGAACTTTTAAAGAAAGGTGAGAAGCCTTGGGCGAAGCTTACGTCTGAAGAAAAATCCACTGAATTTCTGGGCAGGCAGATTTGTAAAAGGAAGGTTTCTTGATTGGGTTACAAAATGTTTTTGATTTCTGATCCATCTGCAACAATAAGACGATTATTAATTGAAGAAATCGAGCATGATTGCGGTTGTACCTGTTGTGCTGATGCTGAAGAAAGGGTTAGATGCAACAGGGTAATTATAGACGCTTGCGACTGCAACTTTTCACCTGAAAAAGAACAGTGCGCTTGCTCTTTTTGTCAAGCTTGCATTTCACTACATAAAAAGGAGGCTTCTAAGTGATTTACCACGTACATTCTGAGAGTCGTGGGTTCAAATCCCGCCCGGTCCACCAATGTAGACTGGCGTATGTACGTGGTAGAGTTTTCAGTGCCCTAGCTGATGTACGTGGTATTGGGTTTTTGGATGTGAAAGGTTGCTTAAAATTTTTTGGAGTTGTTTTTCGGGGTGTTTTTGCATGGGAAAAGTCCATGCTTTTGTCTTGGGGGTTTCTGTAGTGGTTAGTCCTGATTGCGGACACTATATTTTCAGTACTGTTGATGAAGTGGATTGTCTTGGTTGAACATGTTGAGCAAGGTTTGGGCGATGTGCCTGTTCAAATGAGCAAAAAAGTGGTTGAGAAACCGAAAAAGAAGCGCAGCATCGAGGACAAGGTAGGGCGCCAGAAGTATCATGAGGTTGTGACGAAAAAGATTCTTGGCCAGAACGAGCAGATACTTGAGGAATTGCGTTGGGTTCGGCATAAGTTGGATCGGTTGGGTGAGGCGGATTATTCGAAGTCTGACGCGGAGTATTTTGCGTTTCAAGATGAGGTTGATAGGGAGATTGTTCAGAGGTTTCTTGAGGTCGGCGTGGATGGAGCGTTGCCGAAGGATGTGGCTGCCGAGGTGAATAAGCGTGGCGGGTACAGTTTGAAGTATTATGATGTGAGTCGCAGGATTGTTCGGATGAATAAGCGTTTACACTTTGAGACTGGCAAGGTACTGTTTGAGAAGCGTGGGCACCGGTGGGCTTTGACTAGATTTGCCTTCGAAGTTTATGGCGAGTCTGAGAGCGATATCTCTTCTAGTGCATCTGAAACTGTTGGTTCTGAAGTGGAAAAGGCTTAGTTTTGGTGGTTTTTGGGTTTGGGGCTTGTTTTGGGGCACAGCAAGTTTTATATGAGCTGCCTGTTAGTACGTATTAGTGAGCGATGGTTCGCGTTTCTCGTAGCCGCCTTGAGTGGCTTACGGAAGAGTATTTTTTATGGTGCATAAACGAAGCAAGGATAAATTGTTGCAGAGGCAAATTCGCAGGACGATTTACTTGCGGAGTTTTACTGATCGGTTAGCATGCGAGACGGTTAGTAAGGTTTCTCGGGAAGATGTTCTATCGCTCTTGGCTCAGCCTGTTTGTCTTAGTGATGTGCCTGATGTTGAGAAGGGCGAGGTTTTGGTTGATTCTCGTGGCCTGGGGAGTTTTCAACGTTGAAAAAAACTGGGTTGTTTCTAGTAAATAACAGGTCTTCTAGGCTTTATTTACTAGTTGAGAAGTAAAAAAATTTGGGAGTTTGTGCGTGTGAAAGGTCATCCTGGTTATACAATTCTAGTTCAAAGGCGTATTTTTCAGCTTCAGCGCTCAGTGCAGTTGAATACGCAGCAGCTGAGGGTTAGGACGATTAATCGCCTAGAGAACTTGTTTACGCTTGCGACTTCCATCGCTAAGGGCGAAGTTAAATTTCAGAGTGTTAATGGGAAGGAAGAACCGATTTCGTGGAAGCAGCGGCAGATGTGGGCGCATGTTGCTGCTCACGTTGCTATGGTTATGGCTAATTTGGCTAAGGGGTATGATGAGCGCCAGTTTAATGAGGATTTAGCGAAGTTGGAGCAGTTGGTTGATGAGATCAAGAAAGCTCAATCAGTTGAGCGAAGAAATCAAGGAAATCAAGCAGTTCAAGGAGCAGCAAAACCAGCAAGAGACAGCTCCAAAGCTTACACTGCCTGAAGATCCAGTTGTCTTTGCTCATGACTTCTTTGGCTTCGATGTGAAGACTTATCAGGCTGAGCTGCTGCAGGATCGCTCTAAGCGTATTGTGGTGTGTTGGAGTCGGCAGGCTGGAAAAACTACCTGCATTGCTTTGCGGGCCATTTGGTTCGCATGCGCCTACCCGAAGACATTAACCTTGATTGTGGCGCCTACGCTGCGGCAGAGCATGATCATGAGTGATCGTGTCTTGGATTTTTTGGGTGGGCTCAGCCAGGAACGACGCAGTGTGCTTATTGAGAAGTTGCAGCGTACAACTATGCGGTTTCGGAATGGCAGCAGAATAATCGCTTTGCCGAATAGTCCTCAGATGCTCAGGGGTTACACGGCGCACCAAGTCATCTGCGACGAATCAGCATTCTTCAAAGATGATCAGCTCGTTTTTTATAATGTGCTTTATCCGATGCTGAGCACGACGGATGGCGCCTTGATCGCTTCGAGTACGCCTTGGAGTAAAGACAGCGTTTTTTACCGTATGTGTCAGAGCAAAGATTTTAGTAAGCACGCCATAACCTGCGAGGACGTTGTGAAGAGTGGCTTGGTTAAGCAGAGTTTTATTGATGAGATGCGGAGTCAATTGCCGTTTGAGCGTTTTCAGCGGGAGTTTATGGCTGAGTTCGTTGAGGATGTGGATGCTTGGCTTACGCAGAGTTTGATTGTGCAGTGTATTGATAGCCATTTGGTTCCTTACGATTTTCAGTTGACGCCTCAGGGCGAGTTTTACGTTGGCGTTGACTTCGGTAAAGAGCAGGATTTCAGTGTTGTCCTTGTGTTTGAGAAGCAAGGCTCTGTGCTGCGCGTAGTTCATGTGCACCGTTTCCCACTGCATACCGAATATGCCAGCGTTATCGGTTATATGAAGAGTCTTCAGGACCGTTGGCGAACAGTGCGGGCCGTGTACGCGGATGTTACCGGTGTTGGGAACTATATTGTTGAGGATATGGTTCGCAGCGGCATCCAGGGCGTAACTGGTGTAACTTTCACTGTGCAATCGAAGGAAGAGATGGCTACGATTTTGCGTGAGAAGATGCGTGGCGGCGAGGTTAAGATTCCTTATGTCCCTGCCCGAAAGTTGGAAGACATCGATTTGACGGCTGAGTTGAACATTGAGAAGTACGAGTTGATGAAGACGGGGCACTTGCGGTTTAGTCATCCTGAAGGCGGGCACGATGATGTCTTTTGGAGCTGTGCTTTAAGTTGTTTTGCGGCGGTTCAGTCTCCGTTGCCTGGTCGGGGCGCCGTTATGCTTCCGCATTAAATTTACGTTAATCAAGATTGCTAAAAAGAGGTTGTGCAATGTCTCAGTAGAGCAACAATTGGAGAACTGTATCGGCCGTTCTAGTCGGTACTGTTATAGTGTTGGCTTTGGTGGTAGGCGTTCTATACTATAATAGTACAATACATGCGGCAGGAGCCATTTACGTCAAAACGGTTAATTGTGCAGTATACTTTGATAGTGCTGGAACGCAACCTGTTACACAGATTAATTGGGGTTCTCTGTCGCCGGATAGTGCTGTAAACCAAACCGTTTACTTGAAGAATACGGGGAACACGGCTTGTAACTTCACCATATCTACAGCCAATTTTAATCCGTCAAACGCTGGCACATGGATCAGTCTCACATATGACCTTAAAGGAGCAATCAATGTACCTGCAAACTCAATCGTTCCATGCGTCTTGACTGAAAGTATTTCAGCAAGCATAGTTAACGTCACAAATTACACTTATGATATTGTCATAACAGCAAGCGGTTAAGGAAATGAATGAGCAGAAATTTGATTGTGACGCTTGTGACGCTGAGACAAAGTGGGCGTGTGCTCAGCTTTATCCTGATGACATGGTTTGTTTGAAAGAAGTAAAAGCGAGGTAATTATTGCGTGAGTTTTGTTGCTGAGAGAATTCGCAAAGGATTCGAAGCGGTTAGAACTAGGTTTGTTGCTCAGCGTCAGGTTCCGCCTGATATCAGCAAGCGTCAGATCCAGGAAGAGATTCCTGTTAGCTGGAAGAAGGATGCTGATCTTTACGGCTATGTTAACAGGTATATGCTTAAGGGTTCTGGCGCGGGTTTTGTTACTCCGCCTTATTCGGCGATTTGGGAAAAAGTTTGGGGAGCGACTCCGATTGAGGATTTGCCCAAGTATAAGGATTTGTACACGTTTACTCCGTACATCAAAGCTGCCATCGACGTCACTATTAATCTTGCGATTAGCAATGGTTTTGAGTTGGATGGCGGGGATGATGCGGTTCGTGAGTGGCTTACGGATTGGCTTGATGAACAGAACATTCTGCACACGCTGCGCATAGTAGCGACGGACATGCTGGTGTTTGGCAATGCGTTTACGGAAATTTGCAAGGATGAAACTACAGGTGCGGTTACCTGGCTTAAGCCGTTGGATCCTGTGCACATGCGTGTGCGCCGTAACGAGTACGGAGACATTTTTGGGTACATTCAACTGTTGACTTTTCCGCCTGTGGTGTTTACGGCTCAGGACATGGTTCATTTTCGTTGGGGTGCCAAGTCTTGGTGGTACGAGTTCAGCTATGGCACGAGTTTGCTTAGGCCTCTGCTTAAGATTCAGGCGTTGATTGATCAGCTTGAGGATGATATGGCTGTTATCGTTCACACTTATTCGAAGCCTATGCTCGTAGTCAAAGCGGGAACTGCTGAGAGGCCTTTTAGTGATGCTCAGCTTCAATCGTTGATGGAGGCTTTTCGAGACCGTAAGCCTGCTACTGACGTTTTTGTTCGTGGTGATGTGACTGTCGATGTTGTTCCAAGTATGACTAAGGACGTTAATATTCAGTGGTGGCTTGATTACCTGTATAAGCAGCGTGAAGCTGTTACTGGTGTTCCCAAGATATTTTTAGGCGAAAGTGAGGGTAGTAACCGCGCTACGGCTGAGGTGGTTATGCAGGAGTATGTCACTCGGCTTCGTATGCTTCAGGAGATTATTAGTGATGTTTTGGAGACTGTTTTGTTCAAGCAACTTATTGAGCACGAGTTTGGCGAGGGCGTTGAGGTTCCTAAGGTTAAGTGGTCGCCGATTTGGGAGCCGACGTTGCAGGAGAAAGCCAAGTACATTTCAGATTTGGTTCAAAACGGCATAGTGACGGTTGGCGAGGCTCGTATGGAGCTTGGTTTTCCTGAAGAGCCTGAGGATAATGAAAAGTTGCCGGAGCAGCCCGCGGAAGTTGATCAGCATCAGCAGGGCGGCGGCGCCGGTGAGAAGTTTGGGAGCAAAGTAGTTGTCCGTAAGGACGGGAAGGATTATCTTGTCGCTGAAATCAAGCCAGGAGCTAATGCTGCTTGAGGCTGTCGAACTCGTCGACGCTGTAGAGGCTGTTTCTGCAACTGATTGGGCTCGGGCGCATTTAGTTAAGCGGTCGCCGTTTAAGGCTGCTGTTGTTAAGCCTGCTATTCGTTATACTGTTTGGCGTTATGTTACTGAGGCATTGGCGCCTTCGCCTAACCTCTGCGAGGACTGCGACGATAGAGCTGGAGACACCTTCGAACTTGAAGATCCAGACGACCTGTTGGACATGTTTGAGTATGGTGAGTGGCTTGATGAGGACACTTTTGCGGTTAACATTCATCCTAACTGTCATTGCCTTGTTGTTCGCCAAGAAGATGTTTACTGGTAACAAAATCAATAAAGTTTGGATTTGAAGAAAAATGCCTGGTTTGGACGAAGATAAAACTGTTTGGAGATATCGGGTTCGTGATCCTGCGGATTTCAGCGTGTTTCGTGTTAAGGAACTTGGTAAGGGCGTGAAGATTACGGTTGGGAAAATTAAGAATTCGCAGCGTTGGGAGATTCAGAATTACATGTTTGAGAAGGAGCGTTTTAAGACTCGTGAGCAGGTGCGGAAGTGGCTGGATCAGCATTTGAAAGGCGAGATTCAAACGCTGCTTGATTTTCGTGCCTGGGATGAGTGGCGCCGAAGGTTTGTTAATGCTTACGTGAAGATTTCGCATGTTTCATAGTAACGGTGATTAAGAATGTCGCAGAAAAATAAACAAGTGAAAAAGTCAGTAGCGAAAGCTCAGCCTAAAAGTTTGCTTGAGGATTGGCAAGGTTTCCGTGCTTGGCAAGAGGCTTTGTACCAGTCTCGTGGAAAGCGGATTCCAGCAGTTTAACGTGTGTGGAAGCCTTGCAGGTTGGTAAAATTAACGTTGCGGTTTGCACTCGTCGAGATTTAAAACCAGAGTGGGCTTTAGCTTTTGGCAGCGTGCTTAGCCAAGCGTTTCTGCTTGCAGGGCCGGTGAACGTTCGCTGGAACTTTAACACGTTTTTTCCCTTAGATAAAGCCAGAAATATCAGTGTTAAAGAGGCGCTGGATTGGGGTGCAGATTACGTTTTGTTTCTGGATGATGATGTTTTGCCTCCCGATGATGGGCTTGTAGGGTTGTACAGGGATGCTCTTCCTGTTGTTGGAGGTTTATATTTTGATAGGCGTCCGCCTTACATGCCTATGGTTGCTCGCCGAAAAGATCGGAGTGCGCCTTGGAAGTTAGGCGTTAACGCTGAATGGGATATTGAGTTTGCTCGGAATTATCCTCGTAACCAGCTTGTTGAGGTTGATGCTACGGGGCTTGGCTTCATGTTGATTGTGCGTGAAGTGTTTGAGAAGGTGCCTGAGCCGTGGTTTGAAACTACGCGGGATTTCGGTGAGGATTTTAATTTTTATTGGAAGGTTCAGGAGGCTGGGTTTAAAGTTTACGTTGACACAAACGCGAAGTGTCTTCACATGGCGGACTTGTTTGTTGGAGAAGAGCAAACTCTCCGTGAGTTTTATCAAGATTGGAAGGTTCAACGGTCATTTAGGGATAAAATGGAAAAGTGATAAAGTATGATGTTAAGGTATTTTGTGCCTTTTAAGGCGGCGGAAGGTGTTTCGGCAGATCTTGCCTTGAAAGAGAAGTTGATCAATATTGAAGGTGTAGCTATCGACACTTCGGTTAATGCGAATAAGTGGCAGGTGCCTGAGGAAGATCTTGATTTTCTTGCGCAGTCGCTATTGGGCGCTCAGCTTCGGGTTGATCATGCTGAGAGCGCTTTGATGGTTGTTGGCAAAGTTTCTGCAGCAAAACGTAATGGCGACCAGGTACTCTTCAGCGCTGAAGTAGGAGATGGGAATCTTATCGAGAAAATCCTGCGTAGCTACGTGACGCATGTGAGCATTCAGGTTGACAGTGACGATGTTGAGTGCTGCAAGTGCAAGAGGCCTACGCGGAAAGAGGGTATGCTTATTCACTTATGTCCGGGCGCCTGGGAAATCGTCCACAAGCCCAAGGTCCGTGAGCTCAGCATTGTTGCGAGTCCAGCTTACCAAAATACGGCGTTTGTGCCTGTTGGCTTCGCTGCAGCCATGAATGATGGACAGTGGAATGCAGTTGTTAAATCCGTAACAGATTCACAGTTATCGGAAGGTAACAAAGATGGGGGTTCTAAGGGTAACCTGCAAGAACCCGACGACAAAAAAATGAAAGCAAAAGAGGTGAAGCACATGTCTGAACATAATGCTCAGCAAGGTGCTTCTCCACAACAAGCACAGGGCGTAGTTAACACTGCACCAGGCGAACAGGCGCCGAAACAAGTGACGTATGAGGACTTTATGAATCAGCTGACGCAGCTTGAGAAACAGATTAATGCTTCTGACGGAAGCGAGGCTGAGGTTGAAGCTTTGAAGAAGAAAGTTGCTGATCTTGAGGGTGAAGTAGCGAAGAAAGCTACTAAGCGTAACTTGAGTAAGAAACTTAGTGATCTTCAAAAGCAGCTGCAGCAACCTGAAGATGACGGCAATGGTGGGCAAGCAGAGGAAGCAGGGGCGGAAGGCGCAGAAGCAGCTAAACACAGCGGCAAAGGCATAGTTGCGGTTGATGAGATTCAGCGCGATGCACTTGGCAATTATGACTGGTTCAAGGATATGCTCAGAGCTCACAAGAAACTTACGGGCTTTCAATAAAATAGGTGATTTTGCATGAGTTTAGAAGGTACAACTGCACTTGTTAGTGACCGTTACTTGATAACTGCCGTGGTTGATACGGGCGCGACTGTTGTTGCTGGCAACGTGGTTTACATTAGTGCTGCCGGGTTTATTCCTGCTGTTAAGCCTACTGCTGGTGTTCGGAAGGACGTTATTGGTGTGGCTTTGACTGGCGGAGTTGCGGGCAAGAAGATTACTGTTATTTGCAGAGGCTTAGTGCGAGTCGTTGCTTCAGGCGCTATTACGATGGGTGCGAGGATTTCAAGTTCTACTGCTGGGAAAGTTGCTGCTGTCGTAGTTATGACTGCACCGACTGGTGGTTCAAGCACATACTATACTACAACAATTCAAGCTGCGTTCCAGACTGAGCTTGATAAGTCTGAGCAGTGGATTGGCAGAGCTTTAACTGCTGCTACAAACGATGGCGATGTGATTTACGCGTTGCTTTCTTGTATTCCATAAAGGTGATTTGCAATGAGTTTTGTTAGAGATGCATTGTCATGGGTTGACACTGGAGCTGTTCAGTATCCTGCGTTGCATAAGAAAATCATAGAACTAACAATGCCGGCACTTGTCATCAAGAAGCTGTTTCCTGAGTTTCCGTTGGTTGCAGGCAAGACAGCTACGTTTGTTAAGCAGTCTGGCAGCAGATCCGCGGCGATATCGGAAATTAGTGAAGGCGCAGAGATACAGATGGATTTCACTCCTTACTCGACAGTGACAGTTATTCCGTACAAGAAGGGTTTGCGGGAACGCATAAGCAGGGAAAACATTGAGGACTTGTACATTCCAGTGATTGAGGATCAGCTTCGCCGTTTAGCGAGGCGTATGGCTTACACGATTGACAATGACTGCATGACCGTCATCGACGCGGGCGCTACAACAGCAATTACTGCAACGGGCACAAGCTTGGGCGCTACAGGAACCGAGTTCACTATTACCGGCGGGCTCGGCGCAAAAGACATCCTTAAGGCTAAAGCAGCTATTGAAGCGTACAACTTCATACCGGACAGCATATTGATTAACCCGATAAACGCGAGGGACGTCATGTATCTGCCACAGTTCAGCTTGCACATGCAGTACGGTGAACCAGTGATTCAGACTGGTATGATCGGCACAATCTATGGCATGGCCGTGTACATTAGCACCGTTGTCCCGGTTGGAACCGCTTACTTAGTAAGTACTGGCCAGAACTTGTCAGCTGCGTACGCGCCAATGGGTTTCTTCGTGATTAAGCGGCCTTTGATGAGTGATGTTGAGATTAAGAAAGAGTTTGATTCTGTCGATGTGACTTTGACTACGAGGTACGCGCCTGTTGTGTTGTGTGGAGAGGCAATTGTGAAGGTTACAGGGTTAGCTTCAACTTAAGCTACTGTTACTACGTACATTCAGTTTCCATTTTTGTTTTTTGCCCAGTTGAAGAAGCTGGCTCGCATTAGCTTTATGGCTGGGAGAAGCGGGCAAAAAGAAGTAAACGTTTTGTGAGGTGAAAATGACTATGGATATTTCAGTTTATTACAGCTTGATCGCTACAGTCATAACATCAATTATCTATGCAGTGATCGCTTGGAAACTCAGCGGTGAGGCTTTTAGCGAAACTAAGTTCCTGCGTACTGTAGCTCTTTCTTTTGCTATGGCTTTGGGCTTTAGTGTCACGGGAACTCCGTTAAGTAGCATCTATGTTTCGCCTTTTGCGTCAACCCTTGTCGGGGTAATCGGAAGCAAATATCTAAACAGCATCAAAGAAGTCGTTGCGCCCATTGCGAAGGACCTTGGCACAGTTGACGTTAGTAAACCAGAGCAAGCAGCTTTACAGGCGGCGCCAGCGGTAGAGAAACTTGCAACACCTGCACCTGCACCAACAAACCAAGTAATACTAGTAGTGGATCAACCAACTACGGCGTAACCTTCCTTTTTTTGGTATTACGTACATTCTAGGGTCTTGGCATGTACGTGGTGAACGTTAACAAGGTGAAAAAATATGGCTATAATATATGTTCAATATTCGGATGTTCAAAATCATTTGAACGCTAGCCTTAGCTCTGACGGTTTAACTTACACGGTTTTCGGTTTGCCTGTTGCTCAAGTGAGTTTTCAGGCGTATGTGGACCGCGCGAATGTGTATGCAAACGCGATTGTGGGGCAGGACTTGCAGCAGAGTGATTCGCGGTTTAGTTGGGCGTTTCTTATTGCTTTGGATATGGCTTGCCTTGGTGTTCTTGTGGCTGCGAGCGGCGGGATGCTTCAGGGCGCCTTTGATTATCGCCTCGGCGACTTGTTCATAACAAAAGGTAACATCAGCCGATTAGCGTTTGAGGGCGCCGTTAAAAGTTTTCAGGATGATTTGATTAGAGCTCTCATGAACTTTTCAACGCCCATAATGGCTGCTGAAGCTACGGCAGCAAGTGAAGTCCCAACTTACAGAGGAGGCCTCATGAACCCATGAGTTACCCTGACAAAGTCTTAGGAAAAGGCAATTACATAGTGGCGAAAGTGAACGGCGCCAAGATGGTTCTGTCAAGTGCTGAGTTTCAGCGGCTCCTTGATGATGGTTACGACATTGAGGTAGTAGGATAGGTGTCGCTATGGGAACTGTTCCTCAAAGCTATTACGATTTCGTCACGCATTATGCACCTTACTATTATGTCATTTCTACAGTTTTAAGCAGTGATGCGGTAGCGGGTCAGAAAGTAGTTGTTGTTTCGGATGGCACAAAGTTTCAAACAGGTTATCCGGTGCAGATAAAAGATGCTTCTAATAGCGAATGGAACATTGTTTCATCAGTTGTCGGTAATAACGTAACTATGCAGAATAACCTGCAAGCAACTTATCATGTAGCAGCCTCCGGCGCCGTTGAAGGTCCTGATCCTGCTTATGGCAAGGGCGCTTTTCCAGCTGCGTTCGCTATAGACTTTCTTTATCAAGCTTACTCGAGCACACAGTTTCAAAGCAACAAAACGGATATCCTCAATAAAATCACAGTCCTTGCAGACTTTATCTTAACTCAGCAATGCACTAACCAGGCTAAGAAGGCTTATGGCGGATTTGCGAGTGCAGAGGGTGGCACGCAGTACTGGAGCATTGATGCTGGGCGATGTATTCCTGCGCTACTAGAGGCTTATGATCTCTCGAGCGATAGTCGATATTTGAACGCCGCTATACTTGCGGGTTCAACTTTCCTTCAGACGATGCAGAATAAGCAGACTTATGGCGGTTTCGCTCGTGCGGTAGCAATTGACGATACCTGGCTGCTACAGCTGGATGTTGAATCTCTTTATTGCCTTATCGGTTTAAAACTTTTAGCAAATAAGTATGATACCTCAAATGCAACTGTTTACCAGGCTATTATGAGCAAAGCAGTCGGCTTTTTCAGATATGGCTTAGAGAATCTCTACTTAGACTTTGACCCTGCAGATGGTAAATGGCACCGTGTTGGCCTTGGTGAAACAGATGTTTATGATGATTCGATAGGCTTTGCCTTGCTAGGTTTGTACACGTATGAAGGTTGGAGTTCAACCTGCCAGCAAGTTTATTGTTTCCTTCAAAGAATTCGCGCTAGTGCTCAGTATTCGGCGTATAATCCTTCGATTTGCTGGCCTGGCTACATTGATGTTGTTAACAAAATGGCTGACTGCGCCTATTATGACGATCTTACAATCGGAATCCTTGGCACAATTCGTGCAGTACATGATAAGCCTTCTTACGCCTTAGCCATGCAGGTCCTCAGTAATCATCAGAGCGATTTCTTGTTTTGGGGTCCACTGTTCACGGATTACAGTCCGATCACGTCTCAGAAGGCTATGGCGAACGTTACTTGGCTTGCAAGGTTTTTCCTAGGTTATCAAGAGCCGTCAACGGACTTCAATAATCTTGTCAATTTGAGCGGTGAAACTCTTAGCCTGTTTCCAGTGCTGGAGGCGGCTGATAGTGTTACGTGGGGTGAAGCCTTAAGCTTCAAAGCGGTTGTGGCGCTTGGCGCTGTGGGCGAAGTTGTCCTTGAGCCTGGCTACATTACGGAAGATAACATCACCGTTTACAGTCTGCTACCGGTTCGTGTTCACGATAAAATCCGCAGGAATGGCGTTGATTATGAGGTCTTAACGGTTCAATGTTTCGACTTGAACGGTGATCCTCAGTATTATAAGAGTGCTTGTAGGAAGTTGATTATGCAATGAGCAGTTACGAAGACCCAGTTACTACGACTATTAGGCTTCTTAGCAAGAACATTCGCGTAGTCAAAGAGGATAGTTCCGTTGCAAGCATTTACGTTTCGCAGCAGTGGTATGACCGGGAACTCTTCAAAAACTACGATGCTCAAATTACTGTTGGCCTTAGTTCAAGTGAGGATCACAAGGTTGATTTGGCTGGTAGGATTCGCCAGCGTCGGGGTCGTTTGGTTGTTAATTTGTGGGCTTCAGATAAGCCTGCTTCAAGTGATCCTGGTAGGTTGATGCGTCAGAAAATGGTTGAAGAGGTCAACCGCATAGTTAGGCAGAACATGAAGATTCCTAATCAAACGATTTATGATTTTGCTGGGCTTGGTTATCCAAGTGGTGATCCTCATAAAGCCTTTTCAGCCGTTGCCACAAGTGAACTAGCGCCTACAGACACAGCTTGGGCTGAGCTTTCAGCACTGGATTATCAAAAGATTTGGTATGCAGATGCAACCGATTATAGCAAGAGTGCTTCAGTGAACCTTCAGTATGCGCTTATGCTTTTTCGCTTAAAGATTCCCAGTAAGGCTTCGGCTTTTCAGAGTATGGTTTTAATTTTTGTTGGTTACGGCACTGCTCCCGGCGGGAACGGTTGCTCAATTAAAGTTTGGAATCCAGCAACTAGTCAATGGGAAAATGCTTCAAGCGGTACCGGTAGCAGTAACCAGACAATTACAATAAGCCTGACGTCGACGGCGCCTAATTATGTTGACGGAAACGGATATGTTTGGCTTCTTGTTAGATCAACAAATTCAAGCAATGGAACCACTCCTGCAGTTTTGAACTGCGATTATGTTGGCTGCATGATTACAGTTAACGGGATCACCTATCTAGACGTCGTAAGTTATCAAGATAAAGACAAAGTTGACGTCAAGCCCTTCATTTTCAGGACAGCATTTGTCTTGAAGTCCTGGTCTCTTGAGGATATTGGAGGCATGTTCTAAACATTACAGTCATTTTTTTATGACAAAAGAAAAGGTGAAAAAGAAAAATGGTTGAAACGTATGGTGGGCAGGAAAGCCGAGTTTACTTTATTGTTGAAAGCAGCTATGGAGTTACGCCGACGAATCCAGTTATGATTGGAGTAAACGCTGAAAGCTTTGAGCCAGAATTGGACCCAAGCTTGATTAAAGTGATGGGCGTTGGCTCACGTGATCCGCAGGCGTTGTTGAAGGGTTTGAGGAAGCCGCATTTGAAGTTCTCGCATACTTTGCCGAGTGCTGCGCCGATAACCTTGATTCAGCACGCTACAACTCTTAACAGCTTAAGCGTTCAAGCGCTTTACTATAAAGGCTTATTCGCAAGCGCCACAGACATAATTAGCCTATTGCATTTGGGTTGCAGAATCGACAAGTTAAGCGTTGAATGCAGCGCCGAATCTTACATAAAAGCTACTGTAGAACTGATTGGGCAAGACTTGACTGTTGGAACAGCTAAGATTACTGGAGCAACGTATGGCGATTATGCTGGTGCAGTTCCGTTTTATCAGAGCAGTGTGCAGCGAGGCGCAGCAGATGGATCAAGCTTGACTGCTATAACGCGGGTGACTGACTGGAAATTCAGCATTGAAAATCACTTGAAAGAGGTGCCTGTAATCGGGTCTACAGCTTATTTGCTGAAATACTTGCAGGCAAGACAAAGAGTGTTGAGCGGCGAGTTAACTTTCGAGTTTGAGAGCAAAGCTGAATTCGACGATGTCATAAGCGATGCTGAGTTTAGTCTCAGTTTTGGTTTGGCTAGCAACAGTGCCTTGTTCAAGTACTGCAAGTGGAATAAAGTAAATGCGCCGACTAAGATTGAGGATTTGGTGTCGCTTAAGGCTTCGTTTGTTGCTAGGGACGTTTTGATGAGTTAAGGCGGAATTCTGCCTTTTACTACGTACATTGGGCTTTAGGATGTACGTGGTATGCTGATTTTATGGTAATGGAGATGATTTGAAAAATGCGAAAAGAAACCGTTGAGGTTGATGAGCGTTATGGCAAGGAGTACACTGGCAAATACGTTTTTCAGGAGATTACTTGGGCTAAAAGAAACCGTATTCTGCAGAAATATACGAGGTATAATCCTCAGACAGGCAGCGTTGTAACAACGGATTATGTGGCGATTCAGGCGGAAACCGTTTTTGCTTCGCTTGTGGAGCAGCCGGAGAACAAGCCGATAACGCTTGAGAACCTGTTAAGCGAAGGTGACAATGGAGTTCCGATAGCCTTAGGCGAGTTGCTTAGCAGAATAGCGAATAGGCTTAGTGTTGTGTCAGTTGACGAGACAAAAAACTGTTAAGGGCTATGAGACGCGGGAAACCGCATGAAGCCCTGACTGAGTTTCGCTTGTGCAAAGAGTTCGGTTGGACTATTCAGCAGCTCAAGCAGCAGCCGGCTAAGAGGTTGCAGGAGTTTCTTGTTATCCTTAGCGAAATTGATAAGCAGTCGCAGGAAGAGATGGAGAAAATGAAGCATCAAGGTGGTTTTAGATGAGTATTGAATGCACTGTTACAGTTAATGATGAGAATTTCGCAGGCAACATGGAAAGCTTCAATCAATGGCTAAATTATTATGTTCAATTAGCTTTAGAACAGAATGCACAACAGATTGCTTATCGTGCCCGGCAACTTGCCCCAGTACGCACTGGTCGTTTAATGCAAAATATCTATTCTCAAGCAGTATCAACGTGGGTTGTCAAAATTTTTTGTAGTGTTCCTTATGCTCTTTTTCAAGAATTAGGTACACGATACATTCAGGCTCGCTTGTTTTTGACTCGAGCATTGCAAGAATGTGCTCCTAATCTTTTTTCTTTACTTCAATTAGCGGTTCAAAATGCAGCAGTGGATGCTAGATCATCATGAGTTTAGGCGAGATAAGCGTAACGATTCAGGCTGTTAATGAAGCTACGCCTACGTTTCAGGCGATCGGCAGTGATGCAACTGAGATGGGTAATAATGTGCGGGCGTCAGCTTCCAGCTTTGACGATTTGGGAACTCACGCTGAAGCGACTACGGTGAAGCTTTCAACTGTGGCTCGGGGCATAAGCAGCGTTAGCAGTTTAGGCTTGGGTTTAACAACGTTGGCGACTGATTTCGGGTTGGTTGACTCGCAGACGACTAAGTATGTGCGTACGATTCTGGCGACGATAACTGTCGTGAGCGAAGTGGCCCGCTTGATAAGTTACTCAACGGTTTTGACAACGGGGCACACGGCTTCAGTAGCTTTGGATACTTCAACGGAAACAGCAAGCGCCGGAGCAAGCTTGGCTTCGACTGTAGCTACAAACATTAAAACGGCGGCCACGTGGCTTGCGACTACCGCGGAGAATGCTCTCAACATTAGTCAGGCTACTTTTCTAGCGTTGACTGGTATTGGGATAGCTGTGATTATTGCCGCTGCGGCTGCTGTGGCTTATTTTGCTTCGCAGATGAATAATGCAACTGCAAGCGTGAATGCATACAATTCAGCGGCTACTAACACGACTACTAACATGACGAGCATTTCTAGGGCTGGACAACAAGCTTTGTCTCGACAAGGCGTTGAGAGTGCAACACCATGAGTGTTGACATTCCAAAAATGACTATTGCACTGGGTTCTGTCGGCGTTTCTCAGGGCGACGTTGTTGAGGCTAAAGTGCATTTGGGCGCTACGAAAGAGGTTAGCAGCTGGGAGCTTAAGCTTCAGAATTGGAACGGAAAATACAGTCCTAATGGCGCTTATCCGCTTAATGTGGGTCAAGACGGCTATATCTGCATTGGTAGAGGCAGCAATGTGCCTCAGCTTATAACAACGCGTACAGAGAGCGTAAAGTTTGATTCTACGCCGTCGGAGTATTATGTTACGGTGGCTGGAAGATGCTGGGGCGAGAAGCTTTTCCGTTATAACATAACCAAAGACTACTCTGGCTACAAGGGCGAAGCAATCGTTAAAGACATACTTGATTACTATTCGGGGATAAGCCATGTACGTGGTGGCGTGGAGCTTGTTCAGAATACGGATACAACTTTTACGGCTCTACAGGTTTCGGATAAGCAAGCATGGACTCTTCTGAAGGAAATAGCGGCAGAAAGCGACCTTGCAGGCGTTATCGGCTATGATTTTCGTACTACGCCTGATGGGAAATTCGAGTTTTTCCCAAGAGGCAGCAAAACAAGCCCTGTAAGCCTAGCAAACTTGATAGAGTCTTATGAGTACTGGAAAGAAATTACAGCAATTCGCAACAAAATTACAATTTATGGTTCTCAGACTAAGAGTGTACCTTTACTCAAGGTTGATTGGACGCAGAGCTTGACGCCGACGGATGGTGTTTGGACTGCGCCTGTTGGCACTCTGAGCTTAGATACTAGCGGTATAGGTAGCCCCTACTGTGTAAAATGCAGTGTCAGTAACAACTATTTTGCAGAGTTGCTTTTTACGTTGAATACTGGGCATTTGGTTAATGCTGTGTTGTATCCTGAGCTTGACTTTGCTATTCAGATAGAAAGTTACTTTTCAGGGCTTTGCCAACTTGTGCTTTATGATTCTTCCGGTCGGACTGCTAGTCGCATGTTTAATATTCAGTCTCCAGGCAATGGTGGCTCGGCTGATAAGTGGACTACTGAAAGCTTCGATGTTGGGTCTTTGAATGCGTCTGATTGGAGTCTTTCTTCATCGAGTTTTGATTGGACGCAGATTTGGCGCATGGCCTTTTACTGTATGCCTACTTCGCCTACAGGCTCTGGAGCGTTCTGGGTTGATAAGGTCTATTTTGGCGGGCGCCGCTATAGCAGTGTTCAGCAGGACTCGGGAAGCCAATCTGCTTATGGTACTCGAGAATATATGGATACTAATGAGGAGCTCTACAGCGATAACGAGTGCGCATTAAATGCGCTAGCAACTTTGGCTTACATGAAGGATCCGTTCGAGTACATAACTCTGAAGAGCACGGTTATTGACTATGGTAGTAATCCGATTTTCCCAGCTGACAAGATTGCTGTTTCTTTGCCGAACGAGAATGTTAACGGCAACTACCGTATTTTAAGCGTTGAATATGATGTTAAATCAGCTTCCCAGGAGCTTGAGATTACTTTGGAGCTTGGTCATGAGAAGGCGTTGTTGGCGGATTATTTGTATGCTTTGCGGTCTAAACTGGGCAGCGTTAACAGGTACAAGGTTGCGAGTGCGTGGTAAGAAAAGCTTTTGGAGTGTGTAGGACTTGAGCGTTTGGGGCGGCGAGTCAATTCATGATGCAATTTTAAGCGCTTTAACAAGTGCTCCCACGGGCAAGAAAATTGCAAAATACGGCTTTACTTGGAATGGGGATGGCACGGTTGCCACAATCAAAGCCTATGACGGCAGTGGCGCTTTGCTTTTTACGCTTACCTTTTCTTGGAATCCTGATGGCACTTTGAGTGAGGTTTCACGGTCATGAAATCATGGCATAAAAATGAAAATTTGGAGGAATGAAAACGAAAAAACTAAACGATAAAATTGGTTGGAAAGCCCATTGGACAATAACCAAGTTCAAGGACCCAGACGACAAAATCGCTAACGCAATTCACAACGGCTTAACTGTGGAAGAAGCTAAAGTCTTGTATCCAGGCGCTTACTTTGGCACAGAAGAAATCGACCATAACGTTGCTTTGAACGAAGGCTTACAGTTGCTTATCGGTTTGATCGCGGGCACGACTGGTGACACGGGCAGTTTATGGGATAATGCGCATGCTTATCTTGGCGTAGGCGACAGCACTACGACTGCGGTCGCGACTCAGACAGGTTTGCAGGCAGCCACTAACAAGACTTACAAGGCGATGGATTCGACTTTTCCGACTCGTGCAACTCAGGTTTGTACTTGGCAAGCTACATTCGCAAGCGGTGACGCGAATTATAGTTGGCAGGAATACACTGTTGTTAACGCTTCAACTGACTCAGGCAAGAACTTGAATAGGGTTTGCGCGGATAAAGGCACTAAGGCTTCAGGCGAGACGTGGACGTTGCAGTTAGCAATAACGTTCAGCTAAACTTTTCTTCAACTTTTTGGTGTGTGTATGGATGGTTAAGCATAGTACTGTAGTTACGGGCACGAATAATGGAGCATACCAGGTTAGTGTGAATGCTTGGAACGCTGAGCATGACACGCCTGCTGGCGTTGTTTGGTTGTGGGCTGGCGCAATTGCTAATATTCCAGCGAACTGGCTGCTTTGTGACGGCTCCAGTCTTTCACGCACCACTTATGCTGTATTGTTCAATGCGATTGGCACGATTTACGGTTACGTAGATGGAAGCCACTTTAACCTGCCTGACTTACGCGACAAATTTGTGGTTGGCGCTAAACAGGATGTTAGTGGTGTTCCAGAAACTAATTTGACGGGTTCCTTAACCGCTTATGGAGGCGCAGTTACTCATCATCATGCAGACCACAGCGTCACGCAGCCTGCCATTTCTAATCATACGCTTACTCAACCTGTAATATCCGCTCATACTTTAACTCAGCCTGTTGTAGCAGCGCATACTTACACTACTTTTGCAGCGAGAACATCCTCAGCATCAACCTCAGCCGCTATATCAGCAGTAACAACACACAGTTTAACAACTAACGTTGCCATAGATGCACATGCCTTAACCACAAATGTCGGCATCGACGCGCACGCTTTGTCCACCAATGTGGCTGTAAGTACCCATGACACGTTATCTGCGCCTCAACCCTACTACGCCATGGCATACATCATAAGGGCGGATTAATCGGCATGACAACTGACAAAGGTATTGGAGACTTTCTGAAACCCACCATCGGGCACAAGCAAGACGCTATGAAAAATGCTCCCACTGTTGTAATTACTAAAAACAAGAAACAACTAAAGGAAATTTATAAGAATGTGACTGAATCTGTCCTTGTCGCTTGCCCAACATACCGAGGCAAAAGTTATGCTCTTGAAGCTTACATTCGCGCTTACAATGACTTTGTTTTTCCTTACAGAGCACTGTTTATGGTGGATAACACGGGGGACGGATTACAGTATTATGAGCATCTCAAGAAACTTAAGGTTCCATGCGACCACATTAATCCAACTAACAGTTTTCAAGAAACGTTTGCTATGAGTTGGAAAAGAATCTTTGAGGAAGCTAAAAAGGGCGGACATAAATGGGTGATGAGTATTGAACAAGATAACATCTGCCCGCCATTGACGTTGGATATAATGCTTAACGTGGCTGGTTTCTGTAATGCTGTTCACGTAGCTCATAGTTATCCATGGCATAAGTGCCAAAGTGATAAGGGAGTGTTTACGGGGCTGGGGTGCAATCTGATTTTAACCGAGTTGTTGGATAAAATCTTTGCAAGACCTAAGTGGTACACAGATGCGTTTGAAGCAGAATTAACGGAGTATCCAAAGATTAACGGCTTAGTTAGTTTGGACGTTTACAACTTAATTGACGTTAGGCATGTAGACGACGAAAAGGGTATAGAGTATTATCACTTCAAAAAGGAATCCATCCCTGAATTAACCCACGGTGTAGTCAAGGAAAAGAAACCTACCACGTACAAGTGAGACAACATGAGTATTCCTTATTGGCTTTTGCGTTACTTGCCTTGTTGGATGCATATATGCCCAAAGTGCAGAAAGGAAGTTAAACGGAATAGTCATGAGTGTCCTCATTGCGGAGAGAAGTACCCGTTAACGCTTAAGATTCCGCCAACATTCTTGAAAGATAAAAAGACGCTTGAAGCATACGTTCACAAACATGTTTTTCCGAGAATCGGCGAGTTTGAACGCCATTACCTAACGCAGTATTTCACGGTGCTTTTTAGCGACGGATTTGAAACTAATGATCTTAGCGCATGGACAACTGTTACGGGTAACATTGCTACTTCGACGTTACATCCTAATGAAGGTACTTACAGCGCTTATTTAGACGGTTCCGGTGCCAATTGGTGCAGAGAAACATTAGGGAGTACATACACTGAATTACATTTAAGAGCTTACTTCTACTTCACGGTTTCGCCAACAACGGGTAATTATTCGAATATCTTGACTTTACAGGATTCCACTGGCACAGTGACGTTGGAAGGTTGGGTGTACATTGTCGGTGGTGTTTCGCACTTCGGAATTTACGTTAACGGCAACATTGTAGATTCGGGAATAACAGTACAAACAGGGCAAGAGTATTGCATAGAAATTGCGATGTTAAACGCTGTTTCTGGCTGGGGCAAAATGTGGATAAACGACGTATTAAAATGCGAGTACGATTACAACACAAGCGCCAATAATCCGTATAAATATTTGGTTTTAGGTGCATTTAACAGGACTGGGGACGCTTACACCGCTTATGGCGACAGTGTTGTTGCTGCCGACGTTTACATCGGGCCCATATCAGGCGTTACTAACGTTTCCGTGGCGGATTCATTGGCGGCTTCTGATGCGGTTTTACGCAACAAGGCTTTGATCGTCGCGGATTCTTTGGGCGCTGTAGATGCGTTTGGCTTAGGCAACAAAACCTTACGTATTGCAGACTCTATAGGCGTCGTTGATCCTTACGGATTGTTTGATCCTGCCATTTTTGACCCTGCAATCTTTGACACGACCGCCATGTTCAATTTGTATGTTAATAAGACTTTGAAGTTTGCGGATTCTGTTGGCGCCTTGGATTCCGTTTTGGGTAATAAGTCGCTGATTGTTTCTGATGTGGTTTCGCTTTCAGAGTTAATTAACGTAGTAACAGGGGCAATAATCAAAACTGTCGCCGACGTCATAGGCATATCGGACATTGCTTTAATCAACAAGACAGCCGTAATCGCTGATGCCGTGAGCGTTCTGGATCAGGTGTTTAGGCATAAGCCTTCTGTGGCTGTGGCGGATGTGGTTGCGGTTGCGGAGGCTGTTTTAGTTTCGAAGCTGCTTATGGTTGCGGATTCAAGCTTGCTTTCTGACAGCGTTTACAGGAATAAGCCTTCGCTAGCTATAGGCGATTCGATTGGTTTGGCGGATGCGCTCCTGAGGAACAAGACTTTTGCTGTTGCGGATTCCGTGAGTCTTGCTGATGTATTTAATATTCTGAAAACCTTGAAAGTATCTGATGTATTATCGCTTGTTGATGCTGTTTCTACGCCTAGTCGTGTGTTGCAGGCGCTTGATGCGGTAGGCCTCGCGGATAATGCCTTTGTTAACAAGGCTTTGTTGGTTACGGATAACGTTAGTTTGGTTGAGGTTGTTTGGGCTGGAATTCGCAGGGAAACTGCGTTGTACTTGGTTGTTGGTAATTTGGTGGTTAATTTGCGAACTGGGAAGGTTGATTTTGCCCTCTAATGGATAGGTGAAAAAGGTTTGGAAAAAGAGAAAGAAAAAACTATCGTAGAGCAACTTAAGAATATTCACCAAGGTGATTTGGTGGAAGTTAGCTGGTCTGATGCTTCTGTAGGCAAGAGTCTTGGCAGCGGGGGGGCTATTGATGTGCCGGTGCGGAGCTGGGGAGTTTTCATCGGAGTTTTAGGCGTGAAAGCTAAGCATATCGTTTTGGCGCAGAACAGTTTCTGTTATGCTGATGGCCTTTTCGACTTGGATTATACTGCTATTCCATTAAGCTGGACAACTGATGTCATGGTGATTGCTAGAGGGTACATTCCTAAAGAGTCAGTAGGTAAGTTTGTTAACAGTTTTTTGGCGGGTGGGCATCGGATGCTTAGTCGCGGTCGGGCTTTTCAGCGTCATATTTTTCAGCGGAGGCTGAGCACGGATGGTAGACCGGATTAGGCGTGCTTTGACGCGTCGGCGCCGTGTTCCTGGGCGTGCTGTTGTTGTTGAGGAGCCTAATGAGACGCTTGTTTATGTGGTGAAATTCGGCATTGGCATGACCGTTTGCCTTTCGGCTATTGAGATTGCGAACTTGGCTATTCTGCATGCGTGGAACAGTGAAGTGTTTGCGTCGATTTCTGGTCTTTCAGGCATTGTTATCGGTGTTTTTGTTGGAAGAAAAACGTAGGGCTAAGCTTGAAAGAGTGCGCAGGAAGGTTAAGGAGCACCAGGTTACGAGCGTTACTAGGTAATTTTGCTGTTTTTGTGCATTGTAAATTATGGTTAGCGGTAGCTATTTACTACGTACATTAAGGCCTGTTACGTGGTGTTTTCACTTTAACTCTACTCTCTACTGATGCGGTTGTCAGTTTGAAGAGTGGTTTTTTAACGCTAATGGATTGAGTTGAGGTTGTATGCGTGATCGCCGGGAAGTCTTTAGGATTCACAAGTGCCAAAGGACTTATGATAGGGAACGAGGTAGATTTTCTTTCAACATTAGTTATGAGACGCATACTGAGTTGACGCCTAGGACTGTTGTTGTTGCTGAAGCTTTTGGGCTTGGCATTGATGAGGCTCAGAAGTTCCCTGTTTTGAATGCGGAGCTGCAGGTAGGTCCTAAGGATATCGTTTTGATTACCGGTGATTCTGGGTCAGGCAAGAGTGTTTTGCTACGTGCGATCAGGACCGACCTGGGCGACGAAGCAGTCGACATGGCTGACGTCCACGTGGAAGAGGATAAACCGCTTATAGAGACTATTGGCAGCACTGTTGAAGAGGCCTTGGAGCTGCTCAGCAAGGTTGGGTTGAATGATGCTTTCTTGTTCCTACGTACATACAGCCAATTGAGTGACGGGCAGAAATACCGTTACCGAATTGCGAAGTTAATCGAGAGTGGAAAAAATGGAAAGCAGTGGTGGCTTATGGACGAATTCTGCGCAACTTTGGATAGGGATACTGCGAAGATTATCGCTTTTAACGTACAAAAGCTAGCGCGTCAGCAAGGACGAGCGGTTCTCGCTGCGACTACGCATGATGACTTGTTTGTGGATCTCTCGCCTTCGGTGCATGTGCATAAGCGTTTCGGCGAGGAAATCGACATTAAGTATTTTCCTAATAGGCCTGCTGCAGAGTGCAGTTTGCTCGGGGAAATGAAGGTTGAGGGTGGCACTTTGGATGATTGGCGTAAACTGAGTGTTTTCCATTACAGAAGTCATAATGTGGGGGCAAAAAGGGGTATTTTCTGTGTCCGGCGCCGTGGTGAGCTTTGCGGTGTTATTGTTTATTGTTATCCGCCTCCGAACTGTGCTGGCCGCGGCCAAGTGTTGCCCAGGATGTCGATTAAGGACCTGAACAAGCAGTTGAGCATTATTAGCCGAGTTGTGGTTCATCCAAAGTACAGGACCATTGGGTTAGGTGAGAAGCTGATCCGCGAGACGTTACCGCTGGTTGGAACGCCGTTTGTTGAGATGATCGCGGTAATGGCGAAGTATAATCCGTTTGCTGAGCGTGCTGGGATGCGAAAAGTTAGTGTTCATGAGGCGCCTAAAGAAGCGCTTGCAATAGCTGAGGTCCTGAAGAAATTCGGTTTTGACGTGCAACTGCTTGGTAGTCAGCGGTATGTACGTGGTAAACTTGAGGGCTTAAGCAGTGAGCAGATATCCGTTTTGAAGGAAGCGTTTATCAAGAATGGTCATCAACGTTTCCGTAAAGAGTTTGCAGCTATGCGTCATGTGCCTTATGGCACCACGAAGTTGTACCGGGAAGGGATGGAAGCTGCTGATCTAGACCGCTTGGTCAAGCTGATCAGGATTGTCGGGGTTCTCCTGCAAACGAAAGTTTACCTGTTTTGGAAAAAACAAATAGAGGTTTAGAAAGGCGTCTGAGGTGAAAAGGGCAGAGTTAGTTTTCCTCAGATTTATTTTTAAAAACCTTTGCTTCCGCTTTTATTGATATTGTGCCAGGGCTAATATTAACCCCAAATGCATTAGTTTTATGCTTGCAATTATCGCATTCATATTCTGTGTTTTCCCTATGAAGCTCGCCACTATCAGGTTTCTTGCCTGGTTCTAAAACTTCCCTGATGCCAGATGGGTATAATTTGCCTTTTTTGCAAACAGGGCATAATTCGCCGGTTCTATCTTGCATATTTAATCCTCGGGCTTATTAGAGGCGATTTGCTGATAAATTTTACTTGAATTCAGGGGAATTTAATGGGTTACTTTTTTTGAAATTCGTAGGCGTTGACGGTTTGCCATGGGATAAAGTAGCCGTTGATTTTTATCCATGCTTCTAGGAATTCTGCCAGATTGTTGAATCCTTCGGCTTTTGCTTCTTCTTCGGTTACATTGAATAAGCGTTGTTGCCATGCTCTTTGCACTCGGATGTGGGCTTGTGATCTCTGATAGCGTCTGCAGGTGACGCCGTAGGTTCTTCCTGCTTTATAGGTTCGTTTGCTAAGGCGCCTGGTTTGGGTTTTTGTGCCATCCATGACTTTCGCTAGTAGAGGTTTTTTGAAAAGCATTTTTTTCGCCTAGTTTTCTGCTTTTTTGAGGAATTGCTGGATTAGCTGTTGATCTTCGTTGATGGGTTGCATATGTCGGCAGCGGCTTAGTAGCATTGCGTAGCCTTCTATTTTTTCGCCTGTTTCTAGGTATCTTTTGATGATTTGTTTTTCTTGGTTGGTTAGGATGTATTTTCTCATTGTTTTTCTTCCTAATGGTGATTGTTCACGTGGATATTTAAGTTTAACTGTGGTTGATTAACTGAAATAGATATATTTATAAGCTGAAATAACCGCTGTAGTTATGAGGTTAAGCGGATGACAACTCAAGAAACAATCGATAAGTTTCTTTTAGAATCCAAACCCGTGGATCGGATGGAGAAAACTATCGTTAGCTTGAAGAATGTTAAGGGGTTGTGCCTGTTTTGATGGTTGAATCTCAAACTAAGCTTCTAGGCTTGATTTTGGCGGTTAAGGATGATGAGCAGCGCTTTGGTTACGCCTCTAAGGCGCATTTGTTGGCGGTTGCAGAGTACATTATAACCAACTATGCAGGGTACGGTTACAGCAAGGAAGAGTACACTGCAGCAATCATTCTCCTGGCCCGATATCACATGGCGCCTCTAGCTGATCGTGTACGTGGTAAACGCCTGATCGCGGCTGAGTGTGCTAAGCAGTATGATGCTAGGTGTATGCATTGTGGCGCCGTAATCACAAGCAGGAAGAGCTTGGAGACTGGCCTTGGCGTTGTTTGCAGGAAAAAGTTAGGGGTGAAAGCGTGAAGGTTGATCGGCGGTGACAGGTCAAAGTCTTCCAAATGCTCGAGAGATTTTTTGATGGTGTTTTTCCATGCTTTTTAAAACACGCGAGGGAATTTTCGGCTGCTGAGTTTGCTGAGAAGAGCAAGCGGGTTTTGAACAAAAGTTAAAAGGTCTAATGTATGTGGCTTGTCTATGGGGGTTGGTGTAAGGTTTGACGGTTATTTCGCCTGAGAGGCAGCGTATAGCTAAAGTTTTCAAGGAGCATATTGATAGGGCAATAGAAGAATTGGGTGTTGGTTATCAAGTGGATCTTCAAGGCAAATTTGATTCCACGCCTATACGCATTGAAATTGAGGTTTCGACTAAGGGAGGGATTCCTTAAGATGGTTGATGATGGTTATTCGACTGTTCGGCTGCCAAAGAGCCTGTTAGATGAAGTGGATAAGCTGAAGGGTAAGCGTGGTTTTACTGGCCGGTCGGATGTTATTAAGCAGGCTGTCAGGGAGTATTTGGATGAGTGTTATCGTAGAGGCATAATTCAATAATTAGACGTCTGGGAGTTTCCAGCCTTCTTTTACTTTCTTGCGGATGATATCCTGGATCTCAGGGATGGTGAGGGCGAAGTCGATGTGTTCGCAATTGTTGTTTTTGTCTAGGTCGCAGAATATTCCTTGTGGCTTGAAGTAAATGTCTGCTATCAGGCCTAGTTTGCGATCCGTGATTCTTACGCCTTCGTCGTTTATGTTGAAGTGTTCAAAGCGTGGTAAGCTAACGCTTTTCTTAACCTCTTCCATTCTTAATCTTACGGCTTCATGTACGAAGTCGGCTATGCTTTTGTATTGTGGGTTTTCTTTTACTAGTTTTTCGACTTGTTCTACTAGTTCCCGTTTGAGGCTTACGCCTCTGAAGTCTTGGTCCTCTTTTGGCAATTTCTCTCCTTTCTCTCCCCCTTTATCCATGTGAATCGGGGATGTTATTGTGGCATATCTGCCATAAAAAATTTACGGTTTTATTTAAAATATTGCTAGCTTGAAATTTTTTTCTCGTTAACTTTATGCCTTAATTGTGCCACAAAATTTATATGTAAATCGTATGTAGGGAGAGTGATTATGGCATAATTGCTATAGTGAAAGGAGTGATATGTAGTGCCTGCGGGAAGTTTCAAGGGTGTAAGTATTAAAACAGAGCTTTACACTCAAGTTGAAAATTTTATTGAAGAAAATCCGAGTTATCGGAGTGTCGCTGAGTTTGTCAGCGAAGCAATCAGACTTAGAATGGAAGAAATCACTAAAATTAAAGCGGGAAAATATCAGGGGGCTTAGTGTTCTTGGGGAATAGGCTTTTTGAAGGCACTGTCTTTGGGAGGTTTTGCGTGTTTATGTCACGCGCGTATTTGGCGTACTGTTTTGAGGTCTCCTTCTCTCTTCCAAGAGGCTTCCCAAACAAGGATACAAGCCCTTCTTTGCAAAAGGTAGGTTGAGTGAAAAATGACACATGATGAAATATGCGATAACTGCGGAAAAATGGCAGAACTCAAATTTGAATTCTTTTACAACCGAGACGGCCTAGTTGACAGTCGAAGATACCGATTCTGCTATGATTGCGGCGTGAAAATTGAGGAACTTCTCAAGGAAGGTGTTAACTGATGCGTTTTCAGATGAAAATTAACGGTTGCCACTCCTGCTCAATCAGGAAAGGTTGCTCAGACAAAAAGATTCCATGCGCCATTAAAGCGCCTGAGCTTCACACTAGCAAACGGAGAGGCGTAGTTTTGCCGAAAAAAGCGGGGTGTGCGTGATGGTTGAGTTGGATGCGAAGTTTTGTCCGATTTGCGGTTGCAAGTTGCACGTCGACGGCAAGCGGTTGCTGTGTGATCGGCATGGCGAAATGAACGTTTACTTGGATCATGATCCGAAGGTTGCTGAGGGCGCGTTTGATGAGCGTGTTTCTGATTTGGAGGCAAAAACATGACTGATAAAAAAGAGAAGCCTGTGATTCTTTTCAAAGTCCTGCATAACATGCAAAGTTGCAATGGCGGCTCTCACAGTTGGGAGCTGGGCAAGAAATACACGGTGCATGGAAAGTTGTCGATGTGTAGTGCTGGCTTTCATTTAACGACTAATCCGCAAAGTTGGCTGGAGCAGGGCTGCCGAGTTTATTTTGCTGAAGCTTTCGGGATTGAAGCGTGGAAAAACGATAAATGCGTTTGCAGATCTGTTAGGTTGCCGAAGAATCAGGATCCAGAGGGCATTTCTAAGGAAACTTTAGCGAAATGGAAGCCTGAGCTTGACGCTGTCTATGCGAAATGGAAGCCTGAGCGTGACGCTGTCGATGCGAAATGGAAGCCTGAGCGTGACGCTGTCTATGCGAAATGGAAGCCTGAGCTTGACGCTGTCGATGCGAAATGGAAGCCTGAGCGTGACGCTGTCGATGCGAAATGGAAGCCTGAGCTTGACGCTGTCGATGCGAAATGGAAGCCTGAGCGTGACGCTGTCTATGCGAAATGGAAGCCTGAGCGTGACGCTGTCGATGCGAAATGGAACTCTGAGCGTGACGCTGTCTATGCGAAATGGAAGCCTGAGCGTGACGCTGTCGATGCGAAATGGAACTCTGAGCGTGACGCTGTCTATGCGAAATGGAAGCCTGAGCTTGACGCTGTCGATGCGAAATGGAAGCCTGAGCGTGACGCTGTCGATGCGAAATGGAACTCTGAGCTTGACGCTGTCTATGCGAAATGGAAGCCTGAGCGTGACGCTGTCGATGCGAAATGGAACTCTGAGCGTGACGCTGTCTATGCGAAATGGAACTCTGAGCGTGACGCTGTCGATGCGAAATGGAAGCCTGAGCGTGACGCTGTCTATGCGAAATGGAACTCTGAGCTTGACGCTGTCTATGCCAAATGGAGAAATGTACTCTTCGGAAAAATCAGAGAACTCTTTCGCTTACAAAATAAACCGAGAAAACAGAGGTGAAAGCTTGACTAATAAAACGAAGAAAGTTTTCTTAGGAACTATCGCTTGTCCTGAATGCCAGGCAGAGATTAACATTTTCAAGGAAACGGAGATCATTGAGGCGGCTGTTCCTGCGGAAAAAGAAGAGCGCTTGATTGCTGAGCGCTTGTCCGGTAAACAAACAACTTTGGACGAGGAGACGAAATCGTGACTCAACTGGACGTTTTTCCGCGCAGCAGCATCACCCTTAAGTTGCCATGCTGGAAACCTCAGCCCGTGCCCGCGGGCGAATCAGAATGCGAAGCCATCCGCAAACTCGCGGTTGAAGCCGTCTACAAAATCTGGAACACGGAGCATAGGCCCGCAGACCTCATGGACATCTATGTGATAGTTACCGAAAAAATAGGCAAGTTGCGAGCAGACGACGAGTGGCCTTGGCGGGAGTACCGAAGCAAACGCACTGTAGACCGCAGAGTCAATGAAGCTTCAAGCAAGGATTTCTATGCTGACGGAATCCCGAAGATTTGCGCAGTGACAAGCGGGGTCTATCAACCTAACCCAGCGCTTTTTGAGAAGAAACCTTTGGAGGCGGTTTAATTGAAAAACCGCAAAGAGCAAAAAATGCTATACAAAGCAACCCACAGGTATCTCTGCCCTCAATGTGAAGGAAAAACAGCAAAGCAACTTATGCTTGAGAATATGTTCGACATTCCATTTCTTGTCAAAACAAAGTGCATAGTGTGTGGATATGATGGAATGTTGATTGAAGTTCCTAACAAAAAGGTGACTCTTTCAACTGGACACCACGTAAAAGGTCTAGGTGAGGCGAAAAAATGAATTTTGGTGAGGTTCCCGAATTGACTTTGCGCCAGCGGTTGAAGCTTAAGATTTCTGGCTATGCTTTTCTGCGTTGGGTTAAGCCTGAAGGCTACTTGGGTGCTGTGGCCTTGTACGTGGTAAACTGCCCAGTGCATGGGTTGTACCTGGATACTCCGCATGGTCACAGAGAGTATTTTATGTGTCCTTCTTGTTTGGCGGAGGCTAAACGTTGATGGTTACTATTGATGAGCTTAAGCAGCGGTTTGGTCCATCAAAAAATGTGGCGCCGTATGGCGAGTGCATTGTTATCCAGGGATCTGAGTTTGATCCTGATTGGGAAGCTGACTTGGGCGATCAGGGCTTCGCGTGCCATTTTGGCGACTTGGATAATCATGCGGTTACTTTTGTGCCCTTGAATAAAATTGTTTCTAAGAGTGGGGTTGTTTTTGTTCCGTCTGCAGCATCCAAACAAGTTCAAGGTAATGGAGAGGTGAAAGAAATGGATAAGAAAGTTGAAAATGAAGAAAATAAGCGTGTGAATTGGCAACCTGAGGAAGATGCTCTTCTCATTTCTCTTTGGAATCAAGGCTCGTCTATTCCAGATATTGCCGTGAAAGTTGAGGAAAAATATCCTAGTCGAAAAGGTAACTCAGCTAATATGCGTTTGAAGAGGTTGCGGATTGTTGGCCAGATTCAGCCGAGAAACAAACATGTACGTGGTAATGTCGCAAAGGAAGCGTCTTATCAAGTTGGAGGTGAAAAATTGGAGAATTCTGAGGAGAAAAAGTTTAAGGGTTGTCAAAAAGGGCCTGATTGGACGCCTGAAGATGAACAGCGTTTGTTTAAGCGGATTGATGAAGTTTCAGGAACGATAGTTCAGAGGATTGCTCAGATTATCACTGAGTTTCCAGGGCGCAGTGCTGTTGGAATTAAGCAGAAATATGAAAAGTTGGTTGCTAAAGCAAAGCAAAAAGCTAAGGAAAATACGCCTATGGTCCTTGAGGCTAAGGCTGAAAAGAGCGTTGAAGCAACAAAGCCTGAAGTTGCATCGGTTGAGAAGAGGCTGCAGATTCTTTCTGAAGCCTATGAATCGCTGAGACAAGGATACGTTGAGTTGAAAACTGACTTCTTAAGGCAACAAGAATTCATCGTTAGTAGTATGGCAACTGTCGGCAGCCTAAATGATGTAGAAGCGAATTTACGTAAGGACCTTGCTAGGCACGAACATGCTGTTTCTGGTAAAGTAATGGTGCCCATGGAGGGTTCTCAATAGTGGTTTTGACTGTTGCTGCTTGTATTGCAAAGGATTGGGATCATGCGCCCGTTAAAGTTGAGAAAATAAGTGATTTGGTTCTTGATTGGTCTCTTTATCCTCGAAAAGAAGTGGATCAGCAAGTTGTAGGTGCGTATGCGAAGGCTTTGGATGCTGGCAGCGTTTTTCCAACGCTTAAAGTTGGCTTGTTCCGGGGAAGGAAGATTGTCCTGGATGGCTTTCACCGTCTAGGTTCTCGGAAGCTTAAGAAAATTGATTATGCTGACTGTTCAGAGTTGCCCTTTACAAGTGAGGCGGAGATGTTTGCTGAGGCGGTGAGGCTTAACAGTGGCCATGGCAAGGGCTTCAGCGAAGTGGAGCTCAAGGATAATATTGCTCGGCTTAAGAAGTTCAAGTTTGACGTGAAAGATATCGTGGCGCTTGTGCATGTTCCGGCTGCCGAGATTTATCGGGAGTCTGCTGCGCCTATCGTGACTTTGACGGCGCCATGCGGCAAGAAGTTCCATGTGGATTCTAAGAGTGGGAAGGTTCAGCCTGGTTTGAGTGGCCGTGAACTCGTGGAGCTGAAGGGCGCTTTGGTTCTGTTTTGTAGTCTGGCGGAGTCTGGGCGTTTTCCGCTGGATGATCCTGTCATTAAAGAGTTGGTTAATCGGGCGCATTTGGATTTTGAGAGGTTGCGTTTTCATGTTTAGGGTCTTGTATCGTGGGGTAAGATGCGGTGTTGCCCGGTCCTCTAAGGTAAGGTGTGGCGCTATTGATGCCAGGTATGGTCCTGTGGTGTGTAGTGGTGCCCGGCAGTGTATTCTTAGGCGTGGTCTGGTGTTTCGAGGCTTTGCGTGGCTTGGTCTGTTGAGGTCCTGTCCGGTTAGGCTGAGTAAAGTAGGGTTTAGTAAGCTTTTATTGCGGTGTGGAGTCCGGTCCGGCTGGGTCAAGTCCGGTTTGGCTCGGCAAGGTGCTGCAAGGTGTTATTACGGTATAGTTTGGCGATGTCCTGTTTTGTGCCGTGGAGCTCGGTGGGGTACAGCTTGGCTTTGTAAGGTTTGGCGTTTCTTTGTGATGTCCGGTTGCGCTGGGTGGTCAACGGTGGAGCGGGGCTTGGTTTTGCTTGGTAAGGTGCTATCGTGGTTTGGAGAGGTTCTGTTTTGTTGCGTGGGGCGGTGTGGTGCACTGTACGGTTTGGCTTTGCATGGTTTGGCGTTATTGAGGTTTGGCAATGTCAAGTGGGGTCTTGTGAGCCGCGGCTTGGCACGGTTGCTTCAATCTTTGCTTTCATTGAGGTTAGCAGTGGTGAGGTACAGCAAGGCGAGGTCAGCTTTGGCGCTATTAAGGCGGGGTCAAGTTTGGCTTGGTACTGTCCTGTCGTGTAAGGCATGGTGTTCTCAGGTGCTATTTTGGTTAGGTCATGTTTTGCGGTGTCCAGTTAGGTTCGGTTCTGTGATGCCTGGCTTGGTGATGCGATGTATTGTGAGGCATAGTTCGGTAGGGTCCTCTTATGGTAACGTGAGGTTACAAAAATGAGTCAAAACTTTAAAACAATAAATGTTGAAATTAAGGGCTTAACGCCCTTGCTAATGAACCGGTTGAATCCGGAGAGTTTGAAAAGTAAAAGTAAAATGAAGACGCAGAATTACAGTACAGAGAACGATGCAAAGAACAGCGCTTACATGGCGGTGATCGACGGCAAAAACCAGCTTTATATTCCTCAGGAATGCGTGCAGAGCATGCTGATCAATACGGCTAAGCAGTACAGGGTCCATAGGGTTTCGCTTTCAAGTTTGCTTGCTGGCACGATGCGTGTGGAGCCTGACAAGATTCCGCTTGGCACAGCTGAGTACGTGGTTGATGAGCGTGCGGTTGTGATCCAGTCGCAGCGGGTTCTTAAAGGCAGAGCGAAACTATTGCAATGGAGTGCAAAGTTTAAGCTTGTCTATAATGTTAAGTGGCTGCCTGAAGGCATCGAGGCTACGCTGAAAGAAATTTTGGAAGATGCCGGTGTCCGGATGGGTTTGCTGGATTATAGGCCTCAGCACAAGGGCTCGTTTGGAACTTTCGAAGTTGTCAGCTTCACCTATGATGGCCAAGAAGTAGCTGCCACTGAAGGCGCCGCCGTCACGACTGAAAGCTAGTTAGGTGAAGTTATTGGCTGTGGGTGTTTGGCCAGAGGAGGTTTATGGTTAGTGGCTGCCGTTGGGGAGGGAAAGGTTGGTTTTGCTCCGTACTCTGTAAGCTCTGAAAAACGTATGTTTGGCAAAACAGAAGCCGGTCTGAAAGTTAGCAAGTCGGAGAGCAACGTTGGCTCCGCCGGCGCCAGCCCTCTATGCCCCAGTTGCAGCCCTAAGGTGACGAAGGTTTATCGTGATGGCCTGCGTTATCTTAAGGATAAGTCGACTGTTCAGCGTTGGCTTTGCAGGGATTGCGGATTCCGTTTTAGTGAGAAACCGACCCTTAAAGGGTCACCACCGTTACAAGAAACTTCTGAAAGGTCATTAAATACGTGCAGTGCCTTAGCTTCTAAGCGCCAAATATGCGCTTTAGGAGCGAAAAATTTGAGTGCAACAGAAGTTAAGACTGTTGCGGGAGACAAAAAGAAGCCACTGAAACTAGATCTCTTGCCTGAAACGATGCGCGGTTACATTGTGCAGTTCACGGCATATCTGGAGCGGAACGGTTTTGACGAAGAGAACACTTATCCTGCTATTTTAACGCGGCTTGTCGCTGATGGCGCGGACCTGCTGGATTCGGAGAACGTTAAGGCTGTTATTGCTAAGAAGAAAAAGGCTAACGGGGAACCTTGGAGCGGTAGCATGAAAATGATTGCGGCATGTGCTTATGATGCTTTTTGCCATATGCAAAAGGTTACGTGGGAACGGCCAATCTATTACCAAGATGAAATTGAAATCATTGTTCCTGATGAGAAAGACTTAGATCTGTTAATTAGTGCTGCAAGTAAACGTATGGCTACTTTCCTGTTATGCCTTAAAGAGACGTTTGCTGATCCATCTGAGGTTCTTGCTTGTAAATGGAGTGAGTTTAAAGACAATGTGCTCTACATCAATCATCCAGTGAAACGTCATTACTCTGGTCATTATGAGTTGTCTGCTCGGCTTGTCTATATGATTAATGCTTTACCAAGGGAGAATGAACGGATTTTCCCGATGAGGTATCGAATTGTCGCTAATACTTTTCGCGCGTTGCGGAGGAAAGTTGCTAAAAAATTCAGTAATCCAGCTGTTCTACAGATTAGTTTGAAGAGTTTTCGTCATTGGGGCGGTTCAATGCTTGCTTATGTGACTAATGGTAATGTGCCTGAGATTGCACGAGTTTTGCGGCACAGGTCCTGGAAGAGTACTCAGCGATATGTGCATACGATCATGAGGCTTAGAGATGAAGATTTTGACGTTACCAGTGCAACTACGTTAGATGAGATTCTTGCGTTAGGTAAGGCTGGCTGGCAGAAATACGATGAAGTTGTTTTCAAAGGTGTTACTTATCATTGCTATCGGAAGCCGAAGCGTTTTGGTGCATTGCGGAAAAATGATGTGGATACGTCCAAAACTGAGGGGATAAGGTACTATCCACATGAGGTTTAAAATAGGGTAAATTAAGGTGTAGAAAGCGTTGAATGCTACTCCAAAATAGGCGTAGCCAGCTAAAGAGAAGTAATGAAAAATTAGATTCCAGAACAAGCCAATCATGTTACCTGCTGTTAACATGCAGATTTTTTTTAATACGCTACCGTTTAGCTGAAAAATTAGCGAGACGAAAAGTATATTGAAGATTAGTAATGTGACGGTTGATTGGAGATTAATTAGGCGGAAAGAGGCTATGAGGCATAGGATGATTGCTTCTAAGAAGATAAGCGAAGCTATGCGGTTTAAGGTTTCCACTTGTTTCCTCCCCTTTCTCTTAAGTTTGGCGCTTTGAAAGAGGAGTCTAATTTGTTATTTGTTGTTTTAAGTCGTCTGTAACTGTGTTATAGAAGAAAGTTCTAGTTAGACTTAGGAACGGAAAGAACCACGTCATCTATTACTCTGCAAAGAACTTCAAAAACCTCTTCTGCATTGAGATTGTCGGTATCTAAAACCAAGTCAAACGGAGCAAAATCCTCGCCTAAAGCGAAACCGTAAAGCTTCTTGTATATTGCCTTTGTGCGAGATTCTTTTTCTTCCAGCACTTTGAATGCTTCGTTAAGGGTTATTTTGTCGCGTTCGGCAACTCTTGTTGCTCTCTTCTCAATTGAACCCATTAACCAAATCTTGAAGCCTTCTTTAAGCAGCCACGGCATCGTCCAACTATCCAAGAGGACATTGCCTTGCTGTGCGTATTCTAGGAGCTTAGCATCTACTGCCTTGTCAAATTTAGGGTCAATTACTCTTTCTTTAAGAAAATTTAAGCCTTCAAGGCTCTCCCACCAGCCTTGACGCGAAACGTCATAGCCTTCTGCCTTTGCCAGTTCTTTAAGCGCGTCGCCGCCTGAATAACATTTTAGATTGTATTTTTCTGCAAGTTTTTTGGACAGAGTGCTTTTTCCTGTTCCAGCCATTCCTGAAATGCAGATTACGGTTTTTTTCTCGGCTAAGCATGTTTTTGTGTTTTTAGCCATTTAGCGTCACCACGTTTTCTGCATCAAGTTTCGATGGGCATTATGCCTATTATGCGTGATGAAAGCAACCCGAAGAACAGCGAACAAATGGGATACCAGTAGAATACGGGAATAGCCCCAATGCCTGGCACGTAAGCCATAGTGGTGCTTCCAAACGTTGGCGTTAATATTAAAAACCAGACAATTAGATAAATGAAAGAAATTCCAAACTGGACCATTTGAGGCTTCATCATTTTTGTCTGCATGCTATTTATTTGAGATTGCCTCTTTTTGAGTTTTTCCATTTGCTTTTTATCGTTAGCTCGCGCAGCTTTCATGGTTTCTGACCGGTATTCAGCCATTTCTTTCTGCATGACTCGGTATTGTTCCCAGCCTACAAAAAAGTTGATTAAAACCCTGTTTATTCCAGAGTTTATGAACGCAATCACAGCTGAGATACCCATAATTAAAAATGTTGCCAAAGGCAACGAAGTGAGTACTAAAGACATCGCATTTTTCCTCTTGACTTTATGCTTATGCGTATCTTGTTTCCTCGTTAATAACCGTTTTTACTTCTCAGCGTTGTAACTGTTTTAGAAAAAACTTTTTCCTGTTGGCGCAGCGCATAGATTCATTTAGAAACTCCCTTGCACATCAAATTGGCTGATAACATGTTTTTAGTGAGGTCTGCTGAATCTCTGAGAGATTATAAGAGAAAAATGCTTAGAATAGGATTAAACGTTTTTTATCCAGAGCCTTCTCAGCCCATCGATTTTTATGATTAATTATTTAATAACAAAATAAAAAGAGGGAAAGAGGTATTGCTTGGTGTTTTGTTGCTATGGCTTTTTTCTTAGTATTAGTAAGCCGACTATGGCGATTGCGATTATTATGGCAATTGTACTAGCAGTGAAGTACATTTCCATAGGTGGCAAAGTAACCACTGGATATGGAGATGCTGTTGGTGCTGCAGCGCTGACAGCGAATGAGGACTCAGCATACGATGGATAGTATGATTGTGAACCTGCAAAGGTGGCGACGACAGTGTATGAGCCTGTGATGTCAGGTGTCCAAGTGAAAGTGAACATGCCGCTAGCGTCACTTGTAGTAGAGCCGATGTTTCGGTAGTTGCCATTAGAGTCAAGAACGTCGATTGAAACTGGAACTCCAGTCACGTTTGTTGGCATTGGCTTCTGCATATAAACGTATTCCATCCATGAAGCCATGCTTGCGTCTGAAACAGCTGGAACACCGTTTGGAAAGTTAGCTTTCTGTTCATTTTGTTGTGTGCCGGCAGCAACGTCTGTAACTGTTCCTCTTATCACTATGGGTGTACCTAACGGTGTACCAATATTAGGAGCCGTAACTGTTAATGAACTGGGTCCTTTGCCATAACAGTAGATTTGGTCATCGTAGGAGTTGAGGGCTGCTAGGTAACCGCTTGCAATTGGGGATTGGCCTCCATACATTTGCTGGCCATAATCCATTATGGCCCACATTTCTGTTCCGTCGGTGCCGTTAATACAGCGTAACTCTGCACCCTTGTAGAGTGGAGAGTTCGGCGAGTGCTCTGTAGTGTCTAAGTAGACTTTTCCGTCAGCAATAGTGCTAATGAAAGTGGGATAACGACCGTAGGGTGTTTCGAATCCGCTGAGTGTACTGTTGCCTGCTCCGCCGTTTCCGTAGGTCCATAGTAGATTTCCAGTCTTATCGTCATAGCAGTAGAGTATTCCACTGTAACCTGTGTAGTAAAGTTTGCCGTAAGCGATGTTTTCTAGGCCTATGGCCATGTAGTTGTAGTCGGTGGTAAAGTCGTTTGTAAGTTTCGTTGGACCCCACAGTTGACTTCCGGAAGCTAGGCTATAGCCATAAAATACCATAGTCTCTTTGTCCCCGAAGACAAAGACTCCGTTGCTCGGATCCCAGGCGACAATCAGTCGGGTTACGTTGCCTGGCGCTGGCTGATAGGTTTGTGTCCATAGCACTGTTCCTATTGTTCCTGGCTTTAGGCTTATGGCTGTAACGTTCGCTGGATCAGTAGTTACAGTTGCACCGTAATCGCCGGGGTGTCCTCCGAAAGTTCCCTGAACCAAAAGCATCATGTTACCCAAGCTAATCATCGGGATATTTCCCAAACCCGCCATCCCAATGCCCCAACCTGTTCCTTGAAGCGTCGATATTGATACGTTCCAGTCGTAGGCTGCGTTTGTTACTGCTGCAAAGGGTGCTGGTACGCTATACATCGTGCCGAACCCCGGTATGACCATAGCCGTCTCTGGTGCCCATGCGCTACCATTCCAGTAACAGTTCGCCGGTGCTGATGGAGTTAGTGGTGCGTTCGCGGGAACTTGTCCCGAAGTATACCAATTGGCTGGACTCAAGCCCGATCCTCCACCTATTACGTTAGATGAGTTCCACTGAGATAGGTACCAAGTGGTTCCAAGTCTGGTAATAGCGTATGATAAGTACTCGCCTGATGGTCCGCCTATGCTTGCGCCTGATGGAACGTTGGTAACGGTCATAGGTGTGAGAACTCCTGTCCTTGGGTCATATCCTTTCCAAACTGTATTCAGTCCCGCATAACCTGTAGTGGATGCGATCAGCAAGCCGTCAGGTAGGACTCCGTGTTGGTTAGGGTTCTCGAAAGAGTAAATGTAGCCAAATGACGGCACAAGAGCAACGCCTGTTGCCGATGCATTGATGCGCCATAACTCTTTGCCTGTTTGCAAGTCTACTGCAACGTAATCTCCGCCTGCGCCTCCAAATAGTCCGCCTGCTGCTGCGTTACCAAGTGGTTCTTGGTAGAAGAGGGTTCCTTGCATAATCAGTGGATTGGTGAACCTGGCGTTGTATGAAAGCCCTCCATAGTACATTTCGCCTGGAATTGCAGTTTTATTACCTCCGACAACTCCACCGTATTGAATTGGCTTAGTCCACATTATGTGTGCGCTGTTTGGTGCTGAGCCGTCCGGCTGGATAGCGCCTGGAATGCCATAGGATGCGGATGCTCCAAGAATGTAGGGTGATCCGAGCCAGTTTGATGCAATCGTGTACCAATAGGTGTTTTGTCCTTCTATCGGGTATGTCCAGTAGTTAGTTGGAAGTGGGTAGCTATTTATTGCTGTTGGAATTGGCTCTTGCTGTACGGTTAAGGTTATTGTTTTGCTGGCGGCTAGGAAAATGTCACCTGTGTAAATTGTGCTTGCTCCAGGAGTGGTTGAAGTCCAAGTGTAGTTTTGTGCAGGATAGTCAAACTTGAATGTGTAGTTGCCGACTTGGTCAGGAGTGTATTGATAGTACTGAATGCCTGTTGAGTCACTTATGATGTCCCAAGTGTGTGTTTCAGCTGTTCCGTCAGGCTTAGTAATGGTTAACGTGTAACCATGGCGTCTAATGTCATTGGTCACAGTTGCTCCTGGCAGAGGGTCATCGATCCAAAAGACGACCGCTACTGTTTGACCAACACCGACAGGGTTAGGAGCAGCAACGATATAGGGATAGGAAATAATAGTCCATCCTGGTGAATGTGCGCTAGTACTCGGTATAAATGCAATTGAAGAAGTCATTATGATCATCAGAAAAACAACAATCGCGATAGCAAATGATTTATTTTTTAGCATTTTTCTTTTTCTCCTTAATTATATTGAACGAAAGCGAAAGATTGCTCTCGCTCAATAGCTCTCTCTTTCATTGAATTTTGTTTATAAAACTTGTGTAAAATGTCACGGACGACAAATTCAGGTCCACTTCCGCGAATATGCTTCCATTGTCGGTGTCGTAGTTGGCTCAGCCTAGCACCTTGCCGATTGTTTCGCCTCACAGAATCAAAGGCTTTTTCCAAAACAAGTAAACCTTTGTTTGCAGTAGCATTCCAACGAGCTTAACCAGTTTCGCAATTTTCGATACATCTGCATTCTGAATGCAGTTAAGGTAGTCGGATGTTTTTCCGAAGGGCTGGTGTCGGCTGACTGCAAACTCTTTTTTGAATCTTAGGTGCTTGTTTTTTATGAAAGCCTCTTTAAGCTGGCACATTTGCTTAGGATTTAAGCTCTCAAGTTTTGCCCGGACATAGCGTTCACTGCCTAAGAGTTGCAAGTCAAAACCCAAATTAGAAAGCGTTTTAGAGACCTCTGAGATGCTGTCTGCAGATTGCTGCTTAGCTATTTTTTGCATGCCTGCTTTTTCTGCAAACGGGTTATACTTTGCCATTACCGCAATCATCTCAACGTAAGGTGTGCCAGCTAAAGGCAGGGTTTCACGGATCAATGTAGCGCCTAAGCCTATTGTTCGGTATTTTGGATGGATAACCACTCGGCTGATGATGCTTAGTTGCTTGTTCATTTCCTGAATTGACATTCGCGGAAGCACTAAGCGTCTTCCGTAACAGGCGGGCGGAGGATAACTGTAAACGATCACACCACAGAGCTCTTCTCCACGAACTAATCGGAAAATCTTGCGGGGAACAGCAACCTCGTGACCTCGATAATAGACCAAATCATAAGGCGCGGAATAAGAGGATACAAAAGCAGGGCAGAATTCATAAAAGAAGCCATAAGAAAAAGGTTTGAAGAACTAAAAACCTCACAGCTCATGCCTGCGCTGCCGCCGCTGGAGCACTTTAACCTCAGCGAGCAAGGAGTCAGAATTCTTGACAGAACCCTCGCCAGCAAAACATCAAGGGGAAGAATCATAGACGTTTACTTTAAGCCCGACAACGTTTGGTGCGATTACTGTCAATCAAGCAGCTGCCAACACGTCAAATTCGCTCTGGACCTCCCAGCGGTACAGGAAATCCTAGACAAAAAAGGCTGGACAATAAAGGCATAAAACACCTAGAAACACCGTTCAAGGATATTAAAATCAATGACTTTACCTTTTGATTTACTGCTTACTGGATGCACTTTGGGCAACCTGGCGCGCCCAAACCTCTATGTTACTCCAATCTCTAGTATCATAGACTTTGCTTGTGTCTAGTCCCTGCTTTCGTAAACTATTCCTGTTAACCCTAACAAGAACATCAACCAATAAGCCATGACTTTTATGGAAATCTAAAAAGCCGCCAAAGAACCCGAGAGAAATCGGTTTCAAACCATACTTCTCGGCAACTTTTTCTAGGTACAAAGTTTTCGCTTTGTCTCTTGCTTCCTTTTCGCGGTCAGCCATCTGGCAACTAACAAACAAAGCGGTCTTCTTTGCCCTCAACAACTCAGCGTTCTCCTCAAGAAAACTCATGGTTTCCCTTGTCCACTTGTCAGCTCTTATACCGCTTCCAACAATGAAGAGGTCATAGGAACTAAGCGTTAGAAGGCTCTTCTTGGCATCAATAACATCAATATCATAGCGTTCTTCTCTTAAGACTTTACCGATCTTTTCAGCTACACTGACGGTGCCGCCCCATCTTGTGCCGTAAATTACGATGACCTTCATCTTTGTTCAACAACTTCAACGGCTCATGGAAGATTACCTATCCGCCGTTCCCTACCCTAAAGACATTAATTAAGAATATGATGACAGATTTAGAATTTTATTGTGCTGCTTTGTTAAAATGAAACTAAAAAAAGGGAAAGTTGATTTTTGTTGTGTGTTTTTTATGCTCGTTTCCTGAGCATAAGTATTGTAGCTATTGCGATTGCAATGATTATGGCGACTGTTGAAATGATGAAGTATGTTTCGGTAGGTGGCAAATTAACTGTTGGATACGGAGATGCTGTTGGTGCTGGTGAGCCAGCGTAGAAGGATGTTTCAGCAGAAGTTCCATAGTATGATTGTGAACCTGCGAACGTGGCGATGACAGTGTATGAGCCTGTGATGTCAGGTGTCCAGTTGAAAGAGAACGCGCCGCTGGAATCACTTGTAGCAGTGCCGATGTTTCGGTAGTTGCCATTAGAGTCAACGACATCTATCGAAACTGGAACTCCGGTTGCATTTGTTGGCTTTAGCTTCTGCATGTAAACGTACTCCATCCATGCGCTTTGGCTTGCGTCAGAAACAGCTGGAACACCGTTTGGAAAGTCAGCTGCCTGCTCTTTTTGCGCTGTGCCAGCGGAAATATCCATCACTGTACCCCTTATCGTTACAGGTGTGGAAGTTGTCACGCCAACATCAGGTGCAGTAACGGTCATGGAGGTTGGTCCTTGGCCGACAGCGTAAACTTGTCCATCGTACTGGTTCCAGTAGATGAGGACTCCGTCTGCAATAGCAAAAGTCAATGGATAAGCCCATCCGCTCATTGTCCATATATAGTCTCCAGTGGTGGCGTTCAAGCATTTGATAACGTTGCCTGCTTCAAGCGGTGTCTCTGCAGAGTGCTCGTGTGTTCCTACGTAAATCTTTCCGTCGGCAATCATGCCCATCATTCCAGGGCTAGACTTTAAGATTCCAGCCGTTCCTGGTGGGATAATTGCTGTCCGCCATGCTAGACTTGCGTTATTAAGGTAGTAGGCTGAGATGGATCCACCGTAGCCTCCTGTGTAGAGCATGCCGTAAGCGATTTTGGTCTGTGTCATGGATATCAAGCTAGGCCAAGTGAAGTAGCCATAGGGGCTGATGGTTTGGGCTTGCGAATCAGTTTGCCCAATCAGGTTCCCAGTGCGCATGTCATAGATGAAGAACGCCATATCCGGAACTCTCATGGTGACGAAAACACCGTCGCTAGTTGCGTCTGCATCTACATGTTCAATCAACATGTTCGTGTTTGCTACTGGATCATCTGTCGTGATGGTCTTCATGTACATTAGTGTTCCTAAGCTGCTCGGTTTCAGGCTAATTGCCCAGATTGAGACGTTGTCAGGATAAGCATAGTTCGGTGCGCTAGTGCCTGTTGGCCAACCGTTAGCGGATGCGCCATAGGACGTACTGCCAGAAGCGTTCCATCCCCAAAGTATGCCATTCGTTAACGAAGCACCTGCGATGGTTGGTGCTGCTACGTTGGTTGGCCCACTCATTACTACTGGGAACTGGATTGGTGATGATATGTTCCAGTCATAGCTTGGTTGTTGATTGTAATAAGTGCCGGCTCCTGCTGGGCCACCACTTGATATACCTTGTGCGTTTGCTATAGTCGATGTTACCCACATGGAACCATTCCAGACAGTGTTCGTTCCTGATGGTGCTGGAGTTATTGGTACGTTGCCTTCAACTATTGCCGATGATACTGTGCCGCTGTATACTCCTGGGATTACTTTTGATGAGTTCCACTGAGCCAAATACCAGTTGGGAGTAGTTGTTCCGAGGTTGGTGAAGACATAGCGCACGTTTTCTCCTGCTGAACCCTGTATCTCACCAATGGCGGCTCCAGCTGGTTGTGTAGCACCTGGAACGTTGGCGATATGAATTTCAGGAATGCCTCTTTCTGGTTGATATCCGAGGCCATAGTTGCTAGTGAATAGCCAGCCTGGGTTGTCAATTCCGTGTTCATTAATGGTGTCTTCACTGTAGTAGTAGCCGAATTGCGGCATGTTACCTGTTGCAGATTGACCTAAGCCTGCAGCAAAACCGGGGGCTGCATTGTAGAATGAGGTGGTGTTTTCCTCCCATAGCAGTGTTCCAGTCTTCAGGTCTACACAGTCTAGCATTTCGCTTGAGCCACTAGTGTAGAGGTTTGGTGAATAGTAGAGTCTTCCGTACATGATTATCTTCGTGGTGAATCTAGGCTGGTATTGAGCTCCTGCGTCGAAAGTGTTGCCAAATCCTATTCTTCCATTGTTAGTTCCACCGAGAACACCTTGATCTTCTGTTGGCCTTGTCCACAAAATGTGTCCAGTGTTGGGCCCTACGCCGTCAGGCTGAACCATGTTCTGGTAGCCGCCGTTGTTGTAGTCATGCGCGCTGTTTAGCCAGTTCGATGCAATCAGGTACCACCCAACGTTCTGACCTTCAATTGGACGAGTCCAATACTCGGTTGGCAATGGAGGTATAGCTGGCAAGGTTAAACCAGAAAGCACTACTGGCTCTTGCTGCACATTAAGTGTCGTTGTGTAATTGCTAGTTAACCAAGTAACGCCATAGTAATCATTGTTTAAAACAGGACTGTTTGTGGCATTAAACAGGTATTGGAACGAAATGAAGTAGACCGTAAGCGAATAGTTGCCGACTTGATCAGGCGTGTATGCCATGTATGTTGATCCTGTTGAGTCAGACACGAAGACGTTGTTAGCGACAGAGTTTTGGCTCCAAGATGAGTAGCCAGTAGTTGTTGCTTGTGGAAAGTTCTGTACGGTTCCGTCAGGCTTTGTCACTTTGAACGTGTATGAATATCTTACAGGATAACCTGTGAGGACAGATGCAAGTCCGTTTGGTGGCGCTTGCGGATTGAACATCACAATGTTACATGTTTGGCCCACACCAATAGGGCTAGGTGCGGTAATGATGAATACGTGTGTAGGTACCTTGTCTCCAAAGCGGTTCCACATTTCCAGCCTTAAAAGAGAAGCGTTAGCATCCATGCCGGTCCAGTACATGCCTTGCTGGATCGCTGTATAAGTTGCCAGATTATAACCATCATTAGCAGTTCCAGGAATTGGATACGTATTTGTTGCACTAACAGTTGATAAAGCACTAAACGAAATAGCCATAGATGATATTAGAATTATAGCAATAACAATAGCCATAGTCTTATTTTTTAGCATTTGCATTTTTTCTTTTTCTCCTAAATTTTATTTTGCCTTGAGCAAGAAGCGTAAGTGCCCTTGCTCATAGCGCGCATCTTTTCTATCTATTTTTGCTTATAAAACTTTGGGAAAGTCACAACCGGCAAAAAAGTTTAGAAATGCTCATAAGAAAATTGGGCAGCGTGAGTATGACCGAATTAATTTCAGAAACAATACTTAAACGCTAACCTCACCTTAAGTTCAATCTATTTAAAGGTGAGAAGATAGCCATCAGAGAGCACTAGAACGTTTAACTATTCAAAGCTAACAACTACTCTCCTTTAAATAAGGAGCGAAAGTTTTTTCAAGCAAACCTGTTAAGCCTACTCTCCAAGGATTCTCCTGAAGGCAGGGAACATCTCGGCAGCTCTCTCACGCATTAACAATTCATAATACTGGTAAATTATACCCACCGATAGCAAGATACCTGTGCCTGTACCGAAGGAGCCAAGGAAATCTGCAAGCCCAACCACAAGCCCAACAATGATTCCGCCTAGAACCGTGACTACAGGAATATAACGTTTAAGGATAGACTCAATTGGTCTTCCTGACCTACGGTAACCAGGAATCTGCATGCCTGAATCCATAAGCTGCTTCGCAACTTTAGAGGGACCTAAACCGCCAACCTCAAGCCAAATCAACGAGAAAACAGCGCAGAAAGCCACAATAATACCCAAAAAAGCAGCAGCCCTTAACGGGTCAAGAGCAACTTGGTGAATGTTATTTGGCGCAGTAACAAGATAAGCAAGACCACCTACAGGTGAAATACTAGTACTACCAGAACTCGAAGTAGTGACGTTAAAGTCGCCTATTATCTGGAACAAAAGGTTTGTTCCGGGTAAAGGCCGCCCTAGTTGGCTCCATAGTAATTGTGAAAAGAAGTAAACGTTTGCAAACAATGCTGACGCAAATATAACTGGAAGGTTAGAAACGTACAATAGTTTAATTGGATACTTGCTTCTGAAGCCTTTGTACCCTGCATAACTCATTGGAAGCTCAATTCTAATTCCATTCAAATAAATAACCAACAAAAAGACTCCAATAGTAGCAAAAAACCCAAGCAAAGACGGATAAATTCCAGAAACAGAACCAAACACCCAAGCCATCAACGTCTGCCCACCGCCCAAGTAAGCTGAAAGAGAACCAACAAACAAACCAGTACTCGGCGAAAACGTATCCCAGAAAACAGTCTGGGCAACACCAGCCATAATGAAAAGGCTGATTCCACTGCCTAGTCCCCACCCCTTCTGAACAAGTTCGTCCATTAACATAACAATTATTCCAGCACCAATAAGCTGCAGAAAAATAACCAAAACAGTGGGTCCAGGAAGGCTTGGTCCATACATGCCGCTTATAATGTATGCTGCAGCCTGAATACCAGTAAGAACAACAGTGAACACTTTACTTGCAGAAGTGAATAATCCTCTGTCTTCAGCATTTGACATGTCACATTCAATAATTGATGAACCAGCAAGCAACTGCAAAATCAAACCAGCCGTAACAATAGGCCCAATACCCAACTCCATCAATGTGCCACGGTTCGAAGCAAAAATAACCCTTAATTGGCTAAACTGGTCTGATGCTGATGCTGCAACCCCGTAAAGTGGGATTTCAGTCATTACAAGGAAAATGACTAAAACAAGTGCGGTCCAGAAGATTTTCTCGTTAAAGCTTACTTTTCGTTCGGGCTTTTTTATTTCTGGCAGAACTCTTCCTATGGGTTTGAAGAGGCTGAGGAATCTTCCGGCCATTTAGCAGTGTTACTCTCCGTTGGCTTGGGAGCTTATGATTTCTCCGCCTGCTTTTTTGATTTTTTCAGCTGCCGATTTTGAGTGTGAGGGCACTTGTATGGTTAGGGGTTTTGTGATTTTTCCTGTGCCTAAAAGTTTTGTGTAACCCAATGCTGTTAGGTTGATTTGGGGTTTTTCGTGCTGGCTTGTTTGCGCTATTTCTTCTAGTTTTTTGAGGTTTATTGTGTTTTCATGGCGGTGAAGGCTTTGGGGTGAGGTGAAGCCACTTTTGCCGAAGTAGTCAGGTTCATGGGTTACGACGTAGCTCCATAAGTGTTTGTGCCGCCCAACTTTGCGGTAACCTTTGGAGCCTGAGTCTCGGTGTTGACCTACTCTTCCATAGCCTTGTGTTCTTGAGCCTCTTGTTTTTCG
>Ga0208692_1000214_pt1 | contig 51077 bp, 45 predicted proteins | sample June2015DPH_20_1_3_FD_184721 | JGI IMG/M metagenome (GOLD analysis project Ga0208692, IMG submission 184721) | Peatland microbial communities from SPRUCE experiment site at the Marcell Experimental Forest, Minnesota, USA - June2015DPH_20_100... | ecosystem: Environmental > Terrestrial > Soil >... | reverse complement strand
CATACCACCAGCCTGGATGCCATGTGGATGGGTGTGCCGGTGATCACCCTCGTGGGCGCCACGGCCGTCGGGCGCGCGGGGTTCAGCCAGTTGTCCAACCTCGGCCTACAGACTCTGGTGGCCAACACGCAGGAGCAGTTCGTGCGCATCGCCGCCACACTGGCCAATGATCTGCCCAGGCTGGCGGAACTGCGCGCCTCCATGCGTCAGCGCATGCAACAATCGCCCCTGACCGATGCCAAGCGATTTGCCCGCAACGTCGAGTCGGCCTACCGCCAGATGTGGCGCACATGGTGCCAAACACGATGAATCCGCAATGGCTCGAATCGGCCAAGCAGCACCACTCGGCGGGACGATTGGACAAAGCCGAAGCGCTCTACCGCAAAGTCCTGCTTTCCCGGCCCAACCATCCCGACGCGTTGCACTTGTTGGGGTTGCTGCACTACCAAGCTGGACGCTTCGATGCCGCCGCCGAGATGCTGCGACGCGCCGCCTCCGCCAATCCCACCTCCGCCGAATGCCGCTTCAATCTGGCCCTGGCCCTCTTGGCCCTAGGCCGCTGGGATGACGCCATCGCCGCCTTGCGCGACGCCCTGTCGCTTCGTCCGAGCTACCCTCAGGCGTACAACAGCCTGGGCACCGCCCTGCAGCAAAAGGGGCAACTGACCGAAGCGGTCGAGGCCTATCGCCAGGCCGTGGCGTTGCGTCCCGAGGTCGCGGGATTCTGGAGCAACCTGGGCATTGCCCTGCACGGTCAGGGCAATCCGCAGGAGGCGGTCGAGGCCTTTCGCCGCGCCATCGCCCTCAAGCCGGATTTTGCAGAGGCGCACAACAACCTGGGCAACGCACTATGGGCAAGTCGTCGGTACACCGAAGCGGCCCAGGCTTGCCGCGAAGCGATTCGCCTGCGGCCCGACCTGGCCGACGCCTACAACAATCTGGGCAACATCTTCCACAGCCAGGGCCTGCTGGACGAGTCCATCGCCGCGTCGCAGCGGGCGCTGGCGATGGGTTGCGCGTCTGCCTTCAACAATCTGGCCAAAGCTTTCCATTCCGCCGGACGGATAGACGAGGCCCTGGCCTTGTGCGATCGCGTTCTGGCGACGCACCCCGACGACATCGTGGCGCACAGCAACCGCGTGTACACGGTTCATTGCCATCCCGATTTCGACGCCCACGCGATTCTGCGCGAGTTGCGCCTGTGGAACGAGCGTCACGCCAAGCCGCTGCGGCAGCACGTCCAGCCGCATACCAACGACCGCTCACCGGATCGGCGATTGAAAATCGGCTACGTCTCGCCCGATTTCCGAGCCCATGCCGTCGGCCGTTTTCTCGTGCCTTTGCTGGGCGCGCACGACCATAGCCAGGTCGAGGTGTGCTGCTACGCCGATGTTCCGGCCCCGGACGATACCACCGGCAGACTCCAAAGCTGCGCCGACTTGTGGCGAAAAACCTGCGGCATCAGCGACGAGCAGCTCGCCGAGCAGATCCGCCGGGACCGCATCGACATCCTCGTGGATTTGGCTCTGCACACTGCGGGCAATCGCTTGCTGGTGTTTGCCCGCAAACCCGCGCCGGTGCAGGTCACCTACCTGGCCTACTGCAGCAGCAGCGGCTTGGATACCATCGACTATCGCCTCAGCGACCCCTACATCGACCCTGCCGGCATGGATGAAACCTGCTACAGCGAAAAAACCATCCGCCTGCCGCAGACCTACTGGTGCTACGAACCGATTCTCCCGGAACTGCAACCCAACGATCTGCCGGCGCTCAAAAACGGCCGGGTCACCTTCGGGTGCTTGAACAACTACGGCAAGGTCTCCAGCGCCACCTGGAGCGCGTGGCGGCGGCTGCTGGCGGCGATGCCCGAAGCTCGGCTGATCATCCACAGCGCCATGGGCAGCCATCGCGACCGCGCCCTGCAGGACATTCCCAATCCCCAGCGCATCACCTTCATCGCCATGGTTCCGGCGCGGGAGTATTTCGAGCAGTATCACCAGATCGACATCGCGTTGGATCCGTTCCCGTACGGCGGCGGCACCACGACGTGCGATGCCCTGTGGATGGGCGTGCCCGTCATCACGCTGCACGGCCGCACGGGCGTCGGGCGCGCCGGAGTCAGCCTCCTCAGCAACGCCGGTTTGCCGCAGCTCATCGCCCAAGATCCCGATCAGTACGTTCAGATCGCGCGCAACCTGGCGGCCGATCTGCCGCGCTTGGCCCAGTTGCGGTCCACCCTGCGGCAGCAGATGGAAAAATCCCCCCTGATGGATGCACCGCGTTTTGCCAGGAACGTCGAGTCAGCGTATAGACAGATGTGGCGGCAATGGTGCCAGCCACGCTCACCATGACCCAACCCGCGAAGATCGAGCACCTGTTGGACGCCGCCCGCCAGCATCACCAAGCCGGCCGCCTAGCCGAAGCGGAGTCGCTGTATCGCCAAGTCTTGGCCCAGCGTCCGGAGGATGCCGCGGTGAGCTTCCTTCTGGCCAACGCCCTGCGCGATGCGGGACGCTTGCATGAGGCGATCGAGGCGTACGACCGGGCGTTGTCGTTGCAGCCGCGTTTTTTGCCGGCTTGCGTGAACCTCGGCACGGTTTGGACCATGCTCGGTCGCTGGGATGAAGCGGTCGCCGCCTATCGCCGGGCCTTGACCATCGAGTCGAACATCGCCGAGGTGCACTACAACCTGGGCAACGCGCTGGAATGTCTCTGCCTATGGGATGAAGCGCTGGAGGCGCATCGTCGAGCCGTGGCCCTGCGACCCGACAACGCCCTGATGCGGCACCATCTCGGCGTGGCGCTGTACAACCTGGGCCGCTTGGACGAGGCGATGGCCGCGTACCGCCTTGCCCTGCAGATGCAGCCGGATTTGGCCAAAGCCCATTGCGACTTGGCTGAGCTGCTTCTTTTGCAGGGCGACCTGCGCCAAGGTTGGAAGGAGTTCGAATGGCGCTGGCGGGTTGTGGATCGCCTTCACCCGCGATTGACCGACCAGAGCCAATGGGACGGCAGCGACCCGGCCGGCCGGCGCATCCTTCTCCACGTCGAGCGGGCGGGACATGGCGATGCCATCCATTACTTCCGCTATGCGCCCCTGATCGCGCGTCGCGGCGCAAGGGTGATCGTCCAGTGCCAGCCGCAACTCGTACGCCTGTTGCGGACCCTTGACGGGGTCGAGCAAGTGCTCGGATCGGATCAACCGCCGCCGGAGTTCGACGTGCATTGTTCCCTGTTCAGCCTGCCGCGGGTGATGGACACCACGCTCCAGACGATTCCCGCCGACGTTCCCTACCTGCGCGCCGACCCGGTCCAGGCGGAGCGATGGCGGAAGCGGCTGGCCGCGGACGACGACGATCGCTTGAAAGTCGGTCTGGTCTGGGCGGGAGGAACCGGCACCGCTCATGATCGCATCCGCTCGATGGCGCTGGCGAGCCTCGCCCCCCTGGCCGACCTGAGGTCGCTGCGCCTCTTCAGCTTGCAAAAAGGAGAACCCGCCCAGCAGGTCCGCCATCCGCCTGCCGGACTGGAAATAACCGATTGGACGGCGGAGCTGAATGACTGGGCCGACACCGCCGCCCTGCTGGTCAATCTGGACTTGCTGGTGAGCGTGGACACGGCCGTGGCCCATCTGGCCGGCGCGTTGGGCAAGCGGGTGTGGGTGCTGCTGCAGATGATCCCCGACCCTCGCTGGCTGCTGCATCGCCAGGATACGCCCTGGTATCCGACCATGCGTCTTTTTCGCCAAGTTCAGCCCAACGATTGGAGCACGCCGGTCCAGCAACTCGTTGAGGCACTGAGCGCTCTATGAATGAGACGACGCTCGCGCAACTATTGGACATCGCCCGCCAGCACCAGGAAGCCGGCCGCCTGGAAGAGGCCATCGAGACGTACCGGCGGGCGCTGGCGTTGCAAGGGGATTTGGTCGCGGCCCATGTGAACCTCGGCACCGCTGCGGCGATGCTCAATCGGTGGGACGACGCGATCGCCGCGTTTCGTCACGCCGTGGCGTTGCGACCCGATCTCCCCGAGATCCACTACAATCTGGCCACCGCGCTGCAGTCCAATGAGCAGCGCGAGGAGGCGACGGTTGTCTGCCAGCGTGCCCTGGCACTGCGGCCGCAGGACGCCCGCGGCTGGTGCGAACTGGGCAATCTTTACGCCGAGCAAGGCCGCCACCAGGAAGCCATCGATGCGTTTGAACGTGCCCTGAAAATCCAGAACGACTCGGCGCTGGCGCACATGAATCTGGGTTCGGTGCTGCTGCGACGGGGCGATTTCGCCCGCGGCTGGCCGGAATTTGAGTGGCGGCTGCGCCTGCCGCATCTGAATCTGGCCCGCGACTTCCCGCAGCCCCAATGGAAAGGGGAACCGATCCTCGGCCAACGAATCCTCCTGCACGCTGAGGGAGGTTTCGGCGACGCCATCCAGTTCGTGCGTTATGCGCCCGACGTGGCCAAGCGCGGCGCGACCGTCCTGCTGGAATGCCAGCCGACGCTGGTGCCGCTGCTGCGGCGCGCGGCGGGAATTTCCGCGGTCATTGGGCGCGGCCAGGCGCTGCCACCGTTCGACTGGCAGGCGCCTTTGCAAAGCCTCCCGTTGGCCTTGGGCACCACGCTGGCGACGATCCCCGCCCAGGTGCCGTACCTGTCGCCGCCGCCGCATCTCGTGGCCGGCTGGAAAGAAAAACTCGCCGCCCATGCGTCGCTCAAGATCGGTCTGGTCTGGGCCGGCAGCGACGACGCGTTCCGCTCCAACCGATTGGACGTCTTTGCGCCTCTGGCCGCCGTGGCTGGGCGGGTCGGCGCGCGATTTTTCAGCCTGCAAAAAGGGGCCGGCGCTGAGCAGGCGCGTCAGCCCCCTGCCGGGTTGGAACTGATCGACTGGACCGAACAGCTCCACGATTGGGCCGACACCGCCGCCCTGATCCACCACCTGGATTTGGTCATCGGCGTGGACACCGCCGCCGTCCACCTGGCCGGCGCCTTGGGCAAGAAGGTGTGGGTGCTGCTGCCCACCTTTGCCGATTTCCGCTGGCTCCTGGACCGCACCGATACGCCGTGGTATCCGACCATGCGTCTGTTCCGCCAGGTTCGACAAGGCGATTGGACGCAGCCGATCCAACAAATGGTCCAGGCACTGAGCGCTCTATGAACCAGATGACCGTTGGCCAACTGTTCGACACCGCTCGCCAGCAGCACCAAGCCGGTCGCCTGGCCGAAGCGCAATCGCTCTATCAACAAATCCTGACCCAGGAGCCGGACCACGCCGATGCCTTGCATCTGCTGGGCTATGCCCAATTCCAGGCCGGCCATGCGCAGCAGGGACTGGAGTTGATCCGCCGGGCCATCGCTCTGGACGGGGGGCGGGCGGAGTACCACTGCAATCTGGGCGTGGTCCTGGCGGCCATGAATCAACATGCCGAGGCGATCGCGGCCTGCAAGCAGGCGTTGGCGTTGCGGCCGGACTTTGCCGAGGCGGCGTACAACTTGGCCGGCTCCCTGGTGGCCGTGGGGGATGTGGAGCAGGGTATCACGATGTATCGCCAAGCTCTGGCCTTGCGTCCGGATTGGCCCGAGGCGTACACGAATTTAGGCAATGCCTTGCAGGCGGCCGACCGCTTGGAGGAGGCGGTGGCGGCGTTGGGGCAGGCGGTGGCGTTGCGTCCCAACTTCGCCGACGCCGTCTACAACCTGGGCAACGCCCTGGGCCAACTGGAGCGCTGGGAGGAGGCCGTCGCCGCCCTCCGCCGGGCCATTGCCATCAAGCCGGTCTATCCCGAAGCCTACAACAATCTGGGCAACGCGCTGAGGAAGCAGCGCCAGTTCGAGCAGGCCATCGCCGCATATCGCCAGGCTCTGCAACAACGCCCGGACTATGGCGATGCGTACAACAACCTGGCCAACGCCCTGGTGGAGATGGGGCGGATCGATGAGGCGATCGCGGCGCATACGGAGGCTCTCAAACTTCGACCCGATGACGGTATCGTGCATTTCAATCTTGCCGCCATGCTGCTGCGTCTGGGCCGTCTTGAAGAGGCCTGGCCGCACTACGAATGGCGCTGGCGCGTCGAGGAATTTCATCAACCCATGCGGCAGCTTGAGCAGCCGATGTGGGATGGAAGCGATTTGAAGGGCAAGCGGATACTGCTGCACACGGAGCAGGGGTTTGGCGACGCCATTCAGTTTGCCCGATACGTTCCCGTGGTGGTCCGCAAGGGTGGGAAGGTGATCATCGAATGCGCCGGGCAAATGGCTCGGCTGTATGCTTCGTCACCGGCGATCGAGCAGGTGATCGTCGCCGGTCAGCCCTTGCCCGAATTTGAGGTGCATTGTCCGCTGCTCAGTGTGCCGTACGTGCTGGGCACGACCCTGCAAACCCTGCCGAGGCAGGTTCCGTATCTGTGGTTCGACGTGGCCCTGGCCGAGCAATGGCGCAAGCGCATCGGCGATACCGAAGGGAAGCTCAAGGCGGGACTGGTGTGGACGGGCCGCCCCAAACCCGAGCCGGACCGCTCCATCCCCCTGACGCGATTGGCTCCGCTGGCCCAAGTCAGGGGCGTGCGGTTTTATAGCCTGCAAATAGGACCCGGCGCCGAGCAGGCCCGTCAGCCCCCCGCCGGAATGGATTTGGTCGATTGGGCGGATGATCTAAATGACTTCGCCGACACCGCTGCCCTGATGGCCAATCTCGACCTGATCCTCACCATCGACAGCGCCACGGCGCATTTGGCCGGGGCGCTGGCCAAGCCGGTCTGGGTGCTGCTTCGTTACGCGGCCGATTGGCGCTGGATGCTGAACCGCACCGATTCACCGTGGTATCCGACCATGCGTCTGTTCCGCCAACCGCGGCCCGGCGATTGGGAAACGCCCGTGCAAGCTTTGGCCGACCAGTTGCGCGTCAAAGCCCAAAGGAGTTGACATGCGCGCGTTCGTGAGCGGACAAGTCGGCCTGGACAAGGGCCCTTACCTGGAAGCGGTCAAGGCCCAGACGCGCTTGCGCGGGCTGGATTTGGAGGTCTGCCACGTCGGCAAAATGATGTACGCCGAGGCCCCGGACGTCCCTGCCGGGCGCATTTTGAATCTTCCTCTGACGCGATTGGCCGCCCTGCGCCGCGCGGTGTTCAAGGAAATCCTCCGCGTCGCCGAGCGCCACCAGCATCTGCTGATCAATTCCCACGCGACGTTCCGCTGGCACCATGGCTTGTTCGCCGCCTTCGACTTTGATCAGATCAAGACCTTTAACGCCGATGTTTACGTCACGCTCGTGGACGACGCCCAGTCCGTCCACCAGCGTCTTCTGCGCGATCACGAATTGGACCACACGCTCAAGGACATCATGGTCTGGCGCGAGGAGGAAATTCTGGCCACGGAGATCATCGCCAACATCACCCGCGGCTACGGGCATTTCTTCATGCTCAGCCGCGGCCGATCGCGGCCGACCACCGACACGCTGTTCAACTTGCTGTTCGAGCCGGGCAAAAAGCGCCTCTATCTGAGCTTCCCCATGAGCCACGTGATGGATTTGCCTGACACGCTGGCACGGATCGCCGACTTCCAGGCCGCCATGAGCCGGCATTTCACCTGCTTCAACCCCACGGACGTGGATGAATTCGTCCTGCATACCAAGACCTTGAAGGCCCTGGAAGAAGGCCGCAGCACGATCGAGGTGGACGCCGTCGACGGGCCGATTGCCCTCAAGACCGCCGACGTGGCGCAGATCAGCGGCGACATCCTCGGCCAGACCTACGCCCGCGATTTCAAGATGATCGACCAGAGCGACATGATCGTCAGCTTCATCCCCGAACTTCCCGGCGGCAAACCCGCCGTCTCCAGCGGCGTCGAGCGCGAGCTGCACCACGCGTTCGAGGGCGGCAAGGAGGTCTACGTGATCTGGACCGCCAAGGCCATGCCCTCGCCGTTCGTGACCCAAACCGCCACGCGCGTCTTTGCCGATACGGATCAGGCCATCGCCCATTTCCGCGAAAAAGGCTACATCGCCGACCCGCCGGACACGGCCGGCCGGTCATGATATCATGTGTAATTGCATACCATGAAGCGCCATGATCCGACGTTCCTGTTGGCGCTATTCATTGCCCTGGCGGCGCATGCCCTTCTGCTGCGCGCCGGCGAAGGGCAATTTCGCCGCGATCTGGGCTGGTGGCTGGCCCAATCCGCCGCCGTGGCCAAGTCCCCCACGGCCATCTCCGTCCTCCCGCCTCCGCCTCCGCAGGACCCGATGGCGCAAATCGGCGAAAAAGACAGCCCCGGCAAATCCATCAACAGCATCGACGGTCCCCAGCCCATGGAGTCCGCCGTCGCCGATGCCCTCCAGGAACAGGCGATGGCCAGCCGCGAGCCGATGGGCTTCGGCCGATCCAACTCCGCCCGACCCTTGGCCGAGGCCCTGCGCGGCGACGGCGGCAGCGATTCGGTCGCGCCCCACCCGTCCGCCTTGGCTTCGCCGCCCGCGCCGCGAAGCGCCAAACCGTCCGCCGTCAAACCCGCGCAGCCGCCCGTAGCGCTGATCGATCCCAAAGCTCCGCCGCTGCCCGCCGCGGAAAACCCGCTGGCCGCCGGCCCCCTGGCGGCAAGACCCCCGGCATCTCAGCCCGCCGCCGCCCAGCAACAGAAGCAACAACAGCAGCCTTCGCAAGATCAAGTCGCGACAGGCAAACCCGGCTCGCCGGACAGCTCCGCCGGCAAGCCCATCCCCACCGCTAATTTCGAGTCCGTTCCCATCACCACCATCGCCTCGCGTTTCGTGGCCGGAAAAATCATTGCCCGCACCGGCCGCAAGATGCTCACGCGGCAAATCCCCGACTTGACGTTGGCCGGCTGGATCGACGTGGATGCCCTGGAAAAGCCCGCCGTGACCCTTCGTCTTTACCTTGACGAAACCGGCAACGTGGTCAGGGTGACGACGATCCACACCAGCGGCAGCGAAAGCATCGACTTGCCCTGCGAGCGTGCCGCGGCAACTTGGTGGTTCGAGCCAAGAAAAGACCCGCTCACCGGCAAGCCCGCCATCGACGTGATCGACTTCGTGATTCTCTTCAAGTGACCTCATTGTCAACGCCACAAGCGTCCTACAGTTGGGAATTAACTTGGCGTGCACGTCGACAGTTGTTAGCATCAGTCATTTGTTAGCATTGAGTAATTGATAACCCGTCAGGTTCTATGGGCTTCACGGGGAAGTGTGAGTCTAGCATTGGTCGGCATCTCGGAAGAACAAGGCCAGACAACTCGCACGGATGCGGTTCAACTGACTCGGACGACGCAAGCCGCATTGCTTGCGATGCTATTCGTGCTATGGCGTCTGCCCATGGTGGTGCTGCGTGCCCACTTTGTCGACAGGCTGTCGGCAAGTGTGGCCTTCGACTTCTTGCGGGGATTCCACAATACATGGCCTTTCAGCCCGTACCTGCGCGGCCAGGATTACATGGGCGTGACACAGGAACTTCTGACCGCGGGGGCGATGCGCGTTTTTGGCGCTTCAGCGTTCATGCTCAATTTTCCATGCCTTGTAATGTCCGCCGCCGCAACCGCGCTGGCATATCTGGCCCTGCTGCATATGGCCTCCCGAAGAACGGCTCTATTCGCGACAGCCCTGATGATCTGTGCCAACGCGTCACTGGCGCTTGGACAGGCCATGGCTTGGCCCGATTACGAAGCCTCGGAATTGCTTATCGTCGGCATCATCTTGGCCACGTTGCGCATCGATCGGCGACCTTCCCTGGGCGCATGGATGACGTTCGCCGCCATTTCCGGCCTCGCCATGTATACGTTTTCCGTCGCGGTCCTGCAGGTGGGGGTATCGACGATCTGGCTGTTTGCCCGACAAGGCTGGATAACCCGGCTCCTTGCGCCCGCCGGCACGCGGAAGCGGCTCCTGATCGCCTTGACCGCCGCGGTGCTGCTCGCCATGCCGCCGCTTTATCGTTATTTGACCCGGCCCTGGGCCTTTCGGGCGAGCCGATTGGATCAACTTTCCGTGGCGGCGGCCGGCGCGGCGTTGATCGTGTCCCTGGTGTTGACCTACTCGCGTTTGCCGCGGATCAAAGCCCGCGTTGTCGGCAAGGTCGCCATCTTAATTCTCCTGCTGGTCGGCCCCAGCCTTGCCGCGCGAATCTACTTCAACCGGCATGTGCTGCCCGGCCTGATACATGACGGGGTGCCGATTTGGAGCGCTGGATTCTACACGCTTCAACATCGCCACAGCTGGCCGTCGCAGCTGGGCCTGTTATTTCGGCGGATTGTGCCGGTTCTCTTTTTTGGCGCCAGCATGCATCCCAACAACGACGTGCCTGTGGCGCAATTTGGAATGGCGGCGGCAATGTGCGTGCTGGTTTTCCCTGCGCTGGTGGCCGGCGCGATCATCGACTTGCGCAGGCGGGGAACAATGCTGCACTCGCTGACGCCCTGCTGGCTCCTTGTCGGTCCCGTGTTGTTGACCCTTCTGGTTTTGACCCCATCCTACCGCATGAGCACGGACATGGGGTACCGCTATTTGATTCCGTTCTTCCCGGGATGGTGCACGCTTTTAGTTTGCGGTTTGGGGTGGTGGATTAAACGCCCAACCGTCCTCGCCGCGGTGATCGCGTTGTATGCGGCGTACTGCGCCTACGACATGGGCCGAGCAGTGTTCACCCGGGCCGGCGGCAAGGACATGCTATATGCGCAGACGACCGACGATGACACTTGGGATTTGGGCTCCGGACGCACCATTTCGACCTCCACCGAGCGTTTGCTTACGGCCAAGGAATTGAGTGCTCAACTGATCGACTCGCGCGTCGATGTGGTGATCGCCCCGCCATCGCTGGCACTGGGCCTGCTCTTGCCGCTCGAGGGGCGCGTGTTGGTTTGCACCACGGACACCAACAATTGCGGCTTTCTGGCGCTCCGCGGGTCGCTGCTTGCGAAGGCCGACCGCGCGGCATTTATCGGCATGGACTGGCAAAAAGGGGTTGCGGTGCTTCCGGGCCATTGGGTTGCCGACGAAACGCGCCAGGTGCGCGGCGTGTCGATATCGCTGGTAAAACGCGTTCCGCAGCAGCCGTCGCCCCCTTCCTGACAAGCCCGACCCATTCCGTCCCTTGCGGTGATCCAGCCCCTTCGATTGCATATGCGCCGCCAACGACGCGGATGCCCCGGGGAAAACGCCCCTCGCGTTCTACGCACGCGACGCGATCGTTGTTGAAGACGATTCGCCCTGGAGTTCCAAGCTGCCGGGTGCAGCGCCCGCCGGCCCTTGGGTGTATTCGAAATAGCGCTTGAGCTTCAGGAATTGCGATTCGTAAAGATGCCAGCTTGCGATGGCAGCCACGAGCGAAATTGAAATCGCCATCGCCAAATAAGCGAATCCCGCGGCCCAAGGATGGCGGAAGGATTCAGGGGCGACCCGAGCTTTGAAAATCCGGTCGAACAGAATGTAGACAAGCGGGATGTGGAGGACGTATAGGCCGTAGCTGTACTTGCCGAAGAAGCGCAGCACCAACGAATTGCAGAAGCGCCCGGCGATGCCCGTCGGTGGCGCGGCCAGAAATAGAATCAGGGCCGATCCACTGGCCAGCATGGCCATCGAATACCCCAGCTTCTGCATCATGGGCTGGTACTCGGTAAGCCCATGATGGCTGAGGAAAATCAGCAGCAGAATAAGTCCCGATGCAATGGCCGTTGCCAAGGCGGGTCTGACAAGGGGCGCCAGGCCTGCGTCTCTCCTGACCAGCAAAGCGAGCATCCCGCCGAAGGCGAGATCGTCCATGCGGCAGGGCGTCGCAATGTACGCGACCATGCCGGGCTGATGAGTTGCGATGCACGCGATACGCAGGGCAGGCGCGATGCAGATGAGGCAGCCGCAAATGAAGTACAGCCCGCGCCGCGTAGCGAAAAACACGACGGTGGGCCAAATAATGTAGAACTGTTCCTCGACGGCCAAGGTCCAGAAATGGCCGAGGTGCAGCCATCCGTAGTCTGGCCAGGCATGACGCCATGCATACCGGAGATTTGAAAGATAGGTCCAAACCCAGACCCGTCCCTCAAAAGCGCCCGGCGCAGATTGCGGCGCTTGGGGCCAAATCAGCGGGACGATCACAAAGACGACGGTCAGAAAGCCGTAGTACAACGGGAAGATGCGCAGCGTGCGGCGCGCGTAAAAGTTTCGGAAAAAGTGCGGCCTGCCCTTGGCGTCGATCAGAATGCCGCTGATCAGAAATCCAGACAAGACGAAAAAAAGATCCACGCCGAGCCACCCGCTATTTACGGCGTTCAGGTACCATCCTAGCAATCTATGTTTCGGATGAAGCTCGCCCGTGAAATGGAGAAACATCACCATCAGAATCGCAATGCCCCGCAACGCGTCCAGTGCGTCGATGTGCTTGGATGCCCGGGTACTCACGGCCGGGTTATATAGCACATTCATACCGATGCCGACAACCGATTTCCCTTGTTAGGTAACCCGGTTCATGGCAACAACATAAACGAAGGCTGGGATTGGCCGTCCGCGTCGTTTACGTCGGCCCACGGCGCATGGAATTCAGGCATGGCGCGCGTCCCGATGCGTCGGGACGCGGCCAAAAACGGCGTCACATGCTTCGCAGGGCATCCAGGAACGCCTGGCCGTACATCTTGATCTTGTAGGGGCCCATGCCCTTGATGCGCTCGAGCCCGGCCAGATCGCGCGGGGCATGCAGGGCAATCTGCTTGAGCGTCGAGTCGTGACAGACGATGTACGCCGGCAAGGAGGCCGCCGCGGCCATCCGCGCCCGCAGCGCCCGCAAAACCTCGAAGCGCTCGGCCGCCGCCGCGTCCAATTGCCCTTCCAGGTCCGGCGATTTGTCCGTCCGGCCGGGCCGCGGGAATGTCGTTTCAATGCCCGGGCGCGGCAGCAGGTCCGCCAAATTCGCCGGCGGAAATTGCTGCCCCGTCATGACCGCCACGCCGGCCGCCGTCAACTCGATCACCGGGCGGAACTTGACTCCTTCCGGATCGCGCTGCCGCGCCAGCCCCGCTTCCAGCAGCCGATGCAGCATGGCGATCACGCGCTTGACCGGATGCTGGCGCAGCAGGCCGAACGTGGACAGCTCGCTCAGCCGCCATTTTTCCGTCCGCTCCGTCTGCGATCCGGCCAGCATCTCCGCGACGACGCCGACGCCGAATTTGCCGCGGCAGCGCGCGATCCCCGACAAGAGTTGCTTGACAAGCACGACGACCTCATCGGCAACCACGACCCCCGCCAACGTCGGCGCCAAGGCGGCCGCGTTGCCGTTGGCGCACACGTCGCAGCGGCAATCGGTGACGCTGGTTTCATCCCCGAAATAATCCAGGATCATCTGCCGCCGGCAGCGATGCGTCATGGCGTATTTGATGACCAGCTCCAGTTTTTGCCGCGCATGTTCCTTGCGCCGGGCGATGAACTGCGGATCGGCGTCCGGCATTTCCTCGCCGAGCTTGTCGATGAAAAATTCCTGCGTGATTCGGTCCTGGTAATTGAAGAGGATGATGCAGCGGGCCGCCTGGCCGTCGCGGCCGGCACGCCCGGCCTCCTGGTAATACGCTTCCAGGGTTCCCGGCAGGTTGTAATGCACCACCAGGCGAATGTCGGGCTTGTTGATCCCCATGCCAAAGGCGTTGGTCGCCACCGCGACCGCCGCCGGGGCCTGCATGAATCGCTCTTGATGCTTGGTGCGCGACGCCGCGTTCATCCCCGCGTGGTAGCCGACGACCGGCCGGCCCGGCAACGCGCTGGCGAGCATCTCGCTCACCTTCTCCACGTTGCGACGCGTCGCGCAGTACACGATGCAGCTTCCCGGCTCCTGCCGCAGAAGCTCCTCGAGCTGCTCGCCTTTCTGCGCCACCTGCCGCACGTACCTCGACTGGTAGATCAATGACGGTCGGTCGAATCCCGTCACCACGACCGTCGGCTCGCGCAGGCGCAGTTGCGCGATGATGTCCAGCCGCACGTCCTCGGTCGCCGTGGCCGTCAGGGCAATCGTCGGCGGCGCTCCCAGCTTCTGCCGCGCCTCGCCCAGCCGCGCGTATTCCGGACGAAAGTCGTGACCCCACTGGCTGATGCAATGCGCCTCGTCCACCGCCAGCAGCTTGGGCTTCAACCGCAGCAACATCGGCTCAAAGCTCGGCGAAAGCATCCGCTCCGGCGCCAGATATAACAGCCCCTGAAAACCGTCGTCCAATTCAGCGATCACCTGCCGCTGGATGGCCGGCGGCAGCGAGCTGTTGAGCAGCGCCGCCGCCATCCCCTCGTCGCGCAACTGCTGAACCTGGTCTTCCATCAGCGAGATGAGCGGCGAGACGACGATGGTCAATCCCCCGCCGATCATCGCCGGAAGCTGATAGCACAGGCTTTTCCCCGCTCCCGTCGGCATGACGCACAGCACGTCGCGCCCGGCCAGGACGTCTTCGATGACCTGCCGTTGCGCGGGACGAAAATCGTCCAGCCCAAACAGCTCCTGCAATTGCCCGCGCAGTTCGTCCATCGGGCGAGAATTATACCGGCTCGGACCTCAGGACGGCTTATTTGCGGCCAAAGACTGAACTGCCTGTTTCAACTGATGTGTTCCAAGTAGACCCGGTCGCGATTCAAAGGGCCACCGCCTCTTTCAGCACCTGGTCGCGGATCGAGCGGTCCAATTCCTTTTCCGTCGCGATATCCACCTTGCGGCCCAACAAATCCTCCAGCTCCGACATTAATCCACCTGGAAACCACGGCGTGACGGGACCGATGACATCGACCAGGAAATCCACGTCGCTCGACGGCCCGATGGTTCCCCGCGCAGCCGAGCCGAATACGCGCACATTGCCCGCTCCATGCCGCGCCGCCGCTCGAAGAATCGCCGGACGATGTTGGGCAATCAGCGCATCCACGACAATTATTTTACCATTTCTCCGGTCCATTGCTCAAACCGCTTGAGCAGTTCGGCCGTGACGGACCTCGGCGTATCCGCGATCACATCCTCAATAATGGCGTGGGTGATCTGCTCCTCTGCGCCGCCGGCGACGCTCTGCAGAAACGGCACGATCGCGGCGCGGTCGCAGATGTATTTGATGTCCGCGCCGCTGTACCCGTCGAGGGCCGCCGCCAAACGATCCAATTCCACGTCCCCGGCCACTGGACGATAACGCAAATACATCTCCAGCATTTTTCGCCGCGCCGGCTCATCGGGCAGAGGGATGTACACCTTCTCGTCAAACCGCCCGGGACGCAGAACGGCCGGGTCGAGCTGCCAGGGCACGTTGGTTGCCCCCATGAACAGGATCGAGCGGCTGTCTTTGGTGTCGAATCCTTCCATGCCCTGGAGGATTTGCGGCACGACGCGCTGCATCACGCTCGAGCCTTCGTCGCGCCGGGCGGGAATCAGCGATTCGATCTCGTCGATGAAGATGATGCTGCGCGGTTCGGCGGCCGCGGCGTCGAAAAGCTTCTTGATGTTCTGCTCGGCTTCGCCGACCCATTTGCTCAGCACATCCGCCGGCGAGATGCGGAAAAAGGCCGCGTCGATTTCTCCGGCGGTGGCCTTGGCCAGCAGGGTCTTTCCCGTGCCCGGCGGCCCGTACAAAAGCACGCCCCCGCCGCCGTGGATGCCGAATTTCGACGCCAGGTCCGGGTGCGCGAACGGATAGACCATCTTGAGCCGGATGTCCTGCTTGACGTCCTCCAACCCAGCCACGTCGTCGAATCGCTGCGCCGGTTTTTCCCTGACCAGCCATTGGCGGGCGGCGCCGCCATCGGACTGAGATGCCGCCTCGGGCGGCTGGCGCGGCCCAGGCCGGTGGGACTGCCTTGCCGCTTGGCAATCGCGCGCCAGCTCCAGCAGACGCTGGGCCATTTCCTGCCGAGATTGGCGCAGTTCCGGCCCCTGGGCGGCCTTGCTCAACTGCGCCATCGAACGGGCCGCTTCCAGCAGATAAATCCGTGCCGAATCCCACTGCCCTGCCCGTCGCGCATCCAGCCCCTTTTGGCGATAGCGTTCAAAGGTATCCCATGACGCGCTCATCACCCTGATTCTAAAGGGAAGGGCATGAAACGTGAAACGTCTTCACGTTTCATGCCTTCCATTTGCCAATCGTCGGCCTTTGCGTTACCACAGGCGGCCGGAGGGGCCAAGGCCCAAGGGCCGGAGGAACACACGTCATGACTCAATCCACATCTCAATCCACGATCGCCACCGCCGCCGACTATGCCGAAGCCATGCTCACCGCTCGCAAGGCCAAGAACCTTTTGGCGGGCATCATTGCCGCGCTGATTCTGGTGCAGCTTGTGGTGTTCTTTCTGTTGCGCTACCGGTTTGATCCCGCCACGCACACGCGAGCCGTCGATTACCTGAAATACCTGATCGGCGCGACCGATTTTCTGGGTCTGATCACGCCCGTCGTGCTGGCCGTGGTTCTGCTGCTGATGGTGGCGATCATGCTGGTCGGGCGGCTCATCGGCGTCTCGCGCTTGCTGGGCGCGTTTCTCTGGTGCATCGTCCTGGGGGTGCTGCTATTTCCCTGGCAGGCGTTTCTGATCAACCAGTCTTTCACCTCGCCGGAATTCAAAATCCCCGGCGTTTTGTACACCTGGGCGGAATTGCTGGCCCGCGTCCGCGCCCACCCGGAGGACATTCATCATACGCTGCTGTTCTGGGCTCGTTTCGTCGGCTGGCCGGTGCTGTCGCTGCTGGTTCTGGTGACGATTCACCTCAACAGCCGACGCGGACTGCGCCAGGCCCTGGGCGAGGTTCCACCCCAGCCGTTCCCACGCGCTTCGTGAGATCGAAATGGGATCGCCGTCATGCGCGAAGTACGCGGGCAGATCACCGGTGATCTGGTCATCAGCGAGTTGTACACCCTTTGGGGCCGGCTGGCCGGCAACGTCACCGTCGCCGCCGGGGGCAAGTTTTATTTGCGCGGCAGCGTCTTCGGCAACTTGACGGTCGAGGCCGACGGCCGCGCCCACATCTTCGGCAACCTACAGGGCCGGCTGATCGTCATGCCCGGCGCCAAGGTCATCCACGGCGGCATCGTCGGCGGCGACGTCATCAACCGCGGCGGCAGGCTCTACGTCGAACCATCAGCCAACACGTTGGGCAAAGTGAAGGCCAAGGAAGGCGAAACCGTTTTCCAGCGCGAAGCACCGGCGAAGACCCCAAAACGCAAGCCCCGATGATCTGAAAGCGCCGCGGGACAGCCGCCTCTTTTACAGCAGTTGCGCCCCGGCCAGTTCCAGGCGAAGCACCAGCACGCCCGCGGCCAATTGCGAATCCGCTTTCAACAGATCGACCTTGTCCGCGGCCGCGGTCGTCGCGGTGGTGGGCCGCGTCTGCGGATCGGCGTCACGCAGAACGTCCAGGTCCTGACGCGCATCCATGGCGGTCAGCATTTGCTGCGGTGTCATCTCCACGGCGATGTCCGGCTCCACGCCCCAGGTGGTGCTGTTTTCCTCGCGGTGAATGCACCGGCCGCCCGGCAGGTAATAATGCGCCGTCGTCAGCTTCAGGTAGGCCTTGTTGCCGTCCAGTTGGAAGAGCATCTGGACGCTCCCCTTGCCGAAGGTGCGTTGGCCGACGATCAGGGCCCTGTTGTCGTCCTTCAGCGCTCCGGAGACGATCTCGCTGGCGCTGGCCGACCACTGATTCACCAGCACCACCATGGGCAGATCCGTCTCCACGTCGCTGGGTCGGGCGGCCACGACCGTCGGTGGATTGCCGGTCAGGCGGTCGGCCTGCGTGCGCACGATCACCCCATTGCCGACGAATTTATTGACCACGCCCGTCGCCGCCGGAAACACCCCGCCCAAGTTGTGCCGCAAATCCAGGATGATCGCCCGCGCGCCTTCCGCCTTGATCTGCGCCAGGACCGCGTCCAAATCGTCGCTGGTGCTCTTGGAGAATTTGGTCAGACGGACGTAGGCGATTTTCTGCTGCGGATCGACGAAATAGTTCCAACCGCCGCCCGGCTTGCGCGCGTAGCCCTGTACGGTGGCCTCCTTGATCAACTCGCGGCAGACCACGTGGTCCCGCATCGTCCCGTCCAGCGAGCGGATCGTCAGCGTCACGGAGGTGCCCGGCACGCCCACGATCAGCTTCACCGCCCGGTCCACGGCCATGCCCTTGGCGCTCTTGCCGTCGATCTGCCAGATGACGTCCCCCGCCTTGATCCCCGAGCGATACGCCGGCGTGCCTTCCAGCGGGCTAACGACTTTCAGGTTCCCCGCCTCGTCGTTTTGGATTTCCAGCCCAACTCCGCCGAAGGTGCCGCTGGTCAAACGGTCGGTGTCCTCCAATTCCGAGGGCCAGATCACCTTGCTGTACGGGTCCAAATCCGCAAACGCGCCGTCGGCAAACTCGCTGACGAAAACCTCCTCGGGCAATTGCACCGTCTTTTGATTCAGATCGCGCAGCTTGCTGAGCGACTGCGTGAGCACTTCCTCGGCGGTGTCGTCGCCGGCGGCCTTGGCATCGGCCATGCAGGCGTCGATCCCGGCCAGGAACCGCTGCCGCCTGTCCGCATCCGCCAAGCCGCCAAACGTCGCTTCCAGACCGTGCGTCGTCGCCAGCATGCGCAAGCCGTTCAACCCGCCTTCCAACAGCGCCTGGAAGGTGACGTCGCGGTAGTACTGCTGCTGGGTCAACAGCAGCGAATTCCAGAGCATGTCGTATTGAATGCCCTTGGTGATCTCGCGCCAGTCCAGCGGGGCGTAGTCGCCAGCCGGTTCGTCGGGCCGATCCGGCGCCGACGCGGGTGTTGCCGCGGACGGCCGCGTCGCCGACTTCAGCAGCGCATCGGCCGCTTGGCGCTGCGGCAACTCGGCATCCTGCAATTTCTTGAGCTGAGCCGGGGCGTACACCATCAGCAGCGTCACTCGCCGCGTGCACACGTCGAATTCGTTTTTCCAATGGGCGTTGGTCGGCTCCAGGGCGCAGAGATCGGAAAAAAGCCGCAGGGCGTCGAGCCACTGCTCGGCCGCCTCGCTCTGTTGCGCCGCCCGCGCCGATAGGTCCATGAGGTCGCGCACCCACGGCTGAGCCCGAAACGCATCCTTGTCATCGGCGAGCACATACGCCCGCGCCGCTTCGTCGATGGCGTAGGCATCCATCTTGTGGTCCATGAACAGACGAACCAAGGCGACGGCCTGGTCAAATTGCCCGCGCCGCTGGTCGGCAAACACCCGACACTGCTGGTCAAACTGCCGCGTCCATTGCGCCATGCGCTGGACTTGCGGATCGCCGGACTGCTCGGCCGCCCGGCTCAGCAGCGTGCTGCCTCTGTCGAAATCCCCGCTACGGATCGCCTTGAACGCCTCGGCCTTGAGCTGCTCCAGCGACCCCGCCGGCGACGAAACCGAGTCCGCACGCGCCGCCGATAATCCCACCGCCGCAATCAGGACCAACAACCCCCATTGCTTGACCAGCCGCCTCATGCGATTCACCTCGGGTGCCAACGTCCAATTCCGCCCTGTTCACGCAGGGCTTCAAACCTTAGTCTCGCGGTCACGCGGGGTCAAACGCACCTCGCGGCGCGTTGGAGATACTTCCCGCGACAATGTAGCATGCTCGCAAAGTTCGCCTTATGCCGACACTGTTGACACTACTGGACCAAGCCTTCCGCGCCGCGATCAAACAGGCATTCGATCTGGACGCCGAGGCGCAACTGGCCATTAGCCAGAACGAGGATTTCGGCGATTATCAATCCAACGCCGCCATGGGCCTGGTCAAAATCCTGGCCCAAAAGACGGGCAAAAAGACCAATCCGCGCACCATCGCCGAGCAAATCAAATCCAAACTCGATCTGGGCGCCATCGCCTCGGACATCTCCATCGCCGGCCCGGGCTTTATTAATATTCGGCTATCCCCGACGTGGCTGGGTAAGGAAATGGCCGCGATCGCCCAAAGCGACCGCACCGCCGGCCGCCTGGGCATCGAGCCCGCCCAGCCGCCGCAAACGACCGTGGTCGATTATTCCGGCCCCAACATCGCCAAGGAGATGCACGTCGGCCATCTCCGCAGCACCATCATCGGCGACGCCATCAGCCGAACCCTGGAGTTCCAGGGCCACAAAATCATCCGCCAAAACCACATCGGCGACTGGGGAACCCAGTTTGGAAAAATTGTGCTGGCCATTTGGTATCTCGTCATGGCCGAGCAGCTTCACAAGAAGGAGACGTTGGCCACGCTGATGGATCAGATGAAATCCGCATCCGATGCCAAGGACGAAACCCTTAAGAATCAAATGATCCACTCATTGGCGGTCCTACATCAGCAGATGCTTGACGAGGACACCAATGGCCGCGTTATCTTCGAACCCAGTTTGGAACGCCTGCATCTGGAGCTTGCCCCTCTGGAAAAGGTCTATCAGTTTGTTACGGCAGTGACGGACGCCGCGGCAGCCGAAACAGAATTGATTCGACACCCCGACCACCGCGGGCATTCCCTGGCTGAGATGCCGCGACTTTTCACAACGTTTATTCAGAACCCGGACGACGAAAAGAATAAACAGGAGAGATTGGCCTGGTCAAAAGCCCGCGATGCCACTCTGGAAACCTGCAATGAAATCTACTCCAAGTTGGGCGTCAGGCTGACGCCGGCCGACGTTCGGGGTGAGTCCTCCTACAAAGATATGCTCGCCCAAGTCGTTGCTGATTTGGAGGCGGACGGAATCGCGGAAAAATCCGAAGGAGCGATTGTTGTCAACGTAACCGGCTTCGAGTTTCCGCTGATCATTAAAAAATCCGACGGCAGCTATCTCTACGGCACAACCGATCTGGCGGCGATCCGTTACCGCGTCCGCGAGCTGCACGCCGATCGGATCATCTACGTCACGGACGCCCGGCAGCAGCAGCATTTTGCCCAAGTTTTCTGGACGGCCGAGAAAGCGGGCTGGGCAAAGAAGGGAACGCTCAAACACGCCCCCTTCGGCACGATGCTCGGCGAGGATAACAAGCCCTTCAAGACTCGTTCAGGCGACACGGTCAAATTGAAGGACCTGCTGGATGAAGCGGAACAGCGGGCGATGAAGGTTGTTACCGAAAAGAATCCCGAGCTTCCCGAAGATCAGCGCTGCCGTATCGCCCACGCGGTCGGCATCGGGGCGGTGAAATACGCCGATTTGTCCAAGGACAGCGTCAGCGATTACGTCTTCTCGTTCGACAAGATGTTGGCCCTCGACGGCAACACCGCGCCGTATTTGCAGTACGCCCACGCTCGCATCAAGTCGATCTTCCGCAAAGGGGGCGAACCGCCTCCCCCGGGCGCGGCGGTTTATTTGGAATCGCCCTTCGAGCTGGCCCTTGCCAAGCACATTTTGCGGCTGGGCGAGGTGGTCGAGCTGGTTGCCCGCGAGCTCAAGCCGCATCATTTGTGCGCGTATCTATACGAGCTATCCACGCGGTTCAGCGCGTTCTACGAAAACTGTCCGGTGCTGCAAAGCGAGCAGCCGCTGCGCGACAGCCGGCTGGCCCTATGCAAGCTGGCGGCGCGGACCTTGGAACTGGGATTGGACCTGCTGGGAATCGAGCATCCCGATCAGATGTAGAGACGATGAACGCTTCACAATCTGCTGATCAGCAGCTCGCGTTGAAAAATCATCTCTTTAGGCAGATCGCCGGCCAGCTTGAGCAGCAATTCCTCCTGGCTGAGCAATTCTGACTTGATCTCTGCGAGGCTGACGGACTGGAGGGTTTCGAACTGCTGGCGCGAGATGGGCAGATCTTCCAGGTCGATATCGCAGGCCCGCGGCATCCAGCCGATGGGAGTTTCGCGGCCGTAGGCGCGGCCGCGACAGCGGTCGATGATCCACTTGAGGACGCGCATGTTTTCGCCGAAGCCCGGCCACAAAAATCGCCCCTGATCGTCCTTGCGGAACCAGTTGACGTGGAAGATGCGCGGACAGTCGTACAGCTTTTTGCGCATGCGGAACCAATGCACCAGATAATCGCGGATGTTGTAGCCGATGAAGGGGAGCATGGCCATCGGATCGCGGCGCACGACGCCGACCTGGCCGGAGGCGGCGGCCGTCGTTTCGCTGCCCAAAGTCGCGCCGACGTACACGCCGTGCATCCAGTTGAACGCCTGGTAGACCAGCGGCACGGTGCGTGAGCGTCGCCCGCCGAAGATGATCGCCGACACCGGCACTCCCGCCGGATCGTCCGCCGCCGCGTCCAGCACGGGGTTGTTGGTCATTGGCGCGGTGAATCGGCTGTTGGGATGAGCCGCCTTGCGCCCGCAATGGGGCGTCCATTCCTGGCCCATCCAATCGAGGCATTTTTCCGGCGGCTCGGGGGTCTTGCTTTCCCACCAGACATCCCCATCCGGCAACAACGCCACGTTCGTGTAGAGCGTGTCGCGCGCGATGGTGGCCATGGCGTTGGGATTGGTCACCTGGTTGGTTCCCGGCACCACGCCGAAGTACCCGGATTCCGGGTTGATGGCGCGCAGCCGTCCCGATTCATCCACCCACATCCAGGCGATATCGTCGCCGACGGTGGTGATTTTCCAACCGGCGTCGCGGTATTTTTTCGGCGGGATGAGCATGGCGAAGTTGGTCTTGCCGCAGGCGCTGGGGAAGGCCGCCGCCACGTAGGTCTTATCCCCCTCAGGACTGGTGGCGCCCATCAGGAGCATGTGCTCGGCCATCCACTCCTGCTGGCGGCCCAGGAAGCTGGCGATGCGCAGCGCCAAGCATTTCTTGCCCAACAGCGCGTTGCCGCCGTAGCCGGAGCCGAAGCTCCAGATGGTGTTGTCCAGGGGGAAATGGCAGATGTATCGCCGCTCCGGGTTGCAGTCGCCGACGCTGTGCAAGCAGCGGGTGAATTCCGGCGCATCCGCCGAGCCGCCTCCCCCGGACGCCGTCAGTTGCCGCCACGCCGCCGTCCCCATGCGCGTCATGATCCCCATGCTGACCGCGACGTAGTTCGAGTCGGTCAGTTGCACGCCGACCTTGGCCAGCGGCGAGCCGATCGGGCCCATGACGAACGGGATCACGTACATGGTTCGCCCGGCCATCGACCCGTGGAAAAGTCCGCGCAGCTTGGCGTAGGCCTGGCGCGCCTCCATCCAGTTGTTGGTCGGCCCGGCCATGTCTTGAATGGGCGTGCAGATGAACGTCAACTGCTCGCTGCGGGCCACGTCGTTGGGGTTGGAGCGATGCAGGTAGCATCCGGGCAGCTTCTGCTCGTGGAGCTTGATGAACACCCCCTGCCGCTGGCCCTCGCCCAGCAGCGACTGCTTTTCCTGCTCCGAGCCGTCGCACCAGTACACGTCCTTGGGCTGGCACAGCTCGATGCACTGATCGATCCACGCGCGCACGTGCCGGTTGAGGGTCGGAACCGTTCCGCGCATTTCCGGCCGTGCGGCTTCTGCGGCTACAACCGGACCCATCTCCGTGACGCTCATGGAAGACTCCGTCGGGGAAACTGATTTGCCGAAGGCCAAACGGCTAATCCGGCCGCGTCGTTGCCGATTCGATCGGCTGGGGGCCGGCCCCAGCAGCCGTGCGCCGCGGCTGGCTGGCCAACTTGGCGCGCAGCGACGCCGCCATGTCCGCCAGCGTTGTCGTCGACAAGTAATCGTTCAGCCGCTGGCGGATCGGCTTGAATAAATCGTGCTGCGGACAAGCGGCCTGATCGTTGCAGTCGGCTAATCCCAGGACGCAACGGTTAAAGACCGATTCACCCTCCAGCGCTTTGACGATGTCCGCTATGGTGACCTCAAACGCCGGCCGCGCCAAGGCAAAACCCCCGTTGCGCCCACGCACGCTTCGCAGCAAGCCTTTGTGCACCAGCTTCTGCAGAATCTTGGCCATGAAGTCGCGCGGCAAATCCGTGCCGGCGATCAGGTCCTCCAGCATCACCACGGCCTCGTCCGGCCACGTCGCCAGCGTGCTCAGGGCCCGAATCGCATACTCGCTGCTGCTGCCGTAGATCACAGGCCATCCTCTTTTGGAAGGAATGTTAATGTTGACTTGATGGTCTGTTTATTACTTCGCAAGCATTTCGTCAAGTCGATGCCCTCGCGGGATTGGGCGGATTTGCCTTACCGTTGACAGCCACGGCCTCCCGATATTAGGTTTAAAAAGTCGGCTTCTTTACCCGCAGGACCCTGGTCATGCCGCCTCTGGAATTCAGCAAGGTGATCGCCGCCTCGGTGGTGCCGGTGGCCCTGATTTCGGCCAGCGCCCTGCTTTGCCTGGCTTTTTACAACCGCCTGGCGGCCATCGTCGGCCGCCTGCGCGTTTTCCAACGCGAGCGCCTGGCCGAGCACGAATGGATCGCCCACCATGGGTCCAATTCCGACCGCGCCCATGTCCTGCGCCACATGCAAACCATGGACATGCTGGACCGCCAGACCACCGCCGTCCTGCGCCGAGCCCGGCACATCCGCACCACCCTGGCCACCCTGCTGCTGGCCATCGCCTGCCTGATCATCTGCTCCGCCAGCCTGGGGCTGGTTGCCTTGTTTTCCGCCGTACCGCGCGCGGCGGCCGTTGCCCACTGGGTTGCGGTCATCGCCTATGCCGTCGGCATGCTGACCTTCCTTATCAGCATCCTCTTTGCCGTCGCGGAGATACGCATCGCGCTCAATCCCGTGGAATTGGAATCCGAATTCGTTTCATCCCTGCAAAGCGATGCTCCGCGCGAGGCGCCGCCCAGCCCCGACCCGGTCGCTTCGACTCATTGACCCGTCCAATATTTCCGATAAGATGGCTTGACTATGTTGAGAATTGCCGCGATTGCCCGCATCATTATTATTCCCTTAGAAATCGGGTAGGGCGATCGTGCCATGTTGAAACCATCGATGCCCTGCCCGACGGCAGGGTTTTTTGTTAGAAGCTCCCATAGGCGGTTGCCATGCCCACCCAACGCATCGAAATCTACGACACCACCCTTCGCGACGGCACCCAGGGCGAAGGATTCAATCTCTCCCTGCACGACAAGCTCCTGATCGCCCAAAAATTGGACGAGTTGGGCGTCGATTACATCGAGGGTGGATTCCCCCTGTCCAATCCCAAGGACGAAGCCTTTTTCCGCGAGATCAAGGCATTCAACCTGGCATCGGCCAAGGTGGCGGCGTTCGGCATGACCCGCCGCCGCGGCATCCGGGCCGAGGATGACCCCGGAATGGCCGCCCTTCTCGCGGCCGACACCCCCGTCGTCACCCTCGTCGGCAAGAGCAGCGAGTTCCATGTCACCAAGGTTCTGGGCGTCAGCCTGGAAGAGAACCTGGCGATGATCGGCGACTCGGTACGCCTGATGCGCGCTGCCGGACGCCAGGTGATCTACGACGCCGAGCACTTCTTCGACGCCTATCGCGACAATCCCGAGTATGCCTTCAAGACGCTACTGGCGGCGCAGGAGGCCGGCGCATCGGTTCTGGTCTTGTGCGACACCAATGGAGGTTCGATGCCGGAATTCGTCTCTCAGAGCGTCCAAGCCGTCAAGAGGCAGACCTCGGCGCGTTTGGGCATCCACACTCACAACGACGCCGCCTTGGCCGTGGCCAACGCCCTGGCCGCCGTACACGCCGGGGCCGATCACGTCCAGGGCACGATCAACGGCGTCGGCGAACGCTGCGGCAACATGGACCTGGTTCCCCTGGTGGCCAATCTTCAGCTCAAATACAAGCTGGATTGTCTGCGTCCCGGCACCCTGCGGCACCTGACCGAGGTCAGCCGATTCGTTTGCGAAACGGCCAATCTGAGTCCGGCCAACGGTCAACCGTACGTGGGCTCCAGCGCTTTCGCCCACAAGGGCGGCATGCACGTCCACGCCGTGCAAAAAGATTCCACCACTTACGAGCACGTATCCCCCGAAGCCGTCGGCAACAGCCGCAAAATCCTGGTCAGCGAGCTGTCCGGCTCAAGCAACATCGCCGCCAAGGCCGGCAAAAAATTCGACATCGAACACGACAAGCCCCTGCTTCGCACCGTCCTGGAAAAAGTCCAGGACCTGGAAAACGCCGGCTATCACTTCGAGGTGGCCGAGGCCAGCTTCGAGCTGCTGGTCCGCAAGGAGATCGGGCGATACAAGAACTTTTTCACCCTCGACGAGTACCGCGTGACGGTGGAGAAGGAAGATGGCGGCCAGCCGCTTTCCGAGGCCACTGTCCTATTGCACGTTAACGGCAAGAGCGAGCATCGTGTCGCCAAGGGGGATGGGCCGGTCAACGCGTTGGACAACGCCCTGCGCACCGGCCTAAGCAACCACTACCCCGAGATCGCCCAGGTTCACCTGACCGATTACAAGGTCCGCGTGATCAACTCCAAGGATGAGACGGCTGCCAAGGTGCGCGTGGTGATTGAATGTCGCCGCGACCGCGCCGATGGCGCCAAGGACACCTTCGGCACCATCGGCGTCAGCGAGAACATCATCGACGCCAGTTGGCAGGCCCTGGTGGATGCCTACGATTACCACCTGATCCACTGCGGCGAGGAGAAGGCGGCGGCCCCCAAGTAGCCAGCGCGATTCACCCTTCATAGCCGCGGGCGGAAGCCCGCGGACCAGCGGCGGAAAATCGCTGATTCGACGGTTGTCCGCAGGTTGCTTTTCTCCCGCCACGAACATACTTCCCCCGCCCCATAGAATCCCGCCCCGCGACTTCATACACTTGAGTGTATGTCGCAACATGACGACATGACCGGCCAGTTACCCAAGCACATCGCCATCATCATGGACGGCAACGGCCGCTGGGCGGTGAAGCGCGGTCTGCCCCGCATCCGCGGGCACGAGGAAGGCGCCAAAACCGTCCGCACCATCGTCACCGAATGTGCCCGCCTGCATCGCGAGCAAGGCGGACCCGATTTCCTGACGCTCTATTCCTTCAGCCTGGAAAACTGGAAACGCCCCCGCGATGAGGTCACGTTTTTGATGCAGATGTACGTCGATTATCTGCGTCACGAGCGGCTGACGATGATGCAGAACAACATCCGCTTCAAGCAGATTGGCCGCCTGGACAACCTTCCCGACCTGGTAATGGAAGAAGTGAACCAGACTCTGGCCGAGACCGCGGGAAATACCGGGCTGCGACTGAACCTGGCCCTGAACTACGGCAGCCGGGCCGAGATCACCGACGCCGTGCGGGCCATCGCCGAAAAAGTCGCCGCCGGCACCCTCGATCCGCGAGACATCCAGGAGCAGACGATCAGCGATCATCTCTATACCGCCGGCATGCCCGATCCCGACATCCTCATCCGCACCGCCGGCGAGATGCGCATCAGCAATTATCTCCTTTGGCAGATCAGTTACGCCGAACTGGTGGTCAGCCCGGTTCTATGGCCGGATTTCTCGATCGCCGATTTGCACAAAGCGATCCAGGAATTCGCCTCCCGCCATCGCCGCTTCGGCGCCTTGGACAAGACCGACACCCTCGGCTCCGCCCACGTTTCCGGAAGCGTTTGATTCACAGCTGTGCGGTTTATTCGTCCAAGTGCGTTTCAAATGGGTCGCTTCTTCCAATAGTCCTCAAGCGCCGCTGTCGTGGTTGGCGGCTTCCGTCCAACGGCAATGAAGTGGTCGATCATACTGGCGACGGTTTGGGAGATCGTGTCCGCCGCGCCGCCGGCGGTCGCTTCGTCAATGGCCGTCTTGGCCTCATCGAGCCTGCCCGCAAGAAGCAGCGCAAGGGCCATGTTCGCCTGCAAGCCACCATTGGATGGTTGAGATTCAACCGCACTGCGCGCGTAGGCGATGGCTTCTTCGGAGCGGCCCAGTGACATGGCGCAAAGCGAGGCTTCTCTTGCCACATCGGCTTGTGATGGGTTGACCCCGTAAGCTCGAACGAACCATGTAAATGCGGCCGACTGGTCACCGAGGCGCTGGTGAACCTTCCCCACCAGCCACATCGCCCCCCAGTTCTTTGGGTTGAGTTCGAGCACGCGCACAAACAACTGGAGCGCCCGCTCCAGCTTCGACCGCACTGATGCGGTAGGACTAGATGGGGGTCGATGCCCGTGGAGTATTATCTCCCCTCTAACGAGCTGCGCGGCCTGCTCGAAGGCGCGGTTATGCTCTTCGACTTGATCGCGTGTCATCTGTCACTCATCACCGGGATGGCGGGACCAAGGCATTGTTCGCACAAACAAATCGGACAGCTTTGGATGACCGCATCGACCAAATCGATCCCGTTTTTTGTACTCCCTGGAAGATTTAACGTAACTGTTTTTGGATCACTCGCAAGTCGGCCCCATTTCGGCACCTGCGCCGAATCTCCGCAACACTACTTACGACGCTACCGCGCGCAGAAGCCTTCACTCCCCCAGTATCGGTGCACGGTCAGGTGTCTCCGCGCGCCGGGATCTGACCGCCCTCGTCATTCGTCATTCGGGTTTCGAGCTTGATTCGTCATTCGGGTTTCGTCATTCGGATTTCCCCCCCTCCCGGCATTTGCGCCTCCCTGCCCTCGTGGTCCCCGCTATTGTCCGGCCGGCCGGGGGCATGTATCTTCGCACCTGCGGGGCCTTTGGGTCGGAGTAGGCATGCGGCGTTTGGGCCTGATTCCACTGATTCTTTGCCTGGCGATTGCCGCCGTGGATGGGCGCGCCTGGGGCGATGTCAAGATCGAAGAGCAGGTCCTCGCCCCCGTCGGCGAGAGTTCGACCTATTTTCTGAGCCAGCGCGGCGTCCACCTGGCCTGCGTCACCAACAAGGGAAGCCGTTCCATCGTCATCGTCGACGGCGTCGAGGGTCCCAAGTTCGATCAACTGCTCCTGTGCAATGGCCAGCCGTACACCAAAGGCAACCCCCCAACGGACATTGACGCCAGCGGCGCCGGACCGGTCCTCTTCAGCCCCGATGGAGAACACTGCGCCTATTGTGGCCGCCAGGGCGAAGACCTGGTCATCATGTTGGACGCCAAGGAACTGGCCCGCGTCCCGTTCACGGCCATGGCGCTGGGCTATGTGCCGCTGTCGTTCACTCCCCAGGGCAACCATCTGTATTACATGCTGCTGGGCCAGGACAATTCCGGCTATCGCCTCATCGTTGACGGCAAGCCCGCCCCCGCCAGCGCCGATCCCCCCCAGCCCGTCTTCAGCCGCGATGGATCGCGCTATGCCTACGTCGCCACGCGCCGGGAGGATCGCGGCACCAAGTTCCTGGTCCTCGACGGCAAGAACGCCGGATATTTCGGCGACAGCCCCCGCTTCACCGCCGACGGAAAACACCTCCTGACGCTTGTTTCCTACAACCAGGAGGCACGGCTGCTGGTCGACGGCAAAACCATCATCCGCGCCCAGGAGATCGTCGCCGTCTACGTGCCGCCCGCCGGCAGCTTGGTGCTCACCGTCCTTCGCCGCATCAACCCCGGCGCCGCCGGCTCCTGCTTCATCGCCGCCGACGACAAGGAAGTGGCGGGCAGTGATTGCGTCGACGTGGATCAGGTCATCTTCAGCCCCGACGGCAAGCGCTACGCCGCCCTATGCACCGGTCCCACCAGCACCAAATGGATGATCATCGACGGCAAAAAAGGCGAGGAGTACGCCACCTTCGACGCCCAGTTGACCGCCTTCACCGCCGATTCCTCCAGATTCGTCTCCGTAGCCAACAACGCCGGCCGCGTCTTTTTCGTCGTCGACGGCGTCGAGTCCGAGGGCTTCGCCCGCGCCGGGGGAGTCCGCATGTCCCCTCAGGGCTCGCACCTGGCCTGCATCGGCATCGACGACCGCGGCAACCGCATCATCCTCGCCGAGGGCCAACGCATCCAGCGCGATCCACACATGCTCGTCAACAGCTTCGTCTTCAGCGGGGACGGCTCCCACTACGCCTTCGTGATGGATGGCTCTCCCTACAGCACGCTCGTCGTCGACGGCAAAGACCAGCAAGGCTTCGGCTTCAGCCCCGGCACCGGCCAGTTTCTCTTCAGTCCCGACAGCCAGCACTTCGCCTTTACCGCCAAACGAATCAAAGACAAGTTGTTCGGCATCTTCATCGACGGCCGCCAGGCATCGGCGCTCAAGGCGGAGCCCGACCGCATGATGTTCAGCGCCGACAGCCGGCATCTCTACTGGGTCGCGGCCGAAAAAGCGGCCGATCCCAGCGCCTCCCGGCCTGTCCTCTTCGTCGACGGCAAGCCCGCCATGCAGTTCGATCAACTGGCCCGAGCCCTGTTCGAGCGGGCGCCGCAGGCGTGGCAGCTCGAGCCGGATGGCGGATTGACCTTCATCGCCGCCTCGGTCGATTCGATCAAGCGCTACCGCATCACGCCGTCGGTTGATTCGAACATCGACACGATGCTTTCCACCGCTCCGCAGCCGTAGAGGCCGCCATGGTCGAAATCGACGGCCGTATCATCCGGGGCTTCAGCTGGGCGACCAAGTATCTCAAGATGCAGATGCCTTTGATCGCCAGGCAGTTTCCCGAGATCGCCCGTTGTCACCGCGGCTCGATCAACGTGTTGCTGGATAAGCCGCTACGGATTCACAAGCCGGATTTCATCACCCGTGAAATCGACTGGGGCGTCATGAAGGAGGTTTTTCATTTCACGCGGATTCGCTTTGCGCTTTTGCCGCGCACCGGTCGGCCGCGCACGCACAAGGCCTGGATTTACGGCCCACAGAATTCGCCGCATCGCGGCAACGTGTTTTACGTTGAAGTGATCACCCGGAAGATCGACCTGGGCAGGATCAAGCGTTGCCGCATTTGCATCGATCGCCCTCACCGACTGGTTCCGTTGACGATTATCGAATAATCTGTCGCGCCGGCGCAGCCCCCTCGCTGCAAGAACGTCGATGCAAGCATCCCTCCGCCATCGCCTGACGTTCGGCCCCCTGATGTTGGCCGGTCTTTTGGCGATGCTCTACCTCGATCACTGGATCGAAATCAAAACGCGCGGGCGACTGGACGACTCCATTTTGCATCCGGTTCCCGGCCATGGCTTGGCCGGCGCGGGCCTCGCCGTGCTTTTGCTCGTGCTGCTTCCGCTGGCGACCACGGAGATGGCCCGACTGCTGACCGCCGAGCGCGTCCGCCCGTACCGCCTGCTGGCCGCCTTCGGCTCCGGCTTGCTGGTTCTGCACGCGTTCTTGACCCAGTTCCCTTGGTTTCAGCACATCGCCACTTCCGTCCTGGCTTTCATCATCGTGCTGACGATGGTGTTTGCCGCCGTCCGCCGCGCCGGCGGCGGCCAGACCCAGCAGGCCATTGCGCGCATGGCCGGCACCGTTCTGTCCATGCTTTATCTGGGCGGGCTGGGTTGGTTTCTGCTGGCCCTGCGGGTCAAACATTCCGCCGATCTGCTGCACGGGTACCAAGGCTCCACCCAGGCCGTGGTCATGATCCTCCTCGTCGTCAAATTCACGGACATCGGGGCGTTCTTTGGCGGCCTAGCGCTGGGCAAGCGAAAACTCATCCCCTGGCTCAGCCCGGGCAAGACGTGGGAGGGCTTGCTGTGCGGCCTGGCCACCGCCGCCCTCGTCGGCCTGCTCTGCGCCACGGTCTGGCACCGAGCCCTCAATACCCTCCGCTGGGACAAGGCTCTGTTGTTTGGCGTGATCATCGGTGGAGTGGGCCAGCTCGGCGACCTCTTGGAAAGCCTCATGAAGCGCGACGCCCAGGTCAAAGACAGCGGGTCCATCATCCCCGGCTTCGGTGGGCTTCTGGACATCATCGACAGCCCCCTGCTGGCCGCGCCCTGCGCGTACTTACTGTTCAGTCTGTTTTAACCGACCGTCCCATAACGGCTTATGTGACCCGCGACACATATCGCTTTTTTTAGCGTTTCCTGCGAAAATATCCCTATCGCAGCCTGGGGACCAGGCCGCCTATAAGAGTGACGTGCAACTAAACATTGCCTTAGAGCAACCTGAGAAGAAGCTTGCCCTGTTCGGCTCGGCCGACCGCCACCTCCGCATGATCCGCGACACCTTTGGTGTGCAGATCATCGGTCACGATGAGGAACTCCGCCTCAGCGGCGAGCGGGAGCAGGTCGGCAAGGCCGCCGCCGTCCTCGAACAGCTCCAGAAGGCCCTGCGCCGCCAGGAATGGCTCACTGCCGAAGAGGTCGGCAGCGCCATCGGCAAAGCGGCCGATGAATCCCGCCAGCACAGTGCCGATGAGATCGACGTCTACGCCCGCGGCCGGGCCATTCGGCCCAAAACCCCCGGCCAACGCCAGTACATCGAAGCCATCTTTCACCACGATCTGACGTTTTGCACCGGCCCGGCGGGCACGGGAAAGACTTACCTTGCCGTCGCCGCCGCCGCCTGCCTCCTCAAGCACGGCCAGACCAAGCGCATCGTCCTGGCACGCCCCGCCGTCGAAGCCGGCGAACGCCTGGGCTTCTTGCCCGGCGATCTCCAGGCCAAGGTCAACCCCTACCTCCGCCCCCTCTTCGACGCCCTGCACGACATGATGGATTTCGAGCAGGTCAAACGCTTCATGATCAACGACGTCATCGAGGTGATCCCCCTCGCCTTTATGCGCGGCCGAACCCTCAACGAGAGCGTCGTCATCCTGGATGAAGCTCAGAACACCACCGCCTCGCAGATGCTGATGTTTTTGACGCGGCTGGGTCACGATTCCAAGATGATCGTCACCGGCGACGTCACGCAGGTCGACCTGCCCCCGGACGTGCGCAGCGGGTTGGTGGATGCGATGCAGCGTCTTGCCGGAATTCGCGGAATCGCCCGCGTCGAACTTCAGCGCGTGGACATCGTACGACACCGATTGGTCCAAAACATCGTCAACGCCTATGAACAAAACGGCCAGGGCGGCCACCACGAAACCGCTCCCAAGGATGAGGAATAACCGTGTTTGGATTTGACCCCAAAGCCCGAGCCGCTCACCGCCGATTCGCCTCGCGCGACGCCGATACGCGTTCCGCCTGGCACCGCCTGCGTGAGCGCGGCGGATTGCCCTCCCTGGGCATCGCCGCCGTTTTCTGCCTCGGCCTGATCGCCCTGTTCATGGCCCGCGAGCAGGTCGTGCCCTATCGCCCCGGCCAATACATCGCTCACGACATCACCGCCCGCGTCGATTTCAGTTTCTTCGACGCCGACGCCTACAGCCACCAGGTGGACCTGGCCCGCAAAGCCGCGCCGCGCGTGTACCGCCAAGTCCCCGGCGACCTCTGGGCCTCGCTTCAGCAGGACCTGCTGGAACTGCCCGACCGGGTTCAGGACGCCAAGCCCGAGCAGCTCGATCCTCCCCTGCGCGACATTCTGGACAGCGGCGCCTTGACCCAACTGGAGCAGAGCCGCACCGGACCCGATCGTAAACGCTACGCCGAGAACGTCCGGCAATTCATCGCCTATGCCCGCCAGCACCTTCTGACCGACGGCCGACCCCTGGTCATCCTCAAGCAGGAGGATTGGGATCGTGAGATGCAGCAGAGCTCCGACTTGGAGCAGCATCGCAAGATCCTCTTGCGTCCGGCGGCTGCGGACCAGGACAACCCTGAGACCGCCGCCCAGGCGCCCGAGCAGCTTGCCGACGTCGCCGCCGAAACCTATTCGACCCGTCTTCCCGATTCGGTTTCGGCGCGTCTCCAGGATTACGCCAAGGGTTTCGATCTGGGCCTCGGCCCCAAGATCGCACGCATCGCTTACGCCAAGCTGTCATCGCATCCCACCTACGAACTGGACGAGCGCGCCAGCACCGAGGTGAAGAACAACGCCGGCGATCACGTCGATCCCAAGCTGGCCGAGTTCCGCTATCCACGCAACGGCCTGATCGTGCGCCGCGGCGTTCTCAGCGAGCGCGATTGGCAAATCCTCCGCGTTGAAAACCAGGCCTATTACCACGGCCTCACCGCCAATCCATTAACCGTGTGGGAGTACCGCGGCGGCCTGGTGCTCATGGCCTTCATCATCACCGTCATCCTCAGCGCCTACGTGGCCCGCTACCAAGCCCGGTGCGTCCGCAACCACACCCGCGGCATCGCCCTGGCCGCCCTGCTCTTGTCGATGCTCCTGATCACCCAACTGGCCGGCATCTCTTCCAATTCCCTGTACATCTTCGGCATCGGCCCGACCATCCTGGCGGCGATGATCCTGACCATCGCCTACGACCAGCGCTTCGCCCTGGGCATCGCCACCGTCCACGCCATGATCGTCACCGCCGCCCTCAATCAGTCCCTGGACTTTTTCCTCATCCTGTGGGCCGGTGTGCTCACCGCCTGCTATCAACTGGATGACATCCGCACGCGCAGCAAGCTGATCGAAGTCGGCGGCGCCGCCGCTCTGGCCATGATCCTGGTCACCGCCGCCGTCGGCTGTGTCGAGATGGCGCCGATGCCCTTCATCGGCTCCAACTGCCTGTACGTCGGCGCCGCCGGATTGGCTGCCGGATTCGTCGTCCTGGGAATCCTTCCCTTCATCGAGAAGACTTTCCGCATCACCACCAGCATGACCCTTTTGGAACTGGCCGACGCCAGCCAGCCGCTGCTGCGCCGCCTGGCCCTGGAAGCCCCCGGCACCTACAACCACAGCCTGCAAGTCGCCACCCTGGCCGAGGAGGCCGCCGAAGCCATCGCCGCCAACTCCCTGCTCTGCCGCGTCGGCAGCTACTACCACGACATCGGCAAGATCAATAAGCCCGACTATTTCGCCGAAAACCAGCTCGACGGCGAAAACCGCCACATCAACCTCAGCCCCAGCCTCTCCCTGCGGATTATTCTGTCTCACGTCAAAGACGGCGTGGAGATGGCCAAAGACTACAACCTCCCCACCAGCATCCTGCCGATCATCCAGCAACATCACGGCACCACGCTGGTGGAATACTTCTATCATCAGGCCACCCACCAAGACGGCCAAGACGGCTCAACCGCCGCCGCACAGCAGCTCAGCGACACCGAGTACCGCTATCCCGGCCCCAAGCCCAAGAGCAAGGAATCCGCCGTCGTCATGCTCGCCGACGCCGTGGAAAGCTGCTGCCGCGCCATGGCCGAGCCCACCCCCAGCCGCATCGAGGCCGTTGTGCACGACCTGGCCATGAAACGCCTGCATGATGGCCAGTTCGATGAATGCGACTTGTCCATGCGCGACCTGGAACGCATCGAACGCTCCCTGGCCAAGACGCTCCTGGGCATTTACCACGGCCGCCTGACCTATCCCAGCACCGCCCCGATCACGGGCGCGGCGACGGAGACGGCCGCCGATTCGCCGTCCGCCAAAACCGCGTGAAGGTTTCCGCTTACCCCGTGGCCCACGCCATCGCCCATCGCCCATCGATCCGCACCGGTCGCCGGTACATGGGCAAAACCGCCGCTGCGCTGCGCCTCGCCATATCCGCGCGCATTGGCCCCCGGCGCGTCGTCTTTCTTCGCCGCCATCTTCGCGCCGCCCACGCCATGATTCGCCCGGCCCTGCGCGATCTGTCGGTTGCCGTGCTGGATGCCCCCGCCATGCGCGACCTGCATCGGCGTTTTCTGGGCCTCCCCGGCGTCACGGACGTGTTGAGCTTTGAACTGGCGCACGATTCTCGCGGGCGCGTGACCACCGGCGAGATCGCCATTTGTTTTCCCGTCGCGCGCCTTCAGGCCCGCCACCGCCGCCTTCCCCTCGATCACGAATTGCTGCTTTACGCCCTTCACGGCCTGTTGCACTTGTGCGGCTTCGACGATAGAACCCCATCGGCGTCCCGGATCATGCACGCCAAGGAAGACCAGCTTCTGATCCGCCTGGGTATCGGGCCGGTCTTCGGCTCACCGCCCGCAGGCGAGAGCCGCCCAAAACACGGAGCAGGCCGATGTCCCTCTACCTGACCATCGGCGCAGCGGCCCTGGCGTCGCTGCTGACTCTTGTGTTTTCATCCATCACCTATTCCCTGCGCGAATTTTCCCACCCGCGCCTGGCCGAATTCCTCGGCCGACACGACGCCGATAAGTGGTTCGAGCCCGTCACCGACCACGTGAGCGACCTGGTTTTTCTGACCTCCGTCGGCCGGCAACTGTCCAACATCCTCATGTTCGTGCTGACCTTCGCCGCCTTCGAACAGACCTCCCACAGCGCCGTCGTGCGCTACGGCCTGACCATCCTCGTGACCATCGTGATCGCCGTCTTCTGCTCGGTCGCCATCCCGCACGCCGCCGCCAAGTACTCCGCGGCGGAAATCGTCGGCTTCTTCGCCCCCGCCCTGCACGCTCTGCGCATCGTGTTTTCTCCCGTGACCATGCTGATGCACCGCACGGACGACGTCGTCCGCCATGCCTTGGGCGTCGAGGACGCCCAGCCCCAGCAGCACGCCGCGCAGGAAATCCTCTCCGCCGTCGAGGAAGGCGAAAAGGAAGGCGTCGTCGACGAGCAGGAACGCGCCATGATCGAATCGGTCATCGAATTCGCCGCCACCACCGCCGGCCAGATCATGACCCCGCGCCAGGAGATGGCCGCCCTCCCGCTCGCCGCAACCCTCGACGACGTTAAGCGCAGCATCGACCAAAGCGGTCACTCGCGCATCCCCATCTACGAAGGTTCGCCCGACCACGTCGTCGGCATCCTCCATGCCCGCGACCTGATCAAGCACCTGGGCGTCACCGGCGAAAAATTCTCCGTCGCGGATCTCATGCGCCCCGCCATTTTCGTCCCCGAGACCAAGCGGCTGCGCGATCTGCTGGCCGACTTCCGCCTCCAGAAAGTCCAGATGGCCGTGGTCCTGGACGAATACGGCAGCACCGCCGGCGTCGTCAGCATCGAAGACATTTTGGAGGAGTTGGTCGGTGAAATCGGCGACGAGCACGAGCCGGTCGAGCCCCCCATGTTCAAGAAACTGGACGACCGCACCGCGGAAGCCGACGGACGCATCGACATCGAGCAGCTCAACCGCCTGCTGGGCCTAACCCTGCCCGAAGACGCCGGCTACGACACCCTCGCCGGCTATCTCCTGGCCGCCCTGGCGCGCATTCCCGAAAAAGGAACCGTGCACGAGCAGGATGCCGTGCGCTTCACCGTCCTGGATGCCGAACCCCAGCGCGTCAAGCGCGTCAAAATCGAGCTTCTTCCCCACCCCGCCCCCGCTCGCTCCTGATCTGCAACCTGAAACGAGCGCGACGGGACTCGAACCCGCAACCACCGGATCGACAGTCCGGTACTCTAACCAATTGAGCTACGCGCCCAAACCAATCCACCGTAAAAATCTAGGACCACCGGAAGGAATGTCAAGTGCGCGACCATCTCGCGGCGGCCGCAAGGCGGCTGGGTATAATCCCCGGCCATGATCGTCGCCGGTGTGGATGAGGCCGGATACGGGCCGCTCCTGGGGCCGCTGGTCATCGGTTGCTGCGCCTTCGACGTGGGCGGCGATGCCGATCCGGAAAATCCGCCCTGTTTGTGGAAGCGACTGTCCAAGATCATCAGCAAAAAACGATCGACCCGCGGCAAAAAGCTCCACGTCAACGACAGCAAGATCGTCTACTCCCCCGCGCAGGGCCTAAAGGAATTGGAACGGTCGGTGCTGGCCATGCTCTTTGTCCAGGGGCATCGGCCGCGGACCTTGCAGGAGCTTTTGTCGCACGCGGCGCCGCACGTCGTGCCCGAGCTGGCCGCGTATCCCTGGTATAATCAGGAGCTGGACCGGCGATTTCCCCTGGAGCAGGCGGCTCTGCCCATCCAGGTCTTTGCCAACGCCCTCCAAGCGCACATGCGACGGACGGCGACCCAATGCGTCCACCTGGCGGCGCGCATCGTCACCGAGCGACAGCTCAACCGCCTCCTCGACGCCACGCGCAACAAGGCGTCGGTCCTTTTTTCCACGACCGCCATTCATCTGGATTACCTTCTGCGCACCTGGGGCGATCAGCCCATGATCATTTTCTGCGACCGCCAGGGCGGGCGGGAGCACTACGGCGCGCTGCTTCGCCTGATGTTCGACCAGTGGAATCTGGAGGTGCGCGAAGAATGCGACGGCCATTGCGATTATCGCCTGCATCGCGGGCCAAACACCGTGCGCATCCTTTTCAGCCAAAACGCCGAGACGCAGTGTCTGGCCGTGGCCATGGCGTCGATGCTCAGCAAGTACTTGCGCGAGGCCTTGATGCGGCGGTTCAACGCGTTCTGGGCCCGGTATCTGCCGCAGGTTCCGCCCACCGCCGGGTACTGGAAAGACGGCCAGCGCTTCCTACGCGATATTGAATTGAAGCGCCAGGAACTCCGCATCCCCGACGACCAGCTAATCCGCTGCCGCTGACGAAGCCGTCTTTAAGTGAATTGCGACGCCACGCTCACGTAGCGCATGCGCGTTTCGTACAGCGCCGTGTCGAGCAGCTTCTTTTCGTCATCGCTCAGATTGCCGCGGGTTTTTTCCTCGAGGATGCCCAGGATGTCGATCTGGTGCTTGGCCATGTCGAGGTTGATCTGCGGCTCGTTTCCCCGCGCCGTCAGATCGCCCAGATAGAACAGGATTTGCGTCAGCAGCGACTGAACCAGAACCGCGAAGCTGGCCGGCGGCACACCCTCGCCTCGGCCGCGCCGGCCCGCCGTTGCCGCCGCCGTCGCCCCGGCCCCTGCGGGCGCGGCCGCCGAGGGAGCCGCCGGACCCACCCCAAGCGACGCCGCCGACGCTCCGCTCGTGCCGATCGATTCCTTGGCCTTCCTGGCCTCTTCTTCCGCCAGCCGGCGCTTTTCCTCTTGGGCTTGGCGTTTCCAATCGGTGTCAACGTGCAACGAAGGTTTTTCTTCGGACATGAAAGCTCCCGTCGTTCAACACCCCGGGTCGAGGACGACCCGGCTCTCTCTCAGAACTCACACTTATTGTAACAAGGCTACGCTTCCAAATTGAGCCGGGCCGTCCTCGGCCCGGTCTTCGCGCTTTGTCGCGTCACATACTCCATCGCATTCTTATAGTACTTGGGTTCGTCGATCCAGCGCACGCTTCCGCATTCGGCCCACCACGTGGCGCCCTCGGGCAATGCGTACTGCTTGGACAATTCCTGGCCGATCCAGCGTTTGAGGAGTCGGCGAATCGTCTGTGGATCGTGTTGCGAGGAGAGGATGACATGAACATGGTCCGGCCCGGCGGCGCAGGCGTGGTATTTCCAATAGCCGCGATCGCACACCTGCGGAACGATGGACTCGACCACCAACATCTGCTCATGCGTGAAACGAATTGGCGGAAACTTGAGCAGGGCCGTTTCCTGTTCCCAGCGATGCTCATCGTAACCGAGAACGGGGGTTCCGAATTGGTTTTGCTGACGATCGACCGTTTTGCGCGGGTCGCCGTGGAGGCGTGTGCCGTAGGTGCCCCAGGTGATGTGGTACGCCAGCACGTGCATATAAAGGACCGGGTCGAGGACGACGGCTCTCTTTCCTAATCGATACCTAATTGTAACAACGTTACCTTTCCAAGCTGAGCCGGGCCGTCCTCGGCCCGGTCTTTCTACAACCCGCTCTCATTCACTGTCACCCCATGCGCCTTGAGCGTATTGATCTGCACCATTTTCGCCTCCTCCGCATCGTGGACGTTGTCGCTGTGGCACGCCGCCTTCTTGCCTTTGTGCGCCAGCAATCGAATCTCTTCGGGCGTGAGGTTTCCGCGATTTTGCAGGATGGCCGCGCCGGCGGCGCTGATGCCGGGGCTGGCCGCGGCGCGTTTGGCCGGCTGCGAAGTTTCATCTTTGCCCGAGAAAAATTCGGAAATCTCCTTGCTGATGCGGACGCTGCACCAGTCGTGGCCGCACATGGCGCAGAAATCCGTGTCCACTTCCAGGTCCTCATCGTGGTAGGCGCGGGCCAGCTCGGGATCGAAGCTCAGGTCGAAATGCCGCTGCCAATTCAGGGCCGCCCGGGCTTTGGTCAATTCATCGTCGCGGTCGCGCGAGCCGGGGATGCCCAACGCGACGTCCGCCGCATGAGCGGCGATCTTGTACGCCACGCAACCTTGCTTCACGTCGTCCTTTTTGGGCAGGCCCAGGTGTTCCTTGGGCGTGACGTAGCAGAGCATGGCGGCGCCGTGGTACGCGGCGGCCGTGGCGCCGATGCAACTGGTGATGTGGTCGTAGCCGGGGAAAACATCCGTGACCAGCGGCCCCAGCACGTAGAACGGCGCCCCGTGGCACAGCAGGCGCTGAAGCTTCATGTTGTATTCGATCTGATCGAACGGCACGTGGCCGGGGCCTTCAACCATGACCTGGCAACCCTTGGCCCAGGCGCGCTCGGTCAATTCTCCCAGCGTGGCCAGCTCGCGAAGCTGCGCTTCATCGGTGGCATCCGCCAGCCCGCCGGGACGCAGACCGTCGCCCAGGCTGAAGCTCACGTCGTACTCGCGCATGATGTCGCAGATGTCGTCGAAGATTTCGTACATCGGGTTTTGCTTGTTGTGGTGCAGCATCCACTTGGCCAGCAGGCTTCCGCCGCGGCTGACGATGCCGATCAGGCGATTTCGCACGTACGGCAGATGCTCGCGCAAGACCCCCGCGTGGATGGTGAAATAATCCACCCCCTGCTTGGCCTGGTTCTCCAGCTCCTTGAGGATCAGGTCGTAGCTGAGTTCTTCGATTTGCCGGCCGATGATCATCGAGTAGATCGGCACGGTGCCGATGGGCACGGTGCTGTTTTGGATGATGGCCTGGCGGCAGGCGTTCAGGTCCCCGCCGGTGGACAGGTCCATGACCGTGTCCGCCCCCCATTTTTCAGCCCAGCGGAGTTTTTCCAGTTCCTCCTCGGTGCCGCTGGAGACCGGCGATGCCCCCATGTTGGCGTTGATTTTGGTCAGGGCCGCGCGGCCGATGCACATCGGCTCCAGCTTGTATTTCAGGTGAACTTTGTTGGCCGGGATGATCATGCGTCCGGCGGCGACTTCGGCCCGAATCTGCTCGGCCGTCAGGTGCGGCTCGCGCATCGCCACGCGCATCATCTGGGCCGTCACCATCCCGCAGCGGGCGGCTTCCAGTTGCGTCTTGCATTGGCGGTCCTGCTCGCGGGCAAAATCCATCGCCGTCAACTCCGACACGCCCGGCATCCCCGGCGTATCCGGCGAGCTGAAGGTGTACGGCGTGCCAACCGCGCCTCTTAGCGCAAAGGACCCGGGGCTGGTGCCCTGGCGATCGCTGGACGGGTTGTCCCCCAGCGGCGGAAGCACAAACGCACGATCGATCGTCGGCTTAGACATCAAACCACTCCGTTGAATTTTCTGCGGGGATGCAGCAGGTAGGCAGTTCGCTTCCCTACGCCGGCATCACCCGGATCAGGTGCAAGGGTGTATTCTCAGATCGCCGATTCCAGCGGCGATCACCCCTAGCGAATGAAGCGAGTTTAGGCCGATGTCGCGGCCCTGGCAAGGCACAAAACTTTGACCAAACCGCGGCTACGGCTTGACGGCGAAGACCTTGACGCTGGCCGCGTAAGCGTTGACGTTGATCTTGCTCAATACGTCGCGCAAGCCGCCGTGGACGCTGTCCGTGGGCTGCGGCGAGCAGCACCCGCCCGACGCTTCGCCAGCCATCTTCGGCGAGCAGCAGGCGGATTGGCCCTCGATCTTGGCATAGGCGTTCAGATCGGTCTTGCTATCGATCACCTGCACGTGCGCGAAGCCGGCCGCCTTTAGTGCGGCAACGTAATCGTCGATGAGCATCGCCCCCGCCACGCAACCCACGTAGGCCATCACGTCCGAGGCGATCTGCGGCGGCAGCGGCTTTTTGAGGGCGATGTCGCTGATGGCCAGCCGCCCGCCCGCTTTCAGAACGCGGGCCATCTCCCGAAACACCGCGGGCTTGTCCGCTGCGAGGTTGATCACGCAATTGCTGATGATGACGTCGGCTGAGCCAGCCGGCAGCGGCATCGCGTCGATGCGGGCCAGGTGGAATTCCACGTTGGCAAACCCTGCCTGCTCGGCGTTGCGGCGGGCACGCTCGATCATCTCGGGAGTCATGTCGATGCCGATGGCTCTGCCCGCCGGACCGACTTTCTTGGCGGCCAGAAAAACGTCCAACCCCCCGCCGCAGCCCAAATCCACCACCACCTCGCCCGGACGCAGGTTCGCCATGGCGGTCGGATTCCCGCAGGAAAGTCCCATGTTCGCTTCAGAGGGAATCGAATTCAGTTCATCCGCGCTGTAGCCAAAGGCTTCGGCGACCGCCCGTACGCCGGCGTCGCCGCTGGAAAGCGCGCTTTGCGCCATCCGTCCGTATTTTTCTTTCACCGTATCCGCGATGTTCATGTGCATGTCCTTTCCATTTGGCTTATCGCCCGCTGGCCGCGACCAGTTTCGCATCGTCAAGTTCCGCGGCGAAGTATCGGCGTTGGAAGAACAGGGCAACGTTCACCAGGCCGATGAGGACCGGCACCTCGACCAGAGGTCCGATGACCGCCGCGAACGCCGCCCCGTTGTTGATGCCGAAGACCGCAACCGCCACGGCGATCGCCAGCTCGAAGTTATTGCTCGCCGCCGTGAACGAGATGCTTGCCGTCTTGGAGTAATCAGCGCCCAGCTTTCTGCCCATCCAGAAGCTCACGAGGAACATCACCACGAAATAGATGAGCAGCGGCAGCGCGATCAGAAGGACGTCGAGCGGCCGGCTGATGATTTTCCCGCCCTGGATGGCAAACATCACCACAATGGTGAATAGCAGGGCGATCAGAGTTAACGGGCTGATGCGCGGGATGAACCGCCCTTCGTACCATGGGCGCCCCTTGGCCCGCAGCAGCAGCGCGCGAGTGATCATCCCCGCGAAAAAAGGGATTCCCAGATAGATGAAGACGCTCCTGGCAATCTGGCCCATGGTGACCTCAACGGCACTGCCGCGAAGACCCAGCAGCGGCGGCAGCACCGTCACGAACAGCCACGCATACACGCTGTAGAACAACACCTGGAAGACGCTGTTGAGCGCCACCAGAGCGGCCGCGTACTCCGTGTCACCCTTGGCCAGCTCGTTCCAGACAATGACCATGGCAATGCAGCGGGCCAAGCCGATCAGAATGAGCCCGACCATGTACTGCGGATGGTTGTGCAGGAACGCCGCCGCAAGGCCGAACATCAGCACCGGGCCGATCACCCAGTTCTGCACCAGGGACAGACCCAGCACCTTCCAATTCGCAAAGGCAGCGCTCAATTCCTCATACCGCACCTTGGCCAGCGGCGGATACATCATCAAGATCAGGCCGATCGCTATCGGAACGTTCGTGGTGCCGACCTGAAAGCAGCCGATGCCCTCTTGGACATTCGGGGCGATGTACCCCAAGCCCAGGCCCGCCGCCATCGCCAGGAAGATCCATAGGGTCAGATAGCGGTCCAAAAACGAAAGCTGCCGGGCGACGTGCCGTCTCATGCTCGGCCGCTCCGTGCCGGTTTGTCCCGTCCGGCCGGCGGCGACCAGGTTCGCATCGCTTCGCCGATCAGGTCCCGAACGCGGCGAAATTCCTCCAGCGTCTGCTGCGCCGAGCCCTCGAATTCGGACGGGTCGTCGAAGGGCAGCTCGCTGCGCGTAAACGCCCCGGGCCAAACCCGCGGGCACGTCTGGCTGGCCTTATCGCAGACGATGATCAGATGCCGCACCGGCAAACGCCCCAGAAAATCCGACAACGGCTTGGGCTGCTGGCGGCTGATGTCGATCCCGATTTCCCCCATCACGCGTGCCGCCAGAGGATGCACCTGCTGCTTGGGATCGGTGCCGGCGCTGTAAACGGCGAATTTGTCGCCTTGATACCGCCGCAAAAACCCCTCGGCCATCTGGCTGCGGCATGAATTTCCGGTGCAAAGGATCAAAACAATCGGCTCGTCGGCCATAAATCTCTCCCAATCAAAGCGGTCACGTGCAGCACGCGCCGCGGCGGCACTTTTTTCTCATCCGTCGCGCATCCCTGGCCAACTGCGGCACCGAGCCAAAGCAGCACGCCAGGCAATTGAGCAGACTGCGGTGAAACTGACTGGCCGCCGGCGCCAGGCGATAATGCATCCACAGCCCATCCCGCCGGGCCTTGACCAGGCCGGCTTTGCGCAGATAGGCCAGATGCCGTGAAACCGTCGGCTGCGGCAGAGCGAGGACCTCGACCAGATCGCAGACGCACGTTTCGCCGCCTTTGAGCAGGTTCAGCAGACGCAGCCGCGTCCGGTCGGAAAACGCGCGGAACATGAGATCGACATCGGGCTGGGATAGCGTGCCAATCATATTTGCCTAAGCGAATATAGTTTGGCGACAACCCCAAGTCAAATGCAACCGCAGAGACGCTGAGACGCAGAGGAAGCCACAGAGAAGACAAGAGTTCTGTTTTAAAAAAAGCAATTTCTTCTTTGCGGCTGTCTCAGCGACTCAGCGTCTCTGCGGTTGCATTTAGTTATCGGGTGATTTGCCACTTGATTTCGCCGCCGACGATGGTGGCGACGGCCCGGCCGGCGACTTTCCAGCCGTGGAATGGGCAGTTGCGGCTCTTGCTGGCGAACGCCTGGGCGTCGATGGTCCAGGGCCGCTTGGGATCGATCACCGTGACATCCGCGACCGCGCCGACTTTCAGGGTGCCGCGGTCGAGCTTGACGATCTGGGCAGGCCGCGTCGAGCACAGCTCGATCAGTTTCAGCCAGGAAATGTGACCCGGCTCGAGAAGCGCTTTGATGTACAGGGGCAGGGCGCATTCCAGGCCGATGATGCCGAAGCACGCCGCGGGAAATTCCAGCTCCTTTTCCTCGGCGCGGTGCGGCGCGTGGTCCGTGGCCAGGCAATCGACCGTCCCGTCCTTGACGGCGACAATGCACGCCCCCACGTCGGCGGCGGTGCGCAGCGGCGGATTCATCTTGTAATTCGTGTCGTAGCCGCGGCACGATTCGTCCGTGAGCAGCAGATGATGCGGCGTCACCTCGGCAGTGACACGCTGCCCGTCGCGCTTCGCCCGCCGCAGCAATTCCACGCTCCAGGCCGTGCTGATGTGCTGCACGTGATAGCGGCAGCCGATGGTGCGATTCAGCAGCAGGTCGCGGGCGATCATGAGCTGCTCGGCCTCGGCGGGAATCCCGGCGAGTCCTAGCGTCGTCGAGACGACGCCGCTGTGCATCGACCCGCCGGAGAGCGTCGGCTCCTCGCAATGCTGCATCAGGCACGCGTCGAACATCTTGCCATACTGAAGGGCCTTTCGCATGACGGAGGCATCGGCCACGCCCACGCCGTCGTCGCTGAAGGCGATTGCCCCGCGCTGCTGCATCGAGCCGATCTCCGCCAGTTCCTTTCCCTCCCGCCCCTTGGTGATGGCGCCGACGGGAAAGACGTTGGCCAGGCCGACGCGCTGCGCCTCACGCAGGATAAATTCGATTTGCCCTTCGTTATCCAGGGGCGGCTTGGTGTTGGGCATGCAGCAGACGCTGGTGAATCCCCCCGCCACCGCCGCCGCCGACCCGCTGGCGATGGTTTCCTCTTCCTCGTCGCCGGGCTCGCGCAGGTGCACGTGGATGTCGATGAGGCCCGGCGTGACGTAGCAACCGTTCGCGTCGATCGTCTGATCCGCCTTGCCGAGATTTTCGCCCACGGCCGCGATCTGGCCGTCGCGGACGAGCACATCGCCCCGCCGCTCCAACTTCTGCGATGGATCGAGGATCGTGCCGTTTTGGATGAGCAGAGAAGACATTATTTTGAGCCCTGCAACTGCGCCTGAGTGACCAAAAACAGCACCGCCATGCGGACGGCTAGGCCGTTGGTGACCTGGGTCAGGATGCCGCTGTTGGGTCCGTCCGCGATCTCCGATCCGATCTCGATCCCGCGGTTCATCGGCCCGGGGTGCATCACGAACACGTCCTTCTTGCAGCGCGCAAACCGCTCGTGCGTCAGGCCGAAAAACTTGGTGAACTCGCGCACGGACGGGAACTGGCTGGTCTTGATCCGCTCAAACTGCACGCGCAGCATGTTAATGACGTCCACTTCGCCGACGATCGAGTCAAAATCGTTCACGCAGCTTGCCCCCAGCTTCTCGAAGGACTTGGGCAAAAGCGTCGGCGGGCCGACCAGGATCACCTGCGCCCCTAGCTTGCTCAGTCCCCACAAATTCGAGCGTGCCACGCGGCTGTTGGCGATGTCGCCCACGATCGCCACCTTGAGCCCCGCGACTTTCCCAAACCGCTCGCGGATGGTGTACAGGTCCAGCAGTCCCTGCGTGGGATGCTCGTGCGCCCCGTCTCCGGCGTTGACGACGCTGCAACTGACCGCGCGGGAAAGGATCTCGGCCGACCCGGCCGCTGGGTGGCGGACCACCAGGATGTCGATCCCCATCGCCTCGATGTTGCGCGCCGTGTCCACCAGCGTTTCGCCCTTGGAGACGCTGGAGCCTCTTTCGGAAAAGTCGATCACGTCCGCCGAGAGCCGCGACGCCGCCAGGGAAAAACTCGTCCGCGTCCGCGTGCTGTCCTCGAAAAACGCGTTGACCACCACCCGGCCGCGCAGCGCCGGCACTTTCTTCACGCTGCGCGTGGAGACTTCCTTGAACGAGTCGGCCGTGTTAAGCAAAAACTCGATTTCCTCGGCCGAGAGGTCCTGCAACGCCAGAAGGTGCTTGCGCGTCCAGCGCCCGGCTTCGCCCGTTTTGGTTTTTTCCCTTTTCATTCTCGCGGTTCCACGAGAATCTCGTCTCTTGAGTCGATTTCCTGGAGCTTGACGTTGACGCGATGATCGGCCGGCACGTCCGTGAGGGTCAGGCCGACGAAATCCGCCTGGATGGGCAGTTCGCGTGCGCCGCGGTCCACCAGCACCGCCAATCGGATGACGCCCGGCCGGCCAAAATCGCTCAGGGCATCCATCGCCGCGCGGATGGATCGCCCGGTGAACAGCACGTCATCCACCAGAAGCAGGGGCTGATCGTCGATGTTGATGTGGATGTCGGTCGGGCGCACCAGCGGCCGCGGGCCGATCTCCGACAGATCGTCCCGATACATGGTGATGTCCAAAACCCCGCGCCCGATTTTGCCGAATCCGCGGGCGGCCAGAGATTCGGTCAACCGCGCGGCCAGAATCTCCCCGCGGGTGCGGATGCCGATGATGTTCAAAGGAGATGCCGCAGAGAACCCCGCGGCGACCAGGTCCGTCAATTTGCCGATCGTCCGCCGAACGTCCGACTCATCGTAAACGTTCCGCATTAAAGGGACCAGAATACGGCAAACGCGCCCCAAAGACAAATCCAGCCGAAACTCACAGCGGGAATTGCCGATGATACCAGGCGGGTAGCGGCACCATCGGCCGTCAAACTCTTATGGGGCTTTTGGATCGAATTCACAACTTCCTGGCCAGGCGGCAGATCAGGCGGCTTCGCTCCGCCGGCCTGGCCATCGGCCAAAACGTGCACATCGGCCCGATGGTTTTTATTGACCCGACGTGTTGCTGGCTGATTTCCATCGGCGACGGCTCGACCCTGGGCCCGCGCGTGACCATCCTGGCCCACGACGCCAGCACCAAGAAACATCTGGGTTACACCAAGGTGGGCCGCGTGGCCATTGGCCGGGACGTTTTTCTAGGCGCCGGCGCGATCATTCTGCCGGGCGTGAGCATCGGCGACGGCGCCATCGTCGGCGCCGGCAGCGTCGTCACCAAAGACATCCCCGCCGGCGCCGTCGCCGTCGGCAACCCCGCGACAATCGTCGCCTCGGTCAGCGAACTCATCGAAAAGCACAAATCCCGCCTGGCAGCCTCCGGCGTCTACGGCGAGGAATCGCTGCCAATTTCTCGCGGCCTGAACCAAGGCCAAAAAGAAACCCTGCGTGCGGAGCTGGCCGATCGCATGGGCTACGTCGCGTAAGCGCCCGACGAATCGCTCGCCAACTCAGGCCGAGCGGCGATCTAGTCGGCTGAACTGGCTGAGGACGACGCGACCGGTGGGAAGATTAGCGATGATCTCCAGGTCACCGCCAAGGGCCTCGACGATGCGCTGAAGCGTGCTGATTTGCATGTCGTCCTGGGATTCGAGCCGGGAAAGCGTGGGCTGCTTGACGCGCATCGATTTGGCGAGATCGACTTGCGTTTTCCCGGCCAGTCGCCGCAACTCGGACAGAAGCATGCACTGCAACTCCTGGCGCACAGCCTGCTCGTTGCGGGCTCGCCGCTTGGCCGACATGCCCTTGCGAAGTTCATTAAAAGAGTGGTGGCCAGCCATCAGATCAGTCCCTCCATTCTGAGTTCGGTCAAATAGACATCGTACAGCGTGTCGGCCACTGGAATCAGGCGGTCGTAGAACCGCTTATCACCGGCCTTGCATCCGCCGATGAGCAGGATCGCGTGTCGTCTCGGATCGAAAGCGAAGAAAACCCGATAGGGCTTGCCTCTCCACTCCACTGGATTCGCAATTCCTTCATATTGGCGTGGCGTGATCTTTTTATGCTGTCCACATGCGGGCGGCCCAGCGCCGGCCCCAGCCGTTGGAGCAACCCAATGGAGCGGTCAATCGCGTCCTGTTGCTTCTCCTTCAGACCCTCCCACCATCTGCCGAATTCATCGGTATACTCGACGTTCCACATTATAGCATATCACCAATATAGGTTAAATGCAATATCCGTTTCCCTTTTCATGGCGCCTTTGGCTCCCGGGCGCGCTCCACCTTGAACACGGTGATTTCCGGCCGGCACCAATCGTGGGTGCGTTGGCCGTAGCTCAGTCCGCGGTTGACGTAGAGGTGGCGGCCGTTGACGGAATAATACCCGTGCGTGTAGTGGCGGAAGCGCTTGGGATACAGGGCCAGGCCGATGCGACCGGTGGCGACTTGCCGGCCGTGCGTGTGGCCGCTGAGCATCCATTGCCACGGGAAATCCATCAAGGCGGGCAGGTTGGCGGGGTTGTGATTCAGGCAGATGATCGGCGCGGCCGGATCGACCCCGGCGAAGGCCGCACGCGGGTCCATGTTGCCCGACCATTCATCGTCCAGGCCGACGATCACCAGGGGCGTTTTGGCGCCGCCGGGCTTCAGGCGCAGCGTCTGGTTGCGCAGAACGATCAGGCCGCGTTTTTTTAAGCAGGCCTCGAGGTAATCCCCGCGGCGTTGGCCTTCGCCGTTGACCCGTTTGCCGTAGATGCTGTAGTCGTGATTGCCGAAGGTGCAGACCACGCCGTGAGTGGCGCGCAGGTGCGACAGCAGCGTGGCCACGCGGTCGGCGAAGCGATATCCGCCGGTGATCAGATCGCCGGTGACCACCACCAGGTGCGGTTTGAGCTCGTTGACCCAGCGCAGATACTGGATGAGGTACCGCTGCCAGACCACCGGGCTGTAGTGCAGGTCGGAAATCTGCACGATTTTCATTCCCGCCAGGGCCGGGTCGAGGTTTTTCAGGGGCATGGGCCGGCGATGGATCTCCACCCAACTATGGTTGAGCGGCAGGGCGTGCATGCCGCTCAGGCCCAGGCGCGACATGTTTTTCCAAATCGCGTGGCGCCAGCGGTGCTGGCAGTGCCACTTTGGCCTGTTCAGAAAACGAAACAGATGATCAATCATGGCCGGCCATGGTGGAACTCATTCGATCATCGCCAGCGTCGCGGCGATCTCCTCTTTGGCGTGGTGGTCGGCCTTTCGCGTCGCGGCCTCGATCCCCTGCCGATACGCCGCCTTGGCCCCCGCCAGATCGCCAGCGCCTTCCAACGTCAAGCCTTTCTGGTGATACGCGTAGCAATATCCCCAATCCAACTGGATGACCTTGTCGAAATACTCCACGGCCGCCGCCGCTTCGCCGGCCTTCTTGTGCTCTATCGCGATGGCGTAAAGCACGAACGTATCGCCGGGAGATTTGTCCAGCAATTGCTGAAGCTTTTGCAGACGGTCCTCGTGCGCACTCATCGATTGGCCATCCTACACCTTGGGCTTCAGCGGCTGGTACGGCATGTGCAGAGATTCGGCAACGGCGGCGTTGGTGATCCGCCCGCCGGCCAGGTTCACGCCCTCGGCCAGGCCCGCATCATCCGCCGCGGCCTTCTCGTAACCCTGCGCCGCGATCTTCACGGCATAGGGCAGCGTAGCATTGCACAGGGCGATGGTGCTGGTGCGTCCCACCGCGCCGGGCATGTTGGTGACGCAGTAATGCACGACGTTTTCAACGATGAACGTCGGCTGCTGGTGCGTGGTCGGCCGGCTGGTCTCGACGCACCCGCCCTGGTCGATGGCCACGTCCACGATCACGCTGCCGTTGCGCATGTCGATCAAATCCTTGCGGCTCACCAGCCGCGGCGCCTTGGCCCCGGGGATCAGCACCGCCCCGACGATCAGGTCCGCGTGCCGCAAATACTCACGGATCGTGTGCGCATCGCTGAAAATCGTCTTGACGTTGGCCGGCATCACTTCCGACAGATACCGCAGGCGGTCCAGGTTCACGTCCATCAGCGCGACGTTGGCGCCCAGCCCCGCCGCCACTCGGGCGGCGTGCGTCCCCACCACTCCCGCCCCCAGCACCAGCACGTTTGCCGGCGCCACCCCGGGCACCCCGCCCAGCAGAATCCCCCGCCCCATCATCGGCTTCTCCAGATACTTGGCCCCCTCCTGAATGCTCATCTTGCCGGCGATCTCGCTCATGGGCGTCAGGCACGGCAGCCGGCCGGAACGGTCCCGGATCGTCTCGTACGCGATCGCCACAATTTCGCTCTCCAGGCACGCCTGCGTCAGTTCCGGCGACGCGGCAAAATGGAAATACGTGAACACCACCTGCCCCGGGCGAAACAGGCTCAATTCGCACGGCTGCGGCTCCTTGACCTTGATGACCATGTCCGTGCCGCTGATCGCCTCGGCAGGACTGGGCACGATGCTGGCCCCGGCCTGCTTGTAATCGGCGTCGCTGAACCCGCTGGCCAGGCCGGCCGTGGTCTCGATCAGCACCTGATGCCCGCTCTTGACCAGCGTCTCCACCCCCACGGGGATGATCCCAACGCGATACTCATCCGCCTTGATCTCCTTGGGAACTCCAATACGCATAAAGCGAACCTCTCCCGCTCAGGTGGGTTGGTATCCGATCATAGGTAGTATGCAGATCAACGGGAAAAATGCACGGGCCATGGCGTCCTGGGTATCTCCATCCCCAAAAAACAAATGCAACCGCGGAGACGCCGAGGACCACAGAGTGCCGCAGAGAAAACAATTTAAATGATTTTTGATTTCATCTCTGCGGCTGAAACTATGCAGCAAGCCTCGCAGTCGGGCAAACGAGGTCGTTTCGGATATACCGAACGCCTCAGCCGAAAGGAGGCTTGCATGCGTTACGTCGGTTTGGACGTTCACCTTCGACGA
>Ga0208692_1000208_pt1 | contig 52510 bp, 47 predicted proteins | sample June2015DPH_20_1_3_FD_184721 | JGI IMG/M metagenome (GOLD analysis project Ga0208692, IMG submission 184721) | Peatland microbial communities from SPRUCE experiment site at the Marcell Experimental Forest, Minnesota, USA - June2015DPH_20_100... | ecosystem: Environmental > Terrestrial > Soil >... | reverse complement strand
AGTACTGGAGAAGCAAACATTCTCGGCCGATCTGATGGAGCTTCGGGACCTGGCCCGCAGAAGGGAGAGGCTCACCGACCAGGTGACGAAGCTGAAGGGCAACATGAAGAGGATACTATCCGTCACCGCCTCTGTGCTATAATTCCTCGTAATGGCAAAACATTGAATGAGCGGAAAGCTCCACGAATTCTACATGAAGGTAAAGGAGGGGTCGGTTGGGACTTTTGCCGGGTTACGAGAAGTGCTTTTTCTGCGGCCGGGACTCGAATGGGTTGCGCCTCAGAATCGAGTATGCCGAGGCTGTCTGTTCGTGCGACTTCGTTGCCAGTGACGTATTTCAGAGCTTTGGCGGCGTCGTGCACGGCGGCATCGTGAGCGGCATCCTCGATGAGATCATGTGGTGGACGATCTTGATGGAAACTGGAGCGATATGCGTCACGCAGAAAATGGATGTGGAATTCCGAAAGACCGTTTTTTGTGGTAAAGCATATAGAGCCACCGGGAGATATCGAGGCGTCGACCGTAGAAGCTACCATGTCTCCGGGAGCATAGAGGACGATTCGGGAAAGGTCTGTGCGACAGCCGTCGGCCTGTTCCGCGCGGCCAGGGATGTGAAAAGGGAGGAGTTCTTCCAAAACCTGGACTTTTCAGAAGGGTCAAAAGAAGTAGAGTCTCTATTGCGGTCTCGTCTCATGACGACGGGCTGAAAAAGCCTTTTTGCAAATGAGCCGATTTTCTTTTCAGTCTACATACAACTTTGCGCATGTGCATGGACGCGCTGGCAGCCCTTTTGACCAGGTGGCCTGCGGCTGGGCATCGCCTTCGCCTCATGGTATGCCCATTCGCCCAGGATAGTGCGTGGCGCCCCGCCTGCGCGGGGCATTAATTTGGTCAGTTTCTTCGCAAGCTCGTTCCGGTACGGCTGGGTGAGGCTGAAGCAGAAATCCTTGTCCTTTATCTGCCTTATCACCTCGTCATCGACTTCATCTTCCCTGTGGCCAAGGATAATCGGCCCGTAACCCGCAAAGAAAGTCGATATACTCGTTCCCGTCCACGTCGGTCAGCCGGCAACCTTTCCCGTACTCGAGGAAGATCGGGTATTCTCCCATGATAAAGTCGGTCGGCTTTATTGCGCCGAGGACGCCGCCGGAGACCAATGTTTTCGCCTTCTCGTAAAGGGCAAGGCTCTTTGTTATGTTCAGCTTTTTCGCCTCTTTCATCGAAAGTCTCCTTGTTGTTGAAGTCGATCTTGCCTCTTCACGGGCGCGAGAAAACCTATCCCTTCCTGGGCTTCGGAATTCAGGTAAACGTGAAAGAGATGACCGGAGCATGCGGAAGGCACGTCTATGACCCTTACGACGCCCTCGCAGTCTTGCACCTCCGGCGCGAGTTCTCGAAGGACATTCCTGCTTCCCAGAAAAAAACCCTCATTGAGAAGCGCCCCGGGACTTTCCGGAAAGAGCGGGACGACCATGATGTTCGCCTCTACCAGGTCCTGGAAGAAGTGGGTGCCGTAAGAGACCTCGGGTGTATACCCTTCCCTCGCGAAAGCCACTTCTACGAGCAGCCTGGCCTTGCTTATATCGGAATAGGTTACCTTGATCCCAAGGTTGATATCATTGCTGCCCCAGCGTCCGGGTCCCATGAGCGCATAGCGATTGCCGGCAAGCTGCCTGTTCAGAACATTGACGGCCCTGGCGATCTCCATCTTCTGCTCGAAGGTCGGCAGCAGGTCGTAGGCCCTGGGATCCACATAGACGATGTAGTCCATGTCCTCCACTATACCGTTTACGAGTCCCGCATGCGTCCTGAAAAGGATGTTGTCCGTGGGAATGTCGGGGGGAAGGACCACCTGCTCCGGCTCCGACCGAACGGAAAGCGACCGGCACTGCAAGAGGTAGAAATGGCCGTCATCCCAGGCAAACTCGATATCAACCGGCCTTTTGTATGCAGCCTCGACTTTCGAGAGGATCTTTTTTGCCAGGCCGACGAAAGGCGTCTTTTGCAGGAGGTTCTCGAAGGTCAGGCAGCAGTTGCCTTCGTCGAGGTCCTGGCTCCTGAAATGGGGTGCGCTCAGCTGGCCGTCTCTATTCACGGAGACTGCGTAATAGAGATCAGGATGGTCCGTCTCCGCTTTTAACGTCATGAAATCCACCGTTTCCAGGCGGCCACTCTCCAGGTTGAGAACGTCCACCTGCCTCTGGGAGTACTTCTCGATCTGGGAGGAGGTCAACTCCGGTCGTAGAAGGGGATGGCTCAAGGGGACCATCCGGGGGTAGTCGGAGCCTACCCGGTCCACCGCCCTCGTTCCCAGCCCGAAGACGAGCCGGGCCAGTCCCTCTTCTTTCCTGATCCTCGGGGTCCAAGCATAAACATTGCGGGAGAAAAGGACCCCTGCGGCAAAGGGGAAGAAATACCTGCCGAATCTCCGACCCACCACTTTCTGCACCATCATGGCCATGCGCTCGTCAAAATCGAGGAGCCCGTGATCGAGGCGGTAATGGATCGGGTCGGGGGCGAAAGTACTGGCGAAGACCCGCTTCATGCCGTGGATGAACCCGCTCAGGCGGGTCTCGAGGTCTCCCTGGTTTGTCAAAAAAACGGAGAGGTACTTACCGGCGAAGGCGAGGCCGAAGCTGTCTTCGAGCATGCTCGAAGAGCGGATGATGATCGGATGCTCTCCAATCTCCCTCAGGATCTTACGGAAGTCCTCAACCACCTCGGGTGCAAAGGTAGCGCTCTGGAACAATTCTTCCACCCGGTTCGATTCCTGTTCTATCGCTTCCTGGTCTTTGTATTTGAACGTGCGGAAGCAGTAAAGGTTGTTCCGGTCCAGGAATTCGGAAAAGACCCCCGAATTGAGGTACCAGGTATCCGGGGTGCGGACATATTTCTCAAGCTCCGGGTCCTTCTCTGCCAGGGTCGGTAAAAGTATTGCCCTGGCGAGGTTCATTCCCGCGGCCTTTCCCCCTAGCCTTCCCGGCCGCTTTCGGCTCCACAGGGTCCTCTGAAGTATCCTGTCTATGTCCCTGTAGACGATATGGTTTTTCGCGAGGGAGACAAAAGAAAGCTGGGAGGAAAAGAAACGGCTCAACAGCGCCACCCGGATGCCTACGGCTTCGTCGGGAGACAGGTAGACCTCGCCCTGCGGGATCTCGCAGAGCTCGCGGAGGGCTTTGTAAATCTCCATGGACGTTGTCTGGTCCCGGTTTACCACCTTCGAGAGTATCTGGGCCTTCTCCCTTTTCCGGGCAAGGTTGATGTAGTTGTCTATTTCCGAAGGGGCCAGCGCATTGGCCGTATAGGCGTCGAATAGGGCCTCCGAATATTCCCGCAGGTTCTCCTCGGTAGCCTCGAGCCCGTCCGCCTTCAGGCATTCGGCGGCGACTTCGCGCACATTCTCTTTTGTGGTTACGCCCCGCTGTTCGAGGACCTCCAGGAACGTGACGTTGATCAGCCCGGCGAGCTTGGGGAATTGCGCCTTTTTCCTGTTAAGGTTGTATATCTTGAAAATGCACCAGGGTCCGCCCATAAGATCGGTTCTCTAAGGGATTAGCTTTACACCCAGCCCCTCAGCTTGCACGCTTCGGCCACTCGCGCTACCGAGACCAGATAGGCTACCTGTCTCATGTTGATTTTTTCTTTGGTATACATGTCGTAGACCCCGTGAAACGCGGAAGTCATCTTTTCATCGAGCCTTTTGTGGACCTCCTCAAGGGTCCAGTAGAAGTTTGAGGCATTCTGTACCTGTTCGAAATAGGAGACCGTCACACCGCCTGCATTCGCCAGGAAATCGGGCAACACGAACACGCCGTTCCGATAGAGTATCTCATCGGCCTCCGGGGTCGTCGGCCCGTTCGCCAGCTCGCAGGAGATCGCGCACCGGACCTTTGCGGCGTTTGAAGCGGTAATGCAACTCTCGAGGGCCGAAGGGAACAACACCGTCACTTTCAACTGCAAAAGCTCTTCATTCGTCAGGGCATCCGCCTCCGGAAACCCCTGGAGGCTCCCGGTCTTCACCTTATAGTCTACCACTTTCGCAGGGTCGATTCCGTTCTCGTTATAGATGCCTCCCTTCGAGTCCGATACCGCCACGAGCTTAAGTCCCAGTATCTGGCTCCCGAGGAGGGCCGCATTCTGACCTGCGTTACCGAAGCCCTGGATTGCCATTGTCTTTTGACGAAGATCGATCCCCAGGACTTTGGCCGCCTCTCTGGTCACATAAATCCCGCCGCGCGCCGTTGCATCGCTCCTTCCCGCAGACCCCCCGAGACAGAGCGGCTTTCCAGTGATGCAGCCCGGGTGGTGCTCTCCGGCCAGGGTCTCATATTCATCCATCATCCATGCCATGATCTGAGGGTCGGTATAGACGTCCGGCGCAGGTACGTCCTTGGATACAGATATGGAACTTGCCATCGTGCGCATATAGCCCCTGGCGAGGCGCTGCCTCTCCGCGTTGGACATCTCTTTCGGGTTGCAGGTCACCCCGCCCTTCCCCCCGCCGAGGGGGATGTCTACTACAGCGGTTTTCCAGGTCATCCATGCTGCCAGGGCCCGAACAGTGTCGATCGTTTCATCGGGATGCCACCTCAACCCCCCCTTCGCAGGCCCCCGGGCATAGTTATACTGGACCCGGTAGCCGTGGAATATTTTCATACTCCCATCGTCCATCTGGACAGGGAATATGCACTTCAGCTCTCTTTGGGGCCACCTGAGGAACTCGTGGGTAGCCTGATCCAGGCCCAGCTTCTCCGCTGCAAAGTCGAGCTGCTGCTGCGCGATTACAAAAGGATTCAATTCTGACATAACCCCTCCTCGTTAATAAGTTATAGTTTAAGCATGGATTTTATCGTTTCCGTTGATGTATCTTAGCCCCTCTCTTGAGGAGTTCCGAGAGGAATCTGTCTGGATTGATGCACCCTTCGGGCGCCCTCGCTCACCCGTCGCGCCCGTGAGGACGGCCTTCACACCCGGCAGGCTCTGCGCCTTGGTTATGTCTATGTTCTTTATGCGTGCGTGGGGATACCTGCTATAGAGGATCTTGCCATAGAGCATACCCGGCAGGGAAACGTCCTGGATGAACGCTGCGCTTCCCGCTACTTTGGAAGGGGCGTCCTTTTTGGAAATCCTTTTTCCAACGGCAGTAAGTTCCATGTCTATTTCACCTCCCTCGCGCTCACAGCCTTGATGGCTTCGATTATCTGGACGTAGCCCGTGCACCGGCAAAGGTTTCCCGCTATGCCGTCCCTGATCTCGTCTTCCGTCGGATGGGGGTTATCGGAAAGGAGGGTATAGGCGGACATGATCATGCCCGGGGAGCAGAAACCGCACTGGACCGCCCCGTGGTCTACGAAGGCCTGCTGGAGCGGATGGAGGCTCCCGTCTTTCGCGAGGAGACCCTCGATGGTGATGACGCTCCTGCCTTCCGCCTCCATGACGGGGAGGATGCACGAGTTAACCGCCTTCCCCTCGACGATCACCGTGCAGGCCCCGCACTCTCCGTACCCGCACCCCTCCTTCGTCCCCTTCAGGCCGAATGTCTCCCTTAGGACATAAAGGAGCGTCCGCTCCGGCTCAACCTCTACTTTGACAGCTTCGCCATTCAGAAAGAAAGATAGCTCCTGTTTCATCTCGTCCCCCTCACCAGAGCCTGTCCGGATAGACCTCAGCGTCCGGGCGGACTATGCGGTCGATCGCCTTCATGATGGCCCTCTGGACGAGGACCTTCACCATCTCCCTTCGGTACCATGCCTCGCCCCTGACGCTGTCCCTCGGGGAGGCCTCGGATGCGGCCGTCTCCGCGCAGGCGGCAACCGTTTCGGCCGATATAACCTTTCCGGCGAGCATCGCCTCCGCCTTTTTCGCCCTTATCGGCCTCGGCGCCACGACGCCCATGGCTATGCGCAAGTCCTCACAGCGCAACTCCTCGTCGCCGAAATGGGCGAGTATCTCTGACGCAGGCGCGGTACCGCACAGTATGTCCTTACATCTAAGGTCGCTCTTATTCACCGTGACCCTCGCCGCTATCCCTATATGATCGGCAGGTCCATGGCGTTCCTTCTCGTGTGCTTTATGTACGCTGAACCAGTCGCCTCCCCGAAGGCGGGCATCATGAAGCCTTTCAGGATCTCGCCCTTCGCGAGGACTGTCATCCCGGGCCCGACGAAGAAGTCGTCCATGGCGACCCGCCTTTCAGCGCCCGGTCCCACAATGAGGCTTTCCGCGTCGAGGACAAGGAGGGGACAGGCCGTGTCCGCCGAAGGAGCGGCGTTGCAGACGTTGCCCCCTATGGTCGCGACGTTCCTTATCTGGACCGAGCCCAGGTTGCAGACGGCATCATGGAGGGCCGAGAGGCGCTTCTTTATACGGTCGTCCCTCTCGATCTGGCTGTGGGTGACGCAGGCGCCGATGATATAGCCGTCGAAGGCGGCGAGCTCCTTTATGTTCCGGAGCGATATGAGCGCCTTCGGCATGAGCTTCTTCTGCCGGAGGAGCACCATCACGTCGGTCCCTCCGGCGATGTAGGCTGCCTCGTTATTAAAGCGCCCCATGAGGCCGATGGCCTCCGGGATCGTGCCGGGCTTATAGTACTCGTACCGAACCATAGCGCCTCCTTAGTCCCTCGTGGAGATTATCAGGCTAGCGTCGCCCCCCCGGGGGCTCGTCAACGCACGCCTTACTGGGTAACAGACTCGAATCTAACAACCGTCAAGTAGATTATTAACAGGAACCTTCTCCATCCATCAACAGCATCTCGATTACTACCTTGATGAATTCACATTTCGTTTCAACCGCCGCACATCTGCCTCACGAGGCAAGTTGTTTTGGCGGCTACTCCAGCAAGCTATGCTGGTTGAGCCGCACTCTACAAAACTATCGCAGGTGGCAAGTACGCGCACACTCGGTAGGAACAGGTGGAGTCAATTGCCCTATTACTTAATACCCACTTTTGGGGGAGCATTTTGGCAAGGAGCTGTAGCAAAATTGCTTCCTCAACTCCTACTATCTTTGCAATATTAGAAAGCCTTGGCAACGTCTGTTCGCTCATCCCCTTCGTCCTTGTCACCCATCTATGATTTTTGAAACGTGATAGGTGCGGAATTCTACATATGCGCCTGAATAATTCAGCTGAGAGTCCTAAAGTTTACGTTCATCGATCACCTGTTTACGCTTACCTTCACTTCGGGCCATCGATTTTGGAGACAGCAATCTTATCTTAACACTAATGCCGATCATCCCCCGAATTTTCGCTTCAATCTTCTTCTCCACCTCAGCAACTTTCTGGGGACCTAGATCATAAACCTCTTTCTTCGCCTCCACATCTACATGAAGTTGATCCAAATACCCCTTCTTCCTCACAATAATTACATATTGAGGCTCAACCTCTTCCATACTTAAAAGCAGACTTTCAATCTGCGAAGGAAAAACATTCACCCCCCCAATGCTGAGCATATCATCACTTCGACCCAACACTTTGGTCATTTTGATGAGAGTTCTTCCACACTTGCACTTCTCCCTCTTCAGCGAGGTGATATCTCCAGTGCGAAAACGAATCAGTGGCATGGCTCTTCGTTGAATCGCGGTCAACACCAGTTCTCCCTTACTTCCCAAAGGAAGAACCTCTTGAGTCACTGGATCAATGATCTCTGGAATAAAATGGTCTTCGTTGATATGATGGCCATTTTGTTCCAGGCAATCATTCGCAGTACCCGGGCCACCAAATTCCGTCAGCCCATAGCCTTCAATTGCTTTGATTCCCATCCGCTGCTCGATCTCTTCCCTCATTTCAATCGACCATGGTTCTCCACCAAAGCGACCAACCCGAAGAGGTAGATTCTTGATCCTCACACCCATCTCATCCGCCTTCTCGGCAATGGTCAGAGCATACGAAGGGGTACAAAAAAGAGCGGTAACACCAAAATCCTTCATGATCATGACCTGCCGTTCCGTCTGACCTGAAGAGGTAGGAATGACTGCGCAACCAATACGCCCCGCCCCCTGATGGAAGCCCATACCACCCGTGAAAAGACCTATTCCATACGCATTCTGACAAATATCACCTGAACGAATCCCCGCTGCATAAAGGTCACGAGCCATGCATTCTGTCCATTGTTCAAGGTCATTCGCTGTATAAGGACCGGTGATCGGCTTTCCACTCGTCCCGGAAGAACAATGAATGCGGATAACCTCCGAAAGCGGAACCGCACAGAGCCCAAAGGGGTAGTTGTCTCTCAGGTCGGTCTTGGCTGTGAAAGGAAGTCTAGATAAATCCTCCAAAGCCCTGATATCCTCAGGTTTGACTCCATTCTGATCAAACCTATTTTTGTAAAATGGCACCCTTCCGTATACCCATTCCAATGTCTTCTTCAGATGACTTAATTGAAACTCTTTCATCTCCTCTATTGGCATCGTCTCAAATTTCTCATCCCAATATTTCTTTTCCCCTTCCTTTCGCATAAACCCTCCTAATGAATAACAATTATAAAGTTAGCCGCCATATTCACTCAGAATATATGAATAAACATAGGCTTGGAAAAATGGCAGTATGCGTATTCATACAGCAAAAGGCAACGGCTAATCAATGATCTGAAGTAGCGCTTTCTTAATAAAAGTACCAAGCATTGTCCTGATGTATCTTGGGGAATCCCCATGGTGGGGAATGGGACTTATTCCCTGAATAGCTATCCTCTCAGCCTCGCTAATGACGTGATCACTCAATCGAACTCCCCTTAACATATCTTCAACCTCTTTCATCCTTACAGGAGAAGAAGCAACAGAAACCGCTACAATCCTAATCTCTTTACAAACGCCCCCGCTCATATCTGCAAGGGCTGCTACTCCTACAACAGGATAATCGATAGCCTTTCTGCAACTGTACTTAAAATAAACTCCTTTCCATTTTGAATACAATTTTGGAACACGAATCTCTGTTAAAATTTCATCGGGCTGCAAGATGTTTACAGGGTGACCCCGACCGGTATAAAACTCCTCCAGAGGGATGCTCCTTTGGCTTCGATGACTTACGATTGTTACTCTAGCATTCAGCGCCACTAGCGCAGGAACAGTATCAGCAGAAAAACGTGCGTAACAGTACCTCCCTTTTTTCATTATGTGACAAAACTCTCCCCCTCTTTTAAAACATTTGGGCCAATACTCAAGCCCGAATATATGCGAATGGGTATAATATTCACACCTTGCGTCTAAGCAGATATTGCCACCAATAGTTCCCATGTTTCTAATTAATTGGTGAGCCACCTTGCCTGCAGCGTCCGAGAGCAAAAGGAAATTATCTCTTACAATGCAGGAATGCTGGATCTTATGTAGTTTAGTGAGGGCACCAATAATTACTTCGTCTTCACTCTCTTCAATTCTATCAAGATTCTGAATTCCATTCAGACTCAAGAGAAATTCGGGAATTGAGGCTCTATGCTTCATTCGAACCAGTAAATCGGTCCCCCCCGCGATAACGCGACCTTCTTTTTTTAACCCAGCGAGAAGATTACAGGCTTGTTCTATTGAATTGGCCTGCACGTATTCGAATGCAGACAGATTTGGTATCATCTCTTCCTCTTTTGATAGCATTGACAACTTTTGCAGACATATTATCTCAAACTTAAAACTACGCCATTTTTAACTCTAAGCCAATTCAGCTCTTTGATCATACTGAACCATACCGCCGTTTATCAGCTTCCCATATTGATGAAGCTGAATTTGAATTCTCAACTCTATGTCAATTACCCATTAGCCACGTAGGAAGCCAAAGGGCAATTTGAGGAAATAGAAATAACAGAATTCCAACACCGATCAGGCTGATTAAAAAGGGATATACCCCACTGTAGATCACACCAAATGGAACCTTGGTAATATTTTTTACCACAAAGACACAGATAGCAACAGGAGGAATTATAGTACCAATCATAACCGTAATAGCAATCATTATACCGAACCATATTGGGTCGAAACCCAGTTTGATAACAGCGGGAAAGAAAATGGGAGTAGCAAGAATCATGAATGCAAGATCATCGATAAAAGAACCCCCAGTTTGATAAACGAGTGAGATAAGGATCATAATAATGTAACGGTTTAAAGGCAGCTGTACAACCCAATCCGCAGCTATCATCGGAATTTTAGTCACAGTAAGAAAATGGCCCAAGATACTGGAACCTGCTATTAACATCAGTACCATACATGCAGTCCGGACAGACTCCTCTGCCGATTTAATGAACCCCTTAAAATCTAAATCTCTCTTTGCAACAGCTAAAAGTATCACGGCACCCGTTCCAACGCTTCCTGCCTCTGTTGGAGTAAAGAAGCCTTTCATTAGTCCACCAATAACTAAGATGAAGATAATAGCAACCCAACTTACCTCTGGAAGAGATGCAATCCTTGCTTTCCAAGTCGATTTTTCACCTTTGGGCCCTAGTGATGGATTGATTCTACACCAAACGTATATTATTAATATAAAGAAGAAAGAAATCAGCAACCCGGGAATGATACCGGCCAGAAACAATTTGCCAATGGATATCTCAGTAATCATGCCAAAGATTATGAGAGTGACACTTGGAGGAATAAGTATACCTAAAGTCCCGACTGAAGCCACGATCCCGGTGGATAGTTTTTTGCTATAATTATGCCGCTCCATCTCGGGGACCGCCACGCTGGCAAAAGTGGCGACTGTCGCTGGTGACGAACCGCAAATTGCCTTGAAGGCAGTGGCTCCGACTACGGTAGCCATGGCTAGCCCCCCAGGAATGTGGCCAATGAATTTATAAGAAGCATCGTACAACCGCCTCGCTATCCCTGCATTGAACGCAACCTGACCCATCAGGACAAACAAGGGAATGACCGTAAAGCCGTACGAAGCGAATGCATCGAATATATCCGTTGCCAGAAGATTCAGACCCGCATTGAAAGATTTAAGATAGCAGAAACCCAAAAAACCCACCAGTGCCATAGCGAACCCTAATTCGATGCCTGTCAGGAACATTAATAGTACCATGACCAGAGCTATACCGCCAACTAGGACATCATGCATCGTATTCCCCTTTAAATATTTTCATGACATCACAGAACAATACTAAGCACTGGATAAAACAGCAGACCGCTAATCCATAGGCAACAGGGTAGAAGGGCACCTTTAAGGTCATGGAAACTTCTCCTGATTTCTGGAAATACCATGCATATTTGAACATATTCCACCCAAGCATAAGGAAGAAGAATATCACCAGACCTCTCGTAGCTATGTTGAAAATATCCCTTACCGTTTTAGAAAGTTTCAGAATTACGAAATCTACAAAAATATGACCCCTCATCCAAGAAGTCAAAGGCATAGCAAAGCCTATTACCACGGCTCCTAAGAAAGTTACCAACTCGTATGTGCCGACTATGGGTCTCCTGAAGGATCTCAAAATCACATCGACAATAGTTAGAAGCATAAGGCATGTGAGGCTTATCCATGAAATGGAACTAAAGAATTGACTTATTCTTTCTACCTTACTCAGTAGTCCGGCCACGGTTCACCCCTCTCTATATCCGATTCTACTGATGAAGAGTAAGGGAAAATCTGTTCCCCACTTACTCTTCATCAGTCAATAGCTTACAATAGCTTACTGCAGTTTCTTCAGTTGCTTTAGACAGAATTTCAAAGCGTCGTCCCCTGGGAGACCCTTTCCCTTCATATCCTTCAAGTAGTCGTCAAGAAGAGGTCTAACCGCCTTTGCCCATCTCTCGTCTTCTTCCTTTGAAAGCGATATGATCTGGTTTCCCCTCTTTAGGATATATTCTCTTCCTGCTTTGTCGATCTCGTCCCACATTCTTCCCGTTTTGTCAATCCACTCTTCGTTGATTCCTTCAATTATCTTCTGAATATCCGAGGGCAAAGCATTCCACTTATCCTTGTTCATAACTGTAAAGAAACCGGTAGTATAAGCAGAACCAAAATTTTCAGTTGTATATTTGACCACCTCTCCTAATCTATAACCCTCGAGCGTTTCACGCGGGAGCATCGTCCCTTCTACTACTCCTCTACTTAAGGCATCATAAGCCTCACTTACCGGCATGGCCACAGGGGTTCCTCCAAGGGCTGCTACCACTTTTGCGGACAAGCCGGTGCACCGAATCTTAAGCCCTTTTAAATCCTCAAGTCTTCTCACAGGCACCTTCGTATGGAGAACCCCAGGTCCATGTGCATGAAAATACATAACTTTTACCTCATCAAATTCTTTAGGCTTAAATCGCCGATAATATTCATTGATCAACTTTGTTGCTGCCCTCCCATTTTTGTAACCCAAAGGTAGATCGATTACCTCCGTCAGAGGAAATTTTCCTCTGGAGTAACCCATAGCTGAGTACCCAGCGTCTGAAATTCCTCTCACCACACCAGTATAAATCTTATCTGGGGAGGTTAATGTCCCACCACAAAAAACCGTGATCTTGACCCTGCCGTTTGTCCTCTTCTCGATCTCCTTTGCCCATTCGTTATTCATTAAACAATTTGCGTGAGTGGTAGGGCTCAGGCCCGAAAAAGTGAGCTCAACGGGACGCGTCTGCCCGAACGAAAAAGAAGAGAAAAATAAAGAACACAACACCAGTAAGCCCAAAATTAGAGACGATAATCTCAAGCGTTCCATTTTCAGTCCTCCTTGGTAATTGTGAAAACTCCTTCTCATAATTCCTAAAATTAAACTTGTATCGCTTCTTGGCCCCGTTTGTCCTTGAGAGCTTTAAGAATTTTGTCAGGTGTCATCGGCAAGTCATTTATTCGAACCCCAACCGCATTATAAACAGCATTAGCTATAGCCGGGGCTACGGCTATGAAACCGGCTTCACCGACCCCTTTAGCCCCAAATGGGCCTGCCGGGTCTGGCCTCTCAACCAGAATTACCTCGATATCCGGAACATCAAGAGCCGATAATATCTTATAATCTTCGAAGTCCCTGCTCATTGGGATACCAGTTTTTTTGTCCACAACATTATTCTCTGTTAAAGCAAAGCCTATGGCCTGTACTATTCCGCCCTCGATTTGTCCCTCCACATTAGTTGGATTTATTGCTCTACCACAATCAACAGCAGCCACTATTCTTATTATGCTTACCTCTCCCGTTTCAATATTCACTTCTGTTTCAGCAAAGCACGCCGCGGTGGTCGGGGAAATGGAGTTAGGTACAAAAGAGCCTTTACCTATCATAGCTTCACATGTTCCGGTAAAATTGTACGTCGCTTCGTAAACCACTTCAGCTATAGAAACTCCCATTTCAGGATTTGCCTTAATACAAACACGCTTATTTTTAACCTCTAGCTCACCGATGGGTACATTTAATGTTTTGGCCGCACGCTCCAGAAGTTTAACTTTGGCCTCACGCGCGGCCCTTAAAACCGCATTTCCAATCATATAGACCGAGCGGCTCGCATAAGAGCCTACGTCGAACATAGTAACATCCGTGTCTCCGCTAGATAGATGGACATCTTGGGCAAACAGCCCAAGCTCTTCGGCGGCAATTTGAGTAAGGACATCCGAGATCCCTGTACCCATCTCAACAGGGTGTGCTATCAAGATAGCCGAGCCATCATCATTAAGCTTTATGAAGGCGTTAGAGTACTCCAAAGCAGGATAACCACCACTGGGAAGCGACATAGTCGCCATTCCCACACCCCGTCTCCGCGCACCGCTATTCTTTGTTGCTCTCTTTGCATACCAACATATTTTTTCGGCACCTAGTTTAATACATTCATCCAATGCCGTGCTCTGTATAGGAAGGCCATTTGTCAGTTCACCGGCCTTTTTGGCATTTTTTAAATGGAGTTCTAGAGGATCTAAGCCTAGCTTTTCTGCGGCAAGGTCTACCAATTGATTTATACCCCACATCGCCTCTGGGTTTCCCATGCCTCGCATTGCGCCCGTTATAACGGTATTTGTATAAACAACGTTTGCCTCTCCAGCTCTATTTGCACACCTCAAATGGCCCATACCAGAGTCCATAAACCATGCCGCTGGCGGAACGGCTCCGCTTGAATAACCCCCGGCATCCACTATCGCCTTCAGCTGCACTGCTGTTAGGGTGCCATCGTTTTTAAATCCTAATTTAGCACTGTACTTAAAAGCGGTCCTATTTTCCATCGTAATGAAATCTTCTTCTTTAGTTAACTCAAGCTTTACCGGTTTGCCGGTCTTCTTTGCTAAAAGCACGCATATAGGCTCAGCAGATATCCAAATTTTACTGCCAAAAGCGCCCCCTACAAAGGGGCTAATTAACCTCACCATGCTCTGAGACATACTGAATATATGTGCAATCTCTCTTCTGCCGATATGTGGGGCTTGAGCGGGAGACCAGATAGTTAGTCTACCATTGATGTCAAAGTTGGCAATAATTGTCATTGGCTCTAAGCAGCAATGCACCTGCCTGGTGGTACCGAAAGTATCTTCCAACACCAAATCAGCTTGTTCAAAACCCAGTTTCACATCGCCCTCTGGAAAATTATAAGGAACCTTTCTCGCAATATTTCGGTTGTGTATTAAAGGCGCGCTAGGCTCCATGGCGTCTACCGGGTCAAATACCGCCGGGAGTTCTTGGTATTTCACCTCGATCAACTCCAATGCCTTTTCAGCCACGCTTTGATTGATGGCAGCCACAGCAGCTACAGGCTCCCCAACATAGCGCACCTTGTCATTAAAAATATATCGGTGAGGGCGTCGTAGCGCCTCTTTCGGAAGTTTGACAACGCCTATGTCGAAACTGGTAGGCGTAATAATAGCATCTTCAACGGTTACCACCGCTTCAACGCCTGAAAGTTTTTCAGCTCTAGATTTATTAATACTGAGTATCCTTGCATGAGGGTAGGGACTCCTGAGTACTTTTCCGATTAGCATACCGGGGAGCTTCATGTCGCCTGCATATTCAGCTGTTCCTGTGGCTTTAGCCATTGAATCCTTTCGGGGCAGCCGTTTTCCAACAGCGGACAGATCCCCACTCATGGCTAGCTTTACTCCTTCCTCATTGTCTGCTGCAGCCAATACCGCATCAAATATTTTCATATAGCCTGTGCACCGGCACAAATTGCCTGATAACGCGACTCTCACTTCTTCTCGCGTGGGATGCGGATTCTCATCTAGCAGGGATTGAGCTGATAGAATCATCCCTGGTGTGCAAAAACCGCATTGTATAGCACCAAGGTCCACAAACGACTGCTGAATTGGGTGCAAAATGGCACCTTCAGTCAATCCTTCAATTGTGATAATATTTTTACCTTTTGCATCAATAGCCAAGGTTAAACACGAGAGCACAGCCCTGCCATCGATTAACACGGTGCAAGCTCCACATGCACCAACTCCGCAACTATGTTTTGTCCCGGTAAGACCAATCTCATCTCTTAAAACTTGGATTAATGTCATATTTGGCTCTATCGAGAGCTCATACGAATTTCCATTTACAATGAAACTTACAACTTCCTTTGCCATCGTAATAGTCTTTATCCTCCCTATTCAGTGAACCGTAACTTCAATGACCCCTTTTCGTAATAATCAGTCTGTACAGCTAGGTAACTATAAAGTCCCATTCCTCTTGCACTTTTTATGAAGGGGTGTTTTGAAAACAGAATAACATCACTCATAAGAAATCCCGCCTCAAAAGAATGGCATATCCCATCCCTCCTCCAGCACATAGAGTGGCTAGACCTAGCTGAATATCACGGCGGATCATCTCGTAAGTTAAGGTGACCGGCAAACGACATCCAGTGGCTCCCACAGGATGCCCAAGCGAAATTCCGCCTCCATTCACGTTGACTTTGGATCGATCTAGCTTCAGTAGCTTTTCACAGGAGAGATAATACGAGGCAAAGGCCTCATTCATTTCAATCAAACCAATGTCTGATAAAGCCAAACCAGCCAATTCCAATACTTCCCGGACCGCCGGTACCGGCGCTACCCCTGTCATTTTCGGAGGCGCTGCCTTAATGGACCATACTCCAACCTTAGCCAAGGGTGTCAGTCCATATTTCTTACAGGCTTCAGCGGTTGCAAGTACAATAGCTGCAGCTCCGTCATTGATGCTACTGGCATTACCTGCGGTCACAGTCCCTTCGGGCGAGAAGGCCGGAGGTAATTTGGCTAACTTATCCGCGGTCGCATCGGCCCGAGGATGCTCATCCGTGTTCACCACCTTAACCTTTGAACCTTCCTTTACTTCAATTGGCACGATTTGATCGGTGAAATAACCTTCTGATTGGGCAGCAAGCGCCCGCTGATGCGACAGGGCGGAAAACTCATCCTGTTCCTCTCGCGAAATATTATATTCTTTGGCCAAAAAGTCAGCGGCTAAACCCATACCCCCCATAATAGGATCTTCCTGCATCCCCCACCATAGCAGATCCACAGCCTGAGCGTGTCTGAGACGTTGACCCCATCTGGCGGAAGCCAATATATAGGGCGCATTGCTCATCGATTCCACTCCACCTACTACTGCCGTCTCGGCCTCACCCAGGATTAAGCCAGAAACGCCGCTGATAAGGGCCTGCATACCACTGGCGCAAGCGCAGTGTACGGTAAAGGCGGGTGTCTCCGGCGGAATTCCGCAAGTAATAGCTGCCTGCCTCGCAATATTTGCAGTGAGCACTGCGAGGGTATTTCCCAAGATGACTTTGCCAATCTTATCTATCGGCAAACGCGAACGTTCAATCGATTCCTTAACAACCGGACTAATAAGATTAAGTGGAGCTAGCGACTTAAAACCACCTCCGAAGTCACCAATAGCTGACCGCACAGCACTCACTACGAAAACATCCCGATTCATAAAAACCTCCTTGGAAATACCAAAATGTTTAAGGACGTGTATCCAGTCACTTATAAATATGGAAGCCTCTTCCCGTCTTCCGACCAAGCCACCCGCCAGCGACCATTTTTTTCAGCAATGTCGGAGGGGCGAATTGAGGATCCTTAGTTTCTTCGTACATGGAACTAATCCCGCGCAGAAAAGTGTCAAGCCCGATAAGATCCAATAATGCTAATGGCCCCATAGGGTGGTTGTAGCCCAGACGCATCGCTGTATCAATGTCTTCGGCTGTAGCGAAATTCGCTTCAACCATGCGAACAGCAGTAAGGAAGAAAGGTGTGGTCACGCGATTAGCAATGAAACCGTCAATATCGTTTGCAATAACACTCGTCTTACCTAAAGATTTGGCGAACTCCTTCCCAACTTCGATAGTCTCATTACTAGTAGCAATAGTTTTAACAAGTTCCACCAACTGCATAATCGGCGCCGGATTAAAGAAGTGCATTCCCATTACTTTATCCGATTTCTTAGTCATCGCGGCCAGATTAATTACTGACAATGTTGAAGTATTGGTAGCCAAGATTGTTTGACCTGGACAGACTTCATCAATCATGGTAAATACTTGCTTCTTTATCCCCAGATCTTCCGTAACAGCCTCTATTATGAGGTCACACTCAGAGAAATCTGAGAAGTCATTAGCGCTGACAAAGCCTTTAATCCGGGATAGGATTGAATCTTTATTTTCTTGAGAGAGTTTTCCTTTTTCTACGCTTTTGGCCAGGGTCTTGTCAATTGATGTCAACCCCTTATTTAGTCTTTCTTCATTTATATCCGAAACCAGCACTTGGTATCCCGATTGAGCACATACCTGGGCAATTCCCGATCCCATTATTCCACAGCCGACCACACCTACTTTTTTGATTTCCATGTGTTTCTCTCCTTGTAGCTCGTCAAGATTACTTCGCTTTGAATATGGGTTTCCTCTTTTCTTTATAGGCTTTAATACCCTCGGTAAAATCTTCCGAAGAAGTCACATAACCTACTAATGTATCCTCTAACTCCAAGCCATATTCTAAAGTCATATTTATACCTTTGAGCATTGCCTCTTTAGCCTTCCTTACCGCTAACGGTCCCACTTTGCATATATTAGTTGCTATTTCCTTCGCTGTATCCATAAGTTTATCTTGTGGGACCACTCTATTGATCAATCCGATACGATATGCTTCATGAGCATCTATGGGCTTTCCCGTAAATATCATCTCGGCTGCCATATTCCATGGGATCAGACGAGGTAATCTCTGAGTCCCTCCCCACCCAGGCATCATCCCGACCGTAACCTCTAATTGACCTAACCGTGCATTTTCTGAAGCTACTCTAATATCACAGCCAAGAGCTAATTCTAATCCACCACCATATGCCACCCCATTAATAGCGGCAATTAGTGGTTTGTAAAGATTGAATCCGCGTATTGGCGTATCCGGTATGGCCCAAGGTTTTAACCGACTCTTTTGGAGGACTGGAAGGAAATCGTTAATATCAGCTCCACTGCAGAAAGCATTACCACTACCGGTAACTATACCCACCCACAACCCATCGTCATCCCGGAAATCTAACATGGATTCCCTTAGCTCAATGACCATTTGTAAATTTACAGCATTGCCTACCTCTGGACGATTTAGGGTAAAAGTTGCAATTCTTCCTTCCTTTTCATAATTAATGAACATCGCAACCTCGCTCTAGAAGAATTTAACAAAACGTCAAATCCAATAGCCGCCGCCATAGTTCCTTATAAAAAGGTTAACTCCAATTATCAGAGCTCTTCTTAGCCAAGCCTTCGGGAAAAGCATTCCAGAGCATCCTTTCGGGATTAGGGGGATTTGATACATTGTTAGGATCGAATGTTTTTTTGATATCCCGCAGCGTTTCATGGTAGTTAAGCCATGCCGGTCCTAGGATGCTTGCATCTTGATACATTGTGAATCCGCCCACCTCAATATCACTCAGCATAGACTCCAACTCGAGCTTAGAAAGGCTCTCCTTATCTTCAATATCTCCATAGCTGATGAATTCGTAGTAGGACATATGCGCAAGTTCCGTTGCATACATCCATCCAAGATAGCCATGGTCTTCAGCCAATATCCCTCGATATTTCTTCCTGGCCTCAGCCCTTAAGCGAGCAATCTTCAGAGCGGCATCTAGAGATTCAAAGGTTAACTCCGTTGGATGGAAGGTTCCAGTGACAAAAAATGAACAGATGGCATCAGGACTCGTCAATTGACTTTCATCTATTGGGCGTCCTTCCTTAATCTTTCCTCCAAGTTCAGCAACAATGTCTTTTAATACCTGCTCTTCATAGATTAGTTGTTTCTCTGATGTAGATCCGATTAATAGCACCCGGACAAATGTGTTTTTCCAATCTATATTGTCTTCGGCTTTGCTCCACTCTTCCCAGAAAGCTGCAGTGCCTTGTCCCCTCGCTCTAGCCACATATCTAAATATAGAAGCTATCATTATTGACATCACTCCTATCTCACTTCTACCAATCTCGTACAAACCATCCACAGCTACTTCAATAGTAGGGAATGTTATATTGAAATATTTCATTCTTTTGGGAGGTAGCTTCAGAGCGGTTATGGGTGAGATGCCGGTGGGTTCCAAGGCTTCGGGTTGAAATGGTAATAACTTTACTGCCATCTTTGTAATTACCCCCATACCACCGAAAGGCCCTAGGGTACCTCTCAAAATACCCCTCAGGTCGGGACCAGGACCTTCCCCCCAAAAATAATCTCTTAGGAGGGAAGTTGAGCCCAAGTTAAGCAACTCGCCGTTAGGCAGAACCCACTCTGTAGCAAGAATGCGTCGGTATGGGTAGCCAAATCGGTACATCGAAGGTGCCATACCGTGAACAGCAGTGTTAGCCACTACACAGGCTTGACCACCGCATGCCGGAACCACATACCATAGCCCTTTCTTTGTTACTTCAGCAAAAAGATCAGCACTACAAACTCCTGACTCACAAACAGCAAACATGTTTTTGTCATCAATTTCTATACGATTCATCCTTTTTAGGTCTATTATTATAGTATTCGGCAAGGTGGCAGAAAGAAACACAGACATCGAAGCGCTTGTAGGGATATAAGGTAGCTTGTATCTATTTGCAATAAGTATAATATCCTGAACCTCTCTTGTAGTTTTTGGCAAAACAACACAAGCAGGTCTTATGTTCCCTTTGTCCCAGACATTTGTTCCACCCGCACCCCCCATTTGGGCTTCACAAATGACGGGATCATTCGATATATTCTCCTCCCCGACTATAGACTCTAAAGCTTGATAAGCTTCTTTAATTAAACTCATAACACCTCTCCGTTTTTAAATTAAATGGCGTTAGCCAACAATTGTACGAGGTCATAAACCATCATGCCATTGCCATTCTGTCCAGCGGCATCTTTCAGATTTTCCTCACACCAAGGACAGCATGACACAATGGCCTCTGCACCCGTTAAACTCGCTTCTTCTATTCTCTCTTGAGCCGTCCATGATGCAAAATCTTTAAAAGCGTCCCTGACGGCACCTCCAGCACCACAACACCATGTCTGCTCTCTAGCCCGTTCCATCTCTATCAATTCCAACCCTAAGATATTCTTTAGAAGTTCACGAGGAGGTTCATAGATACCAAAAGTGCCTCTACGCATCTCTCTTGGTGGATTTGGAATACCGAATTGGCCAAACACACCATGCCAAGGCTTCCAGGGTTCACTTAATCTCCCAAGATGGCACGGATCATGATAAGTAACCCTCATGTTTATCGGCCTGGTTAATTTCAAAACTCCGTTTTTGAAAAGTTGCTCTGCGTATTCCGCTATGTGCACTACTTTAAAACTCATATCTTCAGTTTTCTTATCCAGAAGCCGTGGGTATTTCACTTTTAGGGTCTGATAACATTCTGCGCAGGAGGTAACAACAGTGGTCGCGCCGCTAGATTCAATAGCTCTTATATTGTGTTCCACAACTTCCCTTGCTCTATCTTCTTGGCCAGTTGTCAATAACGCGTGACCGCAACACCATTCGTCTGGCAATACCATGTGGGGAATTTTCGACTTTTGAAGAATCTTGATTGTTGAACGAGCTAATTCCGTTTGCACAAATGACGAATTGCAACCTATGAAATATAGGATACCGCCTTCTTGCGTTGGGAGAACTCCTTTGGGTAACCACCTTTGGCGTTTTTTATTTGTGATCCCATACCGATTACCGCTTTCCCTTATCTTGCGAGCTATTGCTTTATGAGGTTCAAGAGGACCGCGGTCCTGCTGGACAGCTGTTGCCCTTAATGCCTCTAGGGTCTGCAAAACCTCAATATCTAAATTACGTTTGCATCTTATATCACATGCACCGCAAAGGAGACATTTGTATAGAACATCTTGCAGTCGTGATGTGAATTCCAATTTACCATCCAACAAGGCTTTTGTAATGGTTAGCATCCCTCCACCGGAATAGGCATCAAAGCCGTACCTTGCGTTTATTGGACAGATCTGAGAGAACCTATGGCTTCGGATATAATTCTGGTCAATCCATCTACAATTTGAGCATCGAATGCAAGTTTTAGCATCATGTGAATACTCTTCTAGCTTCATCACTGTTAGTCTCCTTATTTGAAACATAGCTTGCCTGGGGCAAGAATATTGTTCGGGTCATATAATGATTTCAGTTTCTTAAGAGTTTCAGTGTAGCTTGTTGTTCTGTCATATACAATTTCGGCAAGAATCCCGTAAGGGCGCGTGAAGAGGGCTCCCAAATCTAGGAGGAGCTGAGCAGCTTCCTTGTTAACGGTGCGTAACAATTCTTTTTGCCTCGATTCTGAGTTGTTGTAATAAATATTGCATTCAAAGTGACAGGCTCTTCCGTACTCTATTGGTTGTACATAAAACCCAAAATCCACGATGTTATAACTCACTAACAAGTCCGTAATGGCCTTGCGGAATCCAGGGACTTTTTCCAGTGTAGTCAAAAAGAAGATGTCTTTGCAGGAACCTTTATAAGCAAATTTCCAGTAAACCTTATCCTCCGGCCAACCGCCACGTAATATCTTTAACAGCTTTTTATCTGCTCTTGGTATCCCGGGGAGAGAAGACATGATATTAAATGGAACTTCTTTGCTTACTCCTCTTAAAGCTTCTTCTTCATATTCAATTTTCATTTCAGGGCGTCTTTTGCCTCCACCGAGTATCGTTACAAGGGTCCATTTTGGTAAACCTTCTTTAAGCTTTTCTATATCACTCTGTACATTGTCAGCTAAGATGGTTCCCAAGTTGGTGGAATCTAAGAGAAAACATTCCAGTCCTATCATGGATCTCTGAATCTTGTAAAGAGGTTCAATAGCTTCCTCGATTCTTTTAAAAGGAATGAAAAACACCTTGTTCGTTGCAGGCAAGTATTCTACTTTAACATTAGCCCAGGTAACCACTCCCATGGTACCCTGAGCTCCTTGGAGAAGCCTCCAATGGTCTATACCCGGGCCTTCTGGAAAGACGCAGTCGGATACCGCTGTAGCAGTAGCTCCAGGCACAACAGCTGAACCGGTCCGCATAACCTTCCCGGTAGGGTATACAAACTCCATTGTCAGCATCGGGTCTGCATATTCATATTTGGCAATGACGATAGGCTCTCTCTCTAGGTGGCTTGTGACAACAGATTTTAATGGATGTGGTAATAAAGGCATCATTGCCATAAGTTGTTTTTTTGCCAATTCAGCCTGCAGTCGTGGCCAAGTAACCCCCGGTTCGATACGTACTTTTCTATTCCTTTCATCAATCTCCAATATGCGGTTCATTCTTCGCAAGTCTAATATCATACCCCCTTGTAGAGGGAGAGCAGACCCATTAAAATGGATACCCGAACTAGAAGGATAAACAGGCAACTTACATTCGTTGGCGAGTTGAATGACGTCCTGAATTTCTTTTGCATCCTTTGGGCGCACAATGTAACTCGGCATCCGCAGCTTTTCTAAACTATGGTCAGCAGCAGAAACTCTCAACACCTCCGGATCGTCAGAAACGTTATCTCCACCAACGAATTTGGCTAATTTGGCTTTAATCTGCAAAGGTCACCCCCCTGAACAACGTCATTTGATTTTAATGTAATATCGTGTTAGACTCATCTTTCATTTAAAAGCAAGGTAGATTCGGGGATAGCAATAAAGATGCCAGCCATGCCCCATCGAAAACTCAAATGATTTCGGCCAATTGTGCAATTGAAAAAAAAGGCGGATTTATTCCCATGATATATCGTATAATCTTGCACGAAATATCGTGGTTTGGTAGAAGGGGGTGGGGTATAATCCAATCTTGTTCATGGACAGAAAGAAGACGTATCCTAATGGGAACACCAAATGACCCATAGTTCCCTGTCAGAAGCAGGGAGAAAGGATACGCCCGTGAAGAATGATGAACCTATCGACGAGAAAAAGCAGGCAGGAGAAGATCCGAAATCGGTTCTGGAGCAGATCATCCAGGAAGGAGCTAGAAAGTTGCTCCTGGCGGAAATCGAAGTTGATAACAGGGGTCGGTCCATTGAGAATCCGGCAACCCAGGATCAACGACAAACGTGAAGGTGAATCCTTCACCAGCAACATCCTGCCTCGTTACATGCGCCGCGTCCCGACGATCGACAAGCTCCTCCCTGTCCTCTACCAGAAAGGGATATCGACCGGGGATATGGCCTCTGCCCTCGAATCAATCCTCGGCCCCAACGTCCAGGGCCTTTCGGCAGCCAACATCGTCCGCCTGAAAAGGATATGGGAGACGGAGTACCGTGACTGGTCAAGCCGCGATCTCGCCGGCACACGCTACGTATACTTCTGGGTTGACGGCATATATTTCAACGTCCGGCTCGAAGAGCCCGACACGAACAAGATGTGCTTCCTTGTGGTGATGGGAGCGCGTGAGGACGGGGAGAAGGAACTCGTCGCCATCCTCGACGGATACCGGGAGAGCAAGTCATCATGGATGGAGCTCTTGCTAGATCTGAAACAGAGAGGATTTACGGATGGTCCTCGACTGGCGATAGGGGACGGGAGCCTAGGGTTCTGGGCAGCACTCCCGGAAGTCTACCCCGGGTGCTGGGTGCACAAGACCGCCAATGTTCTGGAGAAGATGCCCTCGGGAGCACAGCCGAAGGCCAAGGAGAAGATCCACGACATGTACATGGCACCGACAAAGGAACAGGCGCTTGTCGCCTACAGCTCCTTTCTCTCTGTCTATGGTGCGAAGTTCCCGAAGGCTTGCGAGTGCCTGTCGAACGACAAGGACGAGCTGTTTACCTTCTACGACTTCCCTGCCGAGCATTGGGTACACCCGAGGACCACCAACCCCATTGAAACCACCTTTTCCACGGGGCGGCACAGAACGCAAAAGACAAAAGGCTGCGGGACCAGGCTCGCCACCCTGACGATGGTCTTCAAGCTCTGTAAACAGGCGGAGAAAACCTGGAAGCGACTCGAAGGATATAGGCTGATCGGCAAAGTGATTGAAGGGGTCCGGTTCGTCGATGGCGAGTTCGCAGACGAAGCGAACCAGGCTGCGTAAATGGAGAATAAATTAGGATACGCTGAACTTGTCATGCCACAACTATTGAACGTATCCCGGAGGAAAGTATTATGGATGAAATTGCCAGTATTTTTAATTCGTATTCAACTAAAGATGGTCGAATATTATCGATAGCTGCCCTTTTTGATGGAGACTTTTCCATCGATTGGATCGAGCAGTTGGTGCAAGAAAGAACGTCTAATATCCTTCTTACCTTTGAAGAAGCAATCAAGGACGGCTTCTTAATCAAGAAAGATCCATGCACTTTTTGTTTCGTAAACTTGAGTGAGCGTCAGAGATTTCGGGACATTTTGCCCGCTGATGAGAAGCAAGAATTACATAAACGAATAGCTGATATCCTCTTGAAGGAGCTTCCTGATGACAACATTAAATCCCAAGCTCTTTCAAATCATATTCTCTACCTTAAAAATGACGAAGGGGGCTGCCAGTTGCTTGTTAGGGCTGGAGATAACTTTCTGTCAAGCTTTCATATTGAGCAAGCTCTTCGCTGTTACGCCAAAGCGCTTAACGACTTACTCAATTGTTCCGGAGAAGAACCAGATCGTCTATTTGTCGAAACTACCATCAAATATTCTAAAATTTCAACAGCTAGGCACAGTCCCAAAGAGGTCATCTCATTGCTTAAAAAAGCTGTTATGCGGGCAAGAAAATATAGTGCAAAAGTTCCTCTTGCCCTTTTAGAGATGCACATTGCTAAGAACGAATGGCTCCTATTCCACTACCCCAGTGCTTTAAGACATTTCGAAAATGGATGGTCCCTAGCCAAAGAACTGAAAGACCCAAGCTTACTTCGTTCTGCTGCTATTTTTAGAATCTGCTTCCTTTACTGGCACGGCAGATATCGGGAGATTTTGAACAGTTATGCGGAATTTGTACCTGAAGTCGAGAACTATCCCATTGGACGATTCCCACTGCTGGCTCTAATAATAGTAGGTCGTTGTTACGCGCAAAACGGACAGTTCACTCAAGGGCTTGGGATGCTTGAGGCTGTACGAATACACTGTCAGGAGAGAGGAGATGGATACATGGCGGCACAAGCTGAGGCAGCAATAGGAGGTGTCATGCTTGAGGTCCGCCATATTTCGGATGCTATTGAACACTTGACATCTTCCGTGGAGGGGTCAGTTCGTGAGGGAAATCGATGGATACATATTTGGGGAGCTTTATACCTAGCCTATGCGTATTATCTTTCTGAAAATATGGAGCAGGCCGCTGCCTATCTGAATGAATTCACTCAATATAGCGAGAACGTTCACGTTACGATGAGAGATTTCCCGTTTTTCCTTGAACTTTGCTTGGCTATTGAACTTAACAAACTTCCTCGCATCCAGGGAATTTCTTTTGAGGGAGAACTTAATAAGATGATAAGGTCTAAAAATATATTCATACGAGGGATAGCCTGCAGGTATAAGGCTCTTTTCTTTCAGGAACAAAGGATGCCTAACAGTAAGGTGCTTCGTTTACTCAATCTTTCGCTTAAATTGCTTGAGGAGTCGGGGCACCAGATAGAGGCTGCCCGTTCAATGATAGAAATAACACGCTTACTCTTATCCTCAGGGGAGGATCGGAAAGCAAAAGAAACAGCCGTTTCAGCGATCAAAATATTATCTTCGTACGATATGGCACTAATTCCAGATGACTTCAAACCTTTAATAAAAGATACACAAGGTGAAAATCTTCTGGCGGAGATTCGAAACATAGGAAAAGAAGTTGTTGCAATTCGAGACAACAAAGATTTGTTCCAATACATAATTGCCACTGTGAATAGAGTAGCTGGGGCCGAAAGAGGAGCTATAATGTTTTTTGATGACAGTGCGAATCCCTCGCAGTTTAGTATAAGGGCTTCTAAAAATCTCACATCTAGTCAAATTTATGATTTAAATTTTCAATCTTCTATGAAATTAATTGAAGAGGTATCGGTTACAGGTAAAGGTCGTATTTTAGAGAGGAGTGTGCTTGACGATTATCGCTCTAATAATGCCATTCTGTCTTGCATGGCCGTACCTTTAATTCTCCGAGGAAAAGTGGTTGGTGTCTCATATCATGACAATAGCCTGATCAGGAATGCCTTCAAAGAATCGGACCTAGATCTTCTCAGTTACTTTGCATCTCTAGCTGCCTTTGCCCTGGAGAACGATAAAGCACGTGAGAAAATACAGCGTCTTAGTCAAGAGCTGGAAAAAGAAAAACTATTTTACGAAGTGCAAGGCCTCCAGAACGTTCGCTTTGACAACATTGTTGGGGAAAGTCCGGCCATTAGGAGGATATTTGCCCAAGTGGAGCAAGTAGCCGCTACAGATAGTACCGTCCTTATTTTAGGTGAAACTGGCGTCGGAAAAGAGTTGGTTGCTAGGGCGATTCACCGTCTGAGTCATCGGCGAGATACAACTCTTATCCGAGTAGATTGCAATGCTCTCCCTGAAAGCCTTATTACAAGTGAGTTATTTGGTCATGAAAAGGGAGCTTTTACTGGTGCCACAAGTCGACACGTCGGACGTTTTGAATTGGCCGACAAAGGTACAATTTTTCTTGATGAGATTGGTGATCTTCTACCGGAGGTTCAAATACGACTCTTAAGAGTCCTCCAGACTAAAGAATTTGAAAGGGTAGGAGGAAGTGAAACCCATCAGTCAGACTTCCGTCTTTTGGTAGCTACCAATCGAGATCTTCAAAAGGAGGCCAACGAGCAAAGGTTTAGAGCGGATCTCTACTATAGGATTAATGTATTTCCCATAAATGTTCCCCCGCTTAGAGAGAGAAAAGAAGATATACCACAATTAGCCTACCATTTCTTAAAGATGTACTCAAAGAAAATGGGAAGGGATGTTGACAAAATTGGTAAGGCAGAGATGGACAAACTGATTGAATATGATTGGCCTGGTAATGTAAGGGAGCTAGAACATATTATCGAGAAGGCAGTCATTTTGAGCTCCGATACGCATTTACACGTGCCTCAACTCTATATCAGTTCAACGTCCCCAAAAGCTTTCTCCACTCTCAGGGAAAACGAACGTGTTTACATTCTGAGTGCGCTACAGAAAACCGGATGGAAGGTACGTGGCTCTGGAGGAGCTGCCGAGCTTCTCGAGATCAATCCATCCACATTAGAATCTCGAATGAAAAGGTTAGGCATCCAGAAATAGGCAAACTTCGGCCGTCGGGGGGATCACACTCAAAATGGTTTTGATAAAGACAATTCTTCCCTCCTGAACATAACTGATACTTAAAAGTGCGTAAATTCAAAAGCTCAACGAGGAAGTAAAGACCCTCGCAGATAACGTAAAATATCTTTCGCACAATTGAGCCATGGCAACCTCGAATCTGGTAATGTTAAGCACCACCAAAACAATACCGGTAAGGAGGAAGGCCATGGCCCAAAAACAGTCTAACACACAGGAAAGCAGAATAATCCAGATTAATGAGCAGCAGATAAAGGAGCACTTGGGAGAGATCGTAAGGGGAACGGTACAGGAGACGCTCAATGCGCTGCTGGATGAGGAAGCATCGCGCCTCTGCAACGCCCGAAAGTATGAACGGACGGAATCCCGCAGGGACCGCAGGGCGGGCCATTACACGCGCACTCTCCAGACAAAAGCCGGTGAGGTGGATATCAGGATGCCCAAGCTGAGGGGCCTCCCCTTCGAGACCGCAATCATCGACCGGTACCGCAGGCGAGAATCCTCAGTGGAAGAGGCGCTAGTCGAGATGTACCTCGCAGGAGTTTCGGTGAGACGCGTCGAGGACATCACCGAGGCCTTATGGGGCAGCAAGGTAAGTCCCGGCACCATCTCCAATCTCAATGCCAGGATATATGCCACCATCGAGGAATGGAGAAAGAGGCCGATCGAGGGGGAGCGCCCCTATGTGTACCTTGACGGTATCTCCCTGAAGCGAAGCTGGGGAGGGGAAGTACGCAACGTCTCGGTACTGGTAGCAATCGGGGTCAACCGTGAGGGATACCGTGAGATACTGGGGGTTGCGGAAGGGGCGAGGGAGGATAAGGAGAGCTGGACCTCCTTCCTGCGCTACCTCAAAGAAAGAAGCCTCACGGGAGTGGAGCTCTTCATATCCGACAAGTGCATAGGTCTCGTCGAGAGCCTGGCCCTATTCTATCCAGACGCCCTATGGCAGCGCTGCATCGTCCACTTCTACCGGAACATCGTGACCCTTGCGCCCAAGGGGAGGATACGGGAGATTATTGCCATGCTCACCGCCATCCATGCCCAGGAGGACAAAGCAGAGGCGCAAAGAAAGGCATCGGCAGTGGTCGCAAAGCTCAAGGCCATGAAGCTCGGCAAGGCAGCGGATCTTGTAGACGAGGGCATCCATGAGACCTTGAGCTACTACGCATTCCCCCGCGAACATTGGAGGAGGATCAGAACGAACAATCCCCTTGAGCGGATCATGAAGGAGATCAGGAGGCGCACACGGGTAGTAGGCTCGTTCCCCGACGGCAACTCGGCGCTCATGCTCGTGGCTGCCCGCCTAAGACACATTGCGGGAACGAGATGGGGAATGAGCCAATACCTGAAGATGGAGCGCCTCAAAGACGGGGTTGCCGAAAGTATAGAGGCATAACCGGGGCGGGGTTGCTATGGAAAGTGCGAAAGATATTTGACAGTACCCCCTCGCATAATTTAACGCTTAAAAACGATAAAGTATATCGTGAGCATCTGGCACTAACTCGATACTATGGTCACCATGATTTGACCAATCGCTCACACTGAAAAGAAGAATCTTAAATAATCGCGAAACTTCGTTGGAATTCAAGTTCCTTTAGATTCAAAATAAACCTGCTAGAGAGACATGTAAATACCCCAAGAATGGTAATGCCCAGTCTAAAGCTTATCGTGTCACCGGATACTCCAAGTAGATACGGAATTATTCCTGCTCCAAAAAATACGCTCACGGATATAATGATGCCCGTGGCCATGCTTCTCATTTCCCGGTTGAATATTTTCGCGATCGCTACAAGTCCTGCCGGAAAGAAGGCTTGCAAAAAGAATGCCTGCAGGAAGAGAACGATTCCGATATATCTAATCGAAACCAATCCCAAAAGAATTGTAAGGCTACCCGCGATAATCATTACGATGAACATGATTTTTCGGAGGTCAAACCTGCCCATGAGAACACCACATGATATGGCCATGCCAATAGCTCCCAACCTGGAAACGCCTAATATTGTATTTGCGTGGCCAATATCCAGCTGAAGCTCTTTTGTCAGATAAAGGGGGACGATAGAGTAAATACCGAGTTGTCCTCCCGCACCAAAAATCCAAATGATAACCATTAGCCAGAGCGATTTGATTTTAACAAGATCTCTGAAAACTGTTTTGGGTGGATGGCTGACCTTTACCTCACTGCTCACAAACCAGAAAACAATAGCGGACAAGAGATAAATGCATGCAAGCACTACAAATATTCCTTGCCATGGGAAAAAGTGGAGAAGAAACAGGGCAAAAAAAGGGGTTGCAAAGATGGCGCTCGGGGCTCCGGAGTCATGAATCGCGATTGCTCTACTCCAGGTTTTTTCACAGTAATATTCAGTGATCAGTGGAATGACTGAGGGAAGATAGAAACCGACAGAGAAACCGATCGCAAAAGCGAAAAGATAAAGCAGATAGAAGCTTCGCACCCAAGGGACCAAAAAAGCAACCAGGCTCAGGACTCCTAGTGAGAGGACAATAGATTTCTTGTAACCAAATTTACCGGAGAAGAAACCAGCAGCTAACACTGCAGAAGCATATCCCGCTGATAGAAATAAGAAAATACTACTTGCCAACGCATGGTTAATCTTAAACTCATCTTCGACGAGAGGTAAGATCGGAGCAAAGACAACCCTAGCGATTATGTTAATAAACCAGAGAAACCAGAGAAAAAAGACAAACAGGAGCGCTTTACCACCTAGATTGGGATAACGTTCCATTGGTTCAATCTAACCCGACATCCTGCCCGGAGTCAATACTATTTTTAATTGAAATTGGAGAAAGGTTCTTCATTGTTCAAAGAATGGCCTCACGAATTGCCCTACAATCGATTCTCTCAACCTGGTCCATTTACAAGATTACACCCAACTCCGCTGGCTTTGTGACCGGTGAGCAGGTAGGCACAGGGGGCGGCTAGGAGATGCGCAGAATGCTTCCAACCGCAAGTTTATACAAAAAGAGCAATGGCGACCGTAGGTTACCTCAGAGTGAGCACCGATAAGTTAAGCAGAACACCGAAAACCAAAAGCTTGCGATCCTTGAGTACGCGAACGCCAAGCACATCAGGAATCGGCGCCTGGGTGGGCTCGAAGGCCAGTTCACGGAGGTTTCCCAAAGAGAGGAAGATCGACGAGCTGCTTGAGCAACTCCGAGAAGGCGACATTCTCATCGTGGCGGAGCTCTCCCGTCTGGATAGGACGGTCGGGCAGATCGCAATTCTCGTGGACGAGCTTTTGAAGAAGAAAGTAAGGGTAGTCTGTCTGAAGGAAAACATTAACCTGAACGGCAGGGCCGACATCCCCACGAAGGTGATGGTCACAATGTTCTCCCCGTTCGCCGAGATTGAGCGTGATCTCATATCGGAGAGGACGAAAAAGGGCCTCTCACGAGCAAGGGCTGAAGGGAAGCTCCTTGGGAGACCCAAAGGTTCCATTGGAAAGAGCAAGCTCGACGGGAAGGAGTAGGAGATAAAGGCTTATCTGGCCAAAGGCGTCAATCGAGCCAACATAGCCAGAATCTATGAAGTCGCCTACCCGACCATCCAGAATTTCATAGATTCGAGGAAGCTCATGTAACAATGGTCCATTGTGCTTTCCGTTTACCCGTAAATCTCCTCCCCCTCCGCGCATGCGGAGGAGGTTCAAAAGGTAAGGTAGATCGACTGTTTTTAAGCGCTGTCCCATTCCTCGACCTCCCTTATGACACGAGTACGATCAGGGCATCGACGGCGACGGGAGTGTCGTCCGAGACTATTACGGGGTTCATATCTATCTCTTTAATCTCGGGCCGCTCGATACCGATTGCGGCCACTTTGATCAGTATGTCGGCGATCCGGTCGAGGTCGGCCGCCGGAAGGCCGCGGAAAGACCCGAGGCATGCCCGCCCCTTCAGCTCTCCGATCATGGCGAGCGCCTCCCGCCTGTCCAGGGGGCCGGCCGGAACGTGTTGTCATTCAGGATCTCGCTGAACACTCCTCCCAGGCCGATCATCACGCATGGGCCGAACTGAGGGTCCCTGACGAGTCCTACGATCAGCTCCCTCTGTCCCTTCACCATCTCCTGCACAAGGACAGGGGCTGTCATTCCCTTCCGCCTTTCCTGAATAGCCGAAAAGGCGGCGATCGCCTCTTTCTCGGTCCGAATATCCAGATAGACGAGGCCCCGTTCCGTCTTGTGGCTCAGGTCCGCGCCACCCGCCTTGACGACTGCCGGATATCCTATGTCCGCAACTGCGTTCAGGAATTGACGCTTGTTCGCAGCCTCTATTTCCCTGGCAACAGGTATACCATAGGCTCGAAGGATTTCCCTTGACTCATGCTCCGACAGGACGGTCCTTCCCTCCCCGGCCGCCCTGCCGATGACATTGGCCACATTAGAGTCGGCATCGGCCCGCGGCCGGTTCGCAGAACGGACTTTGCCCGGCCTTTCTCGCAGACCCTCCCTGAATCTGGCGTAACCGGCAAGCTTATGCAGGGCCTTTGCCGCCCTGAAAGCATCCGGATAAACAGAGATACCGCTCGAAAGAAGCAGCTTTCGATCGCGGGCCACAGACTCCACGCTCCCCGCCATAACGGTTACGGCAAGGGGCTTTCTATTCGCTGCGCCTGCCGTTGCCTCGAGGACAAGATCGCGCAGGCACTCGCCGCCTATCACGGCAACCACAAGCATCATGTCTACTTTGTCTTCGTCCGACAATATCCGGATCGCGTCACGATAGACGTGCGGCCCCAGGAGCGAGGCAAGGCTTGCATCTATGGGGTTCGCGATGCTGCCCCCTACAAGCGGCATAGCAGCCTGGAGCTTGACGGCGGTGGCAGGCGAGAACCGGGGCACGTCCAGCCCCAGCTCGAAGCAGGCGTCCGTGGTGGAGACCGCAATCCCGCCCGGCCCGCTGATAATGGCAACCCGGTTCCCCTTTGGCATCGGTTGAAGATGGAAGGCATAAAGACAGTCGAGGACCTCCTCGAAGTTCTGTGCGCTCACGATGCCCGTATGGCATACGACGCCCTCCCAGATGGGCCGCGATCCGGCGAGGGCGCCGGTGTGCGAAACGGCCACTCTTGCCCCGCCCTCGGTCAGACCGCCCCTCAAGAGTATGATCGGTTTTTTCTTCGATATTTCCCTCGCCACATGGTAGAAACGCCTTCCGTCTCTCATGTTTTCGAAGTAGGCGACAATCGTCCGCGTGTCCGGGTCCTCTCCGAGATATTTCAGGAAATCTACCGCGTTAAGGTCCGACTCGTTGCCGCAGCTGATCGCCTTGCTGAAGCCTATTCCGTTCTCGGCAGCGGTTACTGCCAGGTAATCGGCAAAAAAGCCGCTCTGCGACACTAGGCCCACGGAACCCACCTGTTTTCCGGGTCTCAAAAGGTAGGGCAGTTTCGCTGCCGGGCAATATATGCCTACGCAGTTAGGGCCTATGATGCGGGACCCGCCGCTGCGGGCCACCCTCGCCATCTCATCCTGTATCTCTTTTCCCTTCTCTCCCGACTCGGCGAAGCCGGAAGTGTTGATGACTATCGTCTTCACGCCCTTCTCAACGCACTCCTTTACCGCGACCGGCGCAGAAGCGGTAGGCGTGATCACTATCGCCATGTCTACGGGTTCCGGTATGTGGAGCACGGAGGGGTATGCCTTGAGGCCGAGGATCTCGCTCTCCTTTGGGTTGACCGGGTACAGTTCCCTGAAACCACTGTCGAGGAAACAATCCATGAACAACCGGCCTATCTTGCCGGCCTTGCGAGAAGCACCTATGAGCGCAACCGACCGGGGGTGGAATAAAGGATCGAGCTCGTCGAAAACAGTTCTCTTACCCATGCTGGCCTTCTTCATTTAACCGGGAAAGGCCGCCCCTGTCAACCCCAGGGATAGGGCATGCGTAAGGAAAATGTGTAAGAAATGTATTATTTACCTGACGAATACTTCAAGAGCATAATCACGAAAAGCACGAAAAATTGTCTTCCGCCAGTCCTTGCTCTACGGGATCAATGCCAGGGACAAAGAGACACCCGAAAAGGCAAAGGCTGGTAAGCTGGCAGGATCCATTCTCAGTGCTCTATGCCGGCTCGGGTATGAGCGGGCTCGAATATATGCAGGGCGTCAAGGAAGGCCGTCTCTCCATCCCGCCCGCATATGGAGCCTCGTCGACTTTCATCTTTCCGAGATCGATTCGGGGCGGGCCGTCATCGAGATTGAGCCGGCTGAGTACCACTACAACCGCTTCGGCATAGTCCAGGGGGGATTGCGTTGCTCGATCCTCGATGCGGCCCTCGGCTGTGCAGTCCATTCTCTGCTTCCGGCCTCGTCAGGTTTCTCGTCCGTGGAGCTCGGCGGTCGAGGCCGTTTCCACTCTTCCCTTTTTCCCGTTCCGTTTTCCCGCCAAAAGCCGCGAGGACGTGGGTACTTGGCGTCCGTAGCGCATCGATTCGCCTGGGAGGACCCGCTGTCCCTGCTCGAACAGCCTTCTGGCGTTGATAGAGCGTGGGCCGAACTGGGGAAAAATCAATCAAGATTTTGAACGATGATACATCAGTCCAGTTTTACTTCTAGAGACAGTATAGAGACAGAAAAATAGGGGGCCGTAAATCACCTAACCCCCTGATATTATTAATGATATATAAGCGCGCCCGGCAGGATTTGAACCTGCGGCCTTTGGCTCCGGAGGCCAACGCTCTATCCAACTGAGCCACGGGCGCACGAGATTAAAAGTATACCCCAGAACCGCATGAAAAAACACTGGCTTCTTTGCCACCCGTGAGCCCGGGGTACATGGGGTCCGAGTAGGGCCTGAGCTATTTTCGATGGATAATGCGTAGCGACGAAGGGCTGCCGACCGGAGCATAGTTTTAGACTATGTGAGGATCGCGCGGCCCTGAGTCGGTAGCATTAGGCGCGAAAAGAGCCTGGCCCCCCTACCCCCCCCCTTATGGAAATCGGTTGACATACCCACAACAACACTGCTAATTTTTAGCGATAAAGATCACAAGGGAGGAACATCAGCATGGACGGAAGGGTAGCGCGCATAACAGAGGTTGTAGCCGGCTCTCCGAAGAGCTTTGACGACGCGGTGATGGTCGGATTCAAAAGAGCCTCGAAGACCTTGAGGGGCATAACCGGGCTTAAGGTCAAGGACTGGAGGGCAAAGGTAGAAGACGGGAAGATAATCGAATACAGAGTGACGCTGGAAGTGGTATTTATTCTTGAGAGCTGATTCGCAAGCCTGCATCTGCCGGGCACCCGCGCAGATGCCACAGGAGAAGGGCCACGTAATAACGGTACCTTCTCCTGACCGACTTGCCGTAAAGCACGAAGGGCAGCACCGTCGCGGGCAGAAGAAAGACAAGGGCCTTGCATATCCTTGCTGAAACGAAGGCGGCGTAGTAGAGCCTGGAGTGATATTTCCCGATGAATCTGTAAAGGGAGATGGAATACTCTATCCTGCCCCGGACCCATGATTGGGATACGGTTTTCCCCTGAAGGTGAACGAGCCTGGATGCGGGAAAGAAGACCACCCTGAAGCCCTTCTTTTGCGCCCTTATGCACAGGTCCGTCTCCTCGAGGAAGAAAAAGAACCTTTCATCGAAGCCGCCTGTAGCGTCAAGGACCTGCCTTCTCACCATCGATGCCGCACCTATGACGGAGGGCACGTCTACAGGCGCGGAAAGCCCTGTGCCCTTGGTCCTAGAGCCCCCGAAAACGGCCTCCAGGGCAAACCTCGGCAGGATCTCCAGGGCAAGGGAGGGTATAGGGGCAAAGGACCGCTGGGGCCTCATGTCCGGGTAGACCAGTTGAGGCGCCGCGATGCCGACCGACGGGTCCTTCCGCATCAGGTCGAGCATCTTTACAGTCTCACCCTTGATGAGAAGGGTGTCCGAATTCAGGAACAGGACAAATTCGCCTGAGGAGCGCCGCCAGCCCGTGTTCGCTGCTGAGGCGAACCCTCTGTTCTCGTCGTTCCTCGCATAAAGGACCCGGGTAAATCTGGATGCCATCATTGCCTCCGTCCCGTCCGTCGATCCGTTGTCAACGACGATTACCTCGCCGGCCGCGGCCATCAACGACCCGTCCGACTCCATGGAAGAAAGGAGGCCTGCGACGAGATCCTTCGTATTCCTGGTGATGATAACGACCGAGAGCACGCTATATCCTACCCCACGGTCTCTCGCGAGCGCAAGAGCAGGCCGTGCCTTGCGACATTGCCGGAGAGCCGGGTGCTATTCCGAAGAATGCTTGCAAAATTCGTCACCGCAGCATGATAATGTCCTCCCCAGCCATCCTGCCTCCTTGGAAAAAGAAGCAGTGTAGCATTGCTGGAATAGGACATTTCTACTTTGCGTTGACACTTGCAAAATTCGCCTTGACACACATGATAGCTCATGGTACTGTACAAAAATGTTCAATTTTGGAACCGCAGTAACCCCCGAAACGCGCAACATCGATGCTTCGCTTTTCTTATCATGGCCGCACCCGGTTCGAGGATTCAAATAATAGACAAGGAGGACTCATGGAAACAAAGATCTTGCTATCGGAACAGGAAATCCCGACGAAATGGTACAACATACAGGCAGACCTGCCCAATCCCCTCCCGCCACCGCTCCATCCGGCGACGGGTCAACCCGTGGGGCCGGACGACCTCGCGCCGGTGTTTCCAATGAATCTGATCGAGCAAGAAGTGTCGACGCAGAGGTGGATAGACATACCTGAGCCCGTGCTGGAGAAACTCTTGATGTGGAGACCTACCCCTCTCTACCGGGCCCATCATCTGGAAAAATTCCTCGACACGCCTGCCCGTATTTACTATAAACACGAAGGGGTAAGCCCTGCAGGCAGCCACAAGCCGAACACCGCTATCCCGCAGGCTTACTACAACAAGATCTTCGGCATTAAAAGGCTCACTACGGAAACGGGTGCGGGCCAGTGGGGAAGCGCCCTGGCGTTCGCTGCCAGCCAGTTCGGCCTTGAGGTGAAGGTGTACATGGTGCGGGTAAGCTACGACCAAAAGCCCTATCGCCGCATGTTGATGCAGACCTGGGGCGCCAACTGCGTCCCCAGCCCCAGTCCGGACACGGGTGCGGGGAGAGGGTTTTTGGAACAGAACCCCGACCATCCAGGGAGTCTCGGCATTGCGATCAGCGAGGCCGTCGAAGACTGCGTAACCTCCAAGGACACGCGGTACTCTCTGGGGAGCGTATTGAACCACGTGCTGATGCATCAAAGCATAGTGGGCCTCGAGGCGCAGAAGCAGATGGCAAAGGTCCGGGAGTATCCGGACGTGGTGATCGGCTGCGTGGGCGGGGGCAGTAATTTCGCCGGCCTTGCCTTTCCATACGTCCGCGATAAGATCACGGAGGGGAAGAAGATCCAGGTGATCGGGTGCGAACCGACGTCCTGCCCGACCATGACGAAGGGCCCATATGTCTACGATTTCGGCGACACGGCCGGTATGACACCGCTACTGGCAATGCACTCCCTCGGCCACGCCTTCATACCCGCTCCAATCCACGCCGGGGGCTTGCGCTATCACGGTCTGGCGCCACTCGTCAGCAGGCTTCTCGTGGACGGCTTGATAGAAGGGAGAGCCTATGACCAGAACGACACTTTCGCTGCGGGGATCACCTGGGCGCGGACGGAAGGGTTCGTGCCGGCGCCGGAGACCAACCACGCCATAGCGGCGGTCATAGAGGAGGCGAAGCGAGCGAAAGAACAGCGCGAGCCCAAGGTGATACTCTTTATCTGGAGCGGCCACGGCCTGATCGACCTCTCCGCCTATGACGCCTACCTCTCGGGAAAGCTCCAGGACGCGCCCATGGACTTGGAGCAGGTCTCGCTTCTCTGCCGGGACCTCAAGCGGATAGGGATGTAAATCCCTCGAGGTTTAGCTGCCTCGTTTTTTATCTAGTTTTCAGGCTGAGGCCGGGGTCAACCCGAAAAGGGTTTGAAACCCCGACCTCGGGCTGACCCCATCTCAGGCTTTGTGAAGCGCCGACGGCGCCGGTAAGCTCATAGGAGGGCATTTATGGAGCTAGCGAAGCGGGTACAGACCATCAGACCATCCGGCGTCCGCAAGATCTTCGATTTGGCCCGCAAGGTAAAGGACCCGGTAAACCTGAGTCTGGGCGAGCCCGACTTCGATGTGCCTGACAAAATCAAGGAGGAGGCGGTCCGGGCGATACGCCTGGGGTTCAACAAGTATACCCCGTCAGGCGGCATCCCGGAACTGCGCGAGAAGATCCTCCACTATCTCCGGGCCAGGGAGATCATCTGCGAAGACGTCATAGTAACGCCGGGCGTTACGGGCGGCCTTCTCCTCGCCTTTCTGGCTGTCATGAATCCCGGCGACGAGGTGATAATCCCCGACCCCTACTTCGTCCTCTATGAATACCAGGTGATCCTTCTCGGCGGAAAGCCCGTTTTTATCGACACTTATCCGGACTTCACTTTGAAGGAAGAAGAGCTGAGGCGCGCCATCTCCGACAGGACTAAAGTCATCCTCATCAACAGCCCCAACAACCCGACAGGCGCAGTCTATTCGCCGGGCGAATTTGCCATGGTGGAGCGCGTCGCAAGAGAAAAGAACCTTCTCGTCTTCTCCGATGACATATACGACCGCTTCACCTACGATGGGTCGCCTTTTTATTTCGGAAAGCTCTACGAGAACACCCTCACCTTCGGCGGGTTCTCCAAAGACTGGGGCATGACGGGCTGGCGCATCGGGTTCGTCGCCGGTCCCAGGGAGATCATCGACAGCATGGTCACCATGCAGCAGTACGTTTTCAGCGCCGTTAACTCCACGGCCCAGAAGGCGGCGCTCATTGCCCTGGATTACGGGACGGACGAGCTGATCGACGGGTACAGGAAGAAGAGGGACCTTATCTACGAGGGAATAAAAGACAAATTCCGCGTGGTCAAGCCCAACGGCGCTTACTACATATTTCCCGAAGTGCCGGGCGGAGACGGGGACGCCTTCGTGGAGCGGGCGCTGAAGAGCAACCTTTTCATCATTCCCGGCAGCGTCTTCTCGTCGAGGAAGTCGAACGTACGCATCTCTTTTGCCGCAGAGCTCCCGGCTATCGAGAAGGGCATAGAAATCTTGAGGGGCCTCGCCTAAGCCGGCTTCAAAAGGGACCCTTCACCTTATCGAGAAAATAATTGCATCCAAATATCTTTGACCGGCTCCCCGTCTGTGCTAAACTGACGGTCATGCGGCTCAAGGATATACCATGAACGGCGGCGTCGATGCCAGGGTCGACGAGACGACGAGGAGGGCTGCCCTCGTTGCAGCCATGGTTTCCTCTTTCCTGTCGCCCTTTATGATGTCATGCACGAACGTCGCCCTGCCGGCAATAGCCGCGGAGTTCAGGATGGACGCGGTCTTTATGACCCTCGTTCCCATGGTCTATATCCTGCCGGGCGCCATATTCGTTCTGCCTTTCGGCAAGATTGCAGACATTTACGGGAGAAAGAGCGTTTTCGTTTGGGGAATAGGGGTATTTTCAGCTTCCACCATCCTTTGCGGCCTCGCCGGCTCCGGCCCGATGCTGATCCTATGGAGGATATTGCAGGGGCTGGGAAGCGCCATGATTTACGGCAACGGCGTTGCAATTCTAATGTCTGTTTTCTCCCCTTCCGAAAGAGGGAGGGTACTGGGCGTCACGGTTGCCTCGGTCTACGTGGGCCTCTCCATCGGTCCTCCTATAGGCGGTTTCTTGACCGAACAGCTTGGATGGAGGAGCATATTCTTCCTATGCGGCCTGTTCGGGTCCGTCATTACCGTGTGGGTCCTCCGCAGCCTCAAAGGCGAGTGGGCGGAGGCGAAAGGCGAGCGCTTCGACATTATTGGCTCCGCCGCCTACTGTCTGGCTTTCACCGCTTGCATGTACGGCCTCCGCCTGCTGCCCGCCAAGTCCGGGTTCCTTTTCATCGCCGTGGGCCTGGCCGGACTCGGCCTTTTCCTGGCATGGGAAGCGAGGATAGAGCACCCGGTGCTCGACTGGAAGCTGCTCCGGCACAACCGCGTCTTTGCTTTATCGAATGTCGCGACGTTCATCAACTACGGCTGCACTTACGCTATCGGCTTCCTCATCAGCCTCTACCTCCAGTACAGCCGGCACATGGGCCCGCAGGCCGCGGGAATGGTCCTGATATCGCAGCCCGTGGTGCAGGCGGCTTTTTCTCCCTATGCGGGGAAGCTGTCCGACAGGGTCGAGCCGCAGAAGGTGGCCTCCCTCGGGATGAGCCTTACGGTCACGGGGCTCATACTTTTCCTCTTCCTTCGCGAGAGCACGCCCCTCTGGTTCGTCATCTTCACCCTGGCGCTCCACGGCCTGGGGTTTGCCCTTTTTTCTTCGCCCAACACGAACGCCATCATGGGGGCGGTGGATACGCGCCTTTACGGCGTGGCTTCCGGCGTAGTCTCCACGATGCGGCTCCTGGGCAGTTCGTTCAGCATCAGCGTCGCAATGCTGGTCTTCTCGCTTTACGTGGGCCAGGTGCAGATAACGCCCGAGCGCTATCACGCCTTTCTGGCCGGTGTCAGGGTGATATTCGCCGTTTTCGTCGTCCTCTGCTTCGGCGGCATCTTCGCGTCCCTAGCCAGGGGCAAGACGCGTTGACCGGAGGCGCTCCGCAAGCCCCGTCCTGTGGACGGGGCGGGCACCCGCGTAGCGGGTCGGCGCAATAAATTGTTCTTCATTCCTATCCGGGAAGCCCCGGCCTCTGGCCGGGGAGCTTCACAAAATATTTGGAGGGTTCTCTCATGGAAGAAGATAGAAAGAGGGCGTTTATGAGGATCGTCTCGGAGGAACCTTTCGCCAGGCTGATGGATATAAGACTCGTGGAGGTCGGCGAAGGCTATGCCGTCTGCGAGATGGAGTACAAAGACGCAATGGACAATATGCACGGCACGGCCCACGGCGGGGCCGTCTTCTCCCTCATAGACGAGGCGTTCGAGATATCTTCGAACAGCCACGGCACCACCGCGGTCGCCCTAAACATGAACGTGACCTACGTAAAGCCCGCCAAACGGGGGAGCCTCCTCCGCGCGAGATCGACGGAGATAAACAGGGGGAGAAAAACCGCGACTTACCATATCACCGTCGAGGACGGCGAAGGGCTGATCGCGGTGTGTCAGGCGCTGGTTTACCGCAAGAGCCAGGTTATACCCCAGCTAACGCTAGACTAAGGGGGCCTGGCTCTTTTCCCGCCTAATGCGGGCGTCTCCTCGGCGCAGCGTCCTCACGTACCACCAGTGTACGCTCCGGCGCGCGTCCTCGGAGACTACTCATTATGCATCCAAAATAGCCCAGGCCCCCCTCGGACCCCCGTTTATCCCCGGCTTACAGTTTTCACGGTCTTTCTTTCCAATTCGGATAAGGAGAAAAGGGCTTCTTCCGCTCGCTCCGTTCTGCCGGCTCAACGCCTTCACGCCATTTGTAAACGGTGATAGCGAATCGCACGATATCAAGCTGCGGCTCCGCAGGTGCTATACGCACAAAAAAAGCAAGCATACCAGAGCCAACTGACGTTTTTTCACCCGGACGGGAGGACCTTTTCTGACGCGACCATCGCGGGAGGACTTGGCACCCGATTGGTGCGGGGGGAGCGGTGCACTTCCATAGACAACAAAACAATAGTGGGGCGGGCCTGGGGTTAGATAGTAAAGTATGCTGCGGGTATGAAAGCCTGTTATTCGGTAAGTGTGTGCGTTGGCGGGCCCGGGGGGCCACAAATCCGGCTGTCTGAGCGACGCAGCCTTGTGACGAGGCAGACGCAAGTCCTTTTAAATAGCTCCAGGGACCACGAATCAAACGAGATACCCACATATGTTGCGAGTTCCGGATTTGAGTGGAAGGAGCACCAATTACGGGTAAGTCCGGTTGCCACCCGCCTGTGGACGGCGGGTACCCGGCACCATTGGCAGCGGAAGAATAAGGTGCGAGCGGCCGGGTGGATATTTCACAGGTTATACCCCGGCCCCGCTCGTAAAAAGCAAAGGCCTCTTCAGCTCGGCCTTTCGCGGTCGCGAGCGTCTCTATGAACGCGTCGATCCTGTTGTGGGTGTCGAAGGGGGAAAAGGCGACACGCTAGTTTTCGAGGAAAAAATGAACAATGGTACAGAGTCAATACGCAAGTTCTTCCTGCAATGCCAAGGCTTCGAACGACGTTGAAGATTATAATAAATAATTGAGTGCCCACCGTTCGTATATCTCTGTTTCCGTGAAAGAAGTGAAGAACATCCCCGCCGATAGCACAGTGAACCGGAGTTATAGGGGGATCCTTACGGCGATATTCTCCTCAGATGTGCATCGAGAATTTCACGGAGCCCCTTGCGATCCCACCCCGATACAACATGTTTCTTATCGACGATAAAGGCCGGATAAGTGCGGAAGCAGTGCCTGACCGCCTTGTATACCCCGGCCATGGAAGTGGCATCGATAATCCTGATGAAGACACTGTCCTTGTAGAGAGCGGAAATCTCCCTGATCCAGCTTGAAAGGCGGACGTACTCGTCTCTCAGAGCTTCCGGATACTCCTGGAGGATTTCTTTATTCACCTCATCCCCGACGCCGGCATCCTTGAAGATCAGTTTGCAACTGCGACAGTACGCGAGGGTTGTGGGGATGTTCGCAACGACCTCCAGAGAAATCGGTTTCATATCATTCAGTGTAACACGGCCTGTCTCTTCTGTCATATCTTCTGCGCTGTCCCTCACATTGACTGCTTCCTGGAGTGTTGTTTTTATTATGCTCTTTCGATATACAACATTATAAACGGCATTCAACAACCAGGCCCCAAGCGGAAATGTTGTTTTCTTTCCTCTCTCTTCCCCCCTTTTGTTATGATGAAAATATTGTTCCTTTAAGAAACACTTCCCCTTTCAATCATAATATTTTACAATGTTTTGTCTGATAAAAACATCTTAGGGACCCACACCAGCTTCTAATCTCCTTGTCTCGTGAGGAGTACGGACAATGGGAACTTTTGGTTGGTCTGGCTCTCGGCTGTTTTTGTTGAAGACTCTCATCGTCTGTATAGCAATCATGAGCTTCCCGTCTGCCGTTTTCGGAGACAAACAGTGTTACTGCCATGACCGACGTTACATAATCATGCCCGGCAACGTAGACTGCCAAACCTGGTGCATCGGAGAGAGATCCAGGTGAAGATAAACGATCGGCTCGGGATTACGGAACACCTCCTCATGCTGGAGAGGGGAAGGCATGAACTCGTTCTGGCCAATTATTTAGACCTAAAGCCTATGTACGTGAAGAGAGGAAGGAAATATGTCGCCAATTTCCTGAAAACCGCCTCGGAACTTGGGTCTTACAAGAAGCTGAAAATGGAAGGGTGAGAAGCCATGTAACTACGGTTCGGCGGTAGGTCTATTTTCAGGAGAAAGGCTGATGTTGGGCGTCTTCACGTCTATTAAATGTTATGACTTGAAATCTTATTGTTGAAGGACTTCTGTCACGGTAGGATTGAATGGGTTCATTGGGCCTAATCACATAGATGGACGTGTGCACGATGGCGAGAAAGGTTTCCGGGTGAATGAAAGCCTACGTCTGAACGGCCATCAAGAAGCCTCACCCACGCTCGGCGCGTACGGTAGATCCCGAATGCTTCAAGCGGTTGTGGTGGCAAAGGCTATGCGTATAGCATCTGCAAAGCGAGTATGCGCAACAGACTACCGCGAGTGAAAATGACAGCAACAACGGCTGTGATGAGGCACCAAGCACACGTTGTTTTCACATGGCTCCTCAACGGAACCAACCTCTCCTCAAGGATGTCTAAGGTAAAGGAGGCACACGGAAGGTGATAATCGAAATGGGTGTCCCGTTCGGTTCAAGCTGTCCGGGCAAGGGTCGGAAATATCTTGACATTATCTCCGTTTTTCATAAGATGGATATCGCCGGGAGGAATAATTGGGCCCAGGACGAAGTCAAAACTATCGACATTGTGAAGATGAGGGGAAAATAACGATGAAACATTTTTCAATGAATCAAGTCATTGTTGTTTTGTTTCTATGTGTCGGCTGCATTGCCTTCTGCGGCCCGCGTCAGAGCCGGGCATTCACGGTCAGCGGGGCCACGTTCAATAACCTGAACTTGAGTAGCGGACCAAGCGGCGGAGGAAATAGCGGCGGTGGGGGAGATTCAGGCGGCGGCCAGACTTATGATCCCGTCGCCGCCCAGCACGACGAGGCAGCCAGCCTGAACCAACAAGGGATCGAGTACTATAAAAACAAGAATTGGGCCATGGCCGCGCAGTGCTTCAGGGCGGCCCTTAAAAAATGGCCGGAACACGAGACAATTGGACGCAATCTCAAACGCGCCGAAGACACCCTGGCGGAGGAGGAGGCCGAAAAAGCGAGCCTGCGCCAAATGCGCAAAATGCTGGACCAGTCCGCTGGCCAAATTTGGCAGACGCCGGCTCCCACCACAAGCGGTCTCGATTTCGCCGGCCGGAACGGAGCACCGGAGGACCACTCCGCGCAGGTTGCGTCTTCAGGCGGTTTAAACTTCATGGGTTCCGGCGAGACGTCGGGCGTGAAGCCGTTGGAGGAGGCCAGCGCCAACCTTGGTACAACGCGTAAAGGGCTTGCGAGTCCCGACACCGATACGAGCCGGCGTCCGAAAGGAACCAAGTTTTTCGGCACGGGCGGAGGGGGTTCCGGCGGAAGTGCGGGCGGAGCCGGAGAGCCGGCGAAAGACGGTGCGAAAGGGGTGTTCGACGACAAAGCCCCGCGGACGCCGTCAGGCATCAAAGCGAACCTGAGCGGTGTCGGCAAGGCACCGTTGTACCCGGCCGACATGGGCAATCCGCGAATGGTCAAAGCACAGCAGGAACTGACCACACTTGAGAAGCATGGCGACGAATTGAGAGCCAAGCTCGACAAGTTAACCGCCAAAAGGAATCAAGCCAAGGATCGCGCAAAAATGAGGGAATTGACCGCCCAAGTGGATAATGCGCAGAAAGAGTTCGGGATTAACCAGTTTAACCTCTATAAGAAGAGGGAGGAAATGGACAAACTCCATCGGTCGATTGAATCAGATCGCGAGCAGGCTGCTCCGCCTTCCGGGCAGGTAATAAATGTAACAAAGCAAGGGCAGTAGACTTTGGGAGTTCGATGGAGAAACGGACATGTTAAAGAGAGGACGCGGACGATGAGAAGCATTAGACTCGCGGCAATGGTCTTTTCGATCACCTTTTGGGGCGCGTGCTTCTGGCTGCCGGGCGTGCCGGCTTATGCGGAGAAGATACCCGCCCTGGCGGAGGTCCCTGCCGACTTCCCCGGTAAAACGCAGGCGAGACTCAACCAGCGAAGACAGAAACTCGACCGGGAATACTACGAGTTCAAAGAGGCCGCCGATGCTTTCAGCGCCAAACCGGCAAAGGAGCAAAGCGATGCCGAGTATGAGGCACTCGAAGCATGGAGAAACCGATACATCGATAAAGTCAAAACGTTTAACCGCGATATTTTGGCCTATGGGGGTGTCGAGGGGGTGATCAAAAAATCGCCCACTGCCTTTATCGTCGGTATTAAAGCCCGGGGAGAGGTTTCCTTCGAGACCGCCGACGGTCGCAAATTCGGGGGGCCCCTGCTGGAAGGCGCCCTTATCGATACCGGCACGCGGGTTACCACCGGGTCGGATGGTCACCTGAGAATGCTTCTCCCCGATGAGACAGTTTTCACCATCGGACCGAATTCCGACATGGTCATCGATGATTTCGTCTATGACCCTGCCAGCACCTCCACGCTGCGCAAGATAGCGGTGAACATCACCAAAGGGCTGTTTCGCTTTGTGACCGGCAAGGCTGCCAGGAAGGATCCGGCCAAAATGAAGGTCACATTACCCGTTGGCGGTACCGGGTTTTGCGGGACCGAGGCAGAGATCAAGGTCGCGCCGGACGGGTCGGGATACGTGAAACTCTTCTCGGGCGAGATGGAAATCACCCCGAAGAAAACGGGCATTCAGTTCGTGGTGAATGCGAAACATATGGTAACCTTCAAGGCGGACGGCACGTTCAGCCCACCGGAACCGATCAATAACCACGGCGGCATGGGAGAAGAACAGATGCCCGCATCGTAAACGCGGGCGGTATACACTTTTGGACGAACTGAGCAAAAAATGAAACCGAAACCAATCTTGATCGTGTCCGGTCTGCTGTTCCTGGCCTGGTTTGCCGGCCCGGGCCGCGCCGACCCGGTGCAGGATATTTTTGCTGCCCTTAGAGCGGGCTCTGCAGAACGCGAGCTTCAGCTTGTCACACCATTGCTCAACGCGAATCTCGGCTTGGTGAATGCCAAGGATAATCAAGGGAACACGCCGTTGTTCTACGCGGGGTTTAAAAAAGTGGCCGAGCTTTTTCTGGCTAAAGGGGCCGATGTCAACGTCAGGAACAATTACGGGGAAACACCTTTGTTCTACACCAGCAAAGAAGTGGCCGAGTTGCTTCTGGCCAGAGGGGCCGATGTCAATGCCAAGGCCAACGCCGGGGAGACGCCGTTGCTCGCAGCGGCTCGCAGCGGCAACAAGGGTCTCGTGGAGTTTCTTCTGAACAAGGGTGCCGAGGCCAATGTCAAGAACAGCCGCGGGGAAACGCTGTTGAACATAGCGGCCTCTTACGACCGTAAGGATGTCGTGGAATTTCTTCTGAACAGGGGCTCCGAGGTCAATCCCAGGGACAACTACGGGTACACCCCTTTGCATGGGGCGGCCGGTGCTATCAACACGGATAAGGATGTCGTGGAATTGCTTCTGAACAAGGGCGCCGAGGTCAATGCCAGAACCGCCAGCGGGGATACCCCCTTGCACAAATCGATTTGGCATTCTTCTTCAAATAATGATTACCGCAACGATCGTTCCAGATTGCTTCTCGCCAGGGGCGCCGAGGTCAATGCCAGGAACAACGACGGCGAGACGCCGCTCTTCACTGCGGCTTCCTATGGCCACAAGACTGCAGTCGAACTGCTTCTGAGCAGGGGCGCCGAGATCAATGCCAGGAACAAGGGCGGCCGGACGCCGCTCTTCAAAGCCGCTTCCAATGGCCGCAAGGATGTCGTGGAATTTCTTCTGAACAACGGTGCCGATGTCAACGTGAAGGACTCGAAAGGCATGACACCCCTGCAGGTGGCTGAGAAAGAGGGCAGGACGGATATTAGCGAGCTGCTCCGCCATCCCGTGACGAATGCCGCAGACGTGGCCTTGGACGAAGCACTCGCGGCCGCCCGCCAGAAGCAGTGGGCTGTGGCCATCCGTCATTTTCTGGAGGCGCAGGCCTTGAAACCGGCCGCGCCGGAAGTGCTCTTCAACCTCGGCCTGGCGGAATCGAAAGTGCCGGGACGTGAACTACGCGCGATGGCGTGGTTGCAAGCCTATTTGCTGGCTGCACCCAACGCCGCCAACGCGACGGCCGTGCGCACGGAGATTGCCAGCCTGAAGGTCCGGGTGGGGGGCGCGGTGGAAAAACTCGTCGGCCTGGCCAAACAACAGGCCGGCCAATTCAGCGACGATTATGAGAAGAAACGTGCATTCTGCGACGTCGCCATTGCTCAAGCCAGATCGGGAGACACGGATGGTGCCGAGCAGACGCTCCGTAAAGTCGGAGTGAACGGTCTGGCCCAAGCCAAGCAAATATCGGATTTAACAAGGCATTATATCGATTATTCTGATTTAACCGGGCATTATATCGATTATGAGTATAAACCCCGCCATCCGCTGTCAACGGCAGCAAAGGACCGCCTCGATGAGCTGCTCATACTCGTCGGGAAGCACATGAGTGCGGAGCTGTTCACCGATCCCCAGAGCGCCCTCCAAACAATCGCAGCAGCTAAGCCGGACGAGTGGATCTCTGTTCAAAACCGTTCTCCGCTGCAAGCTGCCATATTGATCGGCACGGTGAAAGCGATTGAGCAACTCGCGGACGCGCTCAACGACCTCAAGGCACTAAGCCGTTGATTGCTGATCGAACTGCGATAAAAGGAAGGAGAATAAGATGACCAGGCACTCAATGCCTAAATCCATTCTGATGTTCACTCTCCTGGTTTCAGTAAGTTTTTGCTCACCGCTTGTCCATGCCGCCGATAGAAACGTACCTCTCCCACTTGAGGCAAGGCAGGCCTTCGACAAGGGCATGGCTGCGGTCGAACAAAAGGAATGGCCGACGGCGATACGCTATTTCCTGAAAGCGCAGGAGGTCGAGCCGTACGCCCCCGAGGTCCTCTTCAACCTGGGGCTGGCAGAATCCAAAGTACCGGGACGCGAGCTGCGCGCGATGGCGTGGTTTCAGGCGTACCTTCTGGCAGCGCCGACAGCCGCCAACGCGGAGGCGGTGCGCAGGGAGATCACCGCCTTGAAGGTCCGGGTGCAGGGCACCCTCGACAGGCTGGTCGCCGGCGCGATACAAATGGCCGGTGGGATGCCCGTGGATGATGACCGACAGTATGCATTTTCGGTGGTTGCTCATGCGCAGGCGAGAACAGGAGATTTCGACGGTGCCCTGCAAAGCGCTCGCAAGTCTATTGAAAGCTACCCCAATTGGGGGGATCAGAACTACAACGTCATGAAGATTGCCGTAATGCAGTATAACGCAGGCGACCACGTTGGAGCCATGGATACCGTCCGTGCATTGGAGAAGGGAAATTGGGTCCGGTCTTCCGTACCTTTGGACTATTCGGCTTCTTTGGCGGCGGCAGCTTACCGAAATATTGCTTATCTGCAGGCGGCGGCAGGTGACTTTTCGAAGGCAGAAGAGACATGCCGGCGTCCCGCCATGTTCATCGAACAAATGCGAGCGTTAGACGTTCTTGCCTGGGCGGAAGCGATTGCCGGAAAGAAGGCCGAAGCATTGGCCCATGCCGAAAGAGCAACCAAGATAGGGATTGAAGGCGCGCGTGCGCCGTGGCCCTATTCAAGCATTGAAAAACCCAAACCCTCGGATATTCAGTTCATAATTCACGATATAGCCGTACTTCAAGCAATACTCGGCGACACTGCAGGCGCAAAGAAAACGGACGCCTTATTCGGCGCCGATGCAAGGCAGCGAAGCGAGATCGAAGACCTCGGCAACTCACGCGATCCCACGGATAAGTTGCTTCAGCGTGATGCCTTCGCTGTTCGCAGTTGGGGGGAATCGTTGGAGTCTGTTACAGGAGAAGTGGGATTCTTTTACCGGTCGAAGCCGACCATTTCGGATGTAATTAACTTCATCAGCAGCCAGTTGAGCTCGGAGCTCTTCACCAACCCTGCAAACGTGCTCCGGGCGATTGACGCCAAGCCGATGCCAATCGTAGAAGCTGCCTCTGTCCAGCGGCGGATGATTGACGAATTCGCGAAGAAAATTGTGGAAATTGCCGACAAGCTTCATCGCCTCAGGAAACTCAGCCAGTAGCAGCCTGCGGAGGAGCAGGGAGGGGGAAAGAATGAGCATCAAGATAAGTGTAATCGTACCATATCTCATGGTCGCGCTGTTCGTGGTGTCTCCGGCATTTGTGGCGGCCGAGACGGCCACTCCGCTGCCTCCGGCGGCCCGCGTGGCCTTCGACAAGGGCATGGTTGCGGTCGAACAAAAGGAATGGCCGACGGCGATACGCTATTTCCTGAAAGCGCAGGAGGTCGAGCCGTACGCCCCCGAGGTCCTCTTTAACCTCGGGCTGGCAGAATCCAAAGTACCGGGACGCGAGCTGCGTGCCATCGTGTGGTTCCGGGCCTACCTGGCGAAGACTCCGAATGCGCCAAACGCCGTTGCCGTCCGAAAAGAGATTACGGGCCTTGAGATTCGGGTGGAGGCAACAATCGACAGATTGATAAAGCAAGCGAAGCAACTGGTGGCTCAGGAGAGTGATCATCGTAATGAAGACTATGGTGCCCTTGGAGTCGCCATAGCAAAGACGGGAGATATCCCCGGCGCCAAACAGACGGCCCTCAAGGCCGCCGGTGGGTTTTTCTATGCTAACGATGCGCTCTCGGAAATCGCTGCAATTCAATACCACGCCGGAGACGCGGCCGGCGCGGAGGCAACCATTCTGGATATCGGCAGCGGGGAGAGGTATGGAAGGAATGAAATAGAATATTCCGCGCAATCGCGTGCTTACGGATACATTGCTCACCTGCAGGCCATCAAGGGCGATTTTTCGGGGGCGGAAGCGACCATCGGCCGAGCGCAGTTGAACCGGGATAAGGGCTTCTATTATCTCAATGTTGCTATGGAGGAAGCGCTGGCGGGCAAGCGGGACCAGGCATTGTCCATGGTTGCCAAAGCAATGCACGCCTGTGGTCTTGACGCGGCATGTCGAGAAAGCACTTCTCTCTGGATGATTCAGGATAGAGGTTGGGAGATACAATCCTACCTTGGCGATACCGAGGCTGCAAAGAAAACATTTGCACTTTATAAAGCGAAGGTCAAGAATCCGTATGCCCGATTTGATCCCGCGGTCGACCGCAAACACATCGAAGACGCGGCAACGGGGAAGGACCTGGGATTGGTTGGATTCAGAAAGGAACTTGATTTCATAGGCGACGAGAGATTGCTCGTGGTGGCGCCCCGGGAGGCCGCCCCCTCGGAGAAGCACGTCGAGTGCGTCCGCCTCCTCAAGGAGAAGCTGGGCGACGAGCTTTTCACGGACCAGGAAAGCGCGATCAGGACGATCGCAAACAATACGAGGCCTCGGGAAATAGTCTCCGGCATGCTGAAGGCGATCGAAAACATCACGAACAGGCTCAAGGAAGCAAGGGCCCTCGGCACGTGATGTGTCCTATGGACGCTGCTGCAAAGATGAGCACCGATACGAAGAACACTGCAAGACCCGTCTTTCTCATCGTTCGTCCCCCATGTCGTCTTGTCTCCTGTTCCGTGCACCATGAGCGCAAGACGGTCACAGCCCGCGCCCGTTCACGCCGGCGGCCAGAAGACGCTGATGGAGACTCTCGTTAAAGTAATGAACACCGAACATACTGCTGCAAAACCCACGGCCGCACCGTGAGGATGACGGGTAATAGAACAGCACTATCTCAACGGTATCGGAGGAACCAGGGGCTTGAAGCCCCTGCCATCGACTGATTAAGCCTCCGCTGGCAGGATTCGATTGCGTCGGCGAGCCGTATTTCGACTGAATGACGGCAGAGAACTGCCCATACGCACGTTCTTCCCTACTACCGACACCGTCCTCATGATGAAAACCGAACTCGCCTCTGTAAAAGGTGTCGTTAAGAAACCAAAATGTCGCATGGCCGTCAGCTCCGGCGAGAGTGCCGTCATAAGAGAACACACGCCTCCCATCATTTATTTCGTAATGGTGAGTAACCTCTCCCTCCGAGCTGAACCCCTGTTGCGCCATCGCCCGATCGACCTGGGACTTGCTCGCTCCCCACGGCACGCTGGCGAAGCCGTCCGGTCCTGTGGCATATCCGGAAAAAGGACAACTGACGACAAGAAGGCAAAATAGAAAGACAAAGGTGAAGGCTTTTGTTTTCATACTGTATCCCTCCGTAATTCCGGTAGACAGTAGTTTGTATAGGAGGGCCGCACGCATCTTTTTCATGGTGTCATCTCTCCTATCGGGTTCGTTTTCGCATCCCCAGATTCGGCCTGCCGCTTATTGCTCCCGCATAAAACCGCCGTAGCACTCGCCCTGCTTATCGCAATGTGTGGCCTCGTAGCCGTCTATGATAACTTTTGTGTCACCCCAGGGAACATTGCCCCCATCAAGTTCAAGGATCAACTTGTTTCCTTCCGTGTATTTGTTGGTTACGTGATTAATACTGTACTTGTGCAGCGCTCCAACGGTCAAACCTGGATTGCAGTTAGAATTAGTTTGCCATTCAAGAATCTGTCCATAGGTAACTTCATTTCCACGAATGTCGATCACTAATTTGCTTCTGGAACATATGTCGGTAGAAGTTTGAGAATACCGCACGCCGGGGCTTTGACCCTTGGCCAGGTCTTCGGCGCTCTGGGCATATCCCATAGACGCTACCGTAAACATCAGTATGGATGCTAACAAGGCTGCAAGGCCCATTTTTTTCATGGCTTGCCCTCCTGTCATTTTGTCTGCTGCTTCACGTTTCCATTCTACCGAAAGCGGGAGACATTAACAACATGTTCTCCCCCTTGGTGCTCCTGCCTTGTAGGCACCGATCTCGCTTCTACCCCGCCGCCTGCAGCTCCACCTTCATTAGACGCCGTCAAAAGGAGTATTGTTCCGTGTCGGGACTGCGATGTGGAAAATAATGTATGTTTCTAACCTTCATCACAAACCTTTGTTTCGGTAATCTTCACTGGCGGTTGTAGCCCGCTTATACTCGATAAGTAAGTGCAACCGATTATAGTCTCAACCGAAAATAGCAACCCTTTCTCCTGCGGAAACTTCACCGTTGCGAAGAGCTATAGACCAAAGCAACGAGGGAAACTCGGGGCACACGCCTTCCTCACCTGCGCCAAGCGACCACAACGGCCGGGAGATCAAAATGTAAAAAGTGACCGCCTTTAGAATTATTCCCCTTTAAGGAACAAACGCCTCCTCGAGGGCGTCTAAGGTAGAAGAAGGCAAAGAAATGTATTGTCAAGCATACGGCGACATTGATACCATTGTTACAACGAATCGGATCCCTGGGGTTGAATAAAGGGACGAGGAGGGAAAGGACATGAAGCGTCTTCCGGCATTTCACGCAACGCTCTTTTTGTTGTTTGTCTGCTCTATCGCCCTTTTGGTTCCATCTCAGGGGCGGGCATTTACCGTCAGCGGAGCCACCTTCAATGACCTTCACCTGGGCGGCAGCCGCCCTTCGGGGGGAGGTGGTGGAGGCGGCGGAGGCGGAGGAGGGGGCGGCGATTACTACGACCTCGTAGCCGCCCAGCACAACGAGGGACACAACCTGAACGAGCAGGGTGTCGCCTACTACAACAACAAGAACTGGGACATGGCAGTCCAGTATTTCAGGGCG
>Ga0208692_1000204_pt1 | contig 53508 bp, 52 predicted proteins | sample June2015DPH_20_1_3_FD_184721 | JGI IMG/M metagenome (GOLD analysis project Ga0208692, IMG submission 184721) | Peatland microbial communities from SPRUCE experiment site at the Marcell Experimental Forest, Minnesota, USA - June2015DPH_20_100... | ecosystem: Environmental > Terrestrial > Soil >... | reverse complement strand
GTCGGCACGGTCCAAGCCCTCGTAGCTCAGGGGATAGAGCACCGGCCTCCGGAGCCGGGCGCGTGGGTTCGAATCCCGCCGAGGGCGCGTCTGCGATTCTGGTCACGGTGTGTCGCGCCGGTCCCACGTCATCACGCCCGATCCGCCTCGGGGACCCTCGACAGCTCCTCCTCGGCGAACCCCTCGAGTTCGGAGCGCGCCACCCCTGACGCGACGATGACGTCGACGCCTCCCTCGTGGACGACGACCACGTTCCGGTCGCCCTGGCGGTAGCTGAGCATGAGCAGCCCGACGTGCGCGACCCTCCTGATCGTCACGCCCGCGGGCCGCGTCTCCGCGGCGGTCGGCCGGAGCACCGTCGTGACCACGGCGGAGTGACGCGGGGCGCGTGCCGGATCCCCGTACACGCAGCGCACCGTCGACCGGACGCCGGCGGTCGTCGACTGCTCGACGACGCCGGACGCGGCCGAGGCGGGAACGGGGACGTAGTAGTCGACCTCGGCGAGCGTCGGGCAGAGCGTCGACGCGCTCGGCAGCGACGCCGGGTAGGAACCGTAACCGACGGGGCGGTTCACCCCGCCGCAGGCCGAGACGGCGAGTCCCAGCCCGGTGGCGAGCGCAACCCCACCGACCGTCCGTGGACCCCAGTGCGATCCCCGGTGCGGCGGCATCGCACCAGCATACGGACGGGTCCGGGGCCCGACGGAGAAGTACCGCCGGAGACGGCGCACCCGGGCGGGCGTTCACACTTTTTTGATGCGCCCTGCACAACCTTTGACAGATTCTTCACAAGTTCGCCGGGAAAGTGATCCCGTGGCCGATTTCCTCGCGGTGCTCGGTGTGGCGGTCTTCGCCGTCCTCATGTTCGGCTTGATCTGGGCGCTCGAACGCGTATGACCGCCGTCCAAGGCGCGTTGCTCGCCGTGTCGCTCGTCATGTTCATCTACCTCGGTTTCGCGATGTTCCGGGCGGAGCGCTTCTAGTGGACCTGACATGGATGATCGTCGTCTTCGCGGTCATCATGATCCTGATCTGGCGATTCCTCGGCTCGTACATGGCCGCGGTCTACCAGGGTCGCGTGCGGTACCTCGCCTTCATCGAAGGGCCGATCTACCGGCTCGTCGGCGTCGACCCCGAGGTCGAGCAGAGCTGGCAGCGCTACGCCGGATCGCTCATCGCCTACTCCGCCGTCGCCATCCTCGTCGTCTACGGGATGATCCGGCTGCAGGGGTCGCTACCGCTCAACCCCCAGCATCTCGGCGCGGTCAGCCCGGCGCTCAGCTTCAACACGGCGGTCTCGTTCGTCACGAACACGAACTGGCAGAACTACTCGGGCGAGTCGACGATGACGTACCTGTCGCAGATGGGCGCCCTCGCCGTGCAGAACTTCGCCTCCGCCTCGGTCGGGATCGCCGTCGCGATCGCGCTCATCCGCGGCTTCGCCCGCCACGGGTCGGCGACGATCGGCAATTTCTGGGTCGACCTCGTCCGCGGCGTCCTCTACATCCTCCTGCCGATCTCGCTCGTCGCCAGCATCATCTTCATCGGCCAGGGCGCCATCCAGACCTTCGCCGGTCCGGTGACGGTCCATGACGCCCTGAACCACGTCACCCAGACGATCCCCCGCGGCCCGTTCGGCTCCCAGGAGGTCATCAAACAGCTCGGGACGAACGGCGGCGGGACCTACAACGCCAACGGCGCCGACCCCTTCGAGAACCCGACCGGGCTGACGAACTTCCTCTCGTTCGTGCTTCTGCTCTCGATCCCGTTCGCGCTCACCTACACCTTCGGCAAGATGGTCGGCAGCTTCCGCCAGGGCGTCGCCGTCGTCGCCGCGATGGTGATCCTTTTCGGCGCGTGGATCGCGATGGGCGAGGTCGCCGAGCACGGGACGAACCCCGCGATCGCCAAGGCCGGCGTCACCTACCAGCCCGGGGGGAACGTCGAGGGCAAGGAGGTCCGCTTCGGCGTCTCCGACTCGGTCTTTTACAACATCTCGTCCACCCAGACCTCGACGGGATCCGTCGACTCGGCGAACGACTCCTACACGCCGATGGGAGGCTTCGCCCTCCTCACCGGCATGATGCTCGGCGAGATCAGCCCCGGCGGCACGGGGAGCGGGCTCTACACCATCCTTCTTTTCGCGATCGTGACGGTCTTCCTCGGCGGGCTCATGGTCGGGCGAACACCGGAGTACCTGGGTAAGAAGATCCAGTCCAAAGAGGTGAAGCTCGCCGCCTTGGGCGTCCTCGTCATGCCGATCGTCGTGCTCATCCTCACGGCCGTCGCCGTCTCGATCGCGCAAGGACGCGCCGGCCCGCTCAACGCGGGTCCACACGGGTTCACCGAGATCCTCTACGCCTTCACGTCACAAACGAACAACAACGGATCGGCGTTCGCCGGCCTCACCGGCAACACCGCTTTCTACAACGTGGCCGGTGGGATCGCGATGCTGCTCGGGCGGTTCGCCATCATGATCCCGGCCCTCGCGCTGGCGGGCGTGCTCGCCGCCAAGCCCATCGTCCCGGCGTCCGCGGGCACCTTCCGGACGGACACGCCGATGTTCACCGGGCTGCTCCTCGGCGTGATCCTCATCGTCGGCGCGCTGACGTTCTTCCCGGCGGTGTCCCTTGGTCCCATCGTCGAGCAGCTCCTGAACGGGAAGTTCTTCTGATGACCCCCGAGACGACCACCACATTGGTCACCCCGCCGAGCGCGCACGGCGTCGCCGAAAAGCGCGGCCTTTTCGACCGCGAGATCCTCGGGCGCGCCGCGATCGACGCGGTGAGAAAGCTCGACCCCCGGGTCCAGGTCCGCAACCCCGTGATGTTCGTCGTCCTCGTCGGCGCGGTGATCACGCTCATCGAGTCGATCGCCCGCCCTGGGATCTTCACCTGGTCGGTGACGATCTGGCTCTTCCTCACCGTCCTGTTCGCCAACTTCGCCGAGGCGGTCGCTGAGGGGCGGGGCAAGGCGCAGGCCGACACCTTGCGCCGGATGCGCGCCGACACCGAGGCGCGCCTCGTCGGCCCGGACGGCTCGGAGCGGCGCGTCGCGGCTGGCGAGCTCTCGAAAGGCGACGTCGTCGTCTGCGAGGCGGGCGACATCATCCCGTCGGACGGCGAGATCATTGAAGGCGTCGCCTCCGTCGACGAGTCGGCGATCACCGGCGAGTCGGCCCCGGTCATCCGCGAGTCTGGAGGTGACCGCTCGGCGGTCACCGGCGGCACCAAGGTGCTCTCCGACCGCATCCTCGTTCGGATCACGGCCGAGCGCGGCCACACCTTCCTCGACCGGATGATCGGCCTCGTCGAGGGCGCGAGCCGCCAGAAGACCCCGAACGAGGTCGCGCTCACGATCCTGCTCGCCGCCCTCACGATCGTCTTCCTGCCGGTCGTCGTCGTGCTCCAGCCCTTCGGCCACTACGCGGGCGCCCCCGTCTCGGTCGTCGTCCTCGTCGCCCTGCTCGTCTGTCTTATCCCGACGACGATCGGGGCGCTGCTCTCGGCGATCGGGATCGCCGGGATGGACCGTCTCGTGCAGCGCAACGTGCTCGCGATGAGCGGGCGGTCGGTCGAGGCGGCGGGCGACGTCCAAACGCTGCTCCTCGACAAGACCGGCACGATCACGCTCGGCAACCGGATGGCGTCGGCGTTCTCGCCGGTCGGCGGGCACAGCGAACGGGCCGTCGCCGAGGCCGCCCAGCTCGCCTCGCTCGCCGACGAGACGCCCGAGGGGCGCTCGATCGTCGTTCTGGCCAAGGAGCGTTTCAACCTGCGCGAGCAGGAGCTCGGCGACCACAAGTTCATCCCGTTCTCGGCCACGACCCGCATGTCGGGTCTCGACCTCGACGGCCGGCACATCCGCAAGGGCGCCGCGGACGCGATCCGGCAGTGGGTCGTCGACCAGGGCGGGACCGTGCCGCCCGAACTCGACGGGATCGTCGAGCGGATCGCCCGGGCCGGCTCGACCCCGCTCGTCGTCGCCGACGGGTCGGCCGTGGTCGGCGTCATCGAGCTGAAAGACATCGTGAAAGAGGGGATCCAGGAGCGGTTCGCCGCGATGCGGGCGATGGGCATCCGGACCGTCATGATCACCGGCGACAACCCGCTCACCGCCGCGGCGATCGCCGCTGAGGCCGGGGTCGACGACTACCTCGCCGAGGCGACCCCGGAACGCAAGATGGCGCTCATCCGGGCCGAGCAGGAGGACGGGAAGCTCGTCGCGATGACCGGCGACGGGACGAACGACGCGCCCGCCCTCGCCCAAGCCGACGTCGGCGTGGCGATGAACACGGGGACGTCGGCCGCGAAGGAAGCCGGGAACATGGTGGACCTCGACTCGAACCCGACGAAGCTCATCGACATCGTCGAGATCGGCAAGCAGCTCCTCATCACGCGGGGGGCGCTCACGACGTTCTCCATCGCGAACGACGTCGCCAAGTACTTCGCGATCATCCCGGCGCTTTTCGTCGCGACCTATCCGGCGCTCAACGACCTCAACGTCATGCGCCTGCATAATGCGTCGAGCGCGGTGCTCTCGGCCGTTATCTTCAACGCGCTCATCATCGTCGCCCTCATCCCGTTGGCCCTGCGCGGCGTGCGGTTCCGCCCGATGAGCGCGGCGGCGATCCTGCGGCGCAACGTCTGGCTCTTCGGCGTCGGGGGCGTGATCCTGCCTTTCATCGGGATCAAGCTCATCGACCTCATCCTCACCGCGACAGGTGGTTACTGATGCTCGTGCAACTGCGCCGTGCCGTCGTCGTGTCGGTTGTCCTGTTCGTGATCGTCGGACTCGCCTACCCCACAGTGGAGACCGGCATCGCCCAGGCCTTCTTCGGCCACCAGGCGAACGGTTCGCTGACGGCGAACGGCTCGACCCTCGTCGGCCAGCAGTGGACCGGGCCGAAGTGGTTCCAGGGCCGGGACGATCCCGACAACCCCGCGGCGACCGGCTCGGCGAACTGGGGACCACGTTCGGAGAAGTTCGTGAAGATCCTCGAAGCGCGGATCCACCTCTTGCGCTCCGAGGGCATCACCCCGACGGCGGACCTTGTCACGGGGTCCGGGAGCGGTGTTGACCCGGACATCAGCCCCGCCGACGCCTTCGCCCAGGCCCACGCCGTCGCCAAGGCGAACGGGCTCACCGTCGCGCGGGTGGATCGGCTCATCGCCTCCCAGGTCGTCGGCCCCGAGTTCGGCTTCCTCGGCAGTTCCTACATCAACCTCCTGGGGCTGAACGAGGCGCTCGCCAAACTGGCGCACTGAGCCGCGCCCCGGCGCGCGGCTAGTCGCCGACGAGCTCGTAGCCGATCCCCGGGTGGTTCCGCACGAGGCCGCCCGTCGCGTCCCCGAGCTTGCGCCGCAGCCGGTGGGCGTAGACGCGGACGTAGCGCGTCTCGGCCCCGTAACCGGGCCCCCAAACGGCCTGCAGGATCATCTGGTGCGTGCACACCTTGCCGGCGTTGCGCGCGAGGAAGCTGAGGAACGAGAACTCGTGTGGGGTGAGATCGAGCGGGACGCCGTCGAGCCAGGCGCTTTGGCGGGCGAGATCGAGCTCGATCCGGCCGACGCGGATCTCGGACGGCTCGTTCGCGACCGCGCTGCCGTGGCGCAGGGCGGCACGCAGGCGCGCCTCGAGCTCGGCCATGGAGAAGGGTTTCGTGACGTAGTCGTCGGCCCCGGCGTCGAGGGCGGCGACCTTGCGCGACTCCGATCCGGCCGCGCTCAGCACGACGATCGGGACGCCGGAGAACGACCGGACCCGCCGGCAGACCTCGAGACCGTCGATGTCGGGGAGCCCGAGGTCGAGCACGACGAGGTCGGGTGTGCCGAGCGCCACCTGGTTGATGCCCTCCTCGCCCGTCCTCGCCAGGAGGACCTCGTAGCCACGGGCCGCCAGGCCGATCTGGAGGGCCTTGCGCAACGAGGCGTCGTCGTCGACGACGAGGACGCGAGCCATTAGGCGACCCCGCCGGCGTCGACCGGCAGCGTGAAGACGAACCGGGCGCCGCCGGCGGCGGCGCACTCGACCCGCACGGACTGCCCGTGCGCCTCGACGAACGCCTGGACGATGGCGAGGCCGATCCCGGCCCGTCCGCCACCCGAGACCCGGTTGAACATCCGGAAGATCCGGTCGCGGTCGGCCTCGGGCACCCCGGGCCCGCGGTCCTCGACCGAGACCTCGACCACGCCGTCGACCATCCGCCCGGCGACGGAGATCGGCGTCCCCTCCGGGGCGTGGCGCTCCGCGTTCTCCAAGAGGTTGGCGAGGATCTGGCAGACGAGCAATCGGTCGACATCGACACGCGGGAGGTCGGCCGGGAACGAGGCGACGACGCGGTCGGTCCACTCCGCCGTGCCGAAGGCGGCGAGCGACTCGCCGAGGAGGTCCTCGAGCGCCGCCGGCTCCCGGCGCAGCTCCAGCTCGCCGAATTCGATGCGGGTCATGTCGAGCAGGTTGGTGACGAGGCGGGCGAGCCGGTCCGATTGGGAATCGATGAGCGCGAGCAGCTCGTCGGTGTCTTCCTTACTGAGACGAAGGTCGTCCCGCCGCAGGTCGGAAACCGCCGCCTTCATCGACGCGAGCGGGGTCCGCAGGTCGTGGGAGACGGCGCCGAGCAGCGCGGAGCGCCAACCGTCGACCCGTCGCAGCAGCTCGGCCTGGGCGGTCTGCTCGCGCAATCTGGCCCGTTCGACGGCGAGAGCCGCCTGGTTGGCGAAGGTGCGCAGCAGACCGAGCTCATCGGAGGCGATCGTCGTGCCCGAGACGACGAGCACGCCGATCGGTCTGCCCGCGGCGGCGAGCGGGATCCCGAGGAGCGACCCCGCCTGGGTCGCGACGCCGCTCAGGCTGCGGGGCTCCCCGGCCACGGGGAAGACAGCACGAAGGTCGTCCGGCGCAAGCGGCTCTCCGGCCTGCGCCGCGACCGTGAAGTCGTCGCCTTCCGGCAGGGCGAGCACGACACTCACCAGTCCGAACGCCGCGTACACCGATTCGACGATGGCCGACAACAGCACCGGAAGCGGCTGGTCCGCCGTTAACACCTCGGACAGCTCGGACAGGCGACGCGCCTCGGACTCACGCCGGCGCGCGTCGGTGCGAGCGCGCCGCAGACTGGAGAGGATGCGGGCGACCGCCAGCATGACGACCGTGTAGACGGCGAGCGGCACGAGGTTCTGGCCGGGACCAATCGTCAACGACCCGTAGGGGGGGATGAAGAGCACGTCGTAGATCACGAACGTCGCGGCCACCGCGACGACGCCGGCGAGGTAGCCACCGGCGGCGACCGCGACGAAGACCGGGATGACGAGGACGAGACCGACCGTCTCGCGGTCGACGTGCCCGCGGAACGGCAAGAGGACGAACCCGATGGCCGCGATCGCCGCCAGGACGATGAGCACGCGAACGAGGTGTTGCTCGAAACTCTTCATGCCGCCCCGCGCCGGTTTCGTTGCGGCGGCAGTCTACCGGGGACTTTGCGCGACCCCCCTGGAACGGAGAAGACGACCGAGGAATGAGCACTCGGGCGCCTGTCGCTACCAGGTGCCCGCGGCCCGCGCGCTGTAGCGCCTTCCCGTTCTCTCGACGACGAACGCCGCACCGAAGCACTCGCTGAGCGCCTCGTCGACGAGGACCTCGTCCGCGCTCCCCGCCGCGACGATCCGGCCGCGGGCGATGAGCATCGCGTGGCTGGTCACGCCGGGTAGCTCCTCGAGGGTGTGCGCGACGTGGACCGTCGTCGGACCTCCCGGCACCGCGAGCTCGTCGAGCACGCCGATGAGCGCCTCGCGGCCCGGCAGGTCGACCCCGAGCGCCGGCTCGTCGAGGAGCAACAGCTCGTGCCGCCCGAGAAGCGATCGCGCGACGAGCACACGTTGGCGCTCCCCTTGCGAACACTGGCCGAAGGGCTGGTCGGCGAGAGTTGCGCAGCCGACGCGTCCGAGCATCGCCATCGCCGCGCCGCGCTCGGCGTCGTCGAACCGTCCCCACCACGGCGCGAGCAGGCCCTCTTTTCCGGTAAGAACGACCTCGAGCGCCGTCGCCGAGGGCGGCAGGCGCTCGGCGACGCGGTGCCCGACCGCGCCGATCCTTTGACGCAACACCCGTAGGTCGACGCGGCCGAGCCGCTCGCCGAGGATCTCGACACGCCCCGAGGTCGGATGGCGCTCTGCGCCGAGCAGCGAAAGCATCGTCGTCTTTCCGGCCCCGTTCGGGCCGAGCAAGGCCCAGTGCTCGCCCCGGGCGATCTCGAGCGACACCGGTCCGAGCACCGTTCTCCCGCCGAGCACGACACACGCCTCGTCGAGGATCGCCGCCGCGCCGTCAACGCGCCCCGGGGCCACCCGAGCATTCGAGCAGGCGTTGCGCGAGACCGCAACGCTCCGGCGCCAGGCGCGCCACGGCGCCGGGTCGCGGAGCGAATCCGGCGCGCGAGTCGGGGGAAGTTAACTCGCGCGAACCGCTTCCGCTTCGATCTCGATCTTCACCCGGTTGCCGACGACGACCCCGCCGCCGTCGAGGGCGGTGTTCCACGAGACGCCGTAGTCGGTCCGGTCGATCTCGGTCGCGGCGGAGAACCCGAGCCGCACGCCACCCCACGGGTCGGTGGCCGCGCCATTGAACTCGAGGTCGAGGACCCGGGGCAGGGTCACGTCCTTGATCGTCAGGTCACCGTTGACCCGCCATTTCCCGTCCCCGACCGGTCGCACGAATCGGCTGGCGAACCGCATCGTCGGGTACCTGTCCTGCTCGAGGAAGTCGCCCGAGCGCAGGTGCGCGTCGCGTTGCGACTCGCCGGTCGACACGCTGTCGGTCCGGATCGTGGCCTCGACGCTCGACCGCGTCGGGTCTTCGGCGACGACGACCGTGCCCTCGAACTCGCCGAACGTGCCGCGCACCTTCGTCACCATGAGGTGACGGGCGACAAACGCCACCACGGTGTGCGCCTTGTCGAGCGTGTATGTGCCCGGGGCGGGGACCATCTCGCCGTTCACCACCCTCGTCAGCTCTGCAGTTTCCGTCGCCGTCGCCATCGTGGCTCTCCTCCTTGTTGAACTGCCCTTGAACGTCAGATCCTTGCTCCGTCACTCATTGTATCAACAACTATTGTCAAAGCAAACACTTTTCGCGAAATCCGGTAAGCTGGTGCCGTGGCCGAGGAGACCGGATCGACAACGAGCAGCACCGGCACCGCGGACGAGCACGTCACCGAGGTACCCGCCGGAGCCGGACCCGAGGAGGCACCCGGCGTCACCCTCGTCGGGATCGTCTTCGAGACCGCGGCCGGTCTGCGCCGGGCGCTGGCCCCGGGAATCGAGTCCGAGCTCTCCGTCGGTGGACTGGCCTTCGAGGTCCTCGTACGCCTCGTGCGCTCCCCCGGCGCCCGACTCCGGATGACCGACCTCGCCGCACAGACCGGCCTCACGCCCGGTGGGCTCACCCGCGCGATCGACCGCCTCGTCGCGGCCGACTTCGTCTGCCGGGAGGCGTGCTCCGGCGACCGGCGGGGCGCGTACGCGACGCTCACCCCGCCCGGGCGGGCGCGCATCGCCGAGGTCCTCCTCCACCACGAGCGGGACATCGAGACGCTGACCGCCGGGGTCTTCGACGAATCGGAATCCGAGACGCTCGTCGCGCTCCTGCGCCGGTTGCGCGACCGCGTCCACCCGCAAGCCGCCCGCGTGACCACCGACCCCGAGGAGGCCGGGTTCGCCCTTCCCCGTTAGCGTCAGGCCCGGAGCATGGCGAGAAACGGAGGTTGCCATGGGTCTGAACTCGTTCGGAACGAACGGGCACCTCGCCGTCGGCGGTGTCGACTACAGGATCGAACGGCTCGACGCCCTGCCGGGTGACTTCGGCGTCGAACGGCTCCCGTACTCGCTGAAGGTGCTCCTCGAGAACCTCTTGCGTCACGAGGACGACAAGGCGGTCGCCGCCGACGACATCTCCGCCTTCGCCACCGCCGCGCAAGGTGGGGCCGAGCACGAGATCGCCTTCTCCCCGGCGCGGATCTTGCTGCAGGACTTCACCGGCGTGCCCTGCATCGTCGACCTCGCGGCACTGCGTGACGCCGTCGACGCTCTCGGCGGCGACCCCGGATCGGTCAACCCACACATACCGGTCGACCTCGTCATCGACCACTCGGTCATCGTCGACGTGGCCCGGCGGCCCGACGCGGCGGCGATCAACGCGCACCTCGAGTTCGCCCGCAACGGCGAGCGTTACCGCTTCCTGCGCTGGGGCCAGCAGGCGTTCTCCGACCTGCGCGTCGTGCCGCCCGACACCGGCATCTGCCACCAGGTGAACCTCGAGCTCCTCAGCAAGGTCATCGTCGCCGACTCGACCGGAGCCGCCTATCCCGACACGCTCGTCGGGACCGACTCCCACACGACGATGGTGAACGGCCTCGGGGTCGTCGGCTGGGGTGTCGGCGGGATCGAGGCGGAGGCCGCGATGCTCGGCCTGCCGGTCTCGATGCTCGTCCCGAAAGTCGTCGGGCTCCGCCTCGAGGGCGCGCTCACCGAGGGGACGACGGCGACGGACCTCGTCCTCACGATCGCCGAGCTGCTGCGCGACCACGGCGTCGTCGGCAAGTTCGTCGAGTGCTACGGCGACGGGATCGCCAACGTACCCCTCGAGAACCGGGCGACGATCGGGAACATGTCGCCCGAGTACGGCTCCACGGTGACGATCTTCCCGATCGACGCCGAGACGCTCCGCTACCTGCGCTTCACCGGGCGCCCCGAGTCCCTCGTGCGCCTCGTCGAGGCCTACGCGAAGCAACAGGGGCTCTGGCACGACCCGGCACACGTCGCCGCGTACGCCGAGACCATCACGCTCGACCTTTCGACGGTGGTCCCGAGCCTCGCCGGTCCGGCGCGGCCCCAGGACCGCGTGCCCCTCGACCGCGCCAAGGAGAGCTTCCGCTCCTCGCTCGCCGCCTCGGCGACGACAGCGCGACCCGGCGGCCCCGGGGACCGCCGCGTCCCGGCCGTGCTCGCCGACGGGTCGTCCGTCGAGCTCACCGACGGCAGCGTCGTCATCGCCGCCGTCACGAGCTGCACGAACACCTCGAACCCCCAGGTCATGATCGCCGCGGGGCTACTCGCGAAACGCGCCGTCGAGCTGGGGCTCACGACGAAGCCGTGGGTGAAGACCTCGCTCGCCCCGGGCTCGCGGGTCGTCGCCGACTACTTCGACCGCGCCGGGCTCACGCCGTATCTCGAGAAGCTCGGCTTCGGGATCGTCGGCTTCGGCTGCACGACGTGCATCGGCAACTCGGGCCCGTTGGCGCCCGAGGTCTCGGCGGCGATCGACGACGGCGACCTCGCCTGCGTCGCCGTGCTCTCGGGCAACCGTAATTTCGAAGGCCGCATCCACCCCGAGGTGCGGATGAACTACCTGGCGTCGCCCCCGCTCGTCGTCGCCTACGCCCTCGCCGGGACGATGGACATCGACTGGTACCACGAGCCCGTCGGCTCCGCACCCGACGGCACGCCCGTGTACCTGCGCGACCTGTGGCCGGCACCGGACGAGGTCGCGGCTGTCGTCGAGGAGGCCCTCGAGTCCCGGATGTACACGACCGACTACGCCGACGTCTTCGCCGGCGACGAGAACTGGCGGTCGCTCGAGGTCGCGGGCGGTGAACGCTTCGCCTGGGACGAAACGTCGACGTACGTCCGCAGACCGCCGTTCGTGGAGGCGATGCCCCGCGACCCCGGGCCGGTCACCGACATCGCCGGGGCCCGTGTCCTCGCGGTCCTGGGCGACAGCGTGACGACCGACCACATCTCGCCGGCCGGTTCGATCAGACCGACGAGCCCGGCCGGACGGTGGCTCGTCGCCAACGGCGTCGCACCCGCCGAGTTCAACTCCTACGGGACCCGGCGCGGTAACCACGAGGTGATGATCCGGGGCACGTTCGCCAACACCCGCATCCGCAACGCGCTGGCGGGCGGGGTGGAGGGAGGCGTCACCGTCCACCTCCCCGATGGCGGCCCCGGCTCGATCTACGACGTCGCCCAGCTCTACCGCGCCGACGGCGTGCCGCTCCTCGTGCTGGCGGGCAGGGAGTACGGATCGGGGTCGTCCCGGGACTGGGCGGCGAAGGGCGTCGCCCTCCTCGGCGTGCGCGCCGTCCTCGTCGAGAGCTACGAGCGGATCCACCGTTCGAATCTCATCGGCATGGGCGTCGTACCCCTCGAGTACCTCCCCGGTGAGAACGCCGAGTCGATCGGGCTCACAGGCAACGAGGTCTTCGACGTCGTCGGGTTGGCGGGAACGACACCCGGCGGCCTCATCGGCAAACGCGTCACCGTCCACGCGGACGACAAGGTCTTCGAGGCCATCGTCCGGATCGACACGCCGACCGAGGAGGAGTACTACCGCCACGGCGGCATCCTCCCCTACGTGGTGCGCCGGCTCCTCGCGACCTGAACGCGGCCGGGGCCGGCGTCTGCGCCGCCGGTGACCGGTGGCGGAACGCGCGTCCTACCGGCGCAGCTCGCCGGCGGCGTGCGAAGCGGCCTCGGCGACTTCCTGCAGGAAGTCGCGGACCGCGGCCCGGTGTCCGGCACCGACCTTGGCGGCGATCGCCCTGATCCGGGCGTGATAGGCGACAAGCCCCGCTGGAGTGCGCGCGAGCGCCTGCCGTGACAGCTCGACGAGTGTCGATCGACGGTCGCTCGGGTGGGGCAGGCGGCGCACCCAACCCGACGCCTCGAGCCGGTCGACGAGCATCGTGATCGCCCCCGAGGTGAGCGACAACCGCTCGGCGAGCTGACGTTGCGTGAGCGGCCCTCCTGCCTCCAGGTGCTCGAGCGCGTCGAGATCGGTCGCGTTGATCCCCACCTCGTCGGCGAGCGCGGCGCGCATGCGATCGCGCTCCAGCCCGAACCGTTGCAGGCTCGCCGCCATCTCGTCCGGTCTCGGTGCCGCCATTGACCGAACTATAGCGTCTGATTATATTACTTATTTTCTAAGTGATTTAGTAGTTGAACTATATACCCAGCCGTGCCCATGCCGGTGCACGGACGGAAGGAGGAACGTGAGGCTCGATTCGCTGTTCTACCGGTTCACGTACCGTTTCGGGAAACCGCCGTGGGACACCTCGCGACACCGGCCGGAGTTGGAGGAGATCGTCCGGGGTCGCCCTCCGGGACGGGCGCTCGACCTCGGCTGCGGGACCGGCGCCGACGCGCGCTACCTCGCCCGCCAGGGCTGGGACGTCGTGGGGATCGACTTCGTGCCCGAAGCGACCGAACGCGCGCGGGCGGGGGTGTGCTCTGACGGAACGAAGGTCCGATTCGTCACCGGAGACGTCGCGCGACTGCGTGCCCTCGGCGTCGCGGGCCCGTTCGATCTCATCCTCGACGTCGGCTGCTATCACGCGATCCCCGATCGCCTGCGTGACGAGTACGCGGCCGAGGTGGTCGCCGTCTCCCGGCCGGGTGCGGACTTCTACCTCGCCGGGATCACGCACCCGCCGGCATCCTGGCGCCTGCTCGGCGCCAGCGGGGTCGACGCCGCCGAGCTGCGCCTGCGTTTCGGGAACACGTTCGACGTCGCGGACGAACGCTCCGCCGGCTCGATCGGGCGGTTGAGGCAGCTCAACCTGTACCACCTCGTCCGCAACTGACGGGCGCCACGGGTCCGCGAACGGCGGTCGCGTGACGGAGCTTCCTCGCTCGCGAGCTCCGTTGCACGCGCCAGCGCGGCGTGCCCAACGCGAAGTGTCACAGAACCCGTTTGCGAGGCTGAACCGGGGAGGGTGCTTGCTTCGCGCGCCCCATCACGGCATTGTCGAGTTGTGGAGAACGTGCAATGTCGTTGACGCCAGTCGAGCGCGCGGTGCTCGATTTCGAGCGCGATTGGTGGACAACGACTGGCCAAATGAGCAAACGGGACGCGATCCGTGCCCGGCTCGGCATCTCCCCGGCGCGGTACTACGCGATCGTTTCCGCGCTCGCGGACTCCGATGACGCCGCCGCGTACGACCCGCTCGTCGTTCACCGGACCCGGCGTCGACGCGCCGAACGGATCCGCGCCGCGTTCTTCGCCGAAGCTCCACTTCAACGTCGACCGCACTGAACCCGACCGTCGAACGGGCGCTGGCGCTCCTGTCGGCGCAGCCTTCCTTTACGGGGATCATTGTCGATTACGACGGAACCCTCGCTGAGATCGTCCCGAATCCCGAGGATGCTTTCCCGCTGCCGGGCGCGACGGCGGTCCTCGAGCGGCTGACCGCGTTCTACGGCGTCGTCGCGGTCGTCTCGGGCCGGCCGGTCACGTTCCTCGTCGAACGGCTCGGGAGCAGTCCGGCGCTCGACCGACTCGCCGTCTACGGCCAATATGGCCTCGAGCGCCGCGCCGCCGACGGCTCGGTCGTCTACGACCCGTTGGTCGACGGCTACGCCGGCGCGATCGCCGCCGCGATCGACGAAGCGAGGGCGAGGGTCCCCGAGGGCGCCCTCGTCGAGGGGAAGGGCCTCGCGCTCACGCTGCACTGGCGCAATGCGCCCGCCGTCGCGCCGGCGGCCGTCGCGCTCGCCCACGAGATCGCCGAACGCCACGGACTCGCCATCCGGCTGGGCAAACGCGCGGTCGAGCTCGTGCTCCCGGTCGCGAACGACAAGGGCACGGTCGTCACCTCGCTGCTGACGGGCTGCGCGGCCGGCTGCGTCCTCGGTGACGACGTCGGCGACATCCCGGCGTTCTCCGCGCTCGACCTCCTCGTCCGTTCGGGCGCGCTCGCAGGCGTGCGGGTCGCGGTGGTGAGCGAGGAGGCCCCGGAGGCCCTCCTCGCCGGCGCCGACGTGACGGTGCAGGGTCCGCTCGGCGCGCTCGGCTTCCTGGGCGCGCTCGCCGACCGGGCGGCGGCGGGCCCAGGAACCCGCCGAACCGGAGTCCTCTAGCCGGGTCCCAGCCGGCGGGCCGGGCGCGCGCACGATTCGACTGTCGCGAGCCACTCGGCGGGCGGGTGGAGCGACGCGAGGGCCGACAGTCGGCCGGCGAGGGCCTGGCGCTCAGCTGCGGGCATCTCGAGGGCGCGGCGGATCACCGCGGCAGTCCCGGTGACGTCGAACGGCTCGATCGCCAACGACGCCCCACCGAGCTCGCCGAACGCGCCCGCCTCCCGGCTGAGACAGAGCACGCCGCCGCGTCGGTTCAGCACCGCGCCTTCCTTGGCGACGAGGTTCATCCCGTCGCGCAGCGCGTTGACCACGAGCACGTCGTAGGCGCCCAACGCGGCCATCGAGGCGTCGCTGTCGTCCGCGATCTCGAGGGCGACGGGCTGACGGCCCGGGGTCCCGAATCGTTCGTTGAGGCGCGCCGCGGTTCTCTCGACCTCGTTGCGGTAGGCGCGGTATTCGGGAAGCTCTTCCCGCGACGGATAGAGGTGAGCGAGGAACACGACCGAGGCCGCGAGATCCGGCTCAGCCTCGAGCAGCTCCTCGAAAGCGAGGAAACCGCGCACGATATTCTTCGACAATTCGAGCCGGTCGCTGCGGAAGATGAGCCGTCGTCCGGCGACGAACCCGTCGAGTTCGGCGCGCGCGGCCTGCGCCGAGGGCGACGTGGCGAGCTCGGCGAGCCGCGCCGTGTCGACCCCGAGCGGCACGACGACGACCTCGGGGGGGTCGACGAGATGCTCGGCGGCGCAACGCCGGAAGTTCTCCGCCCAGCGCTCCGTGTGGAAGCCGGCGGCCCCACAGCCGGCGATGGCGCTCAGAAGCTCCCGGGCGACCGAGCCCGGAAGAATCCGCAGCTCGTCCGGGTCGCAGAACGGCGTGTGGGTGAAATACACCGTCCGCAGGTCGGGGCGCAGATCGGCGAGTCGCCCGCCGACCAGCGAGAGCTGATAGTCGTTGACGACGACCGTCGCCGAACGGGGTGCGGACCTCACGATCTCGTCGGCTAACAGCGCGTTGTACTCCCGATAGCGCCGCCACGCCTCGTGCCAGCGGCGGTCGATCACCGGGCGGCGGGTACGGTCGAACAGCCCGTGGTGGAGAAACCACAGGGTGCCGTTCGAAAAGGCCCGGTGCGCCGCCGCGACCTCGTCGGGAACCTCGACGAGGTGGACCTCGAGTCCCTCCGTCGCCGGGACGGCCAGAGCGCGGGCCGCGACCTTCTTCTCGTCGGGGGTCGTCGCGGCGGCGATCCAGAGCGACCGCCGGCCCTCGAGCGCGGCGGCGAGGCTCGGCGCGAGCCCGCCGGCGGCGCGGGCGACCACCACCCGGCCCGAGTCGACGCTCAGCGTGTGCGGACCCCGGTTGGCGACGACGACGAGGGCGCTCACCGGCGGCTCCCCGCCGGCCGGCACGAGCGCGGCGACCCTCCGCCCGACGCGGGGGCCATCGTGGCGACCACGTGGGCGACGACCGTCACGGGGAACATCTTCGCCGGACGCGCCCTTCCGGGCAACGACGGGCCGTTTTGACTCGGCCGGAGCCGGCGACCAGACTGTCCCCATCATCCAGAGCGGCTGAGGGACGGGCCCGACGACGCCGCGGCAACCAGTGACGGGAGCGAAACGCCTCCTCACCAGGTGCCAATGCCCGACCGATGAGGAGGAAGTCGTGACCTCGCCGACCAACGGTCTGCGCTGCCGTGAATGTGGGCGGCAATTCGGCCCCGAGGCTCTCTACGTCTGCGAGTGGTGTTTCGGCCCGCTCGAGGTGGTCTACGACTACGAAGCCGTCGCCCGTCGCGTCGACGCGGCCCGGATCGCCGCCGGGCCGCTGTCGATCTGGCGCTACGCCGACCTCCTCCCCGCCGACCCCGCCGGCGCGGTCGACCTCGGTGCCGGCTACACGCCCCTCGTCCGGGCCGACCGCCTCGCCGCCGAACTCGGGCTCGGCGAGCTGTGGCTGAAAGACGACACCCGCAACCCAACCGGCTCGTTCAAGGACCGGGTCACCTCGGTCGCCCTGACGCGGGCGCGCGAGCTCGGCTTCAAGGTGGCGGCGTGCGTGTCGACGGGGAACCTCGCCAACTCGGTCGCCGCCCACGCGGCCCGCGCGGCGATGGAGTCCTACGTCTTCGTGCCGGCCGACCTCGAGCGGACGAAGATCACGACGACCGCCGTGTTCGGGGGGCGCGTCGTCGCCGTCGACGGCGTCTACGACGACGTGAACCGGCTCTGCGCCGAGATCGTCGACGAGCACGAGGACTGGGCGTTTGTCAACATCAACCTGCGCGCGTATTACGCCGAGGGATCCAAGACGCTCGCCTTCGAGATCGCCGAGCAGCTCGGTTGGGAACTGCCCGACCACGTCGTCGTGCCGGTCGCCTCCGGGAGCCTGCTCACGAAGGTCGACAAGGGATTCGGCGAGCTCGGGCTCGTCGGGCTCGTCAACTCGGGCAAGCGGGTGCGGATCTCGGGTGCCCAGGCCGCGGGGTGCGCGCCCGTCGCCACGGCGTTCGCCGAGGGATCGACCGTGCCGACGCCGGTGCGCCCCGACACGATCGCCAAGTCGCTCGCCATCGGCAGCCCCGCCGACGGCGAGGCGGCGCTCCGGGTGGTACGCGCCTCGGGGGGCTCGGTCGCCGCGGCGAGCGAAGCCGGGATCCTCGAGGCGATCCGGCTCCTCGCCCGGACCGAGGGGATCTTCGCCGAGACCGCCGGCGGCGTGACGATCGCCGGCCTGGCCCAGCTCGCCCGCGACGGGATCGTCCGGCGCGACGAACGCGTCGTCGCCTGCATCACCGGGACCGGGCTGAAGACGGTCGAAGCCTTCGACGGCGCCGTCGGCCCGTCGGCGGTCATCGCCCCGACGCTCGACGCCTTCACGGCGCTCGAGGACGAATGGAGGAACCCAGAGTGAGCGTCGTCGTCCGCATCCCGGCCCAGCTGAGACCCCTCACCGGGGGCGAGCGCGAGATCGCCGTCACGGCGACGACCGTCGGCGGCGCCCTCGACGCCCTCGAGGACCGCCACCCCGGGCTGAAGGAACGGATCGTCGACCCCGACGGCCAGCTGCGCCGCTTCGTGAACATTTTCCTCGCCGACCGGGACATCCGCTTCCTCGAAGGGCTCGACACCCCCGTCGGCGAGGACCAGACCCTCTCCGTCGTCCCGGCGATCTCCGGCGGATGATCTCCGGCGCCGGCCCCTCCCACCAGGGCGTGTTGCGTCCCCGCGGCCGGCGTGGTTTGCTATTAGCACTCGAGAGATGAGAGTGCTAACGCTCGGTGGACCCGAGCGACCAAGGGAGGACACCGCAGATGTCGAAGTTGATCGAGTTCGATGAGCACGCCAGGCGTGCGCTCGAGCGGGGCATGAACCAGCTGGTCGACGCCGTGAAGGTCACGCTCGGGCCGAAGGGTCGCAACGTCGTCCTCGAGAAGAAGTGGGGCGCGCCGACGATCACGAATGACGGCGTCTCGATCGCCAAGGAGATCGAGCTCGAGGACCCCTTCGAGAAGGTCGGCGCCGAGCTCGTCAAGGAGGTCGCGAAGAAGACCGACGACGTCGCCGGTGACGGCACGACGACCGCCACGGTGCTCGCCGGGGCGCTCGTGCGCGAGGGGCTCCGCAACGTCGCCGCGGGCGCGAACCCGATGTCCCTGAAGCGCGGCATCGAAGCCGCAGTGGAGACGGCCGTCGGGCACCTCAAGGAACTGGCGAAGGACACCGACTCGAAGGACCAGATCGCCCAGGTCGCGGGGATCTCCGCCGCCGACGCCGAGATCGGGTCGATGATCGCCGAGGCGATCGACAAGGTCGGCAAGGACGGGGTCATCACCGTCGAGGAGTCCCAGACCTTCGGCATGGAGATGGACCTCGTCGAGGGGATGCGGTTCGACAAGGGCTACATCTCGCCGTATTTCGTCACGGACACCGACCGCATGGAGGCCGTGCTCGAGGACGCGTACGTCCTCATCTGCGGGTCCAAGATCTCCGCGGTGCGCGACATGCTCCCGGTCCTTGAGAAGGTCATGCAGACCGGCAAGCCGCTCGTCATCATCGCCGAGGACGTCGAGGGCGAGGCGCTCGCCACGCTCGTCGTGAACAAGATCCGCGGCACGTTCAAGAGCGTCGCCATCAAGGCCCCGGGCTTCGGCGAACGGCGCAAGGCGATGCTCCAGGACATGGCGATCCTCACCGCCGCCCAGGTCATCACCGAGGACGTCGGGCTGAAGCTCGAGAACGTCACCCTCGACCTGCTCGGCCAGGCGCGCAAGGTCGTCGTCACGAAGGACGAGTCGACCATCGTCGAAGGCGCGGGCAGCGAGGCCGAGATCAAGGGGCGGATCAGCCAGATCAAGACCGAGATCGAGAACACCGACTCCGACTACGACCGGGAGAAGCTGCAGGAGCGGCTCGCCAAGCTCTCCGGCGGCGTCGCCGTCATCAAGGTCGGCGCGGCGACCGAGGTCGAGCTGAAAGAGAAGAAGCACCGGATCGAGGACGCCGTCTCGACGACGAAAGCCGCGATCGAAGAGGGCGTCGTCCCCGGTGGCGGGGTGGCGCTCCTGCGGTGCCAGCAGCCGATCCTCGACCTCGCCGAGAAACTCGAAGGGGACGAGGCGACCGGGGCACGGATCGTGGCCCGGGCCGTCGAGGAGCCGTTGAAGCAGATCGCGGTGAACGCCGGCGCCGAGGGCGGTGTCGTCATCGAGAAGGTCCGGAGCCTGAAGAACGTCGCCGAAGGGCTGAACGCCGAGACCGGGGTGTACGAGAACCTGTTCAACGCCGGTGTCATCGACGCCGCGAAGGTGACGCGCTCGGCCCTGCAGAACGCCGCCTCGATCGCGGCGCTCTTCTTGACGACGGAGTGCGTCGTCGTCGACAAGCCCGAGGAGAAATCGGCGCCCGCCGCGCCGCCGATGGACGACTACTAGAAACCGCTTCAGGGCACGGCCGCGGGAACCAACCCGCGGCCGTGCCCTCGTCGCGAGAGGACCGCTTTCCCGGGCACCGTAGACTCGCCGCGTGCCACCGCCCGCGCGCCCAGCCGACCCGCACCCCGACGAGAAAACCGACAAGGCGTCCGTCCCGGGATGGGCGGCTTTACACCTTTTCTGCGACCTCGTCAGCGGCGCCGACACCGAAGCGGTCGAGTCCGCCCTCGCCGGTTGCCACGCGGACGGCTACGAGGTCGTGACCGTGGAGGTCATCGGGCACAAGGGCGACCTCGGCGTCCTCGCGCTCGGGCCGTCGTTTGGGCGACTGCGCGAGCTCCAGACCGAGCTCGGCTACGCCGGGTGCGTGCCGCGATATTCCTACGTGTCGCTCACCGAGGTGTCCGAGTACGCCAGCCGTGTGCCACCCGAGATGAAACAGGCGCGCCTGCGGCCGAAGCTCCCGCCCGAGGGGATGCCGGCCTTCTGCTTCTACCCGATGTCGCGCCGCCGCGACGGCGACGACAACTGGTACCGCCTCGACTACGACGAGCGACTGCGGATGATGATCAACCACGGCAAGGTCGGCAGCGGATTCCGTGGACGCGTCCTCCAGCTGGTCACCGGCTCGAGCGGGCTCGACGACTGGGAGTGGGGCGTGACGCTGTTCGCCGCCACGTTCGACGACATCAAGGCCTGCGTCTACGCGATGCGCTACGACGAGGCCTCGGCCCGCTACGGCGAATTCGGCCCGTTCGTCACCGGCATCGTCAAGTCCCCCGCCGAGCTCATGGCCTCGCTCGGGCGCGACTAGCCCCTAGGTCCCCCGGTGACGCCCCCCGCCGTCGGGCTCAGCCGTCTCGAGCGCGTCCTCGACGGGCTCGGGCGCGTCGTCGTCGCCTTCTCGGGCGGTGCGGACTCGGCGCTCCTCGGCTACGTCGCCAACCGGACGCTCGGGGCTGAGAAGGTCCTCTGCGTCACGTCCTCGTCGGCCTCGCTCGCCGCCGACGAGCTCGCCGACTGCCGGGCGCTCGCCGCCGAGTGGGGTCTTCGTCACCTCGTCGTCGAAACGAACGAGCTCGCCGACACGGCCTACGTCCGCAACGGCCTCGACCGCTGCTACCACTGCAAGCGGGAGCTCATGGACGTGCTCGCCGGCCCGGCGCGGACCGAGGGCGCGACCATCGCGCTCGGGGTCAACGTCGACGACCTGTCGGACTACCGGCCGGGACAGCGGGCGGCAACCGAGCGCGGCGCGGTCTTCCCGCTCGTCGAGGCGGAACTCACGAAGCACGACGTGCGGGAGCTCTCCCGTCATCTCGGCCTGCGCACCTGGGACAAGCCCGCTGCGGCCTGCCTCGCCTCACGGGTGCCCCACGGCACCCCCGTCACGCTCGGCGTGCTGAGCCGCGTCGAGGCGGCGGAGTCGGCGCTGCGCGCCCTCGGCTTCCGGGTGCTGCGCGTCCGCCACTACGGCGAGACGGCCCGGATCGAGCTCGGCCTCGACGAGCTGGCCCGGGCACTCGAGGCGCGCGACGCGGTCGTTGCCGCAGTGCGATCGGCCGGCTACCGCCACGTGACCCTCGACCTCGAGGGGTTCCGCTCGGGCAACCTCAGCCGCACCGCGCTCGAAAACCGCGCGGTGCCGCGCCACCCCGGCGGACAGGCTCGCGCCGCGACCGGCGACTAGGGGCTCGGCGGGGGCTCGCGACCCTCTCGCGAGACGCTCCAGCCAGCCGACGACGTGCTCCGCTTCTCGAAAAAGACGCACCCCTCGGGACAGGCGAACGGGACAAGGTCGCTCACGCCGAGCTTGCAGTGCTCGAGCCGTTCCTCCCCGCGCACGGTCTGCATGACGTAGTGGCGGCAGTCCTCGCGCACGGCCATGAACCATCGTCGCACGTTGGTGGCCCGGGAGGGGCGCAGGAGCTAGCGCGGCTCGTCGCGCAGGTAGCGCTCGATCTCCTCGGTCAGCCCCTCGACGGACGGCCCCGGTGCGGCGAGGTCTTCATGAGCGACGATTCGCGCGACGTAGGCGGCCACCGTCTCGTCCTCGACGACGAGCTCGTCCATCCGGCGCTCGTACTCGTGCGCCTCGTGGGCGAGGTCGGGAAGGTCGGCCGGACGCCCGACCATGCGGGACGCCGCCTCGGCGAGCGCGAGCGCGGCCTTCGCCGAAACCGGGAGCGAGTAGCAGGGCACGCTCGCCCAGATCGCGACCGCCGGGACGCCGGCCTCGGCGAGCGCGGCGCCGAGCACGCCGACGATGCCGGTCGGCCCCTCGTAACGCGACAGGGCGAAGCCGACCTCGCCGATCGCCGCGGCGTCGCTCGCCGTCGCGGCGAGCGGGACGGGCCGCGAGTGCGTCACCTCGGCGAGGTAGGCACCGAGCAGGACGACCCTGCCGGCCCGCAGGGCGGTCGCGAGTTCGACGAAGGCCTCGCAGTAGGCGCGCCAGCGCAGCTGGGGCTCCGGTCCGCGCACGACGACGACGTCGACCGGCCCGGGGGCAACCGAGAAGACGGTGGCGGGCCACGTGATCTCGCGCACCAACCCCTCGAGGACGGTGAGCTCGGGACGCGCCTCGGTGAAGTCGAAGAACTCCTCGGGGTCGATCTCGGCGAACGGCGCCGCCTGCCAGGCCCTTGCGAGGCTCGTGACCGCGTACGACGCCGCGTCGGCCGCGTCGTTCCAGCCCTCGAAGGCGACGACGACGCTCGGGTGACTAAGGCGCGGGCGGCCGGAGACCCGGACCGTCCCGCCGCCGCGGCGCGTGACGAACCGGAACGGCTGAAGTCTCGCTCGCCGTCGCCGGACGCGACCCACCGCCACCTCCCCAGATCGCCACTCAGCCTAACGGTCCGTGATCGCGCCCTTCGTGGGGGACCCCGGTCCGTTCGGTACGCTCGACGCCGATGCCAGCGACCGAGATCACCATCGAGACCCTCACCGAACCGGCCGAGGAGGACGCCGCCGCGCTCGCGGAGCTGATCCCGGACCTCTCGTCGGCGCCCCCACCCGACCTCGCCGAGCTGCGGGACCTCGTCTCCCAGAACGCCACGACGGTGCTCGTCGCCCGGCTCGACGGCGTGATCGTCGGCACCCTCTCGCTCGTGATGTTCGCCGTGCCGTCCGGCCGGCGGGCCTGGATCGAGGACGTCGTCGTCGATCGCCGCCACCGGGGACAGGGAATCGCGACCCGGCTCGTCGACACGGCCCTCGGCATCGCGACCTCGGCCGGGTGCCGGACCGTCGACCTCACCTCGAGGCCGTCGCGCGCCGACGCGAATCGCCTCTACGAAAAGCGCGGCTTCGCCCGCCGGGAGACGAACGTCTACCGCTACTCCCTCGACACCTGACCGGCGGGAACGATGCGCCGGCCCGGTGCGCCCGGGCTGACGGTCCGCTCGGTCCCCGGGGCGCACAGCGATCGGACCGCCTGTGGCGGCGATCGCCGTCCTTTGAACTTGGCCGCATCGGTCGCGGCGGGCGGCGGAAAACGCTCGCGAGCCCCGTCCCGCGAGTGGGGAAGATCCAGATCTTCGCTCTAGGATCGCTGGTGATGACACAAGGACGATCCGAGGAGGACGCCGCCGTGGCTGAGAGTGTCACCGTCACCGACAACCGGACCGGGCAGTCGGTGGAGATCCCGATCGTCGACGGCGGTGTCAGCTCGTCGGAGTTCTCCAAGCTCCTCCCCGGGATCTGGTTCTACGACCCGGCGTTCTCCGTGACGGCGCTCTGCGAGAGCGCGATCACCTTCGTCGACGGCGAGGCGGGCATCCTCGAGCACCGCGGCTACCCGATCGAGCAGCTCGCCGAGCGGTCCTCCTACCTCGAGGTCGCCTACCTGCTCACCCACGGGGAGCTGCCGACCGCAGCCCAGCTCGCCGCCTGGTGCGCCGAGATCGCCCATCACGAGTCGATCGAGGAGAAGTTCGTCGAGCGGTTCGTGGCCGGTTTCCACCCCGGCGCCCACCCGATGGGCATGCTCGTCTCGGCGGTCGCGGCCCTCTCGACGTTCTACCCGGACTCGAAGGACATCGCCGACCCGGCGAACCGCCAACTCCAGGTGATCCGCCTCATCGCGAAGATGCCGACGATCGCCGCCGCCGTGCACCGGGTCTCCATCGGCAAGCCGATCGTCCCGCCCGACGAGAAGCTGCCGTTCTGCGAGAACTTCCTCTCGATGATGTGGCACACCGGCGAGCCCGACTTCAAGGTGGACCCCGTCCTCGTCCACGCGATCGACGTGCTGTTCCTGCTGCACGCCGACCACGAGCAGAACTGCTCCACGACGGCGATGCGCGTCGTCGGCTCGGCCCACGCCGACCCGTACTCGGCGTGCGCCGCGGCCTGCGCCGGCCTCTACGGCCCGCGGCACGGCGGCGCGAACGAACAGGTCGTGAAGATGCTGTCCCAGATCGGGTCGATGGAGAACGTCCCCGCCTTCGTGAGGGCGATCAAGGACGGACACGGCCGGATCCAGGGCTTCGGGCACCGCGTCTACAAGCACTACGACCCCCGGGCGACGATCATCCGCAAGATCGCCTACGACGTCTTGGGCATCGCCGGCGCGAACCCGCTGCTCGACGTCGCTCTGAAACTCGAGGAGACGGCGCTCGCCGACGAGTACTTTACGTCACGGCGGCTCTACCCGAACGTCGACTTCTACTCCGGGTTCATCTACGAGGCGATGGGCTTCCCGACCGACATGTTCACCGTGCTCTTCGCCCTCGCCCGCACCTCTGGATGGGTCGCCCATTGGGCCGAGATGCTCGACGGAGGCGAACGGATCGCCCGGCCGCGCCAGCTCTACACCGGGGCCAAGCGGCGCGATTACGTGCCGATCGAGGAACGCTCCTAGCCGCGATCCGCCCGCCGGGCGACGCGTCGCTTGACGTCCCAGTTCCTCACAGGGCATCTGTAGTAGCCGCTCGTGGTTGCAGAACGTCCACGCGGACGGTTTCAACCTCTATTACGGCGCGCTCAAGGGCTCGAGCCTCAAGTGGCTCGACCTTGAGGCGTCTTGTCGCGGCCTCGGAGTCCGTCAAATGACGCTCCGGGTCCACCACCAGCACGACCGCTCGATCGTTTCGGGGCCCGTCCCGCCACTCATCCGTCCTTGTGTCGACGGCTGGCGATCCCGAAGAGCGCGACCGCCGTGGCGACGGAGACGTTCAGCGAACCGACCGGCCCGTAGAGAGGGATTCGGCAGCGGACGTCGCAACGCCGCTTGACGAGCGGCGCGAGCCCCCGCCCCTCCGCGCCGACGACCATCGCCAACGGCTCCGTCGCGATCTCGAGCGAGTCGAGCGGCGTCTCGCCCTCGGGGTCGAGTCCGACGGTCCACACGCCACGGGAGCTCAGCGTCTCGAGCGCCGGGCCGATCCCCGACACGAGCGCGATCGACAGGTGCTCGACCGCCCCGGCCGCGGCTTTCATCGCCGTCGGCGTGAGGTGCGCCGTCCGGTGGCGGGCGAGCACGACACCGGTCACTCCCGCGCCGAGGGCGCTGCGCAGGATCGCGCCGAGGTTGTGCGGATCGGTCACCTCGGCGACGACGACGATGAACGGCACACCGCCCGCGGGCGTCCGGGCCGGGCCGTGGTCGGGATTGGCGGCAACCAGCTCGTCGAGCCCGACCGCCTCGACAGGCGCGGCCCGGGCGACGACACCCTGGGGGGCCTCAGTGCGGGCGGTGGCACGCAGCTCGAATGCGGTCGTCATCCGCACCGGCACCCGGGATGCCGCCGCGAGGGCGACCACCTCGTCGAGCAGCGCCGAGGGGTCCTGGCCCTCGGCGACGACGACCTCGGCCACGGACCGCCGGCCGGCGGCGAGGAGCTCGCGCACCGCGCGGCGGCCCTCGACGTGCTCGCCCCCGAGGCCGCCGTCTTCGCGATCGCCCGCGCGGCGCCGGTCCCCCGGCGCCGCGCCTAGCGCTCGAGGAGCGCGACGGCGAGGCACGCGACCCCCTCGACGCGGCCGAGGCTCCCGAGTCCCTCCGGCCTCGTCGCCTTGACGTGCACCGGGCCGCCCGCGGCGGCGGAGAGCCGCGCGACCATCTCGTCGCGGACCTCGGCGACCCGCGGGCGCTCGGCGACGAGCGTGCAGTCGGCGTTCACGAACCGCCAGCCCTGCTCGGCGGCCATGACGATCGCCGCGGCGAGGAGCCGGAGGCTGTCGGCGTCGCGCCACGCGGGGTCGGTGTCCGGGAAGTGGCTCCCCATGTCTCCGAGCCCGGCAGCGCCGAGGACGGCGTCGGTGACGGCGTGGGCGACGGCGTCGGCGTCGCTGTGGCCGACGAGCGGCCGACCACCGGCGATCGTCGCACCCCCGAGGACGAGCGGACGCGCGCCGGCGCTCCCCTCCTCGACGAAGCGGTGGAGGTCGACGCCGAGGCCGACCCGGAGCTCGCTCACGCGGTCCCCGTCTTCCAGGCGGCGGAGTCGGCGAGGAAGGCGCCGACGAGCGCGAGGTCGGCGGCGTCGGTGACCTTTCGGTTGCGCACCTCGCCGGGGACGACGGCCACCGAGCCGCCGATCGCCTCGACGAGCGCGGCGTCGTCGGTCGCCTCCGGCGCCCCCTCGTGGGCGCGGCGCAACACGCCGGCCCGGAACGCCTGCGGCGTCTGGACGACGGCGAGCCCCGCGCGGTCGACTGTCTCGACCACCCGTCCGTCGCACACCCGTTTCAGCGTGTCGGCGACCGGGAGGCACGGGATCGCCGCGTCCGACCCGGCGCGAACCGCGGCGACGACCGAGCCGAACAGCTCCGCCGACGCGGCCGGGCGCGCCGCGTCGTGCACGATCACGATCTCGGCTGTGTCCGGCACCACCGCGAGCCCGGCGCGGACCGAGGCCGCCCGCGTCGTGCCTCCGGCGACGACGAGGGAACACCCGGCGTGGCATGACGGATCGGCGACGAACTCGCGGGGCACGACGAGGACGACGCCGTCGGACGCGGCGCGTGCCGCGTCGACCGCCCACTCGACAATGCGACGCCCCGCCGTCTCCTCGAACTGCTTCGGGCCGCCGAAGCGGCGGCCCTCACCGCCGGCGACGACGATCGCCCAGACGCCGTCCGCCACCGTCGGGCCCGCGGTTCCCGTGCTAGGGGAGCGCGGCGTTGAGCCGCTCCTCCGCCTCGGCCTCACTCACCCCGATGGCGAACGTCAGCTCCGACACGAGGATCTGCCGGGCGCGGTTCAGCATTCGCTTCTCCCCAGCCGACAGGCCCTTGTCCTTGTCGCGGATCGACAGGTTCCGCACGACCTCGGCGACCTGGTAGATGTCACCGGACTTCAGCTTCTCGACGTGGTTCTTGTAGCGACGGGACCAGTTCGTCGGCATCCGCGCCTCCTTCTTGCGAAGGACGGCGAAGACCTCCTCGACCTCCTCGTCGTTGATCACCTCGCGCAGCCCGACCTCCTCGGTGTTGTCCGAGGGGACCATCAGCGTGAGGTCGCCGTAGGCGAGGCGGAGCACGAGGTACTCGCGCTTCTCGCCGAACGCCTCACGCATCTCGCGTCTCTCGACCACCGCCGCTCCGTGGTGGGGGTAGACCACCTTGTCGCCGACGTCGAACACTCGCGACTCCTCACGTTCCAAGAAGGTCTGTTTCGCCACAGATACCGGACCAGCGGAAACCGGATTGGCTCCGACTCGGCCCGCGGCCGCGACGTGTCCCTAGTTTACCGGTCCTGGGACGGGGCACAGGTGGCGTGGCGGGGGGCCGGGCGCGCCGGCGTCCGTCGCCCGTGGAGCCGGGGTGGGCGCTGGGCTCATCGCCCCGAGCGGTCCCCGCCTGCCGTCCCGGACCGCGTGGGCGGCGACCACCACGTTCCCGGTGCCGGTTGCGATGCGTCCTACGGCCGGGCGGGCGTACCAGACAGGGTTCGAAGGGGCCCCCCCTTCGGCGCGAAAATCGCGCAGCCCCTCCGAACCCTCTGGCACATCAACGGGTTCTGTTGCTCACGGTGGCTCCTCGCGCCAAAGCTGTGACAGAGGAGCGACGGAGCGCCTTCAAACTGGACACCAACCCGACCACCGTCCGCCCTATTTCCTCGGTGATCGTTCGGTCCCAGCCGCCCGGATCCGGCACGCCTCTCCTCCTCGAACTCCGTCGGGATTGTGCAACGTCGCGCGGGCGACCGGCATTCCCGCAAGCTGCATCCGGACTGCGACTTTCGCGTGAACTATCAGGGACGGCGCGCGCGCAACGTGGCGACGCGACGACGCTGGGGAATATCCCGTGAATTCCGGGCGAGTTAGGAGTCGGCGCCGGCGCCGGCGAGCTCGACGGGCGGCGGTGCGATGCCGTCAACGGCCTTGAAGGAGATCACGCCGTCCTCGGCGTCGACGATGATCGTCTCGCCGACCCGGAATTCCTTCCAGAGGATCTTCTCTGACAGCGGGTCCTCGATGAGCTGCTGGATCGCCCGCCGGAGAGGGCGTGCGCCGAGGTTCGGTTCGTAGCCGCGCCCGGCGACGAGCTCCTTGGCGGCCCGGGTGAGCTCGATCCCGATGCCCTGGCTGTCGAGCTGATCGGCCAGGCGCCGGATCATGAGGTCGACGATCTGGACGACCTCCCCCATCACGAGTTCGTGGAAGACGATGACCTCGTCGATCCGGTTCAGGAACTCGGGCCGGAAGTGCTGCTTCAGGGCGTCCTGGACCTTCGCCTTCATCCGCTCGTACGTCACGGCCTGCGATGAATGCGAGAACCCGACCTGGGTCTTGCGTAGGTCGGCCGTGCCAAGGTTCGAGGTCATGATGAGCACGGTGTTCTTGAAGTCCACCGTGCGACCCTGGGCGTCGGTGAGCCGGCCGTCCTCGAGGATCTGCAGGAGGGTGTTGAACACGTCCGGGTGGGCCTTCTCGATCTCATCGAAGAGCACGACGGCGAACGGCTTGCGCCGGACGGCCTCCGTCAGCTGACCCCCCTCCTCGTAGCCGACGTAGCCCGGCGGCGAGCCGACGAGCCGGCTGACGGTGTGCTTCTCCATGTACTCGCTCATGTCGAGCTGGATGAGCGAGTCCTCGTCGCCGAAGAGCAGCTCGGCGAGCGCCTTGGCGAGCTCGGTCTTGCCGACCCCGGTCGGGCCGAGGAAGATGAACGACCCCGAGGGCCGCTTCGGGTCCTTCAGGCCGGCGCGGGTGCGCCGGATCGCCCGGGAGAGCGCGTTGATGGCGTCGTCCTGGCCGATGATCCGCTTGTGGAGCTCGTCCTCCATCCGCAGAAGCTTCGCCGTCTCCTCCTCGGTGAGCTTGTAGACGGGGATCCCCGTCCAGTTCGCCAGCACCTCGGCGATGACGTCCTCGTCGACGACGTCGAAAAGCTCGACCCCCTCGGCGCGCCACTCGCTCTCCAGGGCGGTCTTGCGCTCGAGCTTCGTCCGCTCCTGCTCGGCGAGCCTCTCGACGAGCTCGAGGTTGTTACGGGCGAGCGCGGCGGCCTTTTCCTCGCGGATCTTCGCGATCTCGTTCTCGATCTGGTTGTACTCCGGCGGCGTCGTCATCCGGCGGATGCGCAGCCGGCTCCCCGCCTCGTCGATCAAGTCGATCGCCTTGTCCGGCAGGTAGCGGTCGGAGATGTACCGGTCGGCGAGGTTCGCCGCGGCGACGAGCGCCTGATCGGTGATCGTCACGTGATGGTGCTGCTCGTAACGCTCGCGCAGGCCCTTCAGGATCTCGATCGTCTGGGCGAGCGTCGGCTCATCGACCTTGATCGGCTGGAAGCGCCGCTCGAGGGCGGCGTCCTTCTCGAGGTGCTTGCGGAACTCGTCGAGCGTCGTCGCCCCGATCGTCTGCAGCTCGCCCCGGGCGAGCATCGGCTTCAGGATCGAAGCGGCGTCGATCGCGCCCTCGGCCGCGCCGGCGCCGACGAGCGTGTGCAGCTCGTCGATGAAAAGGATCGTGTCGCCCCGGGTGCGGATCTCTTTCAGCACCTTCTTCAGGCGCTCCTCGAAGTCACCCCGGTAGCGGCTGCCGGCGACGAGCGCTCCGAGGTCAAGCGTGTAGAGCTGCTTGCCCTTCAGGGTCTCCGGCACGTCGTTGGCGACGATCTTCTGCGAGAGCCCCTCGACGATGGCGGTCTTGCCGACCCCGGGCTCGCCGATGAGCACCGGGTTGTTCTTCGTGCGCCGCGAGAGGACCTGCAGGACGCGCTCCATCTCGCGTTCGCGCCCGATCACCGGGTCGAGCTTGTGCTCCCGGGCGAGCTGGGTGAGGTTGCGCCCGAACTGGTCGAGGACGGGCGAGCTGCCTGGGTTCTGCTCGGCCCCCGCCGTCCCCGCCGCCGCGCCGACGGTCTCCCGGCCCTGGTAGCCGGAGAGCAGCTGGATGACCTGCTGGCGGACCCGGGGCAGGTCGGCACCGAGGCTCTGGAGGACCTGCGCGGCGACGCCTTCGCCCTCGCGCACGAGCCCGAGCAGCATGTGCTCGGTGCCGATGTAGTTGTGACCGAGCTGGAGCGCCTCGCGCAGCGACAGCTCGAGAACCTTCTTCGCCCGCGGGGTGAACGGCGGCGAGCCGGTCGGCGCCGTGCCGGCGGGCCCGATCGTCTCCTCGACCTTCTCGCGCACCGCCTCGAGCGAGATGCCGAGGGACTCGAGCGCCTTCGCGGCGAGGCCCTCGCCCTCGTGGATGAGTCCGAGCAGGATGTGTTCGGTCCCGATGAAGCTGTGGTTGAGGAGGCGCGCCTCCTCCTGGGCCAGTACCAGCACCCGTCGTGCCCGGTCGGTGAACCGCTCGAACAAATCTCGCTCCCTTTCGCAGCGGACGCTGCCTGCAGTCTATCGGGAGGACCCCCACCGACCGCGTTCGCGCGGGCCCGCCCCGGTTGGCTCCGAATCGGCCGACAAGTCGGCCTCGTTGCCATCGATGCACGGTGGTGGCGTATCGTGCTGGTCTGATGAACCCCCAGGACCCCTTCGCGCTTCCCGTCGCCGCGTCCGATCTCACCCGTCTCGAGGAGATCCTGCGCGGAGCCGTCGTCTCCGGAGAGCCCTTCGTCGACGAGATCGCCACCCACCTCATCGGGGCGGGGGGCAAGCGCCTGCGCCCGACGCTGACGCTCGTCTCGGCCGAACTCCGCGGCGGAGCGGTGACCGAGGAGACGCTCCTCGGGGGCGTCGCCGTCGAGCTCGTGCACCTCGCCTCGCTCTACCACGACGACGTGATGGACGAGGCGGACCGGCGGCGCAACGTCGTCAGCGTGAACGGCCGCTGGGGCAACCTGCTCGCCGTCGTCGTCGGCGACTTCCTGCTCGCCCGCTCCGCCGAGATCGCCGCCTCGCTCGGCACGGAGATCGCCGGGACGCTCGCCACGACGCTCGCCCGCCTCTGCCAGGGCCAGATCGCCGAGGCCCGCTCCGTCTACCGGATCGACCGCAGCGTCGAGGACTACCTCGCGGCGATCGCCGACAAGACCGGCGCCCTCATGGGGACGTCCTGCCGCATCGGCGCCCTCACCGCCGAACTCGACGGACCCGACACCGAGGCCCTCACCGCTTTCGGCGAGAAGCTCGGCTTCGTCTTCCAGATCCGCGACGACATCCTCGACATCGTCGCCACGGAGGAGGAGTCCGGGAAACCGCCCGGCCAGGATCTCGCCGAGGGGATCTACACGCTCCCCGTCCAGCGCGCCCTCGTCGACCGACGCGTCGGGCCGGAGCTGCGCCGGCTGCTCGGCCGGCCGCTCGGCCACGACGACGTCGAGCTCGCCCGGGCGCTCGTCGCCGGCTCCGAAGGAATCGCCGAGTCCCAGGACGTCGCCCGCCGTTACGCCCTCGAGGCGGGGGAGATCGCCCAGCGCCTCAGCGACGGCGTCGTGGCGCGCTCGCTGCGCGGGCTCGGGATGCGGCTCGTCGACGACCTCGACCGCTCGATGCGGGCGCTGGCGAGCTAGACGGGGTCCTCGGTCCCGTCGGCGTCGGAACCTCCGGCCTCGGGGCGCAGCGCCGGGAAGAGCATCACCTCTTTGATGTTCACCTTGTCGGCGAGCAGCATGACGAGGCGGTCGATCCCGACGCCGATCCCGCCGGTCGGCGGCATCCCGTGCTCGAGCGCCCGCAAGAAGTCCTCGTCGACGACCATCGCCTCGTCGTCGCCGGCCGCCCGTTCCACCGCCTGGGCAACGAAACGCGCCCGCTGGTCGACGGGGTCGACGAGCTCGCTGTAGGACTCGGCGATCTCCCGACCGCCGACCACCGAGGTCGCCCGCTCGGCCGCGTCCGGCTTCGTCCGGTGCCGCCGGGTGAGCGGTGAGACCTCGACCGGGTGGTCGACGACGTGGACCGGGTCCCACAGCTCGTGCTCCGTCGTGTGTTCGTAGATCTCGGATTGCACCTTGCCCGGCCCCCAGCGGTCCTCGACCGCCACGCCGAGCTTCGCGGCACGCCGGCGGAGCGTCGCAAGCCCGTCGGCGAGCCGGCAGTCGAGGCCGGTCACCTCGCCGATCGCCTCCTCGATCGTGAGCGTGCGCCACGGGGGTGTGAGGTCGAGGGCGCGCCCCTGGTGGCTGAAGACGCCCGTGCCCTGGGCCGCGACCGCCGCAGCGTGGACGAGGTCCTCGACGAGCCCCGTCATGTCGGAGGCATCGGCGTAGGCCTGGTAGGCCTCGAGCACGGTGAACTCGGGGTTGTGGGTCGGCGACAGGCCCTCGTTGCGGAAGTCCTTGCCGATCTCGTAGACCCGCTCGAACCCACCGATAACGAGACGCTTCAGGTAGAGCTCGCTCGCGATCCGCAGGACGAAGTCGGCGTGGAGCGAGTTGAAGTGCGTGGTGAACGGCCTCGCGTTCGCCCCACCGGCGACGGCCTGGAGGACGGGCGTCTCGACCTCGACGAACCCCCGCCCGTCGAGGTTCTGCCGGATCGCCCGCACGACGCGCGAACGCAACAGGAACGTCTCGCGCACGCCCTCGTTCGCCCAGAGGTCGACCTCGCGTTGGCGGTAGCGCGTCTCGACGTCGTGGACGCCGCGCCACTTGTCACCGAAGCCCCGCCGGTTCTCGGCGAGCAGGCACCACTCGGCGACTCTCACGGAGAGCTCGCCGCGCCGCGTCCGCATGACCTCGCCCGTCGCGCTGATCCAGTCGCCGAGGCCAAGCCGCACGAACTCGTCGAAGCGCGTCGTCGCGTCCTCGTCGGCGAAGAGCTGGATCGACCCCGTCCAGTCACGCAGGTCGGCGAAGGCAGCACCGCCCTGGGGCCGGAAGAGCATGATCCGTCCCGCGACGGTGACGTCGACGTGCGCTGACTCGCCCGGGGCGAGGTCCCCGTGGGCGGCGACGACCTCGGCGGCCCCCGCTGTCCCCGGCAACCGGTACGGGACGTCCGGCGTTTCGCCGGGGCTCACGGCGCGACGTGCCCTTCGGGCGGGAAGTTGCGCGCGTAGAGGATCCGCAGGCCATGGAGCGTGAGCCACGGTTCGACGTACACGATGACCTCGCTGTGCGGGGCGACGATCCCGCAGAGCCCGCCCGTGGCGATGACCGTCGCCGGGCCGAGCTCGGCAAAGATGCGGCGGCAGATCCCGTCGACGAGCGCGGCGTGCCCGAAGACGGCGCCCGACTGCATCGACTCGACGGTCGAGCGTCCGACGACGCTCGGCGGCGCGACCAGCTCGACGCGCCGGAGAGCCGCGGCGTGCGCGAACAGCGCATCCATCGAGATCTCGAGACCGGGGGCGATTGCTCCCCCGAGGTACTCGTCCGCGCTGCTGATGACGTCGAACGTCGTCGCCGTCCCGAAGTCGACGACGACGGCGGGCCCGCCGAACAGGTCGATCGCGCCGACGGCGTTGACGATACGGTCGGCCCCGACCTCCTTGGGGTTGTCGTAGAGGACCGGCATGCCGGTTCGGATCCCGGGCTCGACGACGACGAGCGGCAGGGCGAACGAGTCGGCGACCATCTGGCGCAGCGCCGCGGTGACCGAGGGGACCGACGATGACACGACGACGCCGTCGATCGTGCGCGCCGGACGGTCGCCTGCGGACACCACGTCGCGCGACGCGCCCAGCACGATCCCTGCTGTCGTGAGCAATTGCCCCAGAATGACGGAGTGTTCGTCCGCAGTCCGTCCGCCGACCGTCGAGATCCGCCAGCTGTGGACGAGGCCCGGAAGCTCCCCGGGCAACCGGTCCTCATCGTGCCTGGGCGCGGAATCATCGAAGGCCCCGATGACCGTCTGGGTGTTGCCGACGTCGATGGCGAGGAGCATCGCCTAACGGTCTACCCGATCGCGGCGGGGGACCTCGGCTCGGGGTCCTCCCGGGTTCACGCCGGCGCCTCTCAATCCTCGTTGTCGAGGCCGACGTCGAGGATCGGGGCCGAGTGCGTGATCGCCCCGACCGAGATGAGGTTGGCCCCGGCGCGGGCGTAGGCGGCGATGTTCTCGAGCGTGATCCCCCCCGACGCCTCGACGAGCACCGCGCCGGCGCGACCCCTCGGGTGGGCTTGCACGATCTCGACGGCGGCGCGCACGTCGTCGGGAGACATGTTGTCGCACATCACGCCGGCCGCCCCGGCCTCGACGGCGAGGCTGACCTGTTCGAGGTTGTCACACTCGACCTCGATGAACCGGCCGGGCCAGCGCTCGATCGCCTGGACCACGGCGTCCGATAGCGGCACCCCGGCGAGGTGGTTGTCCTTCACGAGGACGCCGCCCGAGAGCGAGGCCCGGTGGTTCACCCCCCCGCCGGCGCGCACCGCGGCCTTCTCGAGGGCGCGCAGCCCCGGGGTCGTCTTGCGCGTGTCGCGGACCCTCGCGGCGTGGTTGGCGGCGGCGGCGGCCTCGACGTAACGGCGGGTGAGGGTCGCGACACCGGAGAGATGGCACAGGAAGTTGAGCGCGGTCCTTTCCGCGATGAGGAGCGATCGGAACGGGCCGACGACACGGGCGACGACGGTCCCCACCTCGACGACGCCGCTGTCCTCGACCAACACCGCCAGCTCGAGCCCGGCGTCGAGCTGCTGACAGGTCTCCCGCACGCAGCTCGTCCCGGCGATGACGCCCGACTGACGCGCGACGAAGGCCGCGTGGGCGACCGCGTCGGCCGGCACGAGCGATCCGGTGAGGTCGCCGATCGGGCCGATGTCCTCGGCGAGCGCGAGCGTGACCGCCCGGCGGACCTCGTCGATCGGCGGGTAGACGTCATCGAACATTGTCATCGCGTATCATCCGCCTTCACTGCCACGCGCACCCGGAAGTGCGCATCATCGCGCTCGGGGGCGTCTACACGAGTGTGGACGCCCCGGGTCTCCCGCCGGAACACTGCTGCGGCAGCGAGCGCCGATCCCACGTCGGCGAGGTTGCGCAGCTCCCCAGCCGCGATCCCGGTCTTTTTGGCCGCGACGGCCGCGGTGCGGTGCAGGGTCGGCGCGAGCGATTCGAGGCCGTCGCGGTCGCGGATGACCCCGGCCCGGACGCTCATCGCCTCGCGGAGCGTGGCCCGCGCCGCCTCGACGCCACCGTTCGTCGCGTCGTCGCCGTCGCCGTCGCCGTCACCCAGCGCGAACACACCTTCGTCGATGACGCGCACCGGGATGGCGGCGCGCTCGGGAGCGAGAACGCCGGCGAGCGCGCCCTCAGGCTGCGGGTCGGTCGACCCGGCGGCGATCGCCCGCGCCGCCCGGGCGGCGAAGACGAGCCCCTCGAGCAACGAGTTCGACGCCAGCCGGTTCGCACCCTGGGCGCCGGTGCAGGCGACCTCCCCGACGGCGAACAGCCCGCGCAATGCGCTCCGGCCCGCGAGGTCCGTGACGACGCCACCACACAGGTAGTGGGCGGCCGGCGCGACCGGCAGGAGGTCCCGCGCGGCATCGAGCCCGACTTCGGCGAGCGTCGCCGCGATCGTCGGGAACCGGTCCGCGAAGTCCGGCACCTTCCGGGCGTCGAGAAAGACGTTCTTCGTGCCGTCGCGCACCATCCGGGCGACAATCGCGCGGCAGACGACGTCGCGGGAGGCGAGCTCGTCGACGAATCGCTCGCCCTGCGCGTCGACGAGCAGGGCACCGTAGCCGCGCAGGCCCTCGGAGAGCAGTGGCCGCGGCTCCCGGCCGGCGCAGAGTGCCGTCGGGTGGAACTGCACGAACTCGAGATCTGCGACCGGAACCCCGGCGCGCAGGGCGACCGCGATCCCGTCGCCTGTCGTCTCGGCCGGGTTCGTCGTCACATCGAAGAGCGTCCCGACTCCGCCCGTCGCCAGCACGACGGCGTCGGCATCGAGCCGGACCGGCAGCAATCCCTCGTCGAGGCAGAACACGCCCGCGCACCGGTCCCCCTCGACGACGAGATCGGTGACGAAAAGATGCTCTTTCACCGTGACCCCGCTCGTGGCGAGCGCCGCCGTGAGCGCTCGGATCACCTCGGCACCAGTCGCCATGCCACCGGCGTGGACGACACGGGCGACGGAGTGACCACCCTCACGGGCGCGGGCGAGCTCGTGGTGGTCGTCGAGGTCGAACACCGCCCCCCGCCCGAGCAGCGCCCGCACCGCGACGGGCCCCTCGCTCACGAGCACCCGCACGGCGTCCGGGTCCGAGAGGCCCCCGCCGGCCCGCAACGTGTCGGCCTCGTGCAGCTCGACGGAGTCGTCCCCGGCGTAAAGCGCCGCGGCGATCCCCCCCTGGGCCCAAGCCGTCGTTGACTCGTCGAGGCGTCCTTTCGTGATGAGCCCGACGCGGCCCGCGCCCCGCTCGACGAGCTCGAGCGCCGTCGTGCACCCGGCGATCCCGCTCCCGAGGACGAGTGCGTCGAAGGACTGGCGCGCCACGTCGCTCACCGTACGACCCGCAGGTTGTCGATCAGGCGGACCCGCCCCAGCCGGGCCGCGATGAGGAGCGCGACGTCACCGCTGACGGTTTGCGCCGCCTCGAGGCGGCCATCGACGACGACGCGCGCGTAGTCGAGGACCACCGTCGGCTCCGTGCCGACCACCGAGCGCATCGTCGACTCGACCCCGGCGACGTCCGTCGCTCCCGACGTCACCGCGTCCTCGCCGGCGCGCAGCGCCCGATACAGGACGGTCGCCGCCCGGCGTTCGGCGGTCGACAGAAAGGCGTTCCGGCTCGACACCGCCAGGCCGTCCGGATCCCGCACCGTCGGACAGGCGACGATGCCGACCGGTAGCGACAAATCCGCTACGAGCTGCCGGACGACAACGAGCTGCTGGTAGTCCTTCTCCCCGAAGTAGGCGGAATCGGGCGCGACGACCGCCAGGAGCTTCGTCACGACCGTGGCGACGCCGCGGAAGTGACCGGGCCGCGCCGCCCCCTCGAAGACCGCGCCGAGTGCGCCGGGGTCGACGGTCACCTCCGGGGTCCCCGCGGGGTACATCTCCTCGACCGTCGGCGCGAACACCACGTCGGCGCCGGCGTCCGCGGCGAGCGCGCGATCAGCCCCGAGGTCGCGCGGGTACCGGGCGAGGTCGGCTGGGTCCTCGAACTGGGTCGGGTTGAGGAACACCGAGACGACGACGACGTCGCAGGAGCGCCGCGCCGCCTCGATCAAGGAGCGGTGGGCGTCGTGCAGCCCGCCGAGGGTCGGAACAAACCCGACCGATGACCCCTGGCGACGCTCGCCGGCAAGCCGGCGGTCGAGATCCCCGATCGACCCGATGAGTTCGCAGTCGGCCGCCTCGGTGTTCATCCTCAACGCTCACGCCCCTGCGCGCGGCCGCCGGATCGCGCGTCCTCCGCCGCCCTGAACGGGCCGAGCAGCTCGCCAACCCGGCGCAGGCTGTCCCGTTCGACGAGGACGCGGACATGCCAGTCCTCCGGGACGAGCGAGGCGTCGAGGTCCTCGAGGGGCGCGAGGACAAAGGCACGTTCGTACATCCTCGGATGGGGCACCGTGAGTTCCGGGTCGTCGCTCGCAAATCCTTCGAACAAAAGGACGTCGACGTCGAGCGTGCGTGGACCCCAGCGTTCGAGTCGGATTCGGCCGGCGCGGTTCTCGAGCTCCTGCGCCACGCCGAGCAGCTCCCGTGGCTCGAGCGACGTGTCGATGTGCGCCACGCAATTGAGATACGGCCCCTGACCATCCGGCCCGCCGACGGGTGCCGTCTCGTAGACGGGTGAGACGACGACGTCGGCGTCAAGCTCGGCGAGGCCCGCGACCGCGGAACGCAGGTGCGCCCACCGGTCGCCGAGGTTCGATCCGATCCCCAAGTACGCGTCCACGCCGGTTTCCGTCGTCCTCAGTCGGCTCGTGCCGTCGTCTCGCCCCGTCGCCGGGCGACCCGCACGCCGACGGTCTCGACATCGGCGATCGGCGGCCGCAGCTTGCGGACGGTGACCGTGACCGCATTGACGCGCCGGTCGGCGAGCACCGCCGACGCCACGGCGTCAGCGAGCGTCTCGAGGAGCTGGAAGTGCGACGTGGCGACCAGCTCCCGCACCGTCTCCACGACTCTCGAGTAGTCGACCGCCCGGTCGAGGTCGTCGGACGCGGCCGCGGCGGCGAACGGCGTCTCGACGAGGAGCTCGATTTCGAACGGTTGCGGGTGGTCCTGCTCCGTGGCGAGCGCCCCGTGGGTGCCGAGGACGGTGAGGCCGCGCACCTCGATCACGTCGCTCATCGCGCGCTGATCCCGCGGCGCGCCGGCGCGGATCCGGCGGCCGCGCCGCGGACCGTCTTCGCCGCCCGCGTGACCTTCCCCGACGACGCCCTCGCCTTCGCGGCCGGCTGACGCGAACCCGCCCGGACGGGCTTCGCGGCGGTCTTGCCCGCCGTCGCCTTCGCCGGCGCGGCGCGCGCCGGGGCCTTGCGCGCCTTCCCGGCGGTCTTCCCGGCGGTCTGCTTCGCTTTTCTCGGTACGGTCGGCGTCGCGGGCTTGCGCGCCTTGGCGGCCTTGGTGGGCGTCGGCTTGCGCGCCTTGGCGGCCTTGGTGGGCGTCGGCTTGCGCGCCTTGGCGGCCGGCGCCCGGGTGGTCACCGACGCCGCGCGCCGCGGACGGGCGGCGCGCCGCCGGGAGGAGAGGTCGGCGACCGACGCCGGCGCCGCGTCGGCCTCCCCGGTCGGCACCGCCACCAGGGTCGCCGGACGCGTCCGTCCGGCGGGAGCGGGTGTGGCGGCCTCGGGCGCTTCGGGCCGCAGCGCGACGACGGTCTCCTCGGGAGGCGGCGCCGGGTGCGGGCGGTCCTCCTCGGGTGGGAGCGGGACCTCCTGGGCGAGCGTGGCGATCGTGCGCCCGGCGGCGCCGAGCTGACGGCGGAGCAGGTGCTCGATCGCCGAGATCGCCAGCGGCGGCTCGGGGATCATGCCGCTCCACCAGAGGAACCCGGCGAAGACGCCGGCGACCCGGTCACCGAGCTCGTCCTGGTGGACGAGGATCCGGTCCCCGGCGTGCAGCCAGCCGAGGAGCTGCGGGTAGAGCTCGCCGAGCACGGTCGGTATGTCGGCGTGCACCCCCATCGGCACATGGGAGTACTCGAGCCCCAGCTCTTCGTAGGCGTGCAGGTTGTGCGTCGACGACAGCAGCGAGACGACGCGCGTGAAACCCTGCGCCCGGAGCCAGAGAATCTCCTCCTGGCGTCGCACGCGCCGGTGGTCGGGCGCGCTCCCGCCGGGCCGCTCGCTGAGCGCGAGGTGGCCCTTGATGATCCACGCGAAGTTGCGCGGGACGATCCCGGCCGCCCACCGGCCCCTCATCGGCCCACCCCCGCGGCCGTCCGGCGCGGCGCTCCGAGGTGATCCGGTTCGTCCCCGCCGACGAGACGGGCCGCCTGGACCGTTTCGGCGACGTCGTGCACCCGGACGATCGCCGCGCCCGCGGCCATCGCCCAGACCGCCGTCGCGAGCGACCCTTCGAGGCGGTCTTCTGCCGGGAGGGGCTCGGCCCCCGGTGGGGCGGCGAGCCGGCCGAGGAACGACTTCCGGCTCGTGCCGACGAGCACCGGGGTGCCCCGGGCGACGAGTTCCGGCAGCGCGTGCAGCAGTTGCAGGTTGTGCTCAACCGTCTTGCCGAACCCGATGCCCGGATCGACGTAGACCTCGCTGACTCCCACCTCGCGCGCCGCGGCGGCGGCCGACCCGAGCGCCGCGAAGACCTCGGCGACGACGTCGTCGTAGCGCGGGTCCTGTTGCATCACCTTCGGCGTCCCGCGCATGTGCACGACGACGAGGCCGGCGCCCGCCTCGGCGGCGGCCCGGGCCGAGTGGTTCGCCACGTCGTTGACCAGGGTCGCCCCCAGGCGGCATGCAGCCGCGGCGACGGCCGGCTTCATCGTGTCGATCGAGATCCGCACCCGGGGGGCGAGCGCCTCCACGACCGGCAGGACCCGCCGGAGCTCCTCATCCTCGGGAACGGGGTCGGCCCCGGGTCGCGTCGACTCTCCGCCCACGTCGATCAGGTCGGCACCCTGGGCGATCATGTCCTCGCCGTGGGCGATCGCCGCCAAGTGGTCGAAATAGCGACCACCGTCGAAGAACGAGTCGGGCGTCACGTTCAGAACGCCCATGACAAGCGGCCTCACGCCGCAAGACTACCGGTCCGGCGGGGTCCGGCTCCCGAGTTCTGCCGACTGACCAGGCCGGACGCGCCAGTCAGGACTTCGCGCGCACGAACGCCATCGCCTCCGCCCGGGTCGAGGCGTCCCGGCGGAAAAGTCCCCGGACCGCCGAGGTGACCGTGCGGGCGCCTGGCTTGCGGACCCCGCGGATCGTCATGCAGAGGTGCTCCGCCTCGAGCACGACGAGCGTGCCCCGGGGATGGAGCATCCGCTCCATCGTGTCGGCGATCTCCGTCGTCAACCGCTCCTGGACCTGGAGCTTGTGCGCGTGGTGGTCGACGAGACGGGCGAGTTTCGAGAGCCCGATGATCGTGCCTTCGGTTTCGGGGATGTAGGCGACGTGGGCCACCCCGATGAACGGGAGGAGGTGGTGCTCGCAGAGCGAGGCGAAAGGGATGTCCTTCACCATCACCATCTCGTCGTGATTCGCCGAGAACGTGACGTCGAGCTGGGCCTCGGCCGAGTTCACCATTCCCTCGAGGAGCTCGGCGTACATCTCGGCGACCCGGGTGGGTGTGCCCTCCAGCCCGGCCCGGTCCGGATCCTCGCCGATCGCGGCGAGCAGTTCGCGCACCGCCATGGCGGCGCGCTCGAGGTCGACGCCCTTCGCGGGCGGACCCCCTTCGGGTGTCACGACGTCGCGCCGTCCATGACCCGGATGTCGGGCAGGTTCCGGTACACCTCGGCGACGTCGAGCCCGTAGCCGACGACGAAGTCGGGCGGGATCTCGAAGCCGACGTACGGGATCTTCAGGTCGACCCGCTGCTGGTCGGTCTTCAGCAGCAGCGCGCAGATCTCAAGGCTCGCCGGGTTCTGCGCCGCGAGGCCCTTGCGCAGGTACGACAGCGTCAGCCCGCTGTCGACGATGTCCTCGACGATCAGCACGTGGCGGTCGACGAGATCGACGTCGAGGTCCTTCACGATCCGGACGATCCCGCTCGTCTTCGTCGCGGTGCCGTAGGACGACACGGCCATGAAGTCCATCTCAACGGGCAGATGGATCGCCCGGGACAAGTCGGCCATGAAGACGAACGCCCCCTTAAGAACGCCGATGAGAAGCGGCGGGCGGCCGGCGTAGTCCCGGGTGATCATCTCGCCGAGCTCGGCGACGCGGCGCGTGATCTCGTCCTCGGTGATGAGTACCCGCCCGAGGCTGAGTCCGGCGAGCGGGTCCTCTTTGGCTTGGGGTCCGTTCTCGTCGCGTTTGGTCACGGCCATGACCCTACCGGTTGACGATCCCCCACTGGAATGGCCATCAGACAGGCGAGGTGCCGGTCGGTGACGCGCCGGCGCGGCGTCGGCTACGCGTCGAGGATGAGGTGCCCGTGGCTCCGGCGGAGCCGGCGGCCCCCGGCGACCTCGCACGCCACCGCGTCGCCGTGCGCGACAGCGAGGACGCGCTCGACGGTGGCGGCGTCCGGCGGGTAGGACGCCGTCGACTGTTCCTTCAGCCAGCCCCGCACCGCCCGGCGCGCCAGTGCGACGGGGGCGTTCGTGAGCTCCGCCGCGCTCGTCGCGTCGATGCCGGCGGCGAGTTCGTCGAGCAGCGCGACGTCGTCGGCGAGGAGCTCGGCCTGGCGGGCGATCACGGCGACGACGTCCCGGCCCGCGACGTCGGCGAGCAGCGGCACCAGCTCCTGGCGGATGCGGTTCCGCCGGTACGCCGGATCCACGTTCGACGGGTCCGCGACGACCTCCAGTCCGAGCGACCCGACGAGGCGGACGGTCTCGGCCCGCCGCAGCCGCAGGATCGGATGCCGCCGTCCCGGGCGCATCCCCGAGAGCCCGTCCGCCCCGGCACCGCGCAACAGGTTGAGGAGCACCGTTTCCGCCTGGTCCTCCGCCGTGTGGCCCGTCGCGCAGTCGGGCGGCAGGGCGGCGAACCTCGCCTGGCGGGCGCGGGCCTCGAGGTTGGGGCCCGCCGCGACCTCGACGCGCAACGCGACGAACGCCGCGCCGAGCCGTTCGGCACCGGCGCGCACGACATCGGCTTCGCCGGCCGATCCCGGACGGATCCCGTGGTCGACGTGATAGGCGGTCGCCTCGCAGCCGGCGGCGACGGCCAGCGCGAGCAGGGCCAGCGAGTCGGCCCCTCCGGACACCGCGCAGGCGAGCTCTTCGCCCCGGGACGGGAACGTGCATCGTCCGAGCAGCTCGGCGGCGAGTTCGGAGAGCACGTTCCTCCCTCAGGTGCCCGGAGCGACGACGCCGCCCGCCCGGGCGATCCAGTGCTCGGGAGCGCCGATCTCGTCGAGGTTCGGCAACATCTCTGGCGATTCCCACACCCGCGAGAAGAGCGCGTCGCCGCCGCCGGCCTCGACGGCCTCGATGAACCGCCTTCCCGCCGAGTACTGGCGGAGCTTGGCCTCGAGCCCGAGCGCCCGCTGGATGAACTTCGCCACGCCCTTCGCGCTCTGCCGGCGCGCCCCGAGGACCGCGGCGAACCGCTGCGCGCCGACCACCTCGCCGCTCCCGGCCCGGGACATCACGTACTCGCCGTGGCCTTCGAGCAGGCTCATCAGCGCCTGGGCCTCCCGCAAGGTGGCGAGCTGCTCCGACGAGGCGAGCAGCCCGACGAGACCGCCCTCGGCGAGCGGGTCACGACCTTCCCAGAGATCGGTTGCGGCGCGCCGCAGACTCTCGAGGATCGCCTTCACGTCGGGGACACCGACGGACGTGCCGCGCTCGACGAGCCCCAGGAAGTACTCGCGCATCCAGGGCACCCCGGTGAACTGCATCCGGTGCGTCACCTCGTGGAGGGCGATCCAGAGCCGGAACTCGCGTGGCGGGAACCCGTGGTGGCGCTCCAGCGCGACGATGTTCGGCCCGACGTAGTAGACGAACCCCCCGGATTCGTCCCCGTCGAGCGGCATGAGGTCGTACTGGCCGAGGACCTTGGCCGACATCCAGGTGAGCAGCACCCCGAATTCGACGCCCGCCGCCGCCCTCGCCGCCGGCGAGAGGACCGTCCGACCACCGGCGCCCCCCTTGCCGAGGGCGCGAGCCGCTGGCGCGAGGAGCCGGCGCAGCGATCCGATGTTCGCCTCGACCCAACCGGCCCGGTCGACAACGAGCCCCCGGGCCCGACCGGCGGTCGAGTGCAGCCCGGTCGTCGCCTCGACGAGCTCCTCGGCCCGCGCCGTCGCCTCGTCGAAATCCGTGTCGAGCCGCCGGCGGGTCCGCGCGTCGAGCGGCTTGGCGAAGCGCGAGGCCTCCCGTCCGATCCGCAGCGCGACATCCCACGCCGCAAGTTCCGGGCCGCTGTCGTCCGCCGTGCCCATGGGGCGAGGGAGCCCTAGCTCTTGCTCTTCAGCCGCTCGTGGTCGATGGCCTTGGCGACACGGTCACGCAGCTCGTCAGGCACACGGTCCTTGCACCGGTCGGCGATGACCCGCCGGAGCTCGGCCTCGAACTCGTACTTCTCGACGCAGGGCGCGCAGTAGTCGAGGTGCGCCTCGAGCTCGCGCCGGCGCTCGTCGGTCAGCTCGCCGTCGAGGTAGCCGTAGAGGCTGTGGATGCTCTCTGCGCAGTCGATCTCGCCCCACTCCCCGCTCGGGGGACCGATACGTCCTTGTTCGGTCATCGACGGTCGACCTCCACGTTCGGCTCCAGTGCCGAGGTCAACGTCCAGGACACGGGAAGAATTCTCACACTCACTGTCATAGCGGCTGGGCCTCGATGATGCCGCGTTCCAGCGCATAGTCGTGCAACGCCTTCTGGAGCGCTCCCCTTCCCCGGTGGAGCCGGCTCATCACCGTCCCGACCGGCACCTCCATGATCTCGGCGATCTCTTTGTAGGAGAACCCCTCGATGTCGGCGAGGAGCACGGTCATCCGGAACGACGCGGGCAGCGACTCGATCGCCGTCTTCACCGCCTCGTCCGTGAAATGCGAGAGGACCTCGTCCTCGGCGGAACGGCCGAGCCCCGATCCGCCGACCCCGACGAGCCGATGGTAGAGGTAGAGGTCCTCGACGTCCTCGACGTCGGCTTCCTCGGGACGCCGCTTTTTCGCCCGATAGGAGTTGATGAACGTGTTCGTGAGGATCCGGTAGAGCCAGGCCTTGAGGTTCGTCCCCACCTCGAATCCGCCATAGGCGCGATAGGCCTTCAGGTAGGTCTCCTGGACGAGGTCCTCGGCGTCAGAGGGGTTGCGGGTCATGCGCATTGCCGCGGTGTAGAGCGACGGCATGAACGCCAGGGCGTCATCGACGAAACGCTCCTGGTCGGCCACGGACCGACACTACTTGGGTGCAACCGCGCGAACGCGGTGGCGACGCGGACCGACGTCTCGGCGCGGCCCGACGTCTCGGCGCGGCCCGACGTCAACTGAGCCCCATCCAGCCTCGTCTTCGGTCATCGGATCCCGGCGATCAAATCGGCCGGTGGCCGGGTGTTCTTGGCTGCCCGCGGCCGTAGCCGCGCGCTACAACGGGCTGAGCGGCAGTTGGATCTCGAACGAGTAGATCCTCTGCCCCTTTTTGTAGGCGACCGTGAGACGGCTGAAGAGGGTCCCGTGTTTCGTGTGTTTCGGGTCCCACAGCGTCACCGCGGCGGGATAGCTGTGGAACTTCCCGGCGGCGCAGTAGGGCGTGCAGTCGTTCAGCGAGTACACGCCGTCCGCCGTGGCGTGCGTCGCCGTCCACGACTGCCAGTCCAGTCCCACGAGGCGCGAGTTGTCGTCCGCGCAGGTGATGGTGAAGCTCGACGGCTCGCGGACCGCCGGGCCGACACAGTCGATGACCCGAGGCGGCTTGTCCGAACCGGCGCGTGGGGCCGCGAGAGCAGTCCCCGCTCCGAGGGCGGACGCAACCCCGACCGCGACCGAGACGACCGCCAGGGCGACCGAACGCGCGCGCACCGACTCCTCCTCGCGCCTTCTTGGCGCCATGGCCCGAAATGTAGCGAGACGGCGGAGCGTAATCGGGGCGGCCGGCCAGCCCCTCCCCGCCATCTCGGCCGGCAAACGGAGGGCCGACCGGGGCTCCGTCCTCAGGAGACGACGACCGTGGCCTTCGCGACGGCGTGAGACGACGTGCAGTTCACGAACCCCGTCACGACGACGTGGTAGATGCCGGCCTTCGCGTAACGATGGCGGAACGACCAGCCCGCAGATGCCGGGACGCCAGAACCCGCCCGACAGTACAGCGGGATCGCGTTCGCCCGGCTCGTTCCGTCGCCAAAAAACAGGCGGTAACCGAGGGCACCGACCGCATGCTGGGTGGAAAGACGCAGGTCGAACCCGACGGCGGAGCCGCGCGCGACGTGCTCCGGGGAGACCTTCAGACTGATCCGGAGCCCAACGCCGGCCGTGGCGGACCGAGGCGACCGGACCGGAACGCGCGACACCGCGGCGGTTCGCGGCCGGGGCCGTACCGCGGACGCGGAGGAAACCGGACCGAGGGCCACGCCGGTCATCGCGGTGGCGCCCGCGGCGAACCCGACCGAGGCGACCGCCATCGCCAGCCGCAGCCTTCTCACGGGTCGGCGACCGCCGCCCTCACGGTGTCGGCGCGGGCGCGCGTCGCGACCGGTTCCGGTCGGCAGACCCGAGGGGACGACGTTGTGATGCTGAGACCCGGGCGGAAGCACGCTACCAAGCTACGACGGCGCGAGTGACCTGTCACTGCGGTCACACCCGCGTCCCGACGCTTCACTCGCCCTCGCCCATCCGCGCGGGCGCGCGACACGGAGGCGTCACGCGTTACTCCGCGACCGGGCCGAGTGGCGGCTCTCAGCCGGGAGGAGCGCCGTTCGCGAGCAGCCGGTCCTGCGCGTCGGCCTGGCTATGCACGCCCTTCTTGCCGAGCAGGAAGTAGACGAGCCCCGCCACGGCCACGCCGAGAAAGATGCTGAAGTCGGCACCGCCGGTGTGCACCGTTACGGGGTGAGCCCAGTCCGGAACGCTGAACGAAGTGGACAGGGCCGACATCGCGGCCATCATGCCGAGCACCTGGGCGACGATCGCCGGCCAGTAGACGCCACCTCGCCGCCAGTACAGGCCGTCGCGACCGGTGCGCTGGAGCTCGGCCGCGACGTAGCGGAAGCGCCGGAGGGCCCAGTCGACGAGGTAGATCGCCATCCAGGGCGCGATCCAGATGATCACGAGGTCGACGAAGTCGGTCAGGAAATGCGTGAACGTCGAGTCGAACACCGCCCAGTACGTGACGCCCAGACAGAGCACCGAGTCGATGGCGACCGCCTGGTAGCGCTTCACGCGCAGTCCCATCGCCTGCAAGGTCACCCCGGAGGAGTACAGGTCGAGGCTGTTGATCGCGAAGAGCTGCACGATCGCGAAGATGAGGAATGCGACGACGAACCAGGCGGGGATGCTGCTCTGGTACATGAAGGGCACGAAGGCGCTCACCTGCGAGCCGCCAACGCCCATGATGAAGGTCCCGACGACCGCACCGAGCGTCATCACCAGGATCTCCGGAATCGCCGTCCCGGCGAACACCCAGCCCACGATGGCTTTCTTACTGGCGTTCCTCGGCAGGTAGCGCGTGTAGTCGTTGCCGCACTCCGCCCATCCGAGCCCACTGAGAACGATGGTGAACGCCAGCCCGACCATGTACATCGACCAGCCGGCTCCCTGTTGACCGAGGTTGAGCTGGGCGTGCTTCACGCTGAGTCCGAGGAACATCGCGAACACGAAGGCGAACGGGAAGACGAGCCCGCGCAGGACCTTCACCATCGTCGCGTGCCCGAGGAAGGGCAGCACGAACTGGATCGCCACCGCGAGCAGGATGTAGACGGCCTTGGCCGGGTCCCCGACGCCGAATCCCGCTTTCATCGTGAGCACGAGCGCCGCGCCGACGATCAGGATGAGGCCCTCGATCTCGAAGCCGACCATCGTGAGCCAGTTGAGGGTCGCGATCGCCCGCGACCCGTTGGGGCCGTAGGCGGCGCGGTTGATCCCGAACACCGTGGTGCCGGCGTCCGGGCCCTGCAGGCTGCAGATGCCGAGCAGGAAATACGAGATGTTGCCGATGACGATGATGCTCACCGCCTGCGCGAACGTGAACCCGAACGTCATCAAGATGGCGCCGTAGATGAAGTACTCGACCTGCAGGCTGGCACCAGCCCACAGCCCGAACAGGTCGTACGGCTTGGCCCATCTTTCGTTCTCGGGGATGAAATCGATCCCGTGCTGCTCGATGTGGAACGGCTCGATCGATTGCGGCGTGCTCGGCACCGCAGCGTCCGTGGTGGCCACGCATTCCTCCCGGTCTCCCGCCGGAATGGCGGGCATGACGTGATTCCGCTGTCCAGGGTCCGGACGCGCCCGTCGGATCCGCCTCAGACGGTGACGCCCGCCGGCGAATTCTGCCAGATGATTCGTGACACGACACGGTGTGCGGGATCACCGGAAAGGCAGGCAGCCGTCGTGTCCGCCCGGCGACAACCGTCCTCAGGTCACGTTCTGCGCACTCCGCCAGATCGTGGCCGTGACCCGCCCCCCGGTCCCACCAGAGACGTCCGCCACGCCCCCGGTCGGCGGTGTCGCCACTGGGGTTTGTTGGGCCGCGCTTATCCGGATCGCGGAAGAGTTCGCCGGCGCACAACGCCCTCCACAGCGAGAAGCACCGCGAGCGCGAGTCCGACAGCGATTTCCACTTGCCAGACGACCGACGGACTTGGCAGGCGCCCGGCGAGCTTCTCCGCGAGCGGTTCCAAACAGACCGCTCCAGCGACGAGCGCCGCACTCAGCCACGCCCGTCGAACGTGCCAGCGCTGACCCAGATACCCGTAGAGCGGGCCGGTGATGGCGCCCCCGAGGATCACCCGGACGTTCGACCGTAGCAAGCCGAGAATCGGGCCGAGGCTGTGACCCAGGTGCACTCCCTCGATGGGGCTAAGCGTCATGGCGAAGTAGCCGACGAGCGCCGAGGCGGTTGCCACGGAGCCGACGAGCGCAGCCCGGCGCGGCAACGTCTGCGTGCAGCCGAAACCGAAAGGCAGGAGCAGCCACGGCGCTGATAGACCACTCACCGCCCAGGCCCACGGCGACCAGGCGAGACTGCCGAGGCACTGGTCCCCGCCACCGAATGCAAGGCCGATCACCACCGCTGCGACGAATATCACCTCGTCAGAGTACAAGTGACCCAGTCGGCGCGAACGAGGCGGAGATCGCGGCGACGATCCGCCCCACCATGGCTTCGGGGTATCGGGGCCGACTTCGGTCGTAGCGTTCGGCAGCAGACCCGAACGGCTCCGCCACGTGTCGGACTTGATGAGGCTCGACACCGGAATGAAGTGACCGCTCGGGCGGCACCGTGGGCATACTTCCACGATGCCCCCGATCTCCCTGTTTGGCGCTCGGTCGATCTGTTTTCGGTGGATCGAGAAGACCCGGCGATCCGGGCACCCTCAGTGCTCAGCCGGGGCGAGCATCTTGGGACGGAGCAACAATCCTGAACCTCGTCCAGGATGGGGCGTTGGGCCCCGCCCCCTTTCATCGGGGTCGACGATCCGGGCGAGCGGGACCGCGAAGTGTCGGCCGGGTTGGCTCGCCACCGCGACTGGGACCACGCCCCGCCACCCATCTAGCGCCAAGGCTGACAACGCCTTGCTGTCTTGAGACTTACGAGCGATGGCACTCGTAGCTATAGGTGAACAGTTCCATCCTCGCTCAAGGTCCATCCCGGATTGTGAGCGACTTCCCACACGTATCCGTCGGGATCGGCAAATGCGCCTGAAGTACCGCCCCATTCCGCCCACGAACTCGGACGGATGATCGTTCCGCCCGCGCGTTGCGCGTCTGCGAGTGTTGCACTGACCTCCTCGGGGGAGCGAACGTTCTGCGCGAGTTCGATGCCAGGTGCGCCATGTCCGCCGAGCGCGGTCCAAAGACCAAAGATCATTCCTCCCGCCTGGAAGAAACAGATCGAGTCGTCGGGCTGCTCGGCAACGACCCAACCGAGGGCCTCATAGAACGCGCGAGCGCTCGCCAGGTTGTTGACTCCGAGGGTCACGAGACTGATGCGTTGTTCCACCTCGGCATGATCGCACGTCGTGGTACCGCGAAGTGAGGTAATTCCCGACGGCCGTTCTCCGGGGAGGAGGCTGGTTCGAGATTCCGCGTTCGAACCGGGCGAACATTGGCGGTCACGGCGCTAGGTAACTGGGCCAACTGCTGAGGACACTGATCGCCCCGGGAGGAACAGGGACCATAAGCTGGTCTTTTGGAGCCCGAGGTGGGATTCGAACCCACGACCTGCGCATTACGAGTGCGCTGCTCTACCACTGAGCTACCCGGGCAATCCCGCGCATCTTCGTCCCTTTGCCCGATACGCGGCGCGGTCATCGTACGCGCTCGGCGCCGCCCATGAGTCCGGCGACACCGTGTTCCGTCGGGGCGGTGAGTCTCGTCACCGCGGCGCGTCGACGGCGTCCTAGCCTGGCGCAAATGCGGTTCCTCGACCCCACGTCTCCGGTGCGTCGCGATGGGGCACGTTCGCATTGCAGACCGTGACAGACCTCGATCCACTTATGCAGTCCCAGCCGACGGCGACCGAAACCGCCGCGGACGCGCCCCCACACGGGGCCGAGGGGAGCTGGATCCTCGAGAGCGAGGAATCGATCCGGGCAGAAGCTCGTGCCTTCGGCGAGGAGCGGCGACGGAAGCGACGGTCTCTCCGACTGCACGCCTTGGGCTGGATCGCGATCGCCGTCGGTGCTGTCGGCCTGGCGGTACTCATCAGGACCTACGTCGTCCAGACGTTCTACGTCCCGTCAAAGTCGATGACACCGACGCTGCAGGTCGGAGACCGCATCCTCGTCGACAAGCTGCCGGTCGTCTCGCGCGTCCTCCAGCGCGGCGACATCATCGTCTTCCGGCGCGTAGCTCGGGACACGGATCTCCCAGGTCCTTCGGACCTCGTGAAACGCGTGATCGGTCTGCCGGGCGAGACGGTCTCGTCAAGGGGTGACGTCGTGCTGATCAACGGTAAGCCACTCGCCGAACCGTGGCTCCCCGACCTCAAGAAGGTTCCGGGGTGTTTCGAGCCGAGTCTCAACATCCGCACGACCGTGGTTCCTGCCAACTCCTACTTCGTCCTCGGCGACTGCCGGGGGGACTCGTCGGACAGCCGGGTCTGGGGTGCCGTGCCGGCGTCCCGCATCATCGGGAAGGTCTTCCTGGTGGTGTGGCGCAACGGGCATCCGTGGTTCCACTGGTTCTGACTATCGTGCCGAGGTTCGGTCCTTCGTGGGCGATCGTCCCCGTCGGCAACGCGAGCGCGCTCGACGCGCACTGGGACGGGATGTGTGCCTCGGCGAGCCGGCGGAGGGAGTGGGATTCGAACCCACGGGGCTCGTGGCCCAACGGTTTTCAAGACCGTCACAATCGTCCGCTCTGCCATCCCTCCCGGGGCGACGCTAGCCGGGACCGGATCGCTTCCCGAAGTAACAATGCAGCTGGAGAACGAAGTCAGTTTCGCGTCATGCCACTGCCAAGCTCAGACTGCGGTACGCCCTGAGCCGGTTTTCCGCTTTGCTCGCCTGGTTGATTCGGTCCCGCCTCCGTGTCGCACGCTGTCGGCGACGGTGCTGGCAGGATAGAGAACGCAATGGACGACAACGAGCTGTCCGAACTCATCGACGGGGTTCGGAATGGAAGCGTCGAGCCCGAAGCCGCTGTTGAGCGTCTCCGTCGCCTCCCCTTCGCCGACCTCGAGTTCGCGCGCGTCGACCACCATCGACCGTTGCGCCAGGGCCTGCCCGAAGCTGTTCTCGGCCAGGGCAAGACAGCCGGGCAGTGCGCCGCGATCGTTGCCGAGATGCTCGAACACGGATCGGGGCCGGTTCTTCTCACCCGGGCCGACCGCGAACAGGTCGCCACCACGCTCGAACGCTGCCCTGGGGGTGCCGTGACGCCGGGACTGACCGATCCGGCCACGATGTTCATGGTCGGCTGGCGTCCGGCTCCGCCGCGGTCCGAGCGCGCCGTCGTCGTCACGGCGGGGACTGCCGACCTCCCGGTCGCGCACGAGTGCATCGCGACGCTCACGGCGTTCGGATTCTCGCCGACCCTCATCGCCGACAGCGGCGTCGCCGGGATCCATCGCCTCCTCGCCAACGAGTCCGAGATCGCGAGTTGCGACGCGGTCGTCGTCGTTGCGGGCATGGAGGGCGCGCTCCCCAGCGTCGTCGGAGGCATCTCGCCGGCGCCGGTCATCGCCGTCCCGACGAGCGTCGGCTACGGTTCCTCCCTCGAAGGCGTGACGGCTTTGCTGGCGATGCTCGCCTCGTGCGCTCCGGGGATTACGGTCGTGGGCATCGACAACGGCTTCGGCGCGGCATGCGCGGTCACCCGGGCACTCCGGTGAGCGACGACACCCCCAATAGCGACCGCGACCCCGCCGGAACGAAGGTCGCGGCCCGCGGGCCCCGGATCGCCTGGTTCCACTGTTTTGCCGGCATCGCCGGCGACATGGCGCTCGGGAGCCTCCTCGACGCGGGGGCCGACGTCGGAGAGGTTCGCGGCCTGCTCGCGAGGCTCGCCATCGAAGGGTGGTCCCTCGAGCCGGTCCCCGTGCTGCGCGGCGGCGTCGCCGCCACGCAGGTCATCGTCACGGTGAACGAGACAAGCGTCGTGCGGACCTTCCCCCACATTCTCGGCATCCTCGACGCGGCGAAACTTCCCCCCCGCGTCCGGGACCGCGCCGTCGCAGCCTTCTCGGCGCTCGCCGAGGTCGAGGGCCGGCTCCACCGGCGCCCGACGAGCCAGGTCCATTTCCACGAGGTCGGCGGCCACGACACGATCGTCGACATCGTCGGCACAGCCGCCGCGCTCGAGGTGCTCGGCGTCGACGAGGTGCTCTCGAGCCCGGTCGCCATGGGGAACGGCGTCGTGCGCACGAGCCACGGCCTGCTGCCGAACCCGGCCCCCGCCGTCCTCGGTCTCCTCGAGGACGTGCCGGTCTGGGGACGCGACATCAATGTCGAGCTGACAACCCCGACGGGCGCGGCGATCCTCGCCGCGATGGCGACCGGGTACGGCCCGATGCCACCGATGATCGTCGACTCGACCGGTTACGGCGCCGGGTCGCGCGAGATCGACGGATTGCCGAACTGCACCCAGGTCGTGGTCGGTTGGCGCGCCACGAGCGCGGCGCCCGCCGGCACGCGGCACGGCCAGCCGCTCGCATTGCTCGAGGCGAACCTCGACGATGCGACGGGCGAGCAGCTCGCCGACGCGCTTCGCGCCCTTCTCGACGCCGGGGCGAACGACGCCTGGGTCACACCGGTCGTCATGAAAAAGGGGCGACCCGGCCATGTCCTCAGCGTTCTCGCCGACCGGGCCCTCGTCGAGCAGCTCTGTGCGGTGCTCACCGGCGAGACCGGTTCACTGGGCGTGCGTGTCCTCGAGGTCGGTCGGATGGCCGCCCCCAGGCACCTCGACCACGTCGATCTCGACGGCACACCGATCCGCGTGAAGGTGAGCGCAGGACGGGCGAAGGTCGAACACGACGACGCCGCCGAGCTCGCCCGCCGCACGGGGCGCCCGGTCCGCGAGGTCATCGAACGCGCCGAACGGGCGTGGTGGGATCAGTCCGACCGCGAGCCCGAGCCGCCAGAGGAAGCCTGAGGCGCCGGCGCCAGTTCAGATCGAGACGTAGACCGCGATCGAGCGCGTGTCCGAAGGACCGCCCGGGATCGAGGCCGTGACGACGAGCTCGTAGCCCGTCGCGTGCTTGACGGCGAGCTTCGGCATGACGACGTACTCCGAAACCCCGGGTGCGAGCGCGCTCAGCTTGTGGCGGCAGCTGACCCTCGCGGCACCGGTGTGGGAGGAGCTCGAGGGCTCGAGCACGGCGGTCACGTTGGCCCCGTGGGCCGTGGTGTCACCCGTGTTCTTCACGATGACGACGACCTCGAGCCGCGTCGTCGCGGCAACGACCGAGGTCGAGCCCGAGGGCGGGATCTGCAGGGACGTCGTCACCAGGGGAAGCGTGGTCGTCGTCGTGGTCGCTCCGGTGCCCGCCGGATTCGAGGATCCCGTTGACGCGGTCGTCGTCGAGGTCGTCGTCACCGCGGTCGTCGTCGTCGCGGGCTGTTGCCGGCGGGCGTGGCCCTTCGCGGCAGGGGCAGTCGTGGTCGTCGCAACGGTCGTTGACGTCGTGGGCAGCGTC